>C688J18823_10001213_pt1 | contig 15852 bp, 13 predicted proteins | sample HopSoiMetagenom1_FD_18823 | JGI IMG/M metagenome (IMG submission 18823) | reverse complement strand
GGACGGCCGGCTTTACGTCGTCCTCACCGCCGAAAACATCCATCCCGGCAAGGGAACTCCGGTCAGCCAGATCGAAATGCGCCGGATCGGCGACGGCGTGAAGATTTCGGAACGCTACAAGACCACCGACCAAGTCGAGAAGGCGACCGTCGAGGATCACAATTTCAATTACCTGTATGAAGATGCCGACGGCTTCCATTTCATGAACGCCGAGACCTACGACCAGGTCCAGGTCTCCAAGGAGATCGTCGGTTCGTCCGCGCCCTATTTGCAGGAGAACATGACCGTAAAACTGTCGCTTCATGACATGAATCCGGTCGCGATCCAGCTGCCGCAGCGTGCAACGCTGGAAGTCGTGGATACCGAGCCGGTCACCAAGGGTCAGACCGCGTCTTCCTCCTACAAACCTGCTATTCTCTCCAACGGGGTTCGCACCGCAGTGCCGCCGCATATTGGAACGGGAACGCGGATCGTGGTCATGACCGAGGATGGTTCTTACGTCGAGCGCGCAAAGGATTAACGATCGCGCGCGATGATGTATTGAAGCGAAGTGCGTAGGGATGCGCGTGAAGAACGCGCATCAAAACAAGATTTTAAAGCGTCGGTTCTGCTCATTCAGAACCGACAACATTTTGAAATTCGGGCACGCCGGGGGGCGATTGCATTGAACAGGATGGCTGTCCGCTTGCTCAGGCGTTGGCTGGCAGCCCTTTGTTTGCTTGTAGTTGGGCTCACTGCAGCCACCGCCGAAGAGTTCAGGACACCTTCGATATCGGCCGTCCGCGTCGAATGGCGGGCGGTTGTCGATCAGCTCCGCACCGAGATCGGCGCCCGCCCGGCGATTGCTTCCCGATTTACATATGCCGGCCAGCGGCGTGTGCCGGCATCGGATCCGCGCGCGACGCCCGCGCTGGTGCAACTGAACGCGATCAACGCAAACATCTTTGCCGGGATCGGACGCAGTCCGGTGCCGGTGCTGTTGCCGTTCGATACCGCAGGCTACCTCGATGACCAGGCCGACGGCACACCCTTGCCGCTGCAACGCTACCAGGCCGACTTCAGTCGCGCCGACCTGTTTCACGCAGGTCCGGCCGGCTACGACGCGGTGTTTTCGCTGCAGCCCGGCGCGGGCCCAGGTCTGCCGTCGCGGACCTTCGCCAGGCCGGTCGAAGTGCAGATCACCGGCTCGATGCTTGTCTACGACCTCGCCGATCCGCTCGGCGGCAAGGGCGAGCCGGTCAAGGCGCTGGCAGCGCAGTTTCCCGACATGCGCCGCTTCATCCGCGAGGGCTATGTGCGCTACGCCTTCACACGCTTCGGCGTGCCCTATGTGGTGTCGATCCAATGTCTTGATTCGGCGCCGCGACCGCGGCGGCTGGCCTGCCGCGAGGCCTATCCCATTGCCGAGCGCTTTCTGAGGGCCCTGCGCATCGCGGGCGGACAACCGGCGCAGCCGCGCCACGATATTTCCTCCGAGATCGCCGAACGGCCGGCGGCGGTTTCGCCCGACTTCGCCTATTACCCGGGCGGCGACATCATCGCCCGCAGCAGCGTGCGCCGGCGCGGCGGACGCGCCGATTTCGCCGCCTATTCGCAAATCCGTTTTCCGCTCGAGAAAGCCCCGGCCGCCATCCGCTCGCAATCCTTCGGCGGGAAAAATTCGCTAGCCGGCCGCGGCGTCTACCCATGGCGGGACAATTTTTGCGAAGCCCGCAGCTTCCAGGTCGGGCAATGTGCCGCCGGCTTTGGGCATCAGGGCCAGGACATCCGGCCCGCGCCCTGCCCGCCGAACAGCAACAGCGAAAGCAGTTGTCATCCGAGGAAGCAGGCCGTCGTGGCCGTCCGCGACAGCATCGTGATCCGCTCGCTGAAGCAGCAGGCGGCAACGCTGCAGATCAATACAAGCAACGAGCACATCCGCTTTCGCTACATGCACATGAACCCGTCAGCCATGGATGCGGACGGCATTCTCAATGGGCGCATGGTCGCCGAGGGCGAAAAGATCGGCGTGGTCTCCAACTATCTCGATTTCCCGAACGGCACCTCATACCATCTTCACTTCGATATACAGGTGTTCACGCGCGACGGCTGGATCTGGGTCAATCCCTACACCACCCTGATCGCGTCCTACGAACGGCTGATCCGCAGCCGCGGCCGCGAGATCGGCACCGATCCTCCGATCGCCGCCGTGGCCCATGCCTTGCCGATCGCTCTCCGCCGCAGCGAAGGCAGGGAGAACTAAAGCTTCCCCCGCGAATCCGAAGTGGTCGACTGACGTCCGCTCTGATGGGCGCTCCAGACTCAAGTCGGGGCATCACGCAAGATCCGAAATGAGTTGAAAGACGATTTCGTGCGCGTGTGTGTTTGTGGCGCAACGTGAGTTGTCCGCAAAGTTAGAAGCATTCCAATCAATGTTTGCTTCCTGGCAGAAAAGTTAGAAGCATTCCAATCGACGTTTGTTTTCTGTCAGACGAGATTTGAACTATTCAAAATGCTCGGTGCGGAATTGCACGGGCTTCCACTTGTTCAGGGTCCTGGTGGTCGCGCGCGCGCATGACACGCGCGCGATAAAAAACTTCTTGGGGGCGTCAAGACATGATGAGATCTTCGCGGGCTATTGTCCGATCTCGCGTCATACTATCCGTATCAGCGAGCTATCTCGCGCTGTGCCTGCCGATTCAGGAAGCCCGTGCGCAGGCCCAGCCGGCGCCGCAGCAGGGCGGAGCATCGCTGCCGGCCGTTACGGTCACCGCACCCGAGATCCGGCAACGCCGCACGCCCTCGACCGCGCGCGGCACCACGAACACAGGACGGTCCCGGCGGACACAGGCCGCGCGCAGGAATGAAACTGCGCCGGCCGCAAAACCGCCCTTCGGTCCAACGCAGGAAGCGCGCACCGGTACGGTCGGGGTCTATTCCGACAGCACTTCGACGGCGACGAAAACCAACACCAGGCTGGTCAATATCCCGCAATCCATCACGGTGCTGACAAAGGATTATATCCGCGATCAGTCGTTCCAGAGCCTGACCGAGGCGACGCGCTACGTGCCGGGCGTTGCGATCCATCAAGGCGAAGGCAACCGCGACGAACTCGTCATTCGCGGCGTTGATTCCAGCGCGAATTTTTACGTCAACGGCTTTCGCGACGACGTCCAATATTTCCGCGACCTCTACAACACGCAGAGCATCGAGATCCTGAAGGGACCGAGCGCGCTTACGTTCGGACGCGGTGCCGGCGGCGGTCTGGTGAACCGGACATTGAAGGAGGCCGACGGCCAGCGAATCTACGAAGCGACCATGCAGACCGGCTCCTACAGCGACAAGCGCGTGTCGCTCGACGCCGGACAGGCGGTGAATGAGAACGTCGCCGTGCGGCTCAATGCGTTTTACGAAAACAGCGACACGTTCCGCCAGTACGGCCACTTCGAACGTTACGGCATCAACCCGACCATTACGCTGAAGCCGACCGACGACACCAAGGTCAAGCTCTCCTACGAGTTCTATCACGACTACCGCCTGGCCGATCGCGGCAACCCCTCGCTCGGTGTTCCCGGGGGCGCGACGCGCTTCAATCCCACCGTGCCTTTCGCGCCGAACGGCGACCTGACGACGTTCTACGGCAGCCCGATCTACAACGCTGCGAAGGTCGAGGTGCAGACCGGCATGGCCGTGATCGAGCACGATTTCGGCAACGGGCTGACGGTGAAGAATTCCTCGCTCTATGCCGACTACAACCGCGGCTATCGCAACGTCTATCCCGGCGGCACGGGCGGCGGCCCCGGTGGCGGAGCGGTGACGCCCGATCTCACGCAGGTGTCGCTCAACGCCTACCAGAACTACACACCGCGCGAGAACGCCTTCAACCAGACCGACTTCGTCTACAAGACGGCGACCGGATCGGTTCTTCACACGGTCGCGTTCGGCACCGAGTTCGGCCGGCAGACCGGTCTGTCGCGACGTGATTCCGGCATCTTCCCGAACAACGCCAACAAGGCCTTCGACGTCGTCAACCCGTTCAATCCGACCTATTTCGGTCCGGTCGTGTTCAATCACCTCGCGACCGATGCCAACAGCAAGTATCGGCTGAACATCGCCTCGGGCTACGCGCAGGACCAGATCGAGCTGACCCGGTGGCTGCAGCTCTTCGTTGGTCTGCGCTACGACAGCTTTGATCTGTCGGCGCTCGACTTCAATACCAACACGACCCGCAACAGGGTCGATGAGAAGATTTCCCCGCGCGCGGCTATCATCGTCAAGCCCATCGACAGCCTGTCGATCTACACCGCCTACAGCATCTCCTATTTGCCGTCGTCCGGGGACCAGTTCAGCGCGATATCTCCGGGAACACTGATCCTCGATCCACAGAAGTTCGAAAACACCGAAGTCGGNGTCAAATGGAACATCCAGCCGAAGCTGCTGTTCACAGCGGCGCTNTATGAGCTCAATCGTACGAATGTGCCGATCGCAGATCCCAATAATCCCGGCTTCTTCTTCCCGAGCGGGGCCCACAAGATCCGNGGTTTTGAAACNGCCCTCACCGGATACGTGACTGCCGACTGGCAGACGACTTTCGGTTACGCCTANACCGACGCNCGNATCNCNAGCGATACATCCGCGACCATCGTCGCCGGAAACCGCGTGCAGCTCGTGCCCTACAACCAGTTCGGCTTGTGGAACAAGTATCAGATCGATTCGCGATGGGCGGCTTCGCTCGGCGTGATTTATTTCTCCGACTCCTTTGCCTCGTCCGACGACAGCGTGCGGCTCCCCTGCTTCTGGCGCTTCGATGCGGGCTTGTTCGCAAAGCTCGACGAGACATGGAGCGCCCAGCTCAATGTCGAGAACATCTTCAACAAGGGCTATTGGGCCACCGCGGACGGCAACAACAATCTCTCGCCGGGTCAGGGCCGCACGGTACGGCTGCTGGCACGGGCGAGATTCTAGCGGCGGCTCGCCGTCGCCTGACGGAAGACGGCAAGGCCAACGAATCCCAGGCAGGGCGAGGCCCGGCATGAAGCGACTTGTTCCGATCGATGATCGCTCACGACTCCGGGACGTCGGCAATCGCCGCGTCAAGGATGTTCGAGGCCAATCGACCTTCGTGCTGGAGATCAACCGAACGCCGGTCCTGGCGTTTGACGCGACATCTGACCGGGCGGCGCGGGCAAAGGTCCGCGAGCCGTGGTTTATCGAAGAGTTGGCCAGGATGCGTTCGAACGGGAAGGCTATCCTGAGTCCGAACGATCACTGCCGTGTCAAAGCGGCTTTGCCGGCCGAGATAGCCGCGGTGTCATTCCAGCGTGGACTGGACGGGGCCCGCGGCGAGGATACGAAGTACGCATTCGCCTTCCTGATCCCAATCGATCTCGAGCCGAATTGACGTCGCTTTCACCTATGCCGCTCGCGCTGGCGCGCGCGCATTTCGCTGGGGGAGCGACCCGTGATCCTGCGCATCGCCCTCGCCAGTGCCGATCCGGACTCGAAGCCAACACGCCAGGCGATTTCGCCCACTTGCAGCGCCGTTTCGATCAGCATCTCTTCGGCCAGGCGGATTCTCTGCCGTTCCTGGTATCCGGCGATCGAAACGCCAGACCACTGCCGAAAGCACCGCGTCAAATGTCTCCTGGAGAGGCCAAATCTCTGCGCGATTGCATCGAGCGACAAATTTTCGGCAATACGTTCGTCGATGAAGGAACGAACGTCGGCCATCAGCATCTCGCCGTAGTCGCGTGTGCTGGCATTCGGGAGCGGCTCTGTTCGCTCGATATGAACGAGAAGGCGGACAAGCAATGCCGCGGCCAGATGAGGACCCGACAGCCCCGCGCCCAAGGGATCGCCGACCGCCGCCGAGCAAAGCCGCTGCAGTGCGCGAATGTCAGCCGCGACCGGGAAGACCAGGGCGCTGCCGGCAGGTTTGCTTAGCCGCGCGAGCGTGCCCAGCGACGACTGTGCTCCCGCAATCAGGAATCCGAAACATAGACCGCAAGGTGCCGATGTCCCGCCGCGGCCACTGTTTCGTGCATTTGGCTCTTGGGTGCGACGACGAAGCGGTCCTGGGCGAGCCACGTTCCAGCGTGCCGGGACTCGTCTCTAAACTCTACCGAGCCGCTGATCGGCAGCAGGATCATCGCACAATCGTGCCAGTGCCATTGCGTGCGGTAACGTTTGCCGCCGCCGTCGACCATGAAGCATCGCTCGCCTGCGGCCAACAGGCGCGACGCCGGCACATCGAAGCGGATCTGGTCATACGATCGAAGCACACTCCGATTTTATCACGCCTCGCCGTGTCCAGCTACGGGCACCGCAGCCCGGGCGGCGCTTTCCTGCATGGCCCGATGGGTCGCATCCGGAGGCCCGGCGGGACGCGCGATGGATGGGTGTCTCTGTCAATGTCGGGCGATGATGCGCGGCGGCCGAAATAAAAATGTCTTCGTCGTAAACGTGTTCCGTGATGGCCCGGGCGGAGGCAATCCGGCGCCCGTCGTGGTTGATGCATCTGAAATGACGGCAACGGCGATGCGCGAACTGGCCGCGCATTACGGACACGAGAGCGCGTTTGTGCTGCCCGGGCGCGACGGCTGCGATCTTTCCTTGCGATTTTTCGTGCCGAACCATGAGATGGAAATGTGCGGTCACGCGACGCTCGGCACCGTCTGGCTGCTAAAGCATCTTGGACTTCTCCCTGAGCCGGAACTGACGATCGCCACCCTTTCGGGCGTGGTTACCGCGCGCATGACGGCGGAAGGACCCGCCATCAGTCAGCCGGCTGGACACTGCAAGCTTGTCGATGCGCCGTCCGCCATTCTCGACGTCCTCGGGCTACGAAAATCCGACCTTGAAGACTTGCCGGTCATGAATGCGGCGACGAGCCGGGCCAAAACCCTCGTGCCCGTGCGCTCGCGCGCGGTTCTGGATTCAATCGCCCCCGACTTTTCAGGGATCGCCGAGGTCTGCGACGCTATCGACTCAACCGGACTCTATCCTTTTGCGATCGTCGACCGCGCGACGGCTACGCTTGCCGCAAGGCAATTTCCCCGATCGTCCGGATACCCCGAAGATGCGGCGACGGGCATCGCGGCGACAGCCCTTGCATCCGGCCTGCGCCAGTCGGGCGTGACATCCAGCACCAGGGTGACCGTACACCAGGGCGAAGCGATGGGCCGGCCTTCGAAGATTACCGTCACGTTCCGCGGGGATCAGTGCTGGCTCTCGGGCCATGTCGAACTGCTGGAAGGACAAGGCAAATGAACCGCCGCGATTTTCTGATGACGGCCCTTTTCGTGCCGTGCGGCCTGGCTTCCGCGCAGGCGCAGTCATGGCCGGCAACCACGCTGCACCTCGTCGTCCCCTTCTCTGCCGGCGGACCGACCGACGTCGCAGCCCGGCTGCTGGCCGAAGCGCTATCCAGCAAGTTTCCGCAACGCGTGGTCGTCGAAAACGTCACCGGAGCTGGTACCGTCGTCGGTACGACCAGAGTGGCGACGGCGAAGGATGGCCACACGTTCCTCGTTGCCACCGTTGCCCATGCCGTCAACTCGGTTCTGTTTGCCAACCTTCCGTTCGATCCGTTGAAGGATTTTCGCGGGGTGGCGCTAGTCGGGATTGTTCCGCAGGTCGTTCTTGTCAACAACAGCGTTCAGGCCACGACCTTGCGTGAACTGGTTGAGCTGGCGCGCGCACGGCCCGGCGGCCTCAGTTATGGATCAGCCGGCATTGGCTCGGCGCAGCACCTGGCCGCGGAGCTGCTGAAGAGCGCCGCGAAGATCGATCTTCAGCACGTCCCTTACCGTGGAAGCGGCCCCGCGGTGACCGACTTGATCGGCGGTACGCTCGACCTTGTCATCGACAGCGCGGCCACCGCCATACAGCACGCGAAAAGTGGATCGGCGCGCGCCCTTGCCGTAACGACCTCGCAACGCCTCGCCGCGCTTCCAGACGTGCCGACGGTCGCCGAAACCCTGCCCGGCTACGAAGCCTACACCTGGAACGCAATTCTGGCCCCGGCTGGCGCATCATCGACCAGTGTTGCTATCATGAATTCGGCGATCAACGCGGCGCTAGCCGAGCCGGGATTAGCCACGCGGCTCTCAGACCTTGGCATGGTCGTCTCGCAAAACTCGACACCGGACTCGACTGACAAGTTTGTCGCCGAGGAAATCACCAAATGGCAGGCGCTGTTACATGCAACGGACGTGAAGCGGAACTAACTGAAAATCCGGTTGGATAGCGGCCTCCGGTCTTTGCACATCCGCGAAGCGAAACGCATCCTCTCATTTGCTGGAGCTCGCCCGAACTTGCTCATGGCCATCGTCATGTCTCTTCGCTTGTTAGCAATCTGGCGCGGATTTCGGATTTCAGCACCTTGCCAACTTTGGAGCGCGGCAGGTCATTCCAGACCTCAATTTGCTTGGGTGTTTTGACGCTTCCGACCCGCTGCTTCACGAAGGCCGATACCGCGGCGACATCGACGGTGCGCCCTGCTCTCGGCTGCACCACGGCGACAACGCGTTCACCCCACTTGTCGTCCGGCAAACCGATGACGGCGCAATCCTGAATGGTTTCGTGGGCCTGAAGAGCGTTCTCGACTTCGACGGAATAGACGTTGAAGCCGCCGGTAATGATCATGTCTTTGGCGCGATCGACGATGTAGAGGAAATTGTCCGCATCGAGGTATCCGATGTCACCCGTATGATGCCAACCGTGCACGGAGGCCTCCGCCGTTGCTTCGGCGTTCTTGTAGTATCCGTCCATCACCAGGGATCCACGAACGACGATTTCGCCGCGTTCTCCTGAAGGCATCAGATTGCCGTCGCCATCCATGATGCCGACCCGAACCAGCGGCCCGACGCGGCCTGCCGACGACAGACGTGCAGTCGCGATCGAGCCGTCGGCATTGTAGTGGTCTTCAGGCGGCATCGTCGAGATCATCATCGGTGCTTCGGTCTGCCCAAAGAGCTGTGCCATCGGGCCGATCTTTTCCAGCGCTTCGGTCAGGCGCGCCACCGAAATCGGGGCGGCGCCGTACCAGAAGCACTGCAGCGAGCTGAGATCAGCGCTTTCGAGTTTCGGATGATCCAGCAGCATGTAGATGACGGTTGGCGGAAGAAAAGTGTGCGTGACCCGGTAGCGCGCGATCAGATCGAGGAATTCGCCGATGTCCGGGTGATGCATGATCACCACTCTGCCTCCGAGCGTCATGATCGGAAAACACAGCACACCGGCAGCATGCGTCAGCGGCGCGAGCGCAAGATAGGTCGGGCGCCCCCTGAACGGATAGCCCATCAGGGTCAACGCCGTCATCGTTTCGATGTTGCGTCCCGAGAGCATCACGCCCTTGGGTTTGCCGGTCGTTCCGCCGGTGCCGGGTATCAGCGCAAGATCATCGACGGGATCGCGGTGAAATGGCTCGTCATCGACGTTGGCAAGCCAGCGCTCGAACGATGGCGCGAAAGACGTCTCGGTGTCGAGACATACGAGCTTGCGCAGCTTCGGCAGATCAGGCCGTAATTTGTCGACCATCGGCGCGAAGCTGCTGTGAAACAGCAATAGGCTGCAATCGAACGCGTCGAGGATGAACTGGTTCTCCGCCGCCTCGTTGCGTGGATTGATCGGACACCAGACGGCCCCAGTGCGCGAAATGCCGAATACGCAGGCAACGGCGACCGGATCGTTGCCCGACAGGATTGCGACTTTCTCCCCGGCGGCAACGCCGGAATTGGCCAGGCCGCGTGCGATCCGATAGCTGAGGCGCTGCACGTCACCATAGCTCAGGTCGTTTCCGTCCATGGTCAGGCATGGCGCATCAGCGCCGAGCGACGCACCCTTATCCAGATAATCGACAAGCCGCATGGACCACCTCCCGTAAAGAAGGCGGGTGGCGCGACGCACGCGCCACCCGTTTGCGTCAATTGTGAACGGTCAGGATTGGGTTCATCACCAGTCCGAAGCTTCGCAACTGCCCCAGCAGTTCCCGATGCCCGAACGCCTGACAGGCGGAGGCAAAGCCAACCTTCCTGGGAGCCGTCTGCAGCAGCGAGAAGGCGACGTAGGCCTGCAGCATTCCGGTCTGCTTGTAATTGCAGTTGCCGTGGATCACGCAATGGGCTCGACCGAGCGGTCCCGACGCATAGACGGAATCGATCGAGGTATTGATGCGCGGATTTTCGCGTGGCGGCATGGTGGCTTGCAGCGTTGCCGCGATGTCGGCCAGCGCCTTCTCCTGCTGGTCGGCCGGAAGCGGTTTGATTTTCTCTTTCACCATCTCCTGGGTTTGAACCACGCCCAGCATGACGTCGCGCTGCATGACGCCGCCGAGCACCCTGCAGTTGGACACGCGCGGATCGTTCTTGAACCAGACCGGATGCGCAGTGCCGCCCCACGGCACGGCGATGGCGCCCTCATGCTGACCGGGAACGTTGACCTCGAAATTGGCGGTCACGTCCCATTCAACAAATTTGTTCTGGACGAGATAATACCAGTTCGCCTTGAGGATGGTGAAAATCGTCTGCGTCGAGGCGTAGGTCGGGAATCCCTTCCACAGCACCAGGATGTCGAGCGTATCGAGGCCGGGCGTTTCGAGGCATATGTTCGCTGCGATTTCGCCCGTCGTGTACATCTGCGCGATGTTGGGCGCGAGCAGCAATCCCTTTGCCGCGAATTTTTCTCCCCAGCGTTCCTGCGCCAGCAGCACCCAGTCCTGCTCGCCGGTCGTATCGGAATAATGACAGCCGGCGGCAAGACAGGCTTCTACGACCTCCGGGCCGTATTTGATGAATGGGCCGACCATATTGCTGACGACCTTCGCGCCCCTAAACAGCTTGGTCAGCGCTTCGACCGTGTGCTCTACCTCGGCGACTTCATAGTCCGCGGTTTCGATGCCGGGAATTTTTTCGACGACTGCCTTCACTTTGGCCGCGTCGCGGCCGGCGGCAATGAAGGGAATGTTGTATTCCCGCAGATATTCGCAAACCAGACGCCCCGTGTACCCCGAGACGCCATAGACGACGACAGGCTTCTTCTCGCTCATCTTCATATCCTCCCGAATTTCTGTTCTTGGCGCTTGGTAACTTACGTGCCCATGCCGCCGTCGACCGGCAGGCCGGCGCCGGTGATGAAGCGGGCTTCACGGGAGCAAAGGAAAACGGCGGCATCGGCCATGTCACCGACCTCGCCCAACCGGCCAAGCGGTGTCTGTTCGACGACCGAGGCGACGGCGGCGCCGACGTCCGGTGCTAGACCTGCGGCAACGATGTCGTTGGCCAGCTGCATGCCCATGTCGGTAGGAACAAGGCCGGGATAGAGGCAGTTGACCCGCACGCCGTAGCCGAGCTTGCCGGCTTCGACCGCAGCAATCCGCGTCATACGGTCAACGGCCGATTTGGTGCCGGAGTACCCGGCAATGGCCGGGAATGCGATGGTGGCCGCGACCGAGGCGATATTGACGATGGCACCGCCAGTGCCTGCGCTTCCGCCGGGTCGCATCGCGCGAAACGCGTGCTTCATGCCGAGACCGGTGCCGACGATGTTGACGTCGCACATCCGGCGTAGATCCTCAGCCTTCAGATCGACGACGAGCGAGGTGATCTCAATGCCGGCGTTGTTGATCAGGATGTCGTAGCCACCGAGCGTGGCGACGGTGGCGGCGACAGCCTTTTCCCATTGCGCATCGTCGGTGACGTTCAGCTCCACAAAGCCGGTTTTTGCGCCCGTTTTGGCAAGGCGGCCCGCGGTTTCCTTGCCTGGATCGGCGAGAATGTCGCCGATCATCACCGACGCGCCGGCATTCGTCAGCGCCTCCGCGATCGCGGCACCGATGCCTCGCGCGCCGCCAGTTACCAGAGCCTTGCGGCCAGCCAGACTTTTCTCACTCATCGTAGCTCCTCCCCTTGTGATTTCCGTTGTGACGCGCCGCGGCCTGCCGAGGCGCGCCGCCAGCACTTTTCTCCCGATGCACAGCTTCTTCCGGCTGCGAGTCTCGAAAAACCTTGACAGTTGTCCAAGATTATCTTGACGATTGTCAAAATCTTGACACTTGTCAAGGAATGTTTAACAGGAAGGGGCGAGGATGATTTCGGAAGGCACTTCAGGGCGTTATTGCCGCCGAAGTGACGCGGCGATTTGGAGTTTGGACGTGCGCAAGCAAACTGCAGTGAGGCACCGGAAAATTGAAACGCCGACCCGGCTAAGCAAACCTTCCGATCGAATCGAGCGATCGCGTGTCGATAAATTCAGTGCACGACGAATCGAACTTGCCGAGGCCGCGTTGGAAACGTTGGCCGAACTCGGCTATGCGAGAACCAGCCTGCGCGAGATCGCGCAAAAATCCGAGTTTACGCACGGGGTGCTGCACTATTACTTCAGCGACAAGGTCGACCTGATCTGCTGTTGCGTTCGTCACTATAAGGCGAAGTGCGTCACGCGGTACGACCAGATCACATCGGCCGCACAAAGCCGCGACGAATTGCTGAAGGGTTTTCTGGAAAAGCTCGGTGAGACGGTTCGCGATGAAGCTCGAATGCATCGTCTCTGGTACGACCTTCGCTCTCAATGTCTGTTCGAAGAGGCCTTTCGCGACGACGTAGCCGAGATCGACAAGAGCCTGGAAGACATGGTGTGGCGCATCGCGTCGCGGTTTGCCTCACTCGGTGATCGACAGCCTGCCGTCTCCCGGGGGGCCCTTTATGCGCTGTTTGATGGGCTATTCCAGCGATGCCTGCTGCGACACCTGTCCGGGGATCGTAGGGCGATCGCCGATCTGCAGGAAGAAGTGGGGCGGCTCCTCCCGACCGTTGCATAGCAACTGCGGATTTTGAGAGCGGGTTCTTACGAAGCTGCCGCACCAACGACTGTCTTCCGCGCCGGCGGCGTCCACCGGAAGGCGGCGCCGAACCGGTTCCAGACATTGATCGAGGCGACCGCCGAGGTGAGATAGGCGAGTTCTTTCTCGGAAAACTCCGCGCTCGCTTCTGCGTAGACTTCGTCACTGACGCCGTCGCTAAGCAAGGTCAGCGCTTCCGTCCAGGCCAGCGCGGCCCGCTCGCGCTGCGAGAATTGCGGCGCCTCGCGCCAGACCACCACCAGATTGAGCTTGTCGGTGGGCACGCCGAGCTTCTCGCCCTCCAGGATGTGATACTGCACGCAGAAGGCGCAGCCATTGATCTGCGAGGCGCGCAGCTTGATCAGTTCGAGCAGTTGCTTGTCCATGCCGGCCTTGCCCGCGACCTGGCCGAGCGCCAGCACGGCCTCGTAAGCGTCCGGCGTCAGCGACATGAAGTCTCGGTACTCTTTGCGGGCGTGTGACATTTTTCCTCGGCCTTCTTATGAGTAGCGCTCCGGATCATTATAGGAACCCCACACACCCCGTCCATGGCCGGACGCCGCAAGCAAAATCGTCGCAAATAGCTCCCGAAATCGAGGTTCCCGCGGCGTCATGGCTTTTGGCGCAGGCCCGCCGCACCGCTAGAATGCCGGTATGAAACAGCCTGATTCCTGGAAAGCCCCGACCCGCCGCGCCGTGCTGCAAGGCGGCCTCGGCGCCGGCGCCCTGCTCGCCACGCCGCTGGCTGCGTTTGCCGCCCCACCCGGCTTCGATCAATGGCGCGACAATTTTCGCGCCCGCGCCCTCGCAAAAGGCATTTCGGACGCGACCTGGACGCGGGTGATGGGCCGCATCGAGCCCGACATGAGCGTGTTCCGGCAGATGCAGAAGCAGCCGGAATTCAACGAGCAGATCTGGCAATACATCAACCGCCGCGTCTCGGACTGGCGCATCATCAACGGCCGCGAGGCCCTGAAGAAGCATGAGGCGCTGTTCGCCCGGATCGAGCAGGATTTTGGCGTCGAGCGCGGCACGCTGCTGGCGCTGTGGGGCGTTGAATCCGCCTATGGCGATCCGCTGGTGCAGCAGAACCATATGCGCCCGGTCTTTCCGGCGCTCGCCGCCCTTGCCTGGAACGAGCCACGCCGACGCGCCTATTGGGAAACCGAGCTGATCAACGCGCTCAAAATCGTCGACCGCGGCTGGGGCACGCCGGAGGAGATGCGCGGCTCCTGGGCCGGCGCGATGGGCCATACGCAATGGATGCCGGAAGTCTGGCTCAATGTCGGCATGGACTATGACAACGACGGCCGCGTCTCGCCGTTCGGCAAGCCCGACGACGCGCTCGGCTCCAGCGCGCGCTATCTGCTCAACCGCGGCAAATATCACCGCGGCGAGCATTGGGGCTATGAGGTCAGCAGCTCAGCAGGATCTTCGGGCGGCAGCCGGACCTACGCCGCATGGGCCAGCGCCGGCGTCACGCGCGCCGACGGAAAACCGTTTCCGCAACCGAACGCATCCGCGCAGATGTGGGTGCCGGTCGCCGGGGGTCCATCATTTCTGCTGGGTCCGAATTTCTATTCGGTGAAAAGCTACAACCCGTCGATGAACTACGCGCTGGCAATCTGCCATCTCGGCGATCGCATCCTTGGCGCACCGCCCTTCATCAACCCCTTCCCCGGCTCCGAACGCGCGCTGACGCTCGCCGAGGTGCAGGAGGTCCAGACGCGGCTGACAAAAACCGGCTTCGACACCGGCGGCACCGACGGCCGCGTCGGCAACGACACCATGAAGGCCGTGAAGGATTATCAGAACAAGATGGGGTTGCTGCCAGCCGACGGTTATGGCGGGTTGAAGGTGCTGGCGCGGTTGAGGCAGGGCAACTAGTCCAGATCATATATATAGAGTGACCAAGATTGCGGCGCGCCGGTGTTTGGTGCTCTCAGCCGACCGTTGTCACGTGACCGAAGGGCTCACCGGACAGATGGATACTCTTCATGCAAGCACAAACAGAAGCGACGCCGCCACCGATAGGGCTCGCCGCCTCGACGTCGATGTTTGGAGCGTTCTCCATACTGCTGTGGCTTGCGATAATGGCGGCGATTCCCTGGCTGCGTGATGCGTTCGGCATTTCGCCGATCATCGGTTGGTACGTAAGCGGCACGGCGTTCGTACTCGTCCCCATGCTGATCTTTGGCTGTCTGATGGCCTGGCGAGAACTGCCAGAGCGTAGCCTGAGTTCACTGAGGAAGCGTCTGAGATTGAACACGATGAATCGTGGCGACGTCACTTGGACCATCGGCGGCCTTTTCGCTATTGCGGCCGCCACGACTGCGATTTTGACGCTGGCGCGTTATGTGGACCCACATTTCCGTCCGGCGCCTTGGTTCATGCTGCACCCCCCCGGCTGGAGCACATCGGTATTTGCGGCATGGATTCCATTGTTTGTCAGCAATATTCTGGGTGAGGAACTGTGCTGGCGCGGATACCTTCTACCTCGCCAGGAGGCAGCACTTGGCCGGACGGCGTGGTTACCAAATGGAATCTTGTGGTGCTTGTTTCACTGGAGTTTTGGCTGGCCAATAATGCTGACGCTGCTGCCGATTACACTGTTCTTGCCCTGGATCGTACAGCGGCGGCGAAACACATCAGTAGGTGTCATCATTCACGGCGTGTTCAACGCGGCTGGCTTTATCGTCGCGACAAGCGGAGCCGGCACTTAGACGTCGTCCCAACGCTGTCGAAATTGCCGTGCCGTCCCCCAATGATTTTGGTCAGCCCCTCCGTACCACTCCACCAGCATTCATGCCGCCGTCGATGACGAGCTCGGTGCCCGTAACATAGCGCGAAGCATCGGACGCCAGATACAACACGCCCTGTGCGATCTCGATGGCCTCCCCGGCGCGGCCAAGCGGCGTCACCATTTTCGCGCGCTCCTCGGGATCGATCGGCGCGTTCTGCCCGCTGCCTGTGGCTCCCGCCGGGATCTTGCCCCAGATCGGCGTGTCGATGATCCCGGGATGCACCGAGTTGAC
>C688J18823_10001212_pt1 | contig 15861 bp, 16 predicted proteins | sample HopSoiMetagenom1_FD_18823 | JGI IMG/M metagenome (IMG submission 18823) | reverse complement strand
TTGTGGCTGCGGTTGTTGTTGCGGCTGTGGCTTGGCTTGCTGCGGTTGCTGCGCCGCTTTTCGCGGCTTGGTGTAGGACAACCTCTCAGGTTGTCCCCCCGCCGCCCTCCCAGGTTGTCCCGCTGACCTCACGGGGTTTCCCGACAAGCTGAGAGCTTGTCCTACACGCGGCATCTCCAGGCGCTTGAGTCGCAGCAGCATGTCTTCGCTGAGCCGGCGATTCACGGCGATCAGATCGGCGACGAGCGCGATGAGCCACGTCTGGAAGCCGGTCACCAGAAACACGGCGCAGAGGATCAGCGACTGAACGTGTCCGCCGCCATTGCCGTGCAGGAACGCCCACACGAAGCGCAATCCCAGGATCACTCCGGCGAGCATCAGGATCGAGCCGATCCAGGCGAAGGTCTTCAGCGGACGATAGACCGTCGAGATGCGGAAGATCGTCGCTATCGACTTGCGCAGATACGTGCCGAGACCGCGATACAGCCGCGACGGACGCGTCGGCGCATTCGTGCGGATCGCCACCGACTGCACGCCGAGGTTGTGATTGCCCGATTGGATGATCGTCTCGAGCGTGTAGGTGAACGGATTGAAGACGTTGATCTGCATCGCCGCTTCACGCGAGAAGGCGCGGAAGCCGCTGGTCACATCGTTGACGTCGATGCCCGAGGCAAGGCTGACGGTGCGGCTGCCGAGGCGTTGCAGCATCCGTTTGAATCCCGACATGTGCGGCGACTTCGATACCTCGCGATCGCCCACCACGACCTCGGCCGTTCCCGTCACGATCGGCGCGATGAGTTTCGCGATGTCGGCGGCGACGTACTGATTGTCGGCGTCGGTGTTGACGATGATGTCGGCGCCGAGGCGGAGCGAAGCGTCGATGCCGGCGACGAACGCGGCGGAGAGTCCGCGATGCGTCTTCAGCTGCACGACATGATTCGCACCCGCTTTGCGCGCGGCGTCGGCGGTCTTGTCGGAGCTGCCGTCGTCGATGACCAGCGTTTCGACCGAGGTGATGCCGTCGATCGTTTTCGGGATGTCGCGGATGGTGGCCGCGATCGTTGCCTCTTCGTTGAATGCGGGTATTTGAACGATAAGCTTCATGCAGTGAAAGTCAGCGTCATCATGCCAGTGGAGCGAGTCGGAGGCGACGCGGAACGTGCGATCGCGTCGGTGCTGCGTCAGGATGCGCCGTTCCTATTCGAGTTGATTGTGGTATCTGCCGCGCCGTTGCCGGAGGCCGCGCGAGCCGGCGTCCGAAACGTCGTGGAACCGAATCGTAATCCCGCAACTCGAAGAAATCGAGCAGTTTCCGAGTCGAGCGGGGAGATCCTCGCGTTCATCGATGACGACGCGATCGCATTGCCCGGCTGGCTCGCGAACGCTGCTCGCTTTCTCGACGCGCATCCCGATGTGCTCGCCCTCGGCGGCCCCGATCCCGCGCCGGATGATTCATCGACTGCCGAGCTCATCTCCGACACCTTGCTCGCAACTCCATGGATCGGCAGCGGCGTCGCCGCACACGAGAATCGCCGCGGCACGTTCGCGATCAAACACGCGAGCGACATCGCGCTGGTGAACCTCTTCGTCCGACGCAGCGCGTTCAACGGCTTCGATGAATCGATCGGCTACATCGGCGAAGACACCGCCCTGATCGAAGGTCTGCTGCCGCACGTCGTCTACACCGACGCCGTGCGCGTCTTCCATCGCCGCCGCGCATTCCCCCGCGCGTATCTCGCCCAACGCTGGCGCTATCGCGTGAAAACAGGACAGATGATGCGGCGCGGAGCGCGCCCCCCAAAGATCAAAGCGTTCCTGATCGCCGGCGTGATCGGACTCATCACGCTGCCCATCTCGCTCCCGCTGTATTTCTTCGTCTCTCTGTCTCTCAGTCTCCCCATCACGCGCGTCCCAAAGACCCACTGGCCCCTCATCCCATTCTTCTTCATGGCTCACCACGCCACTTACTTTGCCGGGATTTGTCGCGGATTGCTTTCGTCTCGGGATGACGGAATCGCCTAAACTGCACTGTCGTTTGCCCAAGCGAAACTCGCATGAAGTTCACCGACAAACTCCAGTACCTTCGTTTCCTCGTCGACAAGCGGGGAATGAAGCCGGTCTACCTGATCGTCGGGCTGACCTACGACTGCAATTCGTTCTGCCGCACCTGCTTCAACTGGGAGCAGCTGCGCAAGAACAAAGAGCACGAGCTCTCCCTCGACGAGTTGCAGCGCACGTTCGCCTCCCTCGGCGATCTCCTCTTCATCGTCATGAGCGGCGGCGAGCCGTTCCTGCGCCGCGATCTGCCCGAGGTCTGCGAGACGCTGTCGAAAAAGAATCACGTCAAACAGATCACCATCCCGACCGGCGCGATCGCCTCGGATCTCATCGCGAAGTCGACCGAGGCGACGCTGCAGCGTTGTCCCGACACGCAGATCGTCGTCAACCTGTCGATCGATCACATCGGCGAGAAACACGACTGGATCCGCGGCGTTCCGAACAATTACGAAAAAGCGAAGAAGACGTACGCCGCGCTGATCGCGTTGCGCGAGCGCTATCAGAACCTCACCGTGAACGTGCACACGTGTTTGTGCACCTACAACGCGGAGGAGCTCGATGAAATGTTCGCCGGCGTGAAGCGCGACTTCCCGGCGGTGTCGTTCCACTCCTTCGAGATGCTGCGCGGCGATCAGCCCGACAAGAACATTCAGCCGATCACGACCCAGCGTTATCGCGAGCTGCTGCCGAAGCTCGAGGCGTATTGGGACACGTATCCGCACTACGACAGCTTCCTCAAATTCGTGAAGGTGTACTCGCGGCGGATGGAGCTCGCGGTGCTCGAGCAGCAGACGCAGGTGCGTCCGTGTCATGCGGGGCGCGTGTCGGGCGTGCTCGATGCGCGCGGCGAAGTGCGGATGTGCGAGCTGCGCGATGCGGTGGGCAACGTCCGCGATCACGATTTCGACTTCAACGAGCTCTGGTTCTCCGAGGCGGCCGATGCGCAGCGCGCGTCGATCCGCGCCAAGGAGTGCCACTGCACACACTCCTGCTTCATGTCGTCATCACTCGTCTTCGATGCGAGGACGTGGGGCGCGTACTTCGCGTCGACGGTCGTGAATTTCCTGTCCGCTGCATGACGGCGCGCGCAAAAGTCGCCATCGTCGGCCCCGTCTTTCCGTACCGATCCGGCGTTGCGTACTGCACGACGCGGCTGGCCGAGGAGCTCGGCGCGGACGTGATCTCGTTCAAGCGCCAGTATCCGACGAGCCTCTATCCCGGCGGCGTTTCGGACATCGACAACACGCTTCCGCAATCGAAGGGCGAGTTCATCCTCGATCTCGTCAATCCGCTGACCTGGCTGCGCGCGGGCTGGCGTCTGCGCCAGTACGACGACGTGATCTTCGTGCTCTACATCTGGGTGTGGGTGCTGCCAACGCGCGTGATGATGGCGCTGCTGCGCCGGCGGACGCGCGTGATCGTGCAATGCCACAACGTCGGCGACAAGGAGCCGGCGTGGTGGAAGCGCCTGATGACCAACCTCGTGCTGCGCCGCGGCAACGTGCTCGTCGCGCACGCGCGTCACGAAGCGGACGAAGCGTGGCGCCGGTCGCGCGGACGGCACGTGGTCAAAACATTTCTGCCGGTGCACGAGCTCGGCGGCGCGATTCCTTCACGTGACGAGGCGCGCAAGGCGCTCGCCATCGATAGTCAACATGTTGCCCTTTTCTTCGGCCACATGCGGCCGTTCAAAGGACTGGACATCGCCCTGCGCGCGTGGGCGGAGCTGAAGTCCGACGTGCTGCTGCTCGCGGCAGGGGAGGCGTGGTGGAACCTGAAGGAGGAGTACATCGCGCTGGCGAAGGAGTGCGGCGGCCATGCCGCCGCTCCCGCACGCGCGGCCATGCCGCGCGTCACCCCGCCCGGCCATGCCGCCGCACGCCGAGGTGTCCGCTTCGAGTTCCGCTACATCCCCGATTCGGAGATCGCGACGTACTTCTCCGCCGCCGACGTCGTGATCGCGCCGTACCGCGCCGAGGCACAGAGCGGCGTCGCGCTGACCGCGTTCCACTTCGCCCGGCCGGTGATCGCCACACGAGTCGGCGGATTGCCGGAGATCATCGACGGCACGAACGGCATGCTGATCGAACCGGAAGATCCGCACGATCTGGCGCGCGCCGTCGACGAGTTCTTCACATCGCGCGATCGTGCCGCGATGGAGCAACGCGCGGCGGAGTCCGCCCGCAGGTATTCGTGGACGGAATACGCTAAGGTGTTCGGGCGCTTGCTGCGATGACCATGGCGATCGTACCGAGACGGATCAAAGTCGGCCTCGAGCTGACGTCGAAATGCAACCTGCGCTGCGGGATGTGTCCGCTGCCGGTGCTGCGCCGTCCGTACGAAGACATGGCGTGGCCGGTGGTCGAAAAAGCGGAGCGCGAGATCCACGGCCTCGGCCTGAAACTGAAATGGCTGCACGAGATGGGCGAGCCGCTGCTGTACGCCCGCATCGACGACGCGATCCGCCTCTTCCCCGAAGCGAGCGTGTCGACGAACGGACTGGTGCTGACCGAAGCGGTCGGCGCGAAGCTGCTGGCGTCGCCGCTCAAGCGACTGCGCATCTGCGTCGACTCGATCCAGCCCGATGTCTATCCGCACCTCCGCACCGGCGGCGACTTCGATCAACTGGTTGACCTTACCCGCAAGTTCCTCGCGCAGGCGAAGGGACATCCGATCCGCATCGAGATCCAGAAGATGCGCTCCCGTCTGACGCTGGGCGAGACGGTCGACGATTTCCGGCGCGTGTTCGAGCTGAAGAAGTACTCGAACGCGCGGGTGATCGAGCGGACGTGCGAAGCGCTCGACGTGAACGAAGAGACCGATCTGCACGGCAAGTTCTACGGATGCGTGCAGGGCGCGTTTTTCACCTGGATCGTGATCTTCGCCGACGGCCGCGTCACGCATTGCTGTTACGACGCGCACGGCGATCAGGTCATGGGCGATCTGAAGACGCAGACGCTGACCGAGATCATCGAGAGCGATCGCATGGCGCAGATGAAGGCGGCATTCGAGGCGCGCGATTTCTCGCAGCTCCCGCGCTGCGGCGAGTGCTTCAAGCACGGCGGCGAGTCGCACACGTTCAACGACATCCTCACGCGCGTGCAGAATCTGCCCGATGTGGCGAAGGACGTCGTGCGGAAGGTGTTGGACGTAAGGTATCGATGAAGCTCGTTGCGGCGCGTGAACGGCGTCGCGACGGTGCTGAACGACGCGGGCAAGTAGCGTTACGGCCACACGACGCGAGCCATCGCGCGGATTTCCCTCGCGATCAGCTCGGGCGCTTCGATCGGTACTTCGTGTCCCACATCAGTGAAGACGATGCGTGAGTGCTCCGATCGCGAGGCGATCTCTTTCTGTCCGTCGAGCCAGTGCTGACGGAAGCGTTCAGTCGCCTCGTCTGACCAGCCGGCGGGCTTCGTCCAGCGCGCGGCAATCACGACAAGCGGCACGCCGATGTGTCGCTCTTCGGCGGACATCGTCACGTCGAGGTCGGGCAGTGCGCCTTCGCCGAATCGTGCTTCCCACCAGTTTCTCGACGCGCTTGCGGCGATGAGCTGCGCGCGCAAGTCGACAGGAAGCGCGGAGGGGAAATCCTGCTTCGGCCAGTTGCCGCTCGCGCGCCACGCTTCCATTTCTTTGGTGCGCCGCGCGCGATGTGCAGCAATCGCCTGCTGCATTTCAGGGACTTTCGCCTGATTCGACTCCGCGTTGATCGGATCGACCGCGATGATGCCCGCGACTTCAGACGGATATCGCCAGTAGTAGCGCTGCACGATCGATCCGCCCATCGAATGACCGGCCAGGATGAACGGCGGCTTCTCACCGTTGCGGCGCAACAGCTCGTGCAGATCGGAGATGTAATTCGCGACGCTGCGCTCCGACGACGGCGGATCGCTCCATCCGAAACCGGCGCGATCGTACGAACAGGTGCGGATCTCGCCCTTCAGCGCGCTCTGCACCAGCCACCATTCGTAAAAGCCTTCCGCCGCGCCCGACTCCATGAGGACCGTGCGCGGACCTTCACCCATGCAGACGATGTGCAGAGTGCGCCCGCCGATGTCGACACGCTTCCCGACAGGTGCAGCCGACGCGGCGCAGGTGAGGAGAAGGAGAAAGGTTGTAAGTTTCATGGCTTCACCGACACCAGTCTGCCGAAGATCCCGTTGGCTCCCCCCATCCGTTGACGCCGCCACGATTGTTCCCCTTGTCCAACTCATGGGTGACTCTCCCGGCACATTCAGCATGTTCTGGAGACGGATGAAGTCCGCGTTCGTTCCGCAGGCTTACGCCACCTCCGTCGAATGAGCGTGTCTATGCATGCGGAGGCCTGCATCCGATGCATTACTACTACGTCAACAAGAACGCTCAATCAAATGGCGATCATGAAGTGCACAGGGACGGCTGCTCGTACATGCCTGAGGTGGCGAACCAGCAATATCTCGGCTACTTCAGCAACTGCTGGGACGCAGTGCGCGAGGCTAAGAAGACGTACCCGCAGTCGAACGGCTGTTACTACTGCTCGAACGCCTGCCACACGCAGTAGACCGCTATCTCCGCACGTGCTCCTGACACCCCACCGCATACGCTCGTCCGAGAAACTCGACGAGCTCCGGCGTGATCTCGCTCGCGCTGCTCAGCCGGAAGTGATGCACGTGATTCCTCTTCGAGATCGTCTCCACTTTGCGAAACGTCGGTTCATCGAACGCCTTGGCCAATACGAGATGTCCGTCGAGATGATGTCTGCGCGGAGTCACCTGCGCGAACGACATCCGCACGTGAAATGCGATGCGCGTTTTCTCCGGCAGGATCTGGAACGGCCCGAAGCGCGAGAGCTGCGCGACGAAGATGTCGAACAGCTCGCGCACCAGAACGTCCTTGCCACTGAAGTGCTCGTCGACGCTGCGTAGCGCGGCGCAGGTGTGCGTCTGATTGCGATTCGCGAACTCGCGTCCGCAATCGGGGCAGCGCCACAGCGGCGGCCGCAAGCTACGCCGCCTTGTTCTTCTCCGTTGCGGACCACACGCGTCCCGAAACCGCCTCGTAGATGTCGGTGATCTCGGAGATGAACCGCACGCGGCCGTTGTGCGAGGGGAAGACGAACGAGCGGAAGAACGCCCATCCGTTCTGCAGCGCGGCTTTGAATCCGGAGCGGACGACGTTGTACCAGATGCGGCGCGGCGTCAGCCAGAAGCGCAGATACGCCTGACGCTGGAACTGGAGCAGCGATTTGGTGTCGAGGTCGTTCACTTCCATGACGACCTTCTGTCCCTGGCGGCGCAGCTCCGAATACTCCTCGGTCAGCAGCCGCACGCCCTCTTCGCCCGCGAGCGCCTGGCGGCGGATCTCCGTGCCGGGATACGGCATCGCGATGTTGAAGTAGGCGTGATCGCATTCCTTCAGATTGACGACGAAATCGATCGTCTCCTGCACCGACGTTTTCGTGTCGCCGGGGAGCCCGAGGATGACCGAGCCGCGCGTTTCGATCCCGGCCTGTTTGGCCCATTTGTACGCATCACGAATGCGCGGCAATGTCGAGTTTTTCTTCAGCGAGTGGAGAACCTCGGCGTTGCCCGACTCGATGCCGAACGACAGCCGGCGCAGTCCCGCCTCGTGCATCGCGACGAGCAGGTCGGGCGTCACGGTGTTGACGTGCGTCCACCCTTCCCACGTGATGTCGAGCTTCCGCTCCTTCAGCAGCGCGCACATCTCCATGATCCGTTCTTTGCGCGTGGTCAGCGTGTCGTCGACGAAGATGAAGTGATTGATGTTGTGCCGGTCGTGGAAGTCCTGCACCTCATCGACGACGTTCAGCGCGGAGCGGAAACGCGTGGTGCGGCCGTACATCAGCGGCTCCGTGCAAAACGTGCAGTTGTAAGGACATCCGCGCGACGTGATGATCGTCGTGAAGCGGCGGATACCGGCGCCGGGCACGCTGAAGAGGTACTTGCTGTGATCGAGATCGGTGCGATCCGGGAAGTGCAGGTTGTCGACGTCGGGACGCAGCGTGCGCGGCTGCGTACGTCGGATGTCGCCGTTGCGGCGATAGAGGAGGCCGCCGACCTTGTCGAGATCGTTCGCATCGCCGCTGTCGATCGCATCGACGAGCTCGCGCATGCCGTCTTCCGACTCCGACAGCACCGCGTAATCGAACGCCGGCGCTTCGGTCATCGACTCTACGTGGGTGAGAGTGATGTGCGGGCCGCCCGCCACGAGCCTGACCTTCGGAAACCGCTCGCGAATCGCGGTCGCCATCATCTTCGCGGTCTCCCAGAGCGGGGAGACGACCTGGATGCCGACGATGGTCGGCTGGTAGTCATTGACGACGGTGAGAATGTCGGGCAGCGAGAGTCCGGAAGCCTCGCCGTCGACGACTTTGACGTCGTAGCCGCCGGCAACGAGCGCGCCCTTCAAATAACACAGTCCGAGGGGCGGGTAGAAAACCCCTACCTTCGCCACGTGCTTGAAGTTACCGTAAACATCGCCCCACGGCGGACCGATCAAAAGAATGCGTTGAGACATGCCGTTAGTCTACACGAGACGAATGGGATAGATTCCCGCACCGCGATGGATCCTCACACTCACGAATGGGGCACGCAGCCGCAGATGTTCGGGCCGCTGCACGCGCACCGGCTGGCGCGCATCGTCCACGAAGTGACTCGCCTTCCGCGCGGCTCCCGCATCCTCGACGGCGCGGTCGGCCTCGGCACACTCGCGACGCGGCTGCAGCAGAGCGGATACGCGGTGACGGGCATCGATTACTCGTTCGACGCGGCGCTGCACGTGAAGAAGACGACGAGCATTCCGGCGATCGTCGGCGACATGACGAAAATGCCGTTCCGCGATGGCGCGTTCGACGGCCTCACGTCCGGTGAAACGCTCGAGCATCTCGAGGCGGATGACGCGGCGGCGGCGGAGATCCGTCGCGTGTTGCGCAAGGACGGCGTCTGCGTGACGACGGTGCCGGCGCTGATGAGTCTCTGGAGCTCGTCGGACGTCTATTACGAACATCGCCGCCGCTACTCGCGCGAGCAGCTGCGTTCGCTGTTTCAGAGTGCGGGGCTGAAGGTGGCGAAGGCGAGTTACTGGGGATTTCCGATCGCGCTGATCTACGACTTCGTTTTTCTGCGTCCGATGAATCGCCGCCGGGCGAAGCACGACGTCAATCGCGACGCGATGCTCGGATCGATTCAGCGCGCCGGACGTTCAAAGCTGCTCGTCGCGTTCGTGCGCGCGCTGTTCGCGATCGATCGTCTCTTCTCCTGGCTGCCGTACGGACCGGGACTGCTGCTGGTCGCGCGCAAGCAATAGCGATCCTTCGAGCGGCAGCTTCGTCTGGTGCACGTCGAGCAACGGGCCGAGCTCGTACACGTTGCGATAGCCGTAGCTGTAGAGCGCGATGTAGGTCGACAGATTCAGCGACGCGCGCGCGGCTTTGCCCGGGAACGCGGTCTCCTCATTTTTGAAGTTGTTGTTGCAGTAGATGAGGATGCGCGCGTTTTTATCCGGCAGGAGCTCGTCGAGCGTGCCGATCGAGATGTCGGGAAAGGACAGATTCATCGCACCTTTGATGTGCAGCAGCTCGAATTTCTCGCGGCTGCGGGCGTCCAGGATGATCGTCCCCGGCTCACGCGACATGCGCAGGAACTCGCCTTCCGTCACGCGGTGCGACTGCCGGTACGCCGCCGCTTCGTTCGCGACGCGCAGATAGCCGTCCATGTCGATTGCCGGATTGTTGATTGCGGCCACGAGAAGCAGTGCAGCGATGCTCATGCTCATTAGACGAACGAGGAGCGCGGACGTCTCGTCCGCAGTCGGCGAGCGTCTCGCTCGACGACTTTTCCGTGCCGGGCGGGACGCCCGACACGTGCGGGCGGGACGCCCGCGCTCCGTTACCGCCCGACCGCGATCGGTCTCTTCTAGGCCGACGGAACGTACACGGCGTATCCACGCGGAGGTGCCCAGAGATCTACAGTTCCCTGTGAGTCGGTGCGTTTCGGATTCGGAACGCCGAGGTCATCCCGGCCTCGCTCGTAGCGTCGTTCCATTCGCCGCGATTATTCAATACGAGCACAAGGCCATGCTGGGAGCCCATGCCACCCCGCTGCATTATGTATAAGTCGCGATCGATGTGCAGAACCTTCGTATCGCCGCCCGCATGATCGTTGATGTTTGCCGGTTTACTTACAGGGGGAAGCCACAGCGCTGTGAATCCCACCCGTGCCAGGTCGCGAATGTGTGCTGCAACGAACGGCCACCACTGACCGTCCCGCCCATGTGACCTCCGCGGCTCCGAGGTATATTAAACTCAATAATTCCTTATCTGAGTCTGCATCGGAACAGCGTGTTCTAGACGATCGCCGCCGTGAGCTCCGTATCAGACATCGTGATGACACGAGCTGTTCTCTTGAGCGCGTTACTCGCCCTGGGGCCACTCGCTGCAGCGCAATCATGGTCCGTTACAGTTTTTGAGGACGGGATCGGGCGCAGCTCCCGCACCGAAGATTCCGGACACAACGATCGCGATGTCACCTCGTGGGAAGGTGCCGCAGGTCTTGGCATTGCACGGCGCATGTCTCGCCACCTCTCATTGGAAGCCACTCTCGAGCGCCGCCGCGACATCGTGCTGGCAACTTACGGCGGGCGCGTATGCGGTCCGTACCACAATACCTGTTTCGAAACGCACCGCCTCGCGATTACGAGTACGCCGCTTACAGTGGTCGCCCACGGCTTCTGCAGGCCGCTGGGCAACGTGACGCCATTCGGTTCGTTAGGAATACGGTATGTGTCGACTCCGTCCGTTCATGACTTAACCCGTTCCGATCTTTTCGGTGAGCGGTTTGACACGGTTGTATCGTCGAGAATCTCCGGCGAGAGTGGCGCAGGCATCTCGTTGCGGTTATCGAGACATCTGGAGCTGTATGGCGAGTACCGGCGGCTGTTTCGCCACAGGGCAGAGTGGGATCCGAGACGGAAGCGAATCGTCGGGCTGAGATGCTCCTGGTAAAGCGGGACGCCGGATGCTGCGTCCGGCGACGATTCCGTGCCGGGCGGGACGCCCGCGCTCCGTTACCGTTACCGTCCGACCGCGAACTCGGCGTGACAGCCGTCCGTCACCCAGATCGCGTCGCCGGTGTAGCCCCAGGTGCGATTGAGCACGCAGTCGATGTCGCCGAGCTGGCGCACCAGTCCGACGCCGCGCCTCGTGTCGGCGGCGCAGGTGTTCCGCTTGCCGTCGAGCGAATCGCAGATGACTTTCGCCGCGCTCTCCGGCACCGCGCCGGCCGGCAGTCGATAGCCGCCGAGGGCGAACTGTGCGCGGCAGCCGTCGGAGACCCAGATGCCGTCGCGATCGAAGCCCCACGACTTGTCGAGCACGCACTCGCTCTCGCTCAGTTGCCGCGCCAGCGCGACGCCGAAATGCGTCTCCGCGCCGCACACATTGCGCGCGCCGTCGATCGATTCGCAGACCACGCTGGAGACCATCATCTTCGGATTGCCGTGCACCGCGAACGCAGCGCGGCAGCCATTCGTCACCCACACGCCTTTGCGGTCGTAGCCCCACTCGTGGCCGTAGCCGCAGCGCGCGTCGTTGAACGAGCGGATGATCTGCACGCCGGCCGACGTGTCGGCCTTGCACTGCACTTTTGAGCCGTCGATCGACTGGCAGACGACGACGCCGTCGAGTGCCGGTTGCGGGGGCGTCGACTTCGCGGGCCCGAGGATGAATTCACCGCGGCAACCCTCATCGACCCAGATCTGGTTCTTTTCCTTGTCGTAGCCCCACGTCATTTCTTCGACGCATGGCTTCGCACTGAGCTGGCGTTCGAGCGCGACGCCCGCGTGCGTGTTCGCGGGACAGACGGTGTAGGCGTCGGTGACCGATTCGCAGACGACGCGGTTGTCGCCGCGCGGACCGTGCCCGAAGTTGTCATCGGTGGTGAACATGCCGCGGCAGCCGCGCGAGACCCAGACGACGCCGCCTTCTTTCGTGCCCCACGAGATGCCTTCGATGCATTTGTTCATGCTCATCTCGTAAGTCATGCGCACGATGCCGCTCGATGCGACGCGGCATTCGCGATACGCTCCCTCGGGCGATTCGCAAGGCACGGTTTGAGCGAGCGCAATGGAAGAGGGGAGCAGGATCAACGTCACGAGTAGAGCGCGCATGATTGCCTCGAAAGTTCTGACGATGATGATAAGCCGATGCCCACGATCATCAACCTCGCTCTCGGTCTGCTCCCGCTCCTGATCCTCGGCGGCTCCATCGCCGCGGGCATCGACGACGATCGCCGCCACCGCACGATGTTCCTGCTCGTCTACGGGCTGTGGGCGCTGACGCTAGCGATGTGGAACTGGATGCGGTCCTGGCCGGCGGGATGGGTGGCGGTGTGGGGTGTGGTGGGTGTGTTTGCGCTGGCTGCGGCGATGGCGCGGCGCGGAGTGTAGGACAAGCTCTCAGCTTGTCCCCCCGGACAACTTTGTCCCGCGACAAGCTGAGAGCTTGTCCTACACCGACTATCGAAACGAGATGGGGATGTCGTCCATCGTCAGGACGCCTGGGCGCGCGCTCACCACGCGCGGGATCGAGTTCACCACCATCGCGGCCGTCGCGCGGTCGCCGTGGACGCCGCCTTTGATCTCCATCTCGACATCCGGAATGCCTTTCACGATCACACGGTCCGCAGCGATGTCTTCGGCGCCGACGTACATCCGGAGCTCCAGCGAGACGAGGATGCGGCCGCGTCCTTCGATCGTTTGATGCACGCCGGCCACCTGTCCCGGCTCGACGCGCAGGTACTGCGTGACGATCTCGCGCTGCGCGACGATCGGCTCGATCACTTCCTCGGTGACGCTGTCGAACTCCACGCCCAGGCCGTTGCCGACGAGCATCAGCGATTCCTTGAGGCCCATGTGCTTGATCTTGCCGGCGTCGACGGCGGCGCGGAACTCCTCGACCGTCATGCCCGCGCCGACTTTGCGCTGCAGCGGCTCGCGGCGCGTCGATGCGTTCTGGATGCGGATGATCTGCACGGAGTCGACGCGCTGGCAGACCGAAGTCACGGTCAGCGGCAGCTTGTCCATGACGAAGCCGGGATTCACGCCGGTGCCGAGGAGCGTGACGTTGTGCGCGCGGGCGCTGTGCTGCAGTTCGGCGCGGATGTCGGCGTCGAGCGGGAACGACAGCTCTTCGCACGTCGAGACGACATGCGCGCCGCGCTCGAGGAGCATCTTCAGTTGTGCTGAGACTTCGCGCAGCCGCGAGCTCGTCGAGTGGCAGACGACGTCGGCTTTCACGTCGAGGTCTTTCGTCACTTTGACGCCTGTCTCTTTGCCGAGGCCGATCACTTCGCCGACATCGCGGCCGATCTTCGCCGGGTCGATGTCGACGGCGGCGACGAGCTTGATCCACGGTTTGGTGAGGAGGAGGCGCGCGATTTCCGCGCCGATGGGACCGATGCCGAATTGCGCGACGGTGATGGGTTGCAGGTTCATGGCGGCGCGCAGTGTACGACAACCTCTCAGGTTGTCGGGGTGCTGTCGAACGACAAGCTGAGAGCTTGTCCGACACCTTCTTCCTCATCCACGAAATTGGAGACGCCGAGGCCCGCCAACCGATACTTCGCATCCGCCGAAAACGCGAATCGTCCAAGCAGCTCCACGCCGATTCGCGCGAGCTCCTCGGCACTCGACGGGATCGTGTCCGGCGTGAGTTGCCGCGTCGCAGTGCGAAAGTCGCCGGTGCGCAATTTCACCGTCACTGTGCGTCCGGTCATCCCTTTCGACTGCAACGAATCCCACAGCTGCCGCGCTTCGCTCTCGATCCACTTCGTCACTTCGTCGAGCGGGATGTCCTTCGGGAACGTCGCCTCGCTCGACCACGACTTGCGCGGGCGCGACGGCTCGACGGGCGATTCGTCGATGCCGCGCGCGAGCTCCCACAAACGCGCGCCCCACTTGCCGAAGCGCGCCACGAGCTCCTCCTGCGTGAACCGGTGCAGATCGCCGACGGTCTCGATCTGCATTTCGAGCAGCACCTTCTCCGTCGCTTTGCCGACGCCCGGAATCTTGCGCACCGGCAGCGGCATCAGAAAGCGCTCGACCTGATGGGGACGGATCACGAAGCAGCCGTCGGGCTTCTTCCAGTCCGAGGCGATCTTGGCGAGGAACTTGTTCGGTGCGACGCCGGCGGAGGCCGTGAGATTCGTCTCCGCGCGGATCTCGCGGCGGATCGTCTCCGCGGTTTCGGTCGCGGTCGGGATGCCGGTCAGTTCCGTTGTGACGTCGAGGTACGCCTCATCGAGCGACAGCGGCTCGACCAGCGGCGTGTGGCGTTCGAAGATCGCGCGGATGTCGCGTGACACAGCGCGGTACTTGTCGAAATTCGGATGGATGAAGACGGCCTGCGGACAGAGCCGGCGCGCGCGCGTGGCAGGCATCGCGGAGTGCACGCCGAACTTGCGCGCCTCATACGACGCGGCGCAGACCACGCTCCGCTCTCCCGGCCAGCCGACGATCACCGGCTTGCCCTGGATCGATGGATCGTCGCGTTGTTCGACGGATGCGTAGAACGCGTCCATGTCGATATGGATAATCTTGCGCACCTTGCTGATGCTAACCGAGCTGTCCACGCCCTCCTTTCTCGTCGACATCGTCCGCATGCGCAACAACTGCGTCCGCATGCGCGAAAAAGCGCGCGCTGCCGGCGTGATCTTTCGCCCGCACGTCAAGACGCACAAGACGATCGACGGCGCGCGCATGCAGCACGGCGGCGGATTCGGCCCGATCACCGTCTCGACACTCGCCGAAGCGGAGTTTTTCGCCGCCGGCGGCTTCAAGGACATCACGTACGCGGTGCCGATCGCGCCGGAAAAATTGTGGCGCGCGGCGGAGCTCGCGTCGCGGATCGAGCGCCTCAATATTCTGATCGACAGCGAGACGGCTCTACGTGCGGTAGAACAGCGCGGGCACCCGTTCGACGTGTTCCTGAAGATCGATTGCGGCTATCACCGCGCCGGCGTGAGTCCCGACAATCCCGACACGGCCGCACTCGCGCGCGCGATGCTGCAATCGAAAGTGATCCGCTTTCAGGGCGTGCTCACGCATGCCGGACATTCGTACAACGCGCGCAATATCGACGATGTGCGGCGTATCGCGGCCGAGGAGTCGGCGTGCCTGACGCGATTCCGCGCGCTCGATGAAGACTTCGTGCCGCTGATCCGCAGCGTCGGCTCGACGCCGACGGCATCAGTGGTCGAGTCGTTCAGCGAAGTCGATGAAGTGCGCCCCGGCAATTACGTTTTCTACGATGCGTTCCAGGCCGCGATCGGCTCGTGCAGCATCGATGACGTGGCGGTGTCGGTGCTGGCGACGGTCGTGGGCTCGTATCCCGATCGCCGCTCAGCAATCATCGACGCCGGCGCTCTCGCCATGTCCAAAGACCTCGGCGCCGATCACATCGATCCCGATGTGAGCTTCGGAATCGTGTGCGATGTCGATCTGAATCCGCTGCCGGTGCGCCTGACCGCGTTATCGCAGGAGCACGGGAAGCTGGAGGGGATCGCACATCTGCCGGTCGGCACGAAGGTGCGGATCATTCCGAATCATTCGTGCCTCACGGCGGCGATGTTCGATCGCCATCACGTGATCGAGCGGGGGAGCGTGGTCGACGAGTGGAAGCCGGTGCGGGGGTGGTGATTTTCGCGAGGGCGTGCCCCTCATCCGTCCCTTCGCTACGCTCAGGGCCACCTTCTCCCCGCGCGGCGGGGCGAAGGTCAATGGGGCTTGCGCTGCGTGAGTGCGTTG
>C688J18823_10001211_pt1 | contig 15864 bp, 11 predicted proteins | sample HopSoiMetagenom1_FD_18823 | JGI IMG/M metagenome (IMG submission 18823) | reverse complement strand
GGTGGTGACAAACAATGGTTTACGATCGACAACACAAACAGTCCCGGGCACGGGTTCCAGTACCAGTGTTGGAGCACTGCCGGGGACAATTACAACGGCCGGCAATTTAGCCGTTCGACCGACGGCGGATTATCCTGGCGAGATCCAGTGGCCATTCCCGGGTCCCCGATTTGGGGTACCCTCGATGTCGATAGTAACGGCAATGTTTTCACCAGTGGAGTCAATCCTGATACCGGCCAGATCTGGTGCCTGCGGTCGACGAATGCCAAGAATGCCGCGCTGAAGCCTTCGTTTGATCTGATGACAGCGGTAAACCTCGGCGGCGACGTCATTTTCAGCCAACACATCAATCCCGAAGGACTGGCCGGCCAGATTAATCTGGCGGTCGACCGATCCGGCACGGTGTCGAACAACAACGTTTACCTGTTGGCCAGTCTTCAGCGCGTCGGCTACTCAAGCGGCAGCGATGTGATGTTCGTCCGCAGCAGCAATGGCGGCCAGAGTTTTAGCGCGCCAATACGGGTAAACGACGATACATTCAATCCTAACAAGTGGCATTGGCTCGCTGCGATGGCGGTGGCGCCAAGTGGGCGTATCGATGCCGTTTGGCTGGATACCCGGAACGCGGCTAACAACAGCGATTCCCAACTATTCTATTCGTTCAGCAACGATGAAGGGCGAACGTGGTCAGAAAACGTCGCAGTAAGCAACTCATTCAATCCGTTTCTGGGTTATCCTAACCAGAACAAAATGGGCGACTACATCACCGTTGTGTCGGACAACAGCGGCGCCAACGTCGCCTACACCGCAACCTTCAACGGAGAAGAGGATGTGTATTTCGTGCACGTTTCCGCATCGACCTGTGGCGTGGCCGCAGACTTTCGGCGGAATGACGCGGCTGGCTGGATTACCGAGGACAACAGTTCCGCGCCCGGAGCAGGATGGTTTAACGGCGACGGGACAATTTTCGCCGCTGCTCCGGCGGCCAAAACTTCGGTCACGCCAAATACTTTGTCAGCAGCGCCAACCGTTTCGAACTGGCTGTTGACTCCGCCAGTCACTCTTCAGAATGGCGCCAACCTGACATTTTATACCCGTTCTCAAGATCGACCGCTTCATGCCGATCGCGTTCAGGTCCGTCTGAGTACGAATGGCGACAGCACAAACGTCGGTAACACGCCCGACAGTGTCGGTGACTTCACGACTGTCCTGCTCGACATCAACCCAGCAAACGTCACAGGTGCGTATCCCGCTGACTGGACGCGGTTCAGTGCCACTGTCTCCGGATTGACCGCACCGACGACGGGCCGCGTCGCTTTCCGCTATTTTGTGGAAAACTCCAGCAGCGGATCAACTGCTCAGAACGCGGAATCCATCGGCATCGAAGCCATCGAGTTCGCCTGCACCCCAGCATATACGATCGCGGCGAGCGTCACTCCCGCCGGCGGCGGCAGCATTACGGGTGCTGGACGGTACAGCAGTGGGTCGAATGTTAGCCTCATGGCTACTCCCAATCCAAACTTCGCTTTCGCTAATTGGACTGAAAATGGGGCGGTTGTCTCGACTTCAGCAAACTTCAGCTTTACGGCCAGTGCCAACCGAACGTTGCTTGCGAATTTCACCGCCGTTCCGCGATTCACCGCGGCACCGACCATCACGCCTAACGGCGGCTCGTTTAAGCGGAAGGCCATGTTCAAAATCACCGACGCAACGCCCGGCGCTATCATTTATTACACNACTGACGGCACCGACCCGACAACATCCTCGGCCGTGTTCCCGACGCCGCAGCGCCCGAACCAGAAAATCCGACGAGTCGCGATTACCGGAGTCGGGACCCATACTGTGAAAGCAATGGCCGTCGCTCCGGCTTTCAACAACAGCCCGATTACCGCGGCCACGTTCGTCATTCGTTAAAGACGGGCGAACACTGCTGGGATTCACTCGGCGCGGTCCGCACACGTTCGGTGTGTTTAAGCCGAATTGACCGGGGCACTGCGCGACCTAACGTAGACCTACTATGGCTTACGAACTTCCGAAATTACCGTATTCCTACGACGCGTTGGAGCCGCATATCGACGCGCGGACGATGGAAATTCATCACACCAAGCATCATCAGGCCTACATCACGAATCTGAACAACGCGATCAAAGGCAAACCCGACCTCGAGAATAAATCAGTCGAGGATTTGATCAGCAATCTCAGCGCAGTACCGGAGGACATTCGGACCGTTGTCCGCAATAACGGTGGTGGTCACGCGAATCATTCGTTCTTCTGGAAAATTATGGGCCCAAGCGCAGGTGGGGAACCGAGCGGAAAGCTCGCCGATGATATCAAATCAGCATTCGGCGGTTTCAGTGGATTTCAGGAGAAATTTGCTGCGGCCGGTGCTGGTCGATTCGGCAGCGGTTGGGCATGGCTGGTGAAAGGCAAGGACGGAAAGCTCCAAGTAATGTCGACGCCGAATCAGGACAGCCCACTGATGGACGGGATTAAGCCGATTCTCGGTGTCGATGTCTGGGAACACGCCTATTACCTGAACTATCAGAATCGCCGGCCCGATTACATCAAGGCGTGGTGGAACGTGGTTAACTGGCCGGAGGTCAGCAAGAATTACTGAGACGAGCGGAACTGCGCCGCTGGATATTCCGCCTCCGTCGAATGTCTGGCGGCCGCTTCTCGTCATTTTGGCGGTCATTCTCACCGCGGCCACACTGGTTACCGCCTTCGTCCGGTTCACCGAGCGACAGGCGATATCTCCATGGGAGCCGGCAATCGCGATGGAAGCGGTTCGGCTTAATTCCGGGCTGCCATTGTATGAGCCTGCGCATGCGACTCACTTGTACGGACCCCTTTTGACTGCGACTCTTGCGGCAGTCTTTCGCGTCACGGGTCTGAGTCTTCTTGCCGGCCGAATTGGTCTATCGCTGTTTTCTCTGGCGCTGGCGGCGCTGCTCGCTTTTGCGTTATGTCGGCGAAAGGGACGGGCCTGTTGGATTGTGGCCGTTCTTCTGGTCCTCGGCCTTAATTTCCGCACCAATCTGATTCTGTTTTCGGCCCAGCCAGACGCAGCCGCTGCATTTTTCGGGGTGGGCGGGCTTTGCGTCTGGATCGTTTGGCGTTCGCCGCTTGGAGTTGTGGCCTCGATTGCCTTATTTGTCTGCGCGTTGTTTTTCAAGCAAACGGCGGCTGCCTTCGCGCTCGTGCCGGCGGTTCACAGTCTAATTTGGCGGCGAAACGTTCGCGATGTCCTTATTGGCTGCATTCCGGCCGCCAGTGTTCTGGCCGTTCTAGGTGCCGTTTACGCGCTTTGGCCGCAGGTTTTCTTCGCCATGGTGACGGTGCCTGGCTCAATCAAAGTCGACTATGCGCGTGTTGCTCCGCTCGCTGCGTACATGATTGCGACTTCTCCGTTGTTCTTGCTCGCGGTCATTAGCATTTCCATTTCGGCAGAACCGCTTACCGACGCGGAAAAATGGGTTTGGAGCGGTATCATCGTTCTGGTGCCGGTATCAATCTGGACGATGTGCAAAAGCGGTGGAGGCTACAGCTCCCTTTTGTTCGGCTATATCGCGATGATAGCGCTGGTGGTGGTGCGACTGGAGCCGATCGGAACCTGGATCCGCGGAATGCCAGCGAAATCTGCCTATCTCTTTTCCGCCATTTTTTTGTTATGCGCGATTTTTTCGTTTTTCGTTCAGTTCGATCGAAGTTTGGCCCTGCTTTTCGTCCGCTGCGGTGACGACAAGTACGATGCTGTGGTCGATTTCGCGCGACGATCCGACGGCCTCGTGATTAGTCCGCAGGATCCCACCATCAGTTATCGAGCGAAGAAATACTTCGGCCGTTCTTTATTTTTTGAACTGGACCGGCATACGATTGACGGAAAGTGGCCCGAGACGCTGCCAGCATCATTGGATGATGAACTCGGCTCAGCGAGCTTTGTGGTCGAAGCAAAATCGTACGTGCCGACCCCAATGTTTACGGATGCGCTGATTGCCCATCACTTCCGCCCCCTCGATATCCCACAGCTGGAAAACTCCTTCTATACCGTCTGGACCCACGGACAATAGCTCCGGGAATACACGAGTTGTCTGTGGAAGCGGCACGATTTTAGCAGTTGCGTCCGCTATTGCACGAAGCAAACTCCGCCAAGATGCCGGATCTGAAGATAAACGAGCGCACGGTTCATCTCGTTAGTCTTGCTCTGGTGCTTTTCGCCGGGATCTTCCTGCGACTCCCGCCATCGCTGTTTTCCGCGAAGGGCGCCTTTCATTCCATAGCCGCACTGCACCCAAATCCGAAGTGGCACAACATGCAATTGGTCGGTTTCGATGAAGACCTGTACCGCGGTTATGTCGATGAACTAAGGAGCAAAGGCATCACGCATTACCCTGACATTGTCGTTGGCTACATCGAGAAGCAGGTCAAGCTGCCTGCGTCCATTTTGCCGCCGGTCCGTTTCCTCTACATCTTCGCCGCCTATTTGTGGCAGAGCGTGTTGGGAGGGGAAACACTCCAAGCGCTAAAGAACGTTGCCTCGTTATTCAGCATCCTGACACTGGGCGTAGCAGCGATTTTCGCCTGGAGAGCCCGGACCGGAGGTCCGGCGGTCGCGATCAGTGCGCTGGTCGCATTTGCTCCGACTCAACTGCACATGTCGCAGCACGCACTGGTCGATGGGTTCTTTTCTTTCTGGGCGCTCCTAACGATTTGGACGTTGTGGGAGAGTCTTCAGGCGCCCCGCAACTGGCGATGGCTGGTAGCGTACACCGGGGCGTTGGCAATGATTGTCCTAACGAAGGCCGAAAACTCCTTCTTTGTCGGCTTTGCCGTTGCCGGCGTGCTGCTAGGTAATCGATGGCTCCGTTACGGAACGGTCACCCGTGAGTTGCTTATTGCCACGGTTCTGGGGCCGCTGCTTGGAATCGCGATTTTAACCCTGCTCGCTGGCGGCGTGGATGTTCTGCTGGGTACCTACCGCCTGTTGATTGCCAAGAATTATCAGCTGCCTTACGCGATCAAAACCGGTGACGGCCCGTGGCACCGGTATCTGGTCGACCTCCTGCTTGTTAGTCCGGTTGTTGTGCTGCTGGCGATCGGCGCCGCCTTTCGAATCGATCGGACAAAGCGGCTCGAGCTCTTTCTCCTGATTTTTATCGGGGTGAGCTATGCGATCATGTGCAATCTGAAGTACGGAATGAATCTGCGGTATACCAATATGTGGGATATACCGCTGCGATTTCTCGCTGTCGGACCGCTCGTTAGTCTGGTTTCGCCTCTCGGGCGGTGGCGCCAACTGGTGTTCGCCAGTCTTGTATTGTTGATCTGCGCGATCGAGCTCCGGCAATACATCATTCTGTTTGTGGACTTCCCGCTTTACGAGCTGGTCAGCGAAGGACTGCTGCGCGCGCTGCACATTTTGAAGTAGGCGTCGCTTGGGGTTGGTAGCGAGTGCCCGGTTATCGATCAGTCGCGCGGTCATCGATTCTGTTTATCTTGCCGCTGGCATGGCATATCTGAACGACAACTACCTGAAGCTGCAGGCGGGCTACCTATTTCCCGAGATTGCTCGCCGGGTCCGTGAGTTTTGCGACCGCAATCCTGACGTTGCTAAGCGGTTAATTCGCTGCGGAATCGGCGACGTCACCGAACCGTTGCCCTCCGCAGCGATCGAAGCGATGCATCGCGCGATCGACGAACTCGGGGACCGCGAGACGTTTCGCGGTTATGGTCCGGAACAGGGATACGAGTTCCTTCGGCAGAAAATCGCCCAGCAAGACTATCGACGACACGGCATCGATGTCGCCGATGACGAGATCTTTGTGTCCGACGGCTCGAAGTGCGATTGCGGTTACATTCTCGACATTCTCGGCTCGCAGAACCGGATCGCGATCACGGATCCGGTCTACCCCGTTTACGTAGACACCAATGTCATGGCCGGCCATACCGGATCAGCTCGGCCGGATGGCGGTTATGAAGGAATCGTGTATTTGGCGTGTACAGCGGAGAATGGTTTTGTGCCGCGGCCGCCTAACGAAAAGGTTGACCTGGTTTATCTCTGCTTTCCCAACAATCCAACCGGAGCGGTCGCGTCACGGGAAGAACTCACCAACTGGGTGCGATACGCGCGCGCGCACGATGCAATCATCCTGTTTGACGCTGCCTATGAGGCTTACGTGAGTGATCCGCAGATTCCACATTCCATCTTCGAGATTCCTGAAGCTCGTGATTGTGCAATCGAGTTTCGGAGCTTTTCCAAGACGGGCGGATTCACTGGCGTTCGATGCGGGTTCACAGTCATGCCCAAGACTTTACTGGCAAGCACATCCGATGGCCGGCGCCTGCCGCTGCATCCGTTATGGCACAGGCGCTGGAGCACCAAAGCCAACACCGTGAGTTATCCAGTACAACGGGGGGCCGAAGCGCTTTACAGCGACGGCGGCCGGCAGCAGGTCCGCGCGTTGGTCGAACATTATATGGGTAACGCTGCCATTCTCAGCGATGCTGCTACCGACGCCGGTCTTGAAGTTTTCGGCGGAACCAACGCGCCATACATTTGGGTTCGCACGCCCGACAACATGACGAGCTGGCAAATGTTCGATCACATGCTTAACGAGCTGAACATCGTCGTAACGCCGGGGAGCGGATTCGGTGCGCAAGGTGAAGGCTATGTTCGAATTTCCGCGTTCAACAGCCGCGAAAATGCAGAAGAAGCAGCGCGACGAATTAGAGAGCAATCAGTTGAGCGACACCGCGATGCAGAGGAAGCCCCAGGCTCGAAGCATCAACTGTCAAGCACCACAGAAGCGCCATCAGCCAACTCGTAACACACGACCGGTGCGCGCCTCTGGTTTGAAGATTGGTGATTGAATGGTGGTTGCTGCCTGGATGTGCCGTGCAATGAACAAAGTTCAAAAGCTGGGCAGCATGGTTCTTGCATGAGGGCAGTTGTCGTTTTACTCAAAAAGCGTAACCTTCGGCTTCTCCGGTTTGCAGAAGAACAGTCTTCCTAATCAAAATCTGCCGCAGCTTTATCGCTTCTGCTTTCTGATGCTCGGCGATGCGGCAAAAGCGCAGGAGGTTTTTGAATCGGTGATGCATGATGCCGCCTTACGCGCAGCGCAAGGCGAACTGCCCAAGGACCGACTTTGGTTGTTCAACGACGCCCGGTGGCGCTGTTTGGAGGCGAGCGAGTCGGGCCTGCAACCAGAGCCGGTGGAAATGGAGGAGCACGAAATTGCCGCTACTGCTCCGGCCCAAATCGCCCACCTGGATCCTAATCAACTCGCGATTTGGATTTCGGCAGCACCTGACCCGCAGCGGACCGCGCTGGCGCTTTTCTACCTTGATGAGTTCGATCATGAAGAAGTGCTCGCCCTAACCGAACTGAAAACGGCGGAGCTTGCACGCTTGATTGCAAACGCGCGCCAGGAGTTTCAGGCCTGGCTAAACGCAACTGTTCCTCCGGAAGAAAACCTGGAGCACTGATGAAAATGCCGCACCTCAGCAAGCGGCAGCGGACGCTCGTCCAATGCGCGCCGTTCAACGATGAACGTATTGGGGACCGAACGATGCGGGCAGCGGTGTTTCGGGTGAAGAAGACGGAAGAGTTTTCGCATCAGCGCGCGTTTGATCAGGCGCTGGCGAACCTGGTGCAGGCAATCGCAATCCCGAATACGGTCACCGAGTGGCTGTCGAAGGGCACCTTTGTCGCGGCGCCCCGACGGACCTGGCGGCAAGTGATCTTGAACCCGGTGGTGCTGGCGATCGGCATCGCGGTAGGCGTGATCGCTGGGATTTTCGTGTTCAAACTGCTCGAGCGACTCAACGAGTTTCCGGGTGAACCGACAGCCAAACGATTGCTGACTTTGGCGAGCTCAACCAAGCCGGTGCTGCTCGATCCGGTTAAAACCGATGCCGGCGCGCTCGGCGATTTTTTCTTCATGAAACACCGATTGCCGCATTACGATGTTCCAGCGGAGTTTGCGGATCTGAAGACGTTAGGCTGCCGCGTTTTCGACGACGAGGAAGGGCAGCAAATTGCGCAAATCTGGCTGGTCGAGAAAAAGATGCAATTCTTCCTCTTCCCCGCGGACCGGGATCTAAAGACCGGCGCGGTAAAACATTTTACCGGCTGGCGTTACGTCGATCAGGATCGGTGGACCGGGGCGGTGCAGGAAAAGAATGGGGTTTGCTTCATGGCTGCAGTTCGGGGCGGCGAAAACGATCTACGCAAATACTTGGATAAACCGAAGGAGTAGGCGTTCGCTGTAGCGGCGGTCTCTAACCGCCGCATCAGTTGCCCGAATTCGTGCGACGGTCAGAGACCGCCGCTACAGGATCGACGGCTAGGTTTGCTCCCTACGACGCATCCGTTGACAGCGTCGGCAGCCGGATTGAATTTGGTCGCCTCGCGCCAGGGTAGCTCAGCGGTAGAGCAGGGGACTCATAAGCCCTTGGTCGGGAGTTCGATTCTCCCCTCTGGCAGATTCCCGGTGGCTCAGCTTTCCGCGCTGCAGGCATTCAGACGCGGCTGGCGTGCCGCCCCTCCAACGCCGCCGCCGGTCCCGGGGTGTAAGACGGAAGGGCGAGCTTCTGCGAGCCCGCTGCGCGCAAGGCGTCCCGGAAGCGGCGCTCTTGCGTTAATTGGACGTTGGATGTTGAACGTTGTTGCCGCAATCCACGGTCGGTGCCGCGAACATGACGAACAAACAGTTTTTCGAGCTCCTCTCACGTGGTGGCGACAACTACCGGCTGACCCGATTCGTTATTCTGCGGTTGCTCGGTTTCATTTATGCGATCGCATTTCTGGTCGCAGTAAATCAACTGGTGCCGCTGATTGGCACACACGGGTTAACGCCCGCCGATCAATATTTACATCGAATTGAAACGCACCTTGGCTCTTCGGTCGACGGAGTGGTTCAGCTGCCGACGCTGTTCTGGTTCGGAGTCTCCGATCAATCCCTAAAGCTTTTGGCCTGGGTTGGTCTTGGGCTGTCGTTTCTTGTGCTCGCGGGATATGCCAACGCGATCATCCTGACGGTTCTTTGGGCGCTCTACATGTCCATCGTTCACGTCGGTCAGATCTGGTATGGCTACGGTTGGGAGAGCCAACTCTTGGAGACCGGCTTTCTGGCAATCTTTCTGTGCCCGCTCGTTAACCCGCGACCCTTTCCCAAGCGACCACCGCCGATTTTGGTCATCTGGTTATTCCGATGGCTCGGGTTCCGGATCATGCTCGGTGCCGGCTTGATCAAGATGCGCGGCGACAGTTGTTGGCGCGATCTGACATGCATGTATTACCACTACGAAACGCAGCCGATTCCAAATCCGATCAGCCGATATCTACATTTTGCGCCGCACTGGGTCCATAACATCGAAACTGCTTTCAACCATTTCGTTGAGCTGATCGTGCCGTGGTTTTCGTTCGGTCCTCGAGTCGCGCGGCACATCGCCGGAGTGTTGTTAATTGTGTTTCAACTTCTGCTGATCGTGAGCGGCAATCTGTCGTTCCTCAATTATCTGACGATTGTTCCTTTCCTGGCCTGCTTGGATGACACGTTTTGGCGTCGAATTCTGCCCGCGGCGTTGGTTCGGCGAGCTGACGCGCCCGATTTAGCGTCGGACCTCGGCCGAGTGCAATACGTTACCGCCCTTGTTCTTACCGGGATTGTGGTGTGGTTGAGCCGCGCCCCGGTAGTGAACCTGGTGTCGGATCGGCAGTTGATGAACACCTCGTTCAACCCGCTTGAGTTGGTTAACAGCTACGGCGCTTTTGGCGTAGTCGGGCGTGAGCGGAACGAAATCATTTTTGAAGGCACAACGGATACGGTTATTACCGGAGACACTCAGTGGCGATCCTACGAATTCAAAGCCAAGCCCGGCGATCCCAGGCGCCGTCCGCCGTTCATCGCCCCATACCAGCCTCGGATTGACTGGCAGATTTGGTTCGCGGCCATGGCCTCACCGCAGGAATATCCATGGACGCTGAACTTCGTGTGGCGGCTTCTGCATAACGATCCAGGCACTTTGTCGTTACTAGCTAACAATCCATTTCCCGAAGCTCCTCCGCGATACATTAGGGCGCGGTTGTTCCGTTATCATTTTGCTGCGCCCGGAGAAAACGGTTGGTGGACGCGTGAACCAGAAGGCGAATGGTTACCGGCATTATCAGCAGACAATCCGCAGTTCCGGGAATTGCTGTCGTCCATGGATTGGCTGGACTAACTAGCCCGTGCCATTCCAGCGCGTCTGTGCCAGACACGGTTCCACGATGCCGTGTTACGAGGTCGTGAAACTTTAGAGCCGACCGCTTTGCTGCAACCGGTTAACGGTGTCGCGCATCATCCGGTAGCCGAAATGCCCTTGTGGAATTACCAGCAGTTCGGAACCCTGCCATCGCTGGTGCAACTGCTTGATATCTTCGGCCCGCGCGATCAGATCGAACTCACCGGCTACAAACAAGACACGTTCCGCTCCGCATACCGGCAAATTGTGGCTGGGGGAGCTAAGGTGAAAATGGCGGGCAACGAGCGCCGGCTCGATTTTGGCGCGTCGCAGCTCGCGTCGCATATAGAAGGCGGCCGGGCTTTGCCAGATGGCATGCTCCACGTTGACGATGGGCGCCATCAGCGCTGCGAACCGCAAATCAGGCTCAACACAGGCCAGCAGGGCGCCGATCCACGCGCCATAGCTTGTGCCCAGGACACCAAATTCGCTGCAGCCTTGCGCGCGCAAGGCGCCGATGAGTTGTCTCAATTCCATAACGCCTTGCCGGAGCCCTTCGGCGTTGCGCTTCAAGTTCGCCGTGATTGCTAGTTCGCCGTTGAAGAATCCTGGAGGAACGCGGGAATAATGATAGGGCAGGTGAACGAAGCAGGCGTTCCAACCGAGGCTGTTGAAATGCGCAGCCCAGCGCCGGTAGCCCACCCGCGAGGCCGACATCAGCGCATGCAACATCAAAACGGTCGGCGCACTCCATCCCTTCGCACAGGGAAACAGATCCACATGCACGATGTTGTTTGCCTCGAACGGCGTGGGCAGGGGACTCCGCCAGCTCATCGACAGACCATTCGGTGCAGGCGGCTGGTCCTCGACTTCAATATGTGCGTAATAATCCTGTATCGTTAGGCCTTCGCAGCTAGCGACGTAGTGCTCCATTTCGGATCGGGCTTGATCGTTCAGGCGGTGACGGGCCTGCAGCACATTGATCAGCCCACACATCACCGAGTCAGCGGCCAAGGCTGAAGAATGGCGGATCATCGGTGCGATTCCTTCATTCTCAGCTTGGGCGGGTGCGGCAAGTCGGCCGCGGTTAGGCGAAATGTCTCCACCACCTCATCTCGGAGGTTTCTGAGCGATTCCCGGAAATCCTGTTCCAACTGTTGTCGTGCTTCTGATTTGGCAAGATTGCCATTGCATTCGATGAGGTTGCCGAACGCAATCCAAACCACACTGCGTCGTGCCGGAAGCCAACGTTTCGAATTGTACAGTCGATCGCTTCCCAGTATGACGCATGGAAGGATGGGCGCGTTCGCCACCTGTGCCAGCATTGCTACGCCCGATTTTGCTGCCGCCCCTTCCAAAATCGAATTCGCTCCGTCGCGAATACCTCCCTCCGGGAAAATTCCGACGATTCGTCCAGTTTTCAATCGTTCCAGCGCGCTCCGAATGGTCGCGCGATCTGCCCTGTCGCGTTCTGCCGGAAATGCATCCACTGCGCGCAGGAACCGCCCGAGAACCGGATGTGGGAAAAACTCGGCCATGGCCATCCAATCGATCTTGCGCCTAACTATGGATGAAAAAATGAACGGATCGAAATGGCTGATGTGATTAGAAGCGAGCAGGACCCCGCCGCTGACATCAGCTCGCCCGCGATACAAGACGTGCACCCGCGCCGCATATCCGAAGATGACCTTCATCAGGCTCGCAGCCAGATAGTTTGCGACACGGTGAAAAAGAATGCGCATTAGATGGCGTTGCTGCTAAGTCGTTGCCGTTTGAATGATGCACTTGGAAGTCGGCAATGAAAAAGCCGCTTTCTTCACTCCTCAGCCGCGCACTTGCATTTCGTCAGGTCGAGCTTGCCCGAGGCGAGCACCGGAATAGCTTCCACTCGGCAGATTCTCTTTGGGATCCATAGGTTTGGCACCCCCGCTTCCCGCAATTTTTCACGAAGATCAGCCAGATCGATATCGGTCGCCGTAAGCAATACCGTTGCTTCACCTTTCGACTCGTCATTTACGCCGATGATTGCAATCGACCGCTCCGACTCTCCGTTGAATCCAAGCACCGAGTTGATCTTTTGCTCGAGTGCTTCGTGAGGCACCATTTCCCCTCCAATCTTCGAAAATCGGGAAAGCCGGCCCTCTATATATAGGAACCCGTCTTCGTCGAACCGGGCGATGTCGCCGGTTTTGAACCAGCCGTCGCGGAACACTTCTGCGGTTCGCTCCGGGTCGTGCAGGTAACCTTCGAAGATATTGGCTCCGCGCAGCCAAAGCATTCCCGTATCGTGTAACGAAAGTTTGGCGGCCGAGTCCGGATCGCGAATCTCCGCCGCAAGACCGGGAGCCATTTTGCCGACGGAGCCAAGGCGACTCGATGGCTGAACCGAGCCGCCAGGCTTTTTTGGCTTCGGTTCGGGAAGATTGACGCTAACGACCGGAGCCGTCTCGGTTAGGCCGTATCCTTCGAATACGTGCTTTCCAAACTTTTTCTCAAAAGCTTCAGCCAGATCAAGTGGAAGCTTCTCGGCGCCGGTAATGATTAGCCTGAGTGAACGAAGTTGATCTGGCTCCGCCTTGCGAAGATATCCGCGAAGAAACGTCGGGGCGGCTACCAGGAAAGTCGCTTTGTATCGATCGATCAACGTGGCGTTCTTTCCCGCTTCCAACGGATTTGGGCTTGTGACGATGCGAACCGCTTCAACCAATGGGTACCACAAAGTAACTGTACAGCCGAAGCTGTGGAAAAACGGAAGCGACGCCAGGATCGCGTCTTCACGCGTCGCGTCGAGAAGCACCTTAAATTGAGCGACGTTCCCGAGAATGTTCCGGTGGCTAAGAACGACACCTTTCGGTTCACCCGAGCTGCCGCTGGTGAAAAGGAGTACTGCTTCGCGGTGCCCGCCCTGTTTGGGAACCTTCAGCCATCGCAACAGCAGTGAAGCGGGCATGACAGCTGAAGCGATCCACCAGAGCAAGATCGGCCGCTTCATCGACGGCAATAATGTGTCCATCTTCACGATCTGCTCCGGCCAAGGGAAATCCGGTAATCGCTGGATAACTGCGGTTGCGCTGATTACGACCCGGAGATTGGCGCGCTGACAGCAGGATTCGACCGCGGCCCGGCCGCTGGTAAAATTGAGTCCGACCGGGACTTTGTCAGCCAGAGCAACCGCCAGATTAGCAACAACACCTCCTTTGCTCGCGGGCAAAACAATTGCGATTCGTTCCTCGTTAGGAAAATTGCGCCGCAAATAGCGGCTCAATACTGCGGCCGCGCCCAGAAGCTTGGCCGCAGATAAATCGGTGTGGTCGAATCCATCGACGAGCAATTTGGCGAAGGGCCGGCGCTTCAACCCGCGAAGTGCGGTGGCGCCCAGATGCCCATCCAGTGATGGGCGGCGACTAAAACAGAGTTCGCCCAGCTTCAATAGTTCCTCCCGGACCGTGGCGATATCCGCGCTGCTCGTGGCCAGTGGTTTGCCGAATGCCACGCTCACGCGAAACGGCACACGCGGCCAGGTGTTGAACAGCCCGCCGCCTTTGTAAGAGAAGACGGATCCCCAGAGCTGATCCATCCAAACTGGTACCACCGGGGCTTCGGCCTGCCTGGCGATCAATTCATACCCGCGTTGAAGTCGAAGGAGTGTTCCGGACCGGGTGAGCTGACCTTCCGGGAACAAACACACGATGTCGCCCGCGCGAACCGCCTCCGCCGCGGTTCGTAAGGCTTCTTTCGCTCGGCGAGACGTGATCGGAATGCAGCCGACCAACTTCAGAATCGGATGCAGAAGTGGTTTGCGATAGAAACTCTCGTCGATGATATAACGAATCTGCCGGTGCGGACATGCCAGCTGAAGAATGATCGCGTCGACGAACGAAATGTGGTTAGGCAACAGGAGAAAGCCGCTCGCCGGCAAATGATCGCGACCAAATGTGCTTACCCGATAAATTGCGCGGCCGAGAAGCAGTCCAATAAAATAGATGGCGCGCTGAGCGGGCTTGAGACCAATCACGGCATATGATTTCACATCGGAAGCAACAGGCGCAATCGGCAATTGTGATCGTATGACCGCAGGTGTGTCGAAAAACTCCGCGCGCTTCGCTCTTGGCCTGCTGCTGACGATCAACCTGTTTAACTACATCGATCGGCAGGTGCTGGCCGCAGTCGAGCCAGACATCCGGGCGGCTTTCTTTTCACCCGGCGACCCGAACGCCATGTTTAAAACCAGCTGGCTCGGCGACGCGTTTCTCATCAGCTACATGTTGGGCGCGCCGTTGCTCGGTTTCCTGGCAGACCGATTTTCACGTTGGCTGCTCATCGGGATCGCCGTGATTCTTTGGAGTCTGGCCAGCGGCGCATCGGGCCTGGCAGCGACTTTCGCAGTTCTCCTCGGCACGCGTGTGTTCGTGGGGATCGGGGAGGCGGGCTACGGCCCGGCGGCGCCTACCATTCTTTCCGATCTGTATCCGATCGAGACTCGGGGCCGGATCCTGGCGATTTTTTGTGCTGCCATTCCGGTCGGCAGCGCGCTTGGTTACGTGCTCGGCGGCTTGGTGAGCGCGCATCTGAACTGGCGTTGGGCCTTCTACCTTGTCACTCCGCCGGGAATCTTGTTAGGCGTGTTGTGTTTTTGGCAGCGCGATCCCCGTGTTGCCGCGCATCACTTACTACAAAAGACACCGCGGCGCCGATTCAGCGACTACGTCAACCTATTCAAGACCCGCTCCTACCTCATCAACTGCATCGCCCAGACCTTGGGAACCTTCGCCACCGCCGGACTTGGGTTTTGGGTGCCGGCGTATTTACGATTTCGAAACCAAAGCCCAGTCACCGGGATGACCATTTTCGGCCTGATCACGGTGGTCGCGGGGCTCACCTCCACGTTGTGTGGTGGGATCGTGGCGGACAAACTGCGCCCGCGCCTGCCCGGTTCATATTTTCTGGTTTCCGGGATCGGAATGGTGATCGCCTGTCCGATATTCGTGCTGAGCCTCTATCTTCCATTCCCGCTGGCGTGGATCGCGATGTTTATTGCCATCTTCTTCCTCTTCCTGAATACCGGCCCGTCAAACACCGCATTGGCTAACGTCTCGCTCCCGGCGGTGCGAGCCACGGCTTTTGCGGTCAACATACTGGTTATCCACGCCCTTGGAGACGTTCCGGCTTTTCCCATCATCGGATACATCGGTGGTCACACCAATATCCGCATCGCGTTTGTTTTTGTGTCCGCTGTGATTCTGATGTCGGGACTGGTTTGGCTATTCGGCGCCAAATACCTTGCTGAAGACACGCACAAGGTGGAGCGGGCAATTGCTACCTAAAAAGAAACCGCAGGAACACTCAACGCGTTCCTGCGGTTTCGCAGCTTTAAGCTGTCTTGGTTGAGATTCTGTCGATTCGTCTAACTATTCGTCGCCGCCGCCGCTCTTAGGAGTCGCGGACGCTTCGGTTGAGCTCCCACTGCTCGAGCCATGGCTAGTCGAATGCCGGCCACTCTTTTTGCTGGACGAACTGCTGTCGCTGGAACCGCTATTCTCGTCCGAACTGCTGCTGGTGCTGCTATCACCCGTGCTGCTGCCGCTCTTGCTGTGTCCACTGGAGCTGTGGTGGCCACTAGTGCTGTTGTCGCCGCTG
>C688J18823_10001210_pt1 | contig 15865 bp, 15 predicted proteins | sample HopSoiMetagenom1_FD_18823 | JGI IMG/M metagenome (IMG submission 18823) | reverse complement strand
TGCAGGTTCGCTCAGAACAGGAGTTTCAAGCCGAACTGAATCTGGCGGGAAGTGGTCGCGGTCGACGTGATTAAGCCTGCGGTGGCCGACGGAGTTGATGCCACCGCCTTCGCGGGGTCGGTTGATCCTGATGTAAACACGACCGGATTCGGAGTGTTGAAGTTTGTGTGATTGAAGACGTTGAATACGTCGGCGCGGAATTGGAAGCTCGTATGTTCTCTAATCAGAAACCTCTTTGCCAGCGAAAGATCGGTAGTCGCCAGGCCAGGACCATTGAGGAAATTCCGTGGCGCATTGCCCCAGGTGCCGGCTAGCGGAGTAATAAATGCCTCCGGATTGAAATAGCGATTGGGGTCGCCGAGAATCAAGTTGCCGCTGAAACTGGGATTCAATGACGGACGAACCGGATTACGAGTGTCGCCGTCGTTGGAAGGGTTGTAGGACAGTTGCGGTGTGAACGGAATGCCCGATAGCAGGGTCTCGATGGCGCTCAGTTGCCAGTCTCCGATGAGCCGGTTTGTCCAGGTGCTTGTGTTCGAGCCGTTTCGGCCTCCGAATGGAACTTCATATGTGGCGTTGATGACCCCTGCCTGGCGGATGTCAAAGGAGCTGCGGCCATAGTCCCATTTTGGCTGGAGAGGATTGGACACGTACGCCGGCGAGTTCGTCGCTACCGTCGTGGCCAGGGTGTCACCATCGTCGAGAGACTTGGAGAAAGTGTAAACGCCGCGAAGCTGCAGGCCGCGGCTGAGACGGCGGTTGAAGTCGATCTCGAGCGCGTGGTAGGAACTCACGCCCTCTGAGACCCAAGTGGTCGTCGCTCCCACGTTAGGATTTGCCAACGGGGCGTTCGGCGGGTTGTACCAGGTACCAGCAGGATATCCGGTTGGGCAGGGCGAGCCCGGGCAGATCGTGGGCTGAGGAAGGTTCCTGTCTTCGGTGAGTATCTCGTGATATCCGTGAGATCCCGTATAACCCAGAGTGATCGACGTGCTTGGAGAGAGCTCTTGTTCGATCTTCAACGTCCAGGAACTAACGGTGGGAGTCTTGATGTCGGGCTGCAGGCCGCTGGGTGGAACCTTGGCTCCCGCGGGCAGCGGAGCACCTGGAACGATCGCGTTCGCGCCTGAGATACTCGAAATGGGAACGTTCTGAATGATCAGCGACGCATTATAAGGAGCCAGATTATCGACTCGATAGCTGAGGTTGTCGAGCAGCGCGTAATAGATTCCAAATCCGGCGCGCACTCCCATCTTCTTGGAAGCGAACGGCGCCCACGCAAGGCCAACTCGTGGCGCAGGCAGGAACGCAGCATTGTTTTCAGTGAGCGGGGTGTCAGATATTGTCGGTTGCGTCTGGACGACTCCATCCCTATCAAACAGGTAGTTCGCTGCGCGGCTGTGCGCCTCATGCCAGCCATTCGTGAACTCGATGCGAAAACCGAAGCGTACTTCAAGGTTCGGCGTCGCCTTCACAGCATCTTCCCCGTAAAAAGCGCCCTCGAGCGACCGCCAGTTCAGCGGAGTAGCCCGCGGAATCGCCGTGAATGCCTTGACTGTGCCTTGCAGAAAACTTTTCAGATCGGAGAACGTGGCTAGCCCATATTGGTTCTGCGCTAACTGATCGTTCACCTGTACGCCTTGGAACCACACACCCGAGTTAATGCTTTGTTTGCCGCGTGTAAAAGTGACCTGGTCGGTGCCGGTGAATAGATTGCGCACGGCTTTGAGATTGCTGGTTGCGTTGGTTCCGGCTAATGTGACTTGGCTGTTCGCGTTCGCGGCCGTACTCCCGCCCACGGTCACCGCCCCAATCGGGCGGCCTTGAATAAATCCTGGAAGTTGCACAAGAGACTTGCCGGTATAGAAAAATGCGCCCCGCGAAAATCCGACAGTCGTTTTGTTCAAGAGATTCGATGAGAAGATGTGCGTCTCGCTCGCGCTCCCAACTTGCTCCCGCAAGCTCAGATGAACCGCACTCAACGGATTTGCCGTTGGCGTATCGGCAACGCTGTCATCGACCGTGTAGACGGCAGCTAAGGAGTCCTTAACCGAAATGATCTGGTCGAAGCGTGTCGTCCCAAAGTCTTCGCGAATGCGCTGCACAGGATTGCTGAATGCTTTCGCAATTCCACCGCCAACTTCTGGACCATTTTGAACCGGCCAGAGCGTGAGCAAAGACTGTATCTCTGCCGCACATGCGGCCTGCTGTCCGGGCACGACGAACCGAGGGACTAGAATGCCGTTGCGTGCGTCGTTATCCGGGACCAGAGTCACATCGCTTACTCCCAGGTTCTGACGAAAGCCTTCGTAATTCCCGAATGCGAACACGCGATCCTTCTTAATAGGGCCGCCCAGCGCTCCGCCAAACTGGTTACGCTGAAACTTAGGAATGCCAGCCTGATCGAAGTAGTTGCGTGCGTCAAATGCACTGTTACGCAGGAATTCGTAAATATTTCCGCGAAGCTGGTTGCTGCCAGAGTCAGTAACAATATTGACTTGTGCTCCGGGACGCTTGCCGTACTCGGCGCCATACGTATCTTTTACGACTTCAAATTCCCGGACGGCATCCACACCGAGAAGCTCTCCGCTCGCTCCTCCTGGAGTGTTGTTGATCTCCGACGCGCTGGTGAATTCGACGCCGTTCAATATGTAGAGATTCTCTTGCGGCCGGCGTCCAGAAGCGGCGAACATATTCCCAACCACGGAATTGTTAGTTCCTTGCCCGCCTGCGCGCTGTGAAGTGTAATTGACGACTCCAGGGTTAAGAGCAAGTAGCTGATCGTAACTCCGTCCGTTCAGCGGAAGCTCCTTCACTTGGCGGTCATCGACGAGTCCCGAAGTCTCATGTGTCGAGAGATTCACCGGCGGGATCACTTCGACAACCGTAACTTCCTGTCGCACTCCTCCGACCGCTAATACAAGATCAAGGCCGACGCTTTGTCCCACCGCCAGATGAATACCGGTTCTAATCTGGTCCTCAAAGCCTTGCTTCGCTGCCCTGACTTCATATACGCCGATGGCGAGAGAAGGCGCAGCATACCGTCCATCCTCGTCAGTTATGAGTATTCTCTGTGCGCCGGTTTCCAGATTGGTGATTGCGACCGAAGCTCCCGTGAGCGCAGCGCCACTCTGATCGCGAACAGTACCGGACAGTGTTCCACCTGCAGTTTGGCCTGGTAATGTCGCCGTCCAAACAACGACAACGAACGAAAGCAGAGTTAATCTCGACTTGCTGGACACTTCCTTCTCCTGCATTGGTAATGTGCTTTCTCGCTGGGTCGAATCGGGAAAGGAACAGCAAGCTAAGGGCGACAACAGCCCCGAGTCTTTGATTGAGCAGAGGGAACCGAGGTAACGATCGTGGGCGACTCAGGCGGGGTGGGCGCTCGGNGGTTTGNGAGAGTCAACGTCACATTACGAAGGAGTGGTCGGCTGCCCATCCACATCAGCTGCAGTCCAAGAACAATAGCAAGTACGGCAATAGCGGAGCGAAGGCGACGAGCGGGAATCTTCTTTGCGAGCGCGCATCCCACGAGAACACCGGGTATTCCACCTGCAAGCAACCGAAGCAGTACATCGCTATTCATCGAGCCCCAGGTCAGGTGGAATATGCTGCCGAAGAATGCCAATCCGATTCCGAACAACAGGTCGGTGCCCACCACCTCAGGGGCACTGAGCTCGGAGTAGTTCAACAGCAATACACTGCCCAGAGCGCCGGCGCCGGCTGAGGAAAACCCCGTTTCAAGTCCGATCGGTAAAGCGAGCCATGCGAGCCAGCTGCTCCGCTCACGCGCAAGACGCGGCCGGCGCATTCGAGGAATGAACGTCACCGCTGAGGAAGCTGCGAGCACTGCTCCAATCAGAATCAGCACTACTGGATTCCAGGAGCGCTCACGCATCAGACGCAAGAGCAGTGTGCCGACAACGAGTCCCGGAATGGCCCCCAGCAACAGCAGGCGCAGGTACTTGCCGTTCACCAGCCGGCGCACGAGGTAGAAAGGAGCGGCGATCACGCGCAGCACGGCTGCAAACACCAGCGCAGTACCGACCGCTTCAGCCGCAGGAAGTCCGGCGAGCAGCACTAGCGCAGGCGTGGTGAAGCTGCCTCCTCCAATTCCGGTGAGGCCAACGGTCGCGGCGATAACGAATCCGACGATAACTTGCGTCATGGATTTTGTCTTTCCGGAGACTCTGCCGATATCTCGCCTGAAATAGAAAACCGCTCGGCGAGACGAGCGGTCGTGAAGAGTTCAATATGGGCTCTCCTCACGGACTCGCCATGCAACAACGCGCAATACAGTTACACAATCCTGCCTTTGAGACAGCTGGTACTAACCTGGTGAACTGGTTCATCGAATTTGCTCGCGTAGACGCACCAAAAACAAAACGACCCACATGATTAGAATGTGGGTCGCTTCGGAATTCCGATGTCTTAATGCTCAAAAGACGCGTTCCGACCCACATTGCGGCGTACAAGTGCAGATTTTGCATCGACAAGCACTTCCCGCCGTGTGAGTCAGATTAAACATTAGAGCGTTCAACTTACAGCACAGATTCTGCACGCGTCAAATAGATTCAATTTAAATAACTGATTAGTCCCATAGAAGTTTGTCATGAAAAAATCCCGAACCTAGATTCATTGACATGAATCAAACGCTGGTGTACTAATCGAGTTCCTGATGAATCGGCCGACGCAGAATGAGACCACGTGTTGTCGCTGTTGTTCCATCGCGCAACCGGTCTGTTCGGGCGAGGCATGACGATCTGAACCACATCCAGCGTTAGATCTGAAACCCACTCCTGTCGGACAAGGCGTCCCGCGAGTGGGTTTTTCTTTTTTGGAACACCCATTTGAGCAAGAGACACGCACAGCATGAATCAGCACGTCATCGAGCAGCAGTCTGAAGCCGAAAATTGGAGTGCCGAGCAGATCCTTGCGTGGACCGCTCGGCAATTCGGTAGTGCGGCGAGTCTCGCTTCAAGCTTTGGCGCTGAGGACGTCGTGCTGATCGATCTGGCTTCTCGAATCGGTTCTCCCTTCCCAGTCTTCACGCTGGATACCGACTTCCTCTTCCCGGAAACCTACCTTCTGATAACCGAAATTGAGCAGAGATACGGCCTGAAAATCGACAGAGTGCACCCAAAGCTCACTCCACAAAAGCAGGCGCGACAATTCGGCGACGCACTTTGGCAGCGGCAGCCTGATCAATGCTGCGAAATACGAAAGATTGAGCCTCTCAAGCGCAGACTATCTTCAAGTTCCGCTTGGATAACGGGAATTCGTCGCGAGCAGTCCCCAACGCGAGCCAATGCGCGAAAGCTGGAGTGGGATGCAAAGTTTGGCCTAGTCAAGCTCAACCCACTTGCAGATTGGAGCGAGGGCGACGTGTGGACGTACATTCGCTCGCACAATGTTCCGTACAACCCGCTGCACGACCAACACTACCCCAGCATCGGATGCACGCACTGCACGCGAGCGGTTAAACCAGGCGAGGACGCGCGCGCGGGGCGATGGGCAGGATTTACCAAGACAGAATGTGGATTGCATCTCGATGGCGCTGCCGCTCGGGACGCCCGCAGCAACTCCAGGTGATCAGGGAACAGTAATGACGCCGAGGCTTACACATCTTCAGGAACTCGAAGCTGAGAGCATCCACATATTTCGTGAGGTGATTGCCGAGTTTCAGCGTCCGGTAATGCTGTACTCCATCGGGAAAGACTCTTCGGTGATGCTTCGTCTTGCTCAGAAGGCATTCTTCCCCGGCAAGATCCCGTTCCCATTGCTGCACGTTGATACGGGATACAAATTCCGCGAGATGATTCAGTTTCGCGATCACCAGGCACAGCAACTTGGCCTCAAGCTGATCGTCCACACCAACCAGGCGGCGTTGGATGAAGGCACGACTCCGTTCAAAGTAGGTACACAGCGCTGCTGCGAACTACTCAAGACTCAAGCCCTGCTCGATGCGTTGCGCGCGGGCAGCTTTGATGCGGCTTTTGGCGGGGCGCGCAGAGATGAAGAGCGATCGCGCGCCAAGGAGCGCGTATATTCGGTGCGCGATGCCAAGGGACAGTGGGATCCCAAGCAACAGCGGCCGGAACTCTGGAAGCTGTACAACAGTCGTATCGGCCAAGCGGAAAACGTCCGCATCTTCCCTTTGTCAAATTGGACGGAAATGGATGTCTGGCAATATATCCACCAGGAAAACATTCCGATCGTCCCGATGTACTTCGCGAAATTACGACCGGTGCTGGTGCGAGGCGAGTCTCTACTTTCCGTCGAACAACAGTTTGTCCCTCGTCTTCCTGGCGAGTCCCCACAGCTGGTGATGTGCCGCATGCGTTCGCTTGGGTGCAGCCCGTGCACCGGCGCGATCCGTTCAGAAGCGGACACGCTCCCAAAGATCATTGAGGAGCTGGTTTCATTTCGACGCTCGGAGCGGGAAAATCGAGTCATCGATCATGACCAGGATGGCTCGATGGAGCTGAAGAAGAGAGCGGGGTACTTCTGAGCGCAGCCATCAGTCAAGCGGTTACTGCGGAGGAGTTTCTCCACCGCGAGCAACAAAAGGACTTGCTGCGCCTGGTCACCGCGGGCAGTGTGGACGACGGCAAATCTACTCTGATTGGTCGTCTACTTTACGACTCACAAAGTATCTACGAAGACCAATTGCATGCCGTAAGACGCGCCTCCCGGGGAGGTCTCGAGCTGGCGCTGCTGACCGACGGGTTGCGTGCGGAACGCGAGCAGGGCATCACCATCGATGTCGCATATCGCTACTTCAACACCCCGAAGCGCAAGTTCATTCTGGCCGACACTCCCGGACACGAGCAGTACACTCGCAACATGGCGACGGGCGCTTCCAACGCAGATGTCGCGATTCTGCTGTTGGACGCGAGCCGAGGAATTCAGCCGCAATCAAGAAGGCATGCCTGCATTATTGGACTGCTGGGCATTCGGCACTTGGTCGTCCTCGTCAACAAAATGGATCTGGTTGGCTATTCTGAACAAGTCTTTCGCAGTTTGCAGCGTGAACTATCCAGCGCGATCAACCAGCTTGAGTTTGAGACCACCGAATTCTTTCCCGTGAGTGCCAGTTCAGGAACCAACGTTGTGCATCGCAGTTCAGCTACGCCTTGGTTTCACGGACCGGCATTGCTGGAGTATCTCGAAACACTTGACGTAAGCAGGAGCGATCACCGCACTCCGTTTCGCCTTCCCGTGCAACTGGTGCAGCGCACAGCCGATTTTCGCGGATATTCCGGGCAGATCGCATCGGGAAAGATGCAGGTGGGCGACTCGATCACTGTTCTTCCTTCGCTCAGAAGCACACGGGTGAAGTCCATCGTGACTTTTGATAGCGAGCTACAACAGGCGATTGCACCGCAATCGGTAACGCTTACCGTCGAAGACGAACTCGATATCAGTCGTGGGGACATTCTGGTGGATTCTGAGAATCTGCCGTTCAGCACTCGCAACTTCAGAGCGCAATTGATTTGGTTTTCTGAGCGGCCGTTGTCCCCGGGGAACCGTTATTTGCTGAAGCACACTACACAGGTCACCAGCGCCGAAATTGTGGTGGAATCGGTCATTGATATCAACTCCATGGCCGAAAGCACTTCCGAAATGTTGCGCATCAACGACATTGGTACGGTGCAGATCGAGTCGGCGCGACCCATATTTTTCGATCCTTACCGCCGTAACCGGGAGACGGGCAGCTTCATCCTGATCGACCCAACAACAAACAACACGGTTGCCGCGGGCATGATCGTAGCTCCTGCGCAAAGTTCGATTCGAAAAGCAAACCACGACCTCGGCATAGTTGTCAGTGTAAGAAGGAACCATCCAGTGCTAGAACGGCTCAGACAGGGCGATTCGGGAACGGCAAACGTCGTAGTTTTATCCAATTGGAACCGGAAAGCGGTTGACCTGCTGTCCCAAGCCGGCATTCACGTGGTCGTCATCGATGCGCCACTCGAAATCGCGGAGATCAGGCGCGAGGGCAGTCTCGATATCCTGCTGCAAACCTTACAGTCTCTCCCCAACTCTGCTGGTAACTGATAAACACGCCACGCGCCAGACGAAAATATACCAACACACGCGTCACAGTGCGCCACATGGCGCGATTTGGCGCGGCTAATCCGTATCTGACGCTACCCTTCACATCGATAATGGACTTGCTTTATGGACTTGCTTTAAAGGAGCCTAATGATGAAGAAGCTTACATTTGTGGTAGCGATCCTGGCGTTTTTCGTGCTTGCTGCCTATGCAGGACAATCGGACGCAAGCGCGCAGAGCAGTGGTCAGAAGAGCGCAGCTAGCAGTAGTGCGAATCCTCCGTTGAAGACCATCGCCGGCACAATCAGCGACGACGGCAAGAGCTTTACCCCAGACAAAGGCGGCAAGCAGTGGACCCTCAAGAATCCCGAAGACGTAAAAGGTCATGAGGGACATCACGTAAAGCTGGCGGCACACGTTTACAAAGACACGAACGAACTGCACGTGATGAAAGTGACGATGATGAATCAAAAAGCGGGCAAGAAACACAAAGCGAGCTCAAATCCCTCCTAGCCTTACCACAAGACTCACAACAAGAAGGGCGGCATGAGGGCCGCCCTGTCCTTTGCTCGTTCATCGGCCGCAGATAGGCCGTCACGGTGAGTTGCCGCGGCACTTGCTGCACGCTGGTGAGCTATTTCCTGTATTTACTTTCTCCGGGTGAGGTGAGCAATGAAGTGCTGCGCCATTATCTTCACGCTCGCGATGTTGGGAGCACTATCCGCCTGCAAGGTGAGCAAGCCTGGTTCGATGGAAGGCAGAGTGATGACCGAAGTAAAGCAAAAGGTCACTATCGGTGGTAAGAGCGATGTGAATCCAGTGCCCGATGTGGAGGCAAGCATTAACGAAGGCAAGGAGCACTTCGGACATCACTGCCAAATCTGTCACGGACTCGATGGACAAAACACCGGTGTTCCCTTCGCGCAGCAAATGTCGCCCCCGGTGGCTGATCTGAACTCGAAAGACATCCAGGACTACACCGACGGTCAACTCCACTGGATCATGGTAAATGGCATCAATCCCTCAGGCATGCCGGCATGGAAGGGCATCCTCGAGGATGACGAAATGTGGAAGATTGTTCGCTACCTGCGCCACTTACCCGAAAAGGGCAGCCTCGGAATTCCTGAGGTATTCAAGGAAGAAGAGGAAGAGCACAAAGAGATGGAAGCCGGCGGAGCAAAAAAGCCAGCGCACTCACACGCCGATCACCACCACCACTAACGTCATCTCATTTGCGGGATCCAGGCATTTCAAGGACGTGATTGATTCTCTGCTGCCGTCTCGTCCTCGCGGTTGGAAGCAACGGTCATAGGTGCAGCTTGCGGCGAGCCGGTGATTGCAAGTCGAGCAGCCGCCCATTGCGCATCATTATCGAACACGAGCTGCCCCCCGCGAGTCGTGACGCCAAGCTTTTTCCAGAGCTGCGGTAAATCGACCGCGACGGGCTGCGCCTTCATCTCGGCGTAAAGTTCCTCGAGTACATGCGTCCCGGTAGCTTGATCGCCGATGCGCAGCGCCTGCTCGAGCTGCCAATCTTCTTTGTCCAATGTCCCGCCTGCGGCGACAATCGCGCGAAGCGCATCTTGTAGGCCCTTCTGATTCTTCGTAAGCTGCCGGATTCTTAAATCAGCTTGCAGGCAATACAGAGCGCCGCCCCAGTAAGTGCGAGCCCATGTATGTGTATAGTCCAGGCCTTCGTCGCCGGCTTGGGGCTCTCCCTGAGGCATATCTCGGACCAGGTCGCTCCACACTCCTGCAGCTTTGAGTTGTCTCGCTTGTACACGTGCAATAGGCTCCACATAGGTTGCGAGCCCTTCTTCTATCCACGCGTGCTGCCTTGGCATGTCTGGGAACGACAGATGCACAAACTCGTGGGTCATGATCCAATCGCGATCCAACTGCTCCGTTGTTACGTGCTCGCCGACCGGAATGCGGGTAAATCCGCCGCCTTCTCCGTACGTTGTCCCATGGAAAATCCCTTTTTCACCCTCCACCGGCACAATACGTACACGAGCGTGCCGCACCGGGAAATGACCATAGTAGGTCGACACTGCGATCGCAGCCCTTCGCACCCACGCAAGCACTGTAGCTTCGGGAACATCAAAACGTCCGGGAGCAAAAGTGATGTCGATCACTCCGCCGGGAACACGCATGATCTGGGGGGACAGTGAAGCCACACATGCATTTTGATTTGCGTCTGCAAAAGCCGCAGCTTGGGCTTGAGAAGTAGCGGAAGTGTGATGCAGTAGAGAAGTCCGGAAATTCCCATGCGTGCCGAGGATGATGAGGCACAACACACCGGCGCACACTAGACCTTTCCACAACTTTTGCATCAACGGCATACCCCGAGAGACTTCCCTCGCTGGCTTAGATGTTGAAGATAATCGCGGAGAGCTCCACTGATACTGTCAAAACACCCACAAGCAAACCCGAGGTGGCGGAAGTTGACGGAGTATCCAGGAAACGTGTCGCGTGATCCGTCTTGTGCTTTGGCTTTAAAGCGTCGCGACAATACTAACCAACGGAGACCGCAGATGACGCAGACTGTTGCTCAATACGGGCTGGGATTTTTACAGCAAACATCAGCCAAAAACCGGTTGTGACTTCGGCGATGGCCATCGGTGCCCAACCATACTGGAGGCGCGCTGCGTATTCGGGAAAAATTAGACTCGCAAAACACATCACCGTCACGACTACAGAAGCAAAGACGCCGAATCCCGAGAGAAGCTTAGGGATGTATCCCGATTTGAAAAACAGATAGAAGAACAGCATCGAGCCGATGCTGAAGAATATCGCGCTGATGTTTACCGAAGCCGAACCAGCAGTGCGCGTCAGGCCGAGTAACGCCTGTGACTGATCGGGTCCCAACGCTGCGGCCGACTGTGCGGACGTATAAAGGCCAAGGCGAAAAAAGCTGAAGATCATTGCCGCAGCGCCGATGAATGATTCTCCCAATCTGCAATACATTGCGAACTGAGCCAGAAGCTTATCGACAGGCTTGAGCGTTACATACAGAGCGAAGGCCAGCAGAGCCGCGCTCAGAGTCTCAATCAACTCCATCGAAAGTGCCAATCGATATAAGTGCTCCGATTCGACCACTCTCTTCGCTGTTTCGATGAATGTCCCAGACCCACGGATTTGGGAACCGATGAATAGACCAGCCACACCGGTGATGATCAGCCACAGAAATAAAAAGCCCGCAAGTCTCGCGTAAATGCGCTGCGTTTTTTTCATGGTGCCGTATTCGGCTGCAATCTGGGCCATGAATCACTCCCCCGCGGCAGCTCGCCGCCTTGCGGTGTCTAGCTACGACTAGCGTGATGGTCAGAAACTTGTTTGGCCGGAGGACTGCTCTTTCCATCGTTGTTCGTTCACGCCGACGATTAGAAGCCACAGGATCATCGCTGCTGCCCCGAGAAGACCGAAGGCTGCAGTGTAGGGGAACAGTCGGTTTCCGAGCGTCGGTGAGAGGAAGGTCAACCAGCCCAAACCTGCAAGTGCCGACCATGCGCCCAGGAATCGGGGCAGGAAGTTAGATCTCAAAATGAGGTAGCCTTTCAGAATCGCAGCGAATCCGAAAAATGGGAACGCCATGCCGGCGCCCTGGTCATTCACCCTGAGGAACAGAAACGCCAGTGCCTGCAATTGTTCCATGTTAAAGACAGTCAAATAGTGTGAGCTTCCGAGGACGAACAACGGCGCGATATAAAAGACGCGGCTCAGCGTCTTGATAGTGCAAGCGGCAAGACCTAGGAACGCCGCAAGCAAGGAGACACTCCTGCTCACTGGCCTAAGCAGTTCATAAAAGAGAGCTGTCACGGCGATATTGCATGCCATTTCGATCATGTAGACGATGAAGCCCAACTGAAAAAGGCTCTTCTGGGTGAGGATGTTGATCGCCGTAGCCGCAGCGTCATTGGGGACAACCAGCCGCTCGCTCACGAAGCCTTGGGCGAATATTCCCGTCACAATCGTGAGGAGATAAAGCACACCGGTAATCCTTGCCATCCGACGCGGTGACGCTTGTGCAATCAGTTCCGCCATTGTTGCTGTGCTCATGATGCTGTCTTCTTACGTGAAAGATTCCCTCGCCGCACTGACCTGCTCCTTCCACCGTTGAACGTTCACCCCCTTCACCAGGAGCCAGACGGTCAGCGACGCTTCCCCGAGCATGCCGGGCCACATGATGTATGGGAAGAGAACTTTGATGAGCGGCGGTGACAGGAAGCTCGCAAAGCTGCCGGTCAGCCAGCCCAAACCGGCAAACGTCATCGCCGCACCCAGAATCCGAGGCAGGAAGTTCGATTTGAAAATGAGATAGCCGATCAGAAGGCAATAGACTCCGAAAAACACCAGGCCGATATTGTTGGCCTCGCCGGCCAACTTAAGACACGCGAGCGCCAGGGCCTGCAACTGTTCCACATTAAACACGCTCAAGTACTGCGCGCCTTTCAAGAGAACCAAGGGCGCGAGTAGCAAGAGAAAGCTAACACCGCCAGTGGCGCATCCCACTAGGCTGAAGAACGCTGCGAGCAAAGAGACGCTTCTGTTCGCAGGCTTAAATAAGTCATAAAAGAGTGCCGTCACAGCTATATAAAGCGCAGTTGCGATCAAACTAGATGCAAGTCCAAGCCGAAACAACGACTCGTGCGCGAGGATGTTCGCCGCCGTGGCCGTAGCGTCGTTAGACACAACATACCTGCCGCCAACGGAGAAGCCGAATACCCCCGTCACGAAGACGAGAAAATAAACGACACCGCTAATCTTCGCCTTAACACGCGGCGAGCCTTCTGCGATCCGTGCCGGCATTACTGCTGTGCTCACAGTTGTTCCTCCGAACGCGACAATCAAATCAAGGCTGCACTGCGATCAGATCGGGCCACCATAGCGGCGCAGCCGGATTGCCGAGGCAACGAATATCGCGGCTATAGCCAGGCCAAGCCATAAACCGGGCGTGCTAAAAAATTGTGCTGGACCGAGCGCTGCCATCTGATCCATCAAGGTGCTGCCCGGCGCCATCAAAGCGGAAGCCTCCGGCCCGGTCAACCGATACTGCAGCAGGTGGAGGAAGTGTGAAGTATTGAATGCGATTTTCTCGACTACGTAGATCACAAACGGCGGCAGGAACGCCCAGATAAATGGTGCCCGAGGAGCCCAAGCTGAAACCAGCAGCAGCCAACCATAGATTGGCGCATACCAAAGACCATGAACAGTGAGCAGGTGATTAAAGAGGACCTCCGCCATATGGATGAACGGCACGTCTGTCCATAGCCTCGCAACATTGAGGCCGCTTCCCATCAGTACTGCGCTGCTTAGCAGAAGCATGATCAGCTGCGCGGCGACGGTGATCACAAACGAGAGCAGCGGCAGAATCAAAACGGGAACGATGAGCTTCGACAGCACGGCGGTGAGATCGGAAACCGGCAGCGACTTCCAGAAAAGAATGCTGCGATCCCTGCGTTCACCGTACAGCGCGTCGAGAGAGTAGAAGATTCCAACTATAAAAGCGGTCCCCATGATGAGAGCCGCTACGAATTCATATGGCACGGCGAGCACATGGCCGTGTTGTGTCGTATCGAGCGCCTCCGAGCCGTGCATACGGTGTCGCAGGTTGATCATGCTGATCAAGAAGCCGAACAGAAAGACGGCAGCTGCGGCTAGCGGCGCGACATAGATCGAACGGTTTTCCCAGAATTCTCGTCGCAACGACCAATACATGGGCCGAGTCACTGCGATGACACGTGCCATTCCGAGCGCACCTGAGTAAGACTTGGGCCCGGCATTCGATTCTGTCTTCATATAGCTGCTCTCTGTGCTGCGCCCGCCTGATTGCCCATCACGGCAACGAACAGATCAGCGATGCTGGGCTTGCGGACTTCTCCCAGCGCGGTCAATTGCTGACGATCGACAGAATCGAACAGCAGCACGCTGCGACCGAACACTTGGCGTTCGTAGATCGGCTTCAGCGCCCGGCCTGCCGCGAGACGTTCCGGATTCACCATCACTTCCAGGTAGCGCGACTCCAACTCTTCCATACTGCGATTGAAGACGATTCGCCCGCCTTCGATGAACATCACATCAGTGAGGACGTGCTGGATCTCGTCGACCTGATGTGTCGCCACCACGATGGTGCGGTTGCGATCGAAGTAATCGTTCAGCAGCGAATCGTAAAAGTGCTTGCGATAAAGAATGTCGAGGCCAAGCGTGGGCTCGTCGAGCACCAGCAATCGCGCATCGATGGCCATCACCAGAGCAAGGTGCAGCTGCGTCACCATGCCCTTTGACAATTCCCTTACCTTGCTGGCGTGCTTAATCGTTGTCTTGGCCAAAAAACTTTCCGCCTTCGCGCGATCGAATCGCGGATGCACACCAGCAACGTATTCGAGCGCCTGCGAAACCCTTATCCAACGCGGCAGGACAGCGACATCGGAAATGAAGCAGACATCTCGCATAAGCTGATCGCGTTCGCTCCACGGATCGCGTCCGAGCACCCTCAGCTCTCCTTGGTATGGAGTGAGTCCCAGAATGGCATTGAGCGCTGTGGTCTTGCCTGCGCCATTCGGGCCGATGAGTCCCAGGATCCGTCCCTCTTCTACGCGCAGGTTGATACCGTCGAGCGCGACGGTCGTGCCGAAGGCTTTGCGGAGGCCGCGAGCTTCTATGCACGCCATTGCCTATCGATCCTCCCCGGTAGGATTCGCCTTGGCAGGTTTTGACTTTGCGAGTTTCGCCTTTGCTGCATCTCCAGAAGGCTGGCCGTTGGGGTTCAGGAGTTCGTCCACCTTCAGGTCAAGGCGCTGAATAGTTGCAACGATCCGGGGCCATTCCTCGCCAAGAAACTTCTCCCGTTCGCCCGCGAGCAACAAACCCCGCGCGCCTGCATTGATGAACATGCCAAGACCTCGTTTGGTCTCGACAAGTCCTTCCTCCACCAGCTGCTGATAACCCTTGAGGACCGTGAGCGGATTCACCCGATATTCGGCCGCCACATTGCGCACTGAAGGTAACGGATCGCCTTCCTTGAGAACTCCGTCGAGTATCATCGCGACGACGCGGTCTCGGATCTGGCGATAAATCGGCTGACTGTCATTCCACTCACGGTCCATCCTGTTTCCCAGCGCCCTTCCTCACACTCCCGTCATTTTGCGGCGATGGTGGCGATGCGCGTCAAGTCGAAGTGCGCGTGCACCGGCTTGTCTCCGGGCATCAAGTAGATCCAGTCCTCGCTGTGATGGTTCNGGTCAACGATGGTGAAGACCGAGTGGTACATATGTCCGTACTTATTGCTGCCGGAAAGCTCGGCAAATTCGAATTCAAACGTCTTTCCGTCCGGTGATACTTTGCCGGTCATGTGCGGACGATTGCCCGCGTCGCAATAATGCACCAGGTTGAGCCGGTCTGCGTCGACATACATCATCGTCACGGGATGGTCATACTTTGTCGAGTCCAATGGCTTTCCAGCCTCCTGGAACTCATGGACCAGGACATTTCCGCGCGAAGTCACGCGCATCGTGGTATGCATGCGGATGCCCGCCATCGGGTCGACTCCCGGGAGATCGGTCTTCACACTCCCCTCCCACTCGCCGGCAAGCGTCTTCAGGGTGTCGAAGGAAGTCTGCGCCTCCGACTTCGGCGCAGGAGTTTTGGTCGAATCCATCTTATGTATATCCGACTGCGTGGAAGCGGCGGCACCATGCTCGTGCGCGTCGGATTGCGCGAAAGCCACACTTGAGAGCGATACCAGAAGGACGGACAGCGAGAAACTAGCGAATTTCATTTGCATTCTCCTCACAGCCCAAGCTCT
>C688J18823_10001209_pt1 | contig 15870 bp, 12 predicted proteins | sample HopSoiMetagenom1_FD_18823 | JGI IMG/M metagenome (IMG submission 18823) | reverse complement strand
GGGTCAGATGCCAGGATCGCCGACACTCCAGAATGCATTCGTAAATCCCGGCATCACGGCGGCACTGGATGCCTCGGGGTTGGGAGGCGCGACGACATACGCCGCCGCCGCGGCATGGGCACCAGGCTCGGCGCGATTTCAATTCAGCGGTGGTATCGGCGCGCAGCTGCGTACGAGTGCCTCGACCCGAACGGTCTACGGGGCCCGTCTCAACATTCCGGTCATCGGCGCGACGAGCAGCTTTGGGGTGAGCCTGTTCGCCGGATACGGAGCCATCACTGGCGGTGGCGCGATGGACAGTTCGGTTACGAAAGCACTGATCCCTGTCGGTGCGACAGCCAGCTATCGCCACGTCATCGGTAGCAATCACGGCGTCTCCATCTACGGATCGCCCGTATTCGAGTCCGTGACGCGTGGCGGCGGTGGGTCCACCGCGAGCGTCTTCCGCGGCGCGATCGCCTTGGACCTGGGGATTACCTCGGCTATCGGCCTGACACTCGGGCTGGAGCTCGGCGGGAAACAAACGGAGGGATCCGGTAAGCCCTCAGGCACAGCATTCGGAGCGGCGCTATCTTACGCGATCGGCGCGCGACGGTAGATGGCGTGTTACTTGCCCCGATGGTAGTTGCGAGCGCAGCGATGCATCGCCTTACCCTCGAGCTGGAAGCCAATGCAGGACACGGATTTGCCGCCGATTCTGGTGGTCGATGATAACCACGACAACGCCGAGATCATTCGCCAGTATCTCGAAATTCGCGGTTATCCGATAACGGTCGCGCACAATGGCGACGAAGCGCTGGCCCTGTTCGAGACGGTGCGGCCGGCGCTGGTGCTGCTCGACGTCATGATGCCTGGTCGCGATGGCTGGGAAGTGTGTCGAATCATGAGGCAGCACCCGACGCTGGGAAAAAGCGTGCGAATCGTGATGGTCACCGCGTTAGGCGAATGGGAAGACAAGCGCGAAGCGCTACAGCTGGGCGCGGATGACTACGTCGAGAAGCCGTTCGATCTGCCGACGCTCGCGACGACGGTGCAGCGAAATCTGGCGATGCGCAGTGCAATGGCATCGTGACGCCGCGGTAGAGGCGGAATGAGCGATTTCGTCCTCCTCACCGACAGCGACGATCCATCGATCTCGGCCGCGGTCGGCCAGCTCGAATCCTGGAGCGTACAGCGCGTCGACGGCTCACAGCTCACGGCACCGATTGACGACCCAAGTGTTCGCGCGGTCCTTGTCGTCACCACGGATCCGACCCAGCTGCGCGCGGCGACCGAGCGCGCGCACGCGAGCGGCATTCCGGTCATCATCGGCTGCGTCGACGACACGGCGCGCCGACGCGCCGTGGAGCTGCGCGCGGAGGAGTGGTACCGGATTCCCGCGACGGCGGACGAGATCTCGGCACGCATTCATTCGGCAGTGAGCCGCGGCGCCACGATCGGGGCGGCGATGACCGATCGCGTGGAGCGCGTCGAGTACGAGGAGATGCTGCACGACGCGATGACCGGTCTGCCGACGCTGCCCGTGATGATCGAACGCTCACGGGCGCTCTTCAAGGAGCGCGGCGAGCTCGTCGTCCTGTACCTCAACTTCGTGCGCTACTCGAAGATCGAGGAGATTTACGGCTGGGAGAAGCTGGACGCGGTGCTCGAGACGACGTCCGCGGCGGTGCGCGAATTCCTCGATGATACCGCGGGTCCGAGCAATTCGCGGCTGATGGTCAGCTTCACGAACGACGACGATTTCATCTTCTTTCACGTGCCGGCGGCGGGCGTGGCGGCAGCGACGGATAGCGAGATCACCGACATGGTGGCCCGGCTACAGCGACACGTGGCCGGCCGCATCGAGGCACAGCACGGCGATGACATCGCCGCGCTGTTCGACATCTACGTCGGGCGCTCGCACGTTTACTACAATCCCAAGGTTCGTCTCGAGCGGCTGATCTACCGCGGAATTCGCGAAGCGGCAAAGGCGGCGCGGAGCATCGAGGAACGCGACCGGGCACGTCGGGTCGCGGATCTCCGGGCGAGCCTGCGCGAGCGCGGAGTGTACATCGACTATCACCCCATCGTCGTCACGGAGTCCCAGGAGATTTACGGCTACGAGGCGCTCGCGCGCGGCGTGATGCGCAGCCTGCGCTCACCAGAGGTGATGTTCGACGTTGCGGCCGAGGCGGATCTGGTCTGGGAGCTGAGCCGGCTCTGTCGCAGTCGAGCGATCGAGGGGATGGATACTCGTCTGCAGCCGGGCGAGCTGTTGTTTCTGAATGTGGATCCGCACGACTTCAGTGATCCCGCATTCAATGAGCACGAGGTCAAGTATCCCGAACGCGTCGTCATCGAGATCACGGAACGGACGGCGATCAAGGACTATCCAAAGTTCCGCGAGCGGTTACGTGCGTTTCGCGAAGCGGGATTCCGCTTTGCCGTCGATGATGCCGGAAGCGGGTACGCCGGGCTGGGCTCGATCGCGAATCTCGAGCCGGATTACATCAAGCTCGACATCTCACTCATCAACGGCATCGATACGAACTTCATCAAGCAGAATCTCGTCGAGACGATGGTGAAGTTCGCGAACGATCACGGCGCGATGGTGATCGCCGAGGGCGTGGAGCGGGCGGAAGAGTTCAAGGCTGTGAAGGAGCTGGGCGTCCACCTCGTGCAGGGCTTCTTCCTCCACCGCCCGTCGCGGGCGCCGGCAGCCGCGGTCACCGCGGCTCGTAGTTAGGCACTCCAAGCAGCGCTTCGACGACAGCCAGTGAGCGCTCGGCGGCGCCCAGTCCATCGCGAACCGTAGCCAGGGCATGCTCGCCCGCCGCGATGCGCGAGACGGAATCGGTCGACCAGCGCGTGAGAGCGGCGGCGAGTGTGGACATGTCCATCCCCGATTGCGCGCCGCCGCGCTCGATGAGCAAGCCGGCATCGCGGCTCATGGCGTGACGCGGCCCGAAGAGGACCGGCGCGCCGAACGCGGCCGGCTCGAGAACGGAGTGCAATCCCGCGTCGTGGAATCCGCCGCCGACGAAGGCGATGTCCGCCAGGGCGTAGAGATCGCCGAGGACGCCGACGCGATCGACGAGAATGATTTCCGTATCGCCGTTCGCTGCCGCGAGACGATCGAGCCGCAGCCCCTCGCGGTTGGCCCACCGCTCGATGGGATCGAGGTGAGCGGCCGTCGGTTCGTGCGGCGCGATGATCAGCCGCGCATCAGCAATGCCGCGGCGCGCGGCGACGAAGGCGGGCAACAGCGCTGCTTCGTCCGCGGGCCAGGTTGAGCCGGCGACGATCGTCAGGCGCGGACTTCTGAGTTGCGCGAGCAATGCGCCTTCCCGGTCGACGTTCCGGGCGCGCGCCCAGACCTGGTCGTACCGTGTGTCGCCCGTAACCGTTATCACATCGGGGCGTACGCCGAGAGCCACCAGGCGGCCGGCGTCGCTGTCGTCGATCGCGCCGACGCGGTCGAGCGCTGCGTAGGCATCTCGAAGGAGGGCGCCAGCAAGCCGTGATCGGCGCGACGAGCCGGAGGCGAGCGTCGCGCTCACCAGGCCAAGCCGGACACCTAACGAGTGGGCGGCGGCGGTGAGCGTCGGCCAGACATCGAGCTTCGAGAACACGATAGCCGTGGGCCGCAGCGCGTCGAGCGCGGCGCGCGCATTGCCTTCGCTATCGAACGGCAAGTAGTCGTGGAAATCGACATCGAGCGACCGGGCAAACAACTCCGCGCTCGGTGAAAAGTGCGTGTAGGCGAGCTGAATCTCAGGATGCCGCCGACGCACGAGCTCGAGCACGGGCCTTGCCTGCAGTCCCTCACCGACCGACGGCGCGTGCATCCAGAGGAGGGGACGCAAGGGATCGCGCTGCGACTCGCCCCAAGCGCGGTACCGGTCACGAATACCGCGACGCGCGCGCAGCGCCCGAACGACCTTCGAATCAGTTGCCGGCGCAAGGCGCGAGAGCGCTGTGCCAATGCCGGCGAGACGGGCGGCCCCCTCGTAGCCGAGGCGGAGCGCGGCGTGCACGCGAAGGGCGACGAACCCGTTAGGCGATGCGGCCGCTCACTTCGGGTGGGCGCCCTTGGCGAGCTGCGCCTCCACGACCTGTCGGAAGAACGAGTACGGTTGAAAGCCGGAGAGCTGCTGATCGCCGACGAAAAACGTGGGCGTCGACTTCACGCCGGCAGTGCGGCTGCGCTCGTAATCGGCTTCGATGAGCGGGCGCGTGAGGTGCTTCGCGACGCAGTTTCGCCAGGCAGGCATCGAGACGCCGATGTGCGCGGCGGTGGAGTCGAACATGGGGAGTGCACTGGGCAGCGATTCCCAGCGCTCCTGTGAGGTGAAGAGCGAGTCGTGCATCGGCCAGAACTTGTCCTGCACCGAGGCGCACATCGCGGCCTCGGCGGCGGGCATCGCGTTCTGATGCTGGCTCAGCGGGTAATTGAGATAGGCGAGCCGCGCCTTGCCCGCGTCGACGTAGTTCTTGACGAGGCCTCCGTACGTCGAGTCGTGCCACATCTTGCAGAACGGACACTGGAAATCGCTCGCCTCGATGATCCAGAGGCCGGCACGATCGCTACCGCGAATTCGCCCGCGGTCCGCCCGCTCGCTGATGGAGTCGGTCGGCATCGTCGCGGGCGAGTGCGCGGCCGTGGCCGTGGCCGGCGTTGCCGAGGTCGCTGCGGTCGAGCTTGTTGAGTCACGACGTGCCGCGTCGGCGCCTTTACAGCCGAAGACTGCGGCGAGTGAAAGAGCGGCGAAGACTCTGACGGACACGAACATGAGCGTGTTTGAATAGAGGGAGACGTCACGGGTGGGCCGCGTGCGGCTGAAAGCTAATGTCCATTGCCCAACCGCGAACAGAGTGCGAGGCCGGGGGGACGGTCGGCGAGAGGAAGGGATTCTTAGAGCAGTTAAGCCGCGATTTTGCCGCAAGTTCGCCAATGACGACGAGGCGGAATGAGTGTGCGGCGGCCGCAGGTATGAGGCACAGAACGTGCTCTACCCGAATCCGGCGTGCGGCCGCCCGAAGCGGCTGCAGCACGAGGCAACGCGACTATGCCGGGCGGAGACGAGTGGCGAAGNNNGCGGCATCGCAAATCTCGCATAACTGCTCGCTTTAGCNCGGCGATCTCGCGAGTCGCATGGAACCCGAGCCACAGAGAGAAGAGCGGCATGAAGCGAGAAGCGCTGATGACGCTGATAGCGCTGGGAATGGCCCTTCCAGCACTCGGCGCACAGGATACGACGAGAGCCCAACGGCCCGTCGGTACTGACACAACGCGGCGAATGACGACGGCAATGCCGGCGGGGACTCCGCTCGAGCAGCTCGTCGCCGAAGAAGCACAGCGACGCGCGAACATCGCGCGTGTGTTGCTGCTGACGAATGCGCAGGTGGCGGTGCAGCAGGAGGCGCTGCGCAACCTGAGCGATCAGCTCTACATCAGCGAGCAGCTGGTCGGTGCCACGCATGGGCAGCTGAAGCTGGCCGCCGAGGCGCTCGACAAGCAGCCGAGCACGATGCTCGCGGTGCTGTTCGCGGCGGATTCATCGGCTGCGTCTCAGATCGGCGGTCTCGCACTGTCGATCGACGGGGCGAGCACGATGACCCTTTCGATGTCGGATACCGCGCGTACCGCATTCCGGGTCGGCGCGGCCGACGAGTTGTTCCGCGGCGCGGTGCTCCCGACACCGCACACGATCGTGCTGACGACGACGGTAAATGGTCAGCCGCAGCAGCTCGTGGCGCGGGTGCGCGCGCTCGGCGATGCCGTGACGTACGTGCAGTTCGCCATCCAGGAGGGCAAGCTGGTACAGACCGCCTGGGCAAGTCGCACGTCAAACCCATTCTGAGCGCACGGCGGAGGTCTTCATTATGAGAGGATTGAGCCTCGCTGCCCTCGCGCTCGTCGCGCTGCCATTGCAGGCGCAACAGAGTCCGACGGCGACGAGCACGACGCGAATGACCCTGGCGGATACGTCGCTGACGCCGCCGATCGATCCCGCGCGCGCCCTCGAGGCAGAGGTGCGTGTCGCGTTGAACGATCTCCTGGCGAACCGCACGGTGTCGGCGCTGCAACGATTGCAGTGGCTCGCATCGCTGCCCGCGACGCCGTCGCCCACAGGGTCGAGCACGGAAACGCTGCGCGGACGCGGGGACATGCTATTCCTCCTTGCCCAGGCGCAGTACCGGTTAGGCATGGACAGCGCGTTCCGGTCCAACGCGCAGGCGGTGCTGAGCAGCGGGCCGGCTCGTTATGCGCCGCTCCTCAACTCCCAATTGTTGCTGAGCGCGTATCGCACTGGCGACTTCGCGCGCGTTTCGTCGCTCGTCCAGGGCGGAACCGCGGATCAATCACGCGGCCTCGCGGCGCTCGTTGCTGGTCTCGCAGCCTATCAGCTGCGCAACTATCCCACGGCGGCGACGAAGTTCGCCGCGGCGAAGGCGGCTGGCGCACCCTACGCGCAGTACGCGGACTACATGGATGTGCTGACGTCGCTGCGTACGGATACGACGCAGACGACTTCGGCGCTCGCCCGCCTCGAGGCATTGGCGCAGACGGCTACCGGAACCTTCGCGGATCAGGTCCGTCTTACAGCGGCGCAGCTGGCGTACGAGACGAACGCATACGATCGCGCGATCACTTTCGCGAACGCCGTGACGCCTAACGGCGGACTGGCGCCGCTGGCGCTGCTCACGAAGGCATGGGCGCAGTACAAGAACAAGGATGTCGCGGGAGCCGGTCAGAGCTTCGCGGCCTTCGCCGACCAGTACCCGCTCCTGCCGCAGCGCGATGAAGCACGGTTGATGGCCGCGCAGTCGCTGCTCCAGCTCGGCCAGACGGACGAAGCGGGCCGGCTCTTCCGGATGGTCTCGGATTCCGGACGCGCCGAGTCGCAGCGGCTCGACAACAAGTCGACGGACGCGGTGATGAACCTCGCGCGTTCATTGGTCCGGGCGCGTGCAGCCGGATTGCTGTTCGCGAACGATCCCGAGATGGGAAAGACGATCGCGCTGGAAGAGACCGCCGGTGCAGATCCGCAAGTGCTCGCCTCGGTTATGACGGGGACCACGCCGTCGTTGCCGCAGGTCGAGGTGGCCCGGATCATCTCCCTGAATGACTTGATGCAGCGCTATGGCACGGTCGGCGACTCGGCGGGGATGATTTTGTCGAAGCGCGTGCTGTTCGCGCCGGCCTCGGCCAATGCGGCGCCCACCATGTTCGCGCAGCGAGCCGAGGCGGTGATGGCGGCGGATCTCGACGCGGCGATCACCTCGCAGCGGCTGCGGCTCGCGAGCCGGAATGCAACGCTGCGGTTGATGCAGATTCGCGGGCTCCAGCAGGCGATGCAGGGGCGCGGCGATACGGTGGCGAAGCTCGTGGCGCGGGTCGACACGACGGACACGAGGTTGCGCGGGCTGCTCGCCAGCATCGATTCGACGGAAAGCCATCTCCGCGGCTCCCTGGTGACACAGGTGCGGAACGTTCAGGGTGGACCTGCGTATGTCCTGTCGGTGCGAGCCGACAGCCTGCGCCAGCGCGGCCTGATTCCGCCGGGGCTGGATGTCGAAGCGCTGGTTGGGGCACGCACCGATTCATTGTTGAACGCGCTGCCGCTGTTCCTCCTCCGTGATTCTGTTCGCATTCGCCTGACGAAGGTGAGACAGGAGCTGGCGGACTCGCGGACGGCGATCGAGCAGTCGGATCGATTGTTCGCGGCTGCGCAGACGGGACAGCTGACAGACACGAGCGCTTCGCTCACGCGCCTTCGCAGTCAGCAAGCAGCGGCACAATCCCGCCGCTCCGAAGCCGAAGCCGGCCTGATCGCTGCCGTAAGCACGGAGCTGTCGGCACGCGCGACGGATCTGCTCGCGCTTCTGCAGCACGATCTGCAGGCGGCGGAGTTCGGTACGGCGACGGCGGCGTTCTTCAATGCCATCGATCAGGGTCGGCCGGCGGGTGCTGGTACGACCACGGGCACATCGGGTACGAGCGGCAGTAGCGCCGGCCTAACGGCACCACCGGGCGCGAACGGCGGCTCGATCTCGGGCTCGAACGCGAACGCACAGTCCGGAGCGGCGGCGAGCAAGGGATCGCCTGCTGCGCGCGCCGGTACACCTCCCACGCAGAAGAAGTAAACGATGACTCGGATCATCAGATTGCTCATAGCGGCGACAGTCGCACTGCCGGTAGCGCTTTCGGCGCAGACACCGGCGCTGACAGTCGCCAATTCCACCCGAGCGACCGCAGCCGCGCCGGTGCCGCTCGACTCGGCTATCAACCGTCTTCAGGACTTTCTCAACCGCTATCCGTCGAGCCCGTTGCGGCCGAACGCGCTGCTGCAGCTCGGAGAGCTACTCGTCAGGCAGGCGGATACTGTATTCGCGCAGGGCCAGCGTACGGCGGGTGTAGCGACGGGTACTGACAGCACGCGCGCGGCGACCCCGCCCGCGCCCGCAGCGCGGCCGTCGACCGCGACGGCCACGACGACTACGAGCGCGGCGGCGAGCGGCGCTCCGATCGCGCCGGACTACTCCGCGGCGATCGCGCGGTACGAGGAGCTCGTCAACAGGTATCCGAATTTCGAGCAGATCGACGCGGCAACGTACACGCTCGGGACGCTATACGCGTCGGCGCAACGGTGGGCCGATGCCGCGCGGATGTTCGAGCGCGTGTCGGGGATGACCAACTCGCGCTTCCGCAGCGAAGCATTCTTCCGACTCGGCGACGCGCGGTTCGAAGTGGCGTCGCGGCAGCGAGGCGAGCCGCGCCGCACTGGTTTCGCCGCGGCGGCGACCGCATACGAGCAGGCTGTTGCGTCCACGCAGGCGCCGAGCGACATCTACTTCCTCGCGCTGTACAAGCTCGGCTGGTCGTACTACAACCAGGCGAATCAGGTCAATCAGGCGGACTATCAGAAAGCCGTCGACGTGTTCAGCCGACTGGTCGACGCGTACGACAAGCTCACTCCGGAGCAGCAATCGCGACTCGGACTCCGCGGCGAAGCGATCGAGTACATGGCGGTTGCGTTCACGCAGGTGGGCGGCGCGCAGGCAGCAAGCCGCTACTTCCAGAGCCGCGGTGGCGCGCCCTATCAGCTCGCGTTGATGCGGCGCGTGGCGCAGACGTTCCGCGATCAGGGCAACTTCCCGGAAGCGATCAACGCGTACCAGATGGTGCTGTCGCAGTCGCCGACGGATTCCAGCGCGCTGACGGCCGCGCGCGAGATCGCAGACATCTATCAGAACCGGCTGCTCGAGCGTGACTCGGCGCAGGCGGCTCGAATGCGCCTGGCAGACATTCTCGCGCCAGGCAGCGCATGGGCCCAGGCGAATCCGCAGCTCGCGGACACCGCGGCGAAGCTGCGGGAGTCGGCGCTTCGGGAGAGCGGCCAGTATCTGCTCGCGGCGGCACAGGCGGGTAATCGGGCTCGATTCGGCGAGGCGGCGCAGATCTACCAGCGGTATCTCACCGACTTCCCGAAGAGCGACAGCGCGCAGATGGTGAATCGGTATCTCGGTGAGTCGCTGCTCGGCGCGGGCGACTACACGCGCGCCGGCTCGGAGTTCTCACGGGCCGCGTTCGCCTACGGCAACGCGAATCAGCAGCTGGCGCAGGAAGCCGGGCGCAACGCGATCGTCGCGTTCGACTCGGCGCTCGTGCACAACAAGAGCGATCGTGGCGCCCAGGATTCGCTGTTCGCGGTTGTGGATCGATACGTCGCCGCGTTCCCGCAGACGGACGTCGCAAAGAAGGCATTGATCGAGAAGGGCCGGCGCGCGTCGGAGACGCAGCGCTGGGACGCGATGGAGCAGGCGTTCCGCACGTACGCTACGACGTACCCGAACGATCCATACACGCCGACCGCGCAGCGGCTGATCGGCGACGCGATGTACCGCGGTGGCCAGTACGCCCAGGCGCAGACGCAGTGGGAGCAGGCGCAGCAGGTCGCGCTGTCGAGTGGTCAGACGCGGCTCGCCGATTCGATTCGGGCCATCCGTGAGACGGCCGCGGGCAGCTACGCCGACTCGCTCATCAAGCGGGGCCAGTACGGCGAGGCGGCGCAGCAGGTGTACGTGGCGTACGCAAAGGCGAACCCGCAGAACGCGAAGGCGCCGGACGCGCTCCGCAACGCCATCGAGACGTACATGCTCGCGGACAGCGTGGCACGGGGCAAGAACGACGAGGCGGCGTCTCGCGATGCGCGGCAGCACGCCATCGAGCTCTCGGCGCAGCTCGCGCAGCAGTACCCGAATTACAAGTATCGGCTCCAGTATCAGACGCTGCGGGCGCGCCTGCTCGCGGACCTCGGCCAGCGCGAGCAGTCGGTGCAGGCCTATCAGGAGCTGATCCAGCAGAACGCGAACTGGAGCGGCCGCGGCGACGCGATGGTGCGGGTGGCGGTGATGCTCGATTCGTTAGGCAGAAAGAAAGAGGCGGCGGCGGCGTACGAGCAGTTCGCCAACGCCTACCCGAAGGACAAGCGAGCCGCCGACGCGCTGTGGAACGCGGCGTTGACGTACGGCGAAGCATCCGACCCGGCGGCGTCCGCGCGGACGTACGCGTTGTTCGCGCAGCGTTATCCGCGCGACGATCGCGCAGCGCAGGCGAAGCAGCAGCAGATCGCGCAGCTGCAGACGTCCGGCGACACGGCGGCGGCGAACCGGGCGTTGATAACCGCGTGCGCGCGACCGGGCGAGGCGCTGCAGGCCGAGTGTTCGTCACGGGTGGCGGAGCGGTCGTTCCAGCAAGGTGTGGGGACGTTCGGCGAGTATCAGCCGTTGAAGCTCGTGATCTCGTCGAAGGGGCAGCTGACGGCGGCCGGCGTGACGCGCGCGTCGCGGCAGAAGCAGGCGCTCCTGCGGCAGCTCACGAGCGAGTTCGCGAACGCCATCAAGTCGGGCGTGCCGCAGTACATGGCGGCGTCGAGCTACTACGTCGGCCTCGCGCAGTGGGAGTACGGCAACTTCCTGAAGAACGTCCAGCTGCCGTCTGGTTTAACGGATGCTGAACAGACACAGGCGCAGCAGGGCGCGGCGCAGCAGGCGGAACAGTACTACGCCGCGGCGAAGCAGGTCTGGCAGGAGCTCGTGCAGCGCGCGGAATCGACGCCGGCGATCGGAAACGATGCGGCGGCGCGGCCGTGGATCGATCGGGCGCGGAACGCAGTGCAGGGTAACGTTGACGCGGCGCCGCCAAGCGTCGTGACCGGAGGTCGCTGATGGCGACGGAGACGAGCAGCATGAGAGGAATTCGAAGCGGGCGCGCAGCGGCGTGCAGTGCCTTCGCTGTGCTACTCGCGGCCGCTCTCGCGGTGGACAGCTCGGTCGCGGCCGCGCAGCGGACGCCGCGGCGTCAGGCACCAATCGAGATTCGGGGTACGGTGCCGACGCCCCAGGTCGTGACGGTTCGACCGCGCGAGGTGCCCGCGTACAGCCGGCAGGTCCTGGTGCCGCGCTTCTACGATCACGACTTCTGGCCCGAGATCCAGGAAGGCTACGCGATCATGTCGGGTCGGATGATGACGCCGGGCGATTCGTTGCTGCTGGCGGCTGACAGCGTGGGGACGCCGGATCTCTTCCGGCTGCCGGCGGTGTCGCCGCTGACGCCACTCCGCGCGCAGTTCGCCAGGCTTCACAGGCAGTACGGGTGGTGTGCTCCGCATTGGTGGTGTCCGTCGCATAGCGTGCGGGTGCGCGTGCCGGCGGATTCGTCGGCGCTCTTCCCACCGCGCCTTCCGCCACAGCCAATGGCGGCCGCGCCCGGGAACAATCCGACGAACGCATCGACAGCGTTGCCGCAGGTGCAGCAGCGGTGGTGCGCGACGCACTGGTGGTGTCCGCCGGGTGGCATCGTGACGACTCCGCCGGCGACGACGCCAGCGGGGACTCCACCGGCGGCATCGGATACGACCCGTCGTGCGCCGGCGACGCCGCCCGACACGACGCGGCGGCCGCCTCCGGCGGGCACGTCTTCTGCCTCACGGCTCCGGTAAAAGAGTACGCGTCCGGGTCACGAAGTGACGAGGTGACCCGGACGCGCGAAAGGATGTAGCGAAGGACTGGCGCTCGATTTCACAACACGCCTGCGAGGAGACAGGGCGAACATGTCAACGATCATTGAGTGGTACAAGAACGGCGGACCGATCATGAACTTCATCCTGCTCGTCGGAGTGGCGGGGATCGCCATCTTCATCGAGCGGTTCTACGTCATCGTGATCAAGTCCAAGATCAATGGTCGCGCGTTCATCGAGCGCGTGATCTCGCTCGTGCGCGCCGGCAAGATCGACGACGCGATCAAGCTGTGCGCGCAGTCGACGGCGGCGCTCCCGGATATGGGGCTGCTGATCCTGCGCAGCCGCAGCCGCGACGAGGCCGATCTCCAGAGCGTGGCCGACGCGGCCGCGATCACGGTGATGCCGAAGCTGACGCGCCGGCTGCAGTATCTGCCGATGCTGGCGAACGTGGCGACGCTGTTCGGTCTGTTCGGAACGATCTACGGTCTGCGCGAGGCGTTCGCCTCGGTGGCAACGGCGTCGGCGGCGGACCGATCCGCGAAGCTGGCGGCCGGTATCGCGATCGCGCTGAACGCGACGGGCTTCGGACTGCTCGTGGCGATCCCGCTGTCGATCGCCCACGCGTATCTCGTGAGCCAGTCGGAGATGATCATCGAGCAGGTGGACGAGTTCTCGGTGCGTCTCGTGAATGCGCTGATCGACCGTCCCGACGTTCGCCTCGGACACCGCTAGGCAATTCGTTAGGCGATAGCGTCAGAGTCACTCGACCAGGACAGGTTCCTCATGGCCTCGCGGTTTCACAAGCTTCGCGCACGGCAGCAAGAGCGCGAGCCACTCACGGCGCACGGGCGCATCAACCTCGTGCCGTTGGTGGACATCCTCACCTCGATCGTGTTCTTCAGTCTCCTCACGTACACGGGCGCGGTGATGACGAACCTGACGGCGTTCGATCTGGCGTTGCCACCGGTGGTGGTGACGGCCAATACGAACACGAGCGGCGCTCAGAAGGACACCGTGACGCTCATTCTCGCGGTGGGCATTGGGCAGAAAGGTCTGACGGTGGCGCACTCGAATGGCGGTGCACCTCCGTTCCAACGCAATATCGCTGGGCTCACGGCCGAATCGCTGGATACGTTGGAGGCGACGCTGAAGAACGTGAAGCAACAATTCCCCGACGCCGACGCGGCTATGGTCGTGCCCGACGATGACGTGGCGTATGACGACATCGTGCACGTGCTCGAGCGGGTGAAGCTTGCGAACTTCCGGAAGCTTTCGCTCACCAGCGCCGCGCGCTCGATGCAAGTGGCGTCGGCCACACCAGGAGGACGTTGAGATGGCGAGCGAGCGCGCACGCGCACTCCGCGAAGGACGGCGCCGAGCGATGTTCCAGAAGTTCGGGCTCGTTCAACTGAACCTCATTCCGCTGGTCGACACCTTCGTCGCGATCGTGTTCTTCTCGCTGGTTGCGGCGACCGTCGGTGATCTGGCGCCGATCCTCAGCGGGGTAACGCTGCCGCAAGCCAAGGTCGGTGCGGCGGCGCATCAGGAGCTGACGTTAGGCGTCTCGAGTCGGCCGGCGCAGGTGATCTTCAACGGCCGGCCGCTGATGAGCGTCAGCGCGGCGGCGTCGGCGGTCTCGAATGTCGAGAATCAGCCGCTCGTCGTGCCGCAGCTCTACTCGGCACTGAAGACCGCCGCAGACTCGATTCGTCAGGCAAACGGAGTCAGTCAGAATGAGTCGGTGACGACACCGCTGGCGATTCAGGGCGACAAGACGATGCGCTACGACCTGCTGCAGCGNCTGCTCCAGTCAGCGCGGCTCGCAGGGTTCCGCACGATCACTCTTCAGGTGCAACGGGCGACGGAACAAGGCGCCGCACCGACGGTAACGATGTAACATGGCTACTCCTCTACGACCAGCAACGCCGGCCGGCTCACCGCCGCCGCGCGACGTGGATCGGTTCGACAGCAGACTCCGCTTCGAATGGGCCGATCCGGAACAACGTGCACTCCTGTACTCGTGGGCATTCGCGGTTGGATTGGCGATCGTGTGGCTGATCGTCGTCGCGATGCACAAGATCGTTCCACCGCGCCTCGAGAACGACTCGGTGGAGATCACGCTCACGGAGCCGCCGGCCGCAACGCCGGAGCCTGCGCCAACGCCGCCAGTGCCACAGGAAGGTGCGGCGACTGCGGTCGCGTCTCCTGGACCGAGGAACCGTCCGCCCGGCAGAGTGGGCCCCGAGAAGGGCAGTCCGCGCGAGCGTCGTCCGGGCTCGCGGACCGAGCAGACGAGCACCGGCGCTATCGGAACCGCCTTTGGTACGGGCAGTGGTTCAGGGACCGGTGGCCTAACGGGTAACGTGTCGTCGCTGATCGGCGGCGTTGCGGTCGCATCGGGCAGCGGCGGTACGGGCGGTGGTCAGGGCGGCCGCGGCGGCGGCGGCACCGGAGGCAAGACGGTGCTCGGACTGGGTCAGGGTGGTGAAGGCGGCAACACACCAGGCCGCGGTGGTTTCGGCGGTGGTAACGGAACGGGTGGCGGTGGTGGCGGCGGCATCGGCGGCGTCGGCGCAGGCGGCGGCATTCAGCGCGCAGGCGTTCGCGTAGCGGCGCCCGCTCCAGTGCGGGCCGAAAACCTCGGCGGCAATCGGCGCGACGTGGGCGAGCTCGGCCAGTTCGTGCGCAGCCGCGAGTCGCAGCTCCGCTTCTGCTATCAGGAGTATGGGCTCAAGGCGAATCCGTCGCTCGCCGGCACCGTCACGGTTGCCATCTCGCTCACGGGAAGTGGCAACGTCACGAGTGTGAACATCACGAATCGCACGTGGGGTGGTGCCGGCGCGTCAGAAGCCGAGAGCTGCATACGAAGCAAAATCGAATCGTGGCGATTCCCGTCGTCGGACGCGGGCGGGGGCACGTACTCATTCCCGTTCAACTTCACGCGGTGACGATCCGTGCACACCGACACAACGGGGCGACCGATTGGCCGCCCCGTTTTGCTGCCCGATGGGCACTCGCCACTCGAGCTCGTTAGCTTTCTGACGTGACCATCGCGTCCCTGGACGGCCGGCCGCGGTCGCGGCCAGCATCGACGACCTAACGAGCCGCCCGGTGCTGCGAATCGGTATGGTAATGGCGGCAATCGCGGCCGCCTTCCAACTGCAGATCGGCCAGCTGCAGATTCCCGCGCCGATCGGGTTCGTGAACGACTTCGCGAACGTGATCCCGCCGGACAACGCGGCGCGCATCCAACGCATCATCGAGGACGTCCGCGGCAAGTCGCGGGGCGATATCGCGGTCGTCACGCTGCCGGATCTCGCGGGGCGAGATCCTGCCGACGTGGCGCTCAGGATCGGGCGGAGCTGGAAGGTCGGAAGCGCGGGGAATCCTGGCGACACGGCGCGGAATCGCGGCGTCGTGCTCCTGGTCGTACCGAAGGAAACAAGCTCGGACGGCCGAGGTCACGTCGAGATCCAGACTGGTCTGGGAACGGAAGGATTTCTCACCGACGCGACCACGGGAGCGATCCAGGACGAAGCGCTCCCGCTGCTCCGACAGGGCGATTACGGGGGCGCGATCGAGCTGATCACACTCCGCATCGCGCAGCGATTCGCCGGCGAGTTCAATTTCCAGCTCGATACGACGCTTCGTGCACCGACAACGACGTTGGCGCCGAGAGGGCCGCGGGCGCCGGTCGGCGGCTCGGGTGGGGGGATCAATCCCTTCGTGTGGCTGATCATTTTCTTCGTGATCATGTCGCTGTTGAGCTCGGGACGAAGGCGGCGCGGCGGCTGTGGGCCGGGATGCCTGTTCTTTCCGTTCCCGTTCGGAGGCGGGTGGGGAGGCGGGATGCGCGGGGGTG
>C688J18823_10001208_pt1 | contig 15885 bp, 12 predicted proteins | sample HopSoiMetagenom1_FD_18823 | JGI IMG/M metagenome (IMG submission 18823) | reverse complement strand
CTCACCCCGGTGACCTTGCTGCCGTCGCTCTCGATGCTCGTGACCTGTACGCCGAGATGAATCCGGATACCGGCCGCGGCGTGCCGCGATTGAAAGTGTTCCGAAATTTCCGCGGTCACCGCGCGCGCCATCACCCGCGGCGCGAGCTCGATGACGTCGACTTCGAGGCCCTTGGCCCGTGCAGTCGCGGCAAATTCGAGGCCAATGAATCCGGCGCCAATCACGATGACGCGCTGACCCGGCGCGATGTCGTCGCGCAACGACTGGCTCTCGTCGAGCGTCCGCAAGTAACGCACGCTATCGAGGTTGGCATTGGGAATATCGAGCAGGCGGTTGCGCGCGCCGGTCGCCAGCACCAGGTGGCCGTAGTCGAGCGAAGTACCGGAGGCGAGCAGCACCTTGCGCGCGGCGCGGTCGATCGATACCGCGCGATCGGAGATCAGGTCGATGTTCTGGTCGGAATAGAATTTTTCCGGGCGGAACATCAGGCTGTCGGGTCCGCCGGTCCCTTTCAAGTAGGCCTTGGATAGCGGCGGCCGCTGGTACGGCAGATGGCCTTCATCGTTCAACAGCGCGATGCGTTCGGAAAAACGGTGCTGGCGCAGCGACATCGCAAGCTGAAAGCCTGCATGGCCCGCGCCGATGATGACAACCGGTCCTGCCGTCATGGGAACATCCTACGTTCGAGCGCACGGGAATGACCCATGTCGTTTCCTCACCACTGATTTTGGCTTGCCTGTCTCGTCCCTTGGAAGCGGCGCTCGTGGCCGTTCCGAACGATGACAGGCCCTATCTGACCTCATGGCGCGAAAAGACGCAAGAGCGCCATCGCCCGCAAGGAAGGATTGCCGGATATTTTGCAAGCCCGGCCGGGGATTGTCACCCCCTGCCTTCTGTTATTTAAATGCTGGCCTCCGTTCCGAGCCGAGGCCCAGCCATGCCAACGTCAGATGATACCGCTGCCAGCGCCCCCGCCCTGCTCAGGATTGAGGGTCCGATCGCCACCATCACCCTGAACCGGCCCGCGGCCTTCAATTCGATCAATCTGTCGATCGCGCAAAAGCTCGAGCAGCTCGGCGCGGAAGTCGAGGGCAACGACGCTATCCGCGTGCTTGTCATCGAGGGCGAAGGCCGCGCCTTCTCGGCTGGCGGCGATTTGCAGACGATTGGAGCCGCCGCCGCCAACGACACCATCGCGCCGGTGGTCGGCGAGTTGCTGAAGCACTACCACGCCTTTATCGAGACGGTGCGGCGGATGCCGAAGATCGTACTCTCCAGCGTGCACGGCTCCGCCGCCGGTGCCGGCATGGGGCTGGCCTTCGTCACTGATCTCTGCATTGCCGCCGATGACGCCCGCTTCACGCCGGCCTATGCCAAGATCGGCGTCTCGCCGGACGGCGGCAGCACGGTGGGCATGGTCGGCACCGTCGGCACCCGCCGCGCGCTGCAGATCTTTTTGGCCGAGGACAGTTTTACCGCGCAGCAGGCCTATCAATGGGGCCTGGTCGCCCGTGTCGTTCCGGCAGCGGAGCTGAAGGCAGAAACGCGCAAATTCGCCGAGCGGCTGGCGCAGAACCCGCCCGCGGCGATCGCCGGCACCAAGTCGCTGGTCTATCAGGCTGCTGTCACACCGACCCGGCAACAACTCGATGCCGAGGAAAAAGGGATCATCGACGCCATGCTCACCGAAGATTTTCGGGTCGCGGTGAAGAAGTTCACCAGCAAGTCGAAATGAGATCGGTGGCAGCACCGTCGCGCTCTTTCCTCTGCCTCCGCCACGGCGTCACCGACTGGAACGCCCAGGGCCGGTTTCAGGGCCGCACAGATATCCCGCTCAACGAAGAAGGCATTTTGCAGGCGCATGCCGCCGCCCTCCGCCTGCAGAACACGCGGCTCGACCATATCGTCGCCAGCCCGCTCATTCGTGCGGTGAAGACGGCCGAAATCGTCGCCGCGGCATCCTCGGCGCCACTCGCCATCGACGATGGAATCACCGAATGCGATTTCGGCAGCCTCGAGGGACGCTCGATCGCCGAGGTGATGAAAGAGCACGGCATCACCGCGATGGAGGACCTCGCGACCATCCTCCCACCGGACGGCGAGCCCTGGGCCTCCGTCTCGGTGCGGTCGTTGCGCTGCATCGGCCAATGGCTTGACCGTCACCCACAAACGCTGATCCTGTTCGTCTGCCACGATGCGGTGATGCAATCGCTATCGGAAGCGCTCTGCGGCCGGTGGATCGACAACCGCCACGGCACGCCGTTCAGGTTTGAGCGAACGGGCGATGTGTGGAGCGTTGGTGAGGTGAGTTAACGTCGCCCACCTTCAGTGTCGTCCCTGCGAACGCAGGGACCCATACGCCGCGGCAGCAATGTTTTGGAAGGCGTCAGCCATCTCGCTTCGATCGAGAGCACAACGCGGTATGGGTCCCTGCGTTCGCAGGGACGACGATTAATTCGGGCAGATATAGCCCGTGCCTCCCGGCGCCTTGAAACACCCTACCGATTCCGGAATCACCTGCTTTGGCAACCACAGCACCACCTTCGGGAAATAGATCGTGAAGGTGATGGTGACCAGGAACACGACGTAGATCGGCAGTGCCGCCCGTAGCGCCTTAGAGAACGGGACGCCGACGAACTTCGAGGCCATCAACAGCACCAGTCCGTAAGGCGGCGTGATCAGCCCGAATGCAAGTGTCGCGATCAGCACGACGCCCATGTGAACGGCGTTGATGTCGCCGGCCTGGGTCAGCGTGTTCACCAGCGGCATGAAGATGATGATGGTCGGCACAGGCTCGATGAAATCTCCGACCACGGTGAACAGCAGCACCAGCAGCAGCATGATCAGATGCGGATCGTTGCCGGCGATCGAGATGATCCAGTCGGCGATCACGGAGGCGCCGCGCAGGTAGGCCAGCATCCAGCCGAACGCGTTGGCGGCGCCGATCGTAATCAGCGGCAGCGAGAAGATTAGCCCGGCGAGGCAGAAATCATAGGGGATGTTCTTGAAGTGCCCGCGGTTGAGCGCGGGGATCACCACCGCGATGATCCAGATCACGGCGACGACGCCGGCTTCCGTCGGCGTGAAGGCGCCGGTCAGGATACCGCCGAGCAGGATCACCGGGATCATCAGCGGCAAGGCAGCGTCGCCTGCCGCGAACACGATCTGCTTCAACGGCGCGCGCGGCCTCTGCATCCCCGTCGGCCCGAAGAAATAGCAGTAGATCATCAGGCCGAAGCCGATCATCAGCCCTGGCACGACACCGGCCATGAACAGGCCCGCGATCGAGACGTTGCCGACCGCGCCGTAGACCACGGCAGTGATGCTGGGCGGCACCAGCGCAGCAATGGTGGAAGCGGCGGCAATAATCGCGGCAATGAAGGCGGGGCTATACCCCTCCTTCTTCATCGGTCCGCCCAGCGCGCGGGTCATCACGGCGACGTCGGCAGTAGTAGAGCCCGACATTTCCGAGAAGAACATCGAGAACACGACCACGACCTGCGAGAGCCCGCCCCTGATATGCCCGACCAGCGACAGCGACAGGTTTGCTATTCGTACCACCACATTGGCCGAACTCATGAGTTCGCCGACCAGGAGGAAGAACGGGATCGCCAGCAGCGCCTCGGAATCCACGCCGTCGAAAATCTTCTGCATGATGGCAGCGAGCGAGACGTCGGCCAGCAGCGCGCCGACGAAGACCCCGGCCATCAGCGAGAACGGCACCGGCACACCGAGATAGCCGAAGAACAGGAAGCAGAACGTCATCAGGCCGAGAATGACGGGCGGGCTCACGGCTGCACCCTGTTCTGGAAGCTGGTGTCGGCCGGTGGAATGTCGCCGGCGTCTTCAAGCGGCGGCTCAGGATGGTCAAAACCGTTGCGGATTCCGTTGACAAGCTGCTCGACGGTGAACAGCGCGATCAGCGCACCGGACAGCGGGATCGCGGCATAGAGCGAGGCGATCGGCGTATTCGACGGCAGCCGGAAACTGCCGAAGCCCCGGAGGTAGTTGATGTAGCCGTAATAGATCAGGACCCCTGCCACCGCCAGCACTACGACGCGGATCAGGATCTCGACGATCAGCCGCGGCGTGCCGTGCATGGCCTCGGAGACCGCCGTCAGATAAAGATGATCGTTGCGGCGCGTGGCGACCGCGGCGCCGATGAAGATGGCATAGATGAACAGCGTCGAGGTCGCTTCCTGCAGCCACAGCCACGGGCTGCCGATGGTCCGCGTGACGATATCCGCCGTGACCGAAAGCGAGAATCCAAAACACAGTATGCCGCACACGATCATCAAGAACAGTTCGAGCCTGTCGAACGACCGCCATTTCAGGTGATGCTGCCGCTGCAGCACCAGTTTGTCGGCAATGGACATCGTTATACTCTTTGTCGTCGTCCCNGCNAACGCAGGGACCCATAACCACAGGTGCTAATTATTTGCGGAAGTCGGCTAACCGATCGCTCGACCGACAGGCCGCGGCGTATGGGTCCCTGCGTTCGCAGGGACGACGTACGAACGGAGTCCCTAATTGATCGCCCGGATCAGCGTCTTGATCTTGTCGGCGTGCGGGCCGAGATCCTTGGCGAGCTTGTCGAGATAGGGATCGGCAATCTTCTGGAAGCTTGCCTTGTCGACATCCTTGACGATCTTGACGCCCATTTTCTCGAGCTTCGTCGCGGCCGTGTTCTCCAGCTCAAAAGCCCGCTTCGGTTCCTGGATACTGACGTCGCGCGCGGCGGCCAGCACCCATTTCTTCTGCTCGTCGTTGAGGCTTTGCCAGAGCTTGTCGCTGATCCACACGATGCAGTTATTGGCCTCGTGCCCGGTCATCGACAGAACCGGCGCGACTTCATAGTGCTTGTTGATCAGATAGACGTTGACCGCGTTCTCGCCGAAATCCACCACGCCGGTTTGCAGGGAGGTGTAGACGCTGCCGAACGGCATATGCACGGTCTGGGCACTGTAGGCCGGGAACATCAGGTCCTCGGTCGCGGTCGCCTGAACGCGGACCTTCAGGCCCTTCATGTCCTCGGGCTTGCGCACTTCCTTCTTGCCGTACATGTTCCGGAAGCCCTGGGTGCCGAGGCCGATGGCGTGAATGCCCTGCGTGGTGCTGTCGATCATGTCGCGAACGGCTTCAAAAACTTTCTCGTCGCCGAGCGCCTTGATGTTGTGTTCTTCCGAGCGGAACAGGAAGTGCAACGACATCACACCGGCCTGCGGCGAGATCGTCGAGGTGTTGGCGGACGACACGACCGCGAAATCAAGATCGCCGGCTTTCACGAGTTGCAGGAGCTGGGGTTCCTGCCCGAGCTGCGCGCCGGGAAACTGGTCGACCAGCATCGTGCCCTTGCTCAACTCCTTCAGCTTCGCTGAAAAAATGTCATAGGCGATGCTGTAACCGGAGTTGAGCTGCTGATCGTGCGCGAAGCGATAATGCTTGGCGTCCTGTGCGGCTGCACCGGTAGCGAGCATGACAGCCGTAGCGGCAATCGCCGCGAATATCGATTTGCCTGAATTCCCCATGACGCATTTCCCCCGTTGGTTTGATTTTTCCTAATCAAACCATCAGGGCAACAAGATTGTCAATAAAGTATCGGAATTATCTGACCGACTTGGCCGATCTCGGGGTCTAAGGNCGACAATTGTCGATAATCTTGCCCCCGGGGCTAGTCCTTGCCCTGCNCGCGCATGAAATNGAAGTCGCAGCCCTCGTCNGCCTGCAGAATGGTCTCGTTGAACAGGTGCGCGTAGCCGCGCCGTGCCCATTCCGGCGTGACGGCCGGCGCAAGCGCTGCTTGNCGCTTCTCCAGNTCNGNAGCATCGACCAGGAGATCGATGCTGCGCTTCGCGACATCGAGGCGGATCATGTCGCCGNTCCTGACCAGCGCCAGCGGACCGCCCACGGCGGATTCCGGTGTGATGTGCAGCACGATGGTACCGAACGCGGTGCCGCTCATGCGCGCATCCGATATCCGCACCATGTCCTTGACGCCGCCGCGCGCAAGCTTCTTCGGGATCGGCAGATAGCCCGCCTCCGGCATGCCGGGCGCGCCCTTGGGGCCGGCATTGCGCAACACCAGTACGTCGTCGGCGTTGACGTCGAGATCGGGATCGTCGACCCGCAGCGTCATGTCCTCGACGGATTCGAACACCACGGCGCGGCCGGTATGCTGCAGCAGTTTCGGGCTCGCCGCCGAGTGCTTGATGACGGCTCCGCGCGGCGCAAGATTGCCGTGCAGCACGGCCATCGCGCCTTCTGCCTTGATCGGATTGTCGCGCGGACGGATAGCGTCCTGTCCCGGCACCTCTTCGGCGTCGGCAACGATATCGCGCAGCGTTTGGCCCGTGATGGTCTTGGCATCGAGGTCGATGAGATCGCCAAGCTGCGCCATCAGTTTGGGCACACCGCCGGCATGATGGAAATGCTCCATGTAATGCTCGCCGGACGGTTTCAGGTCGATCAGCACGGGCACTTCGCGGCCGAGCTCATCGAAAGCTTCGAGATCGATGCGATGTTCGGTGCGGTTGGCGATTGCCGTCAGATGAATGAGCCCGTTGGTCGAGCCGCCGATCGCCTGGAGCACCACCTGCGCATTGCGGAACGAACTAGCCGTCAGCAATTCGCTCGGCTTTGGCCCCTTCGCCTTGGCCATCACGGCCGCCACCCTGCCGCTCGCCTCCGCCGAGCGAAAGCGCTCGGCATGCGGCGCCGGGATCGTCGCGCTCATCGGCAGCGAGAGCCCCAGCGTCTCGGTGATGCACGCCATGGTGCTGGCGGTGCCCATCACCATGCAGGTGCCGACCGAAGGCGCAAGCCGGCCGTTGACGGCTTCGATTTCAATATCGTCAATTTCGCCGGCGCGATATTTCCCCCACAGCCTCCGGCAATCCGTGCACGCCCCCAACACCTCGCCCTTGTGATGCCCGACCACCATCGGCCCGACAGGAATGACGACGGTCGGCAGATCGGCGCTGACCGCGGCCATGATCTGCGCCGGCAATGTCTTGTCGCATCCGCCGATCACGACCACCGCGTCCATCGGCTGCGCGCGGATCATCTCCTCGGTATCCATCGCCATCAGATTGCGCAGATACATCGAGGTCGGATGCGAGAAACTTTCGGCAATAGAGATGGTCGGAAACACCATCGGCATCGCGCCGGTCAGCATGACGCCGCGCTTCACCGCCTCGATAATCTGCGGCACATTGCCATGACAGGGATTGTAGTCGCTGTAGGTATTGGTGATGCCGACGATCGGGCGATTGAGCGCGTCGTCGGAATAACCCATCGCCTTGATGAAGGCCTTGCGCAGGAACAGCGAGAAGCCAGCGTCGCCATAACTTGCCAGTCCCTTGCGAAGTCCGTCGGCCATTTTTTATTCCTGTCGTTGTTGGTAGGCACTTAAGGAGCCCACTGGATTATTGTCAATATTTGATTATCTAGCATCAAATAGCGAAATTCCGGCGGCGATAGCGCGGCATTATTGACAATAGAGCGGGTGCGTGCTGATTTCCGGCCATGACCGGAACCGCGCGCTCATGAACCAACCGTTGCGCATTGGGCTGATCGGCGCCGGCATGGTGAGCCGTCATCATCTCATCGCCTGGGCGAGCTTATCAGATCAAGCCCGCGTCGTGGCGGTCGCCGATCCCTCCGGCGAAAATGCCGCGCGGCGCGCGAGCGAGTTCGAAATTCCGCAGACCTGGGCCAGCGCTGAGGCAATGCTGGCGGAATGCGAGCTCGACGCCATCGATATCGCAGCGCCGCGCGAGATGCACGCGCCGCTGGTGCGGCTCGCCGCCGCGAAGCGATTGCCGGTGCTTTGCCAGAAGCCGCTCGCGCCCAACCTGCAGGAGGCGACCGACCTCGCCGCCGAGGTCGACGGGGTGACGCGCCTGATGGTGCACGAGAACTGGCGCTTTCGCGGCTATTACCGGGATGCCGCGGCGTGGCTGCGCGAGGGCCGCATCGGCAACATCAAGCAAGCGCAACTCACGCTGCTGACATCAGGCGTGCTGCCCGGACCGGACGGGCTCTGCCCGGCGCTGGAGCGGCAGCCCTTCATGCGCCGGGAACGGCGCATGCTGGTCGCGGAGGTGCTGATCCACCATCTCGACACGCTGCGCATGCTGCTCGGGCCGCTGCAGGTGACCGCGGCGCAACTCTCCCGTTCCAGTGATCTCCTGGTCGGCGAAGACGGCGCGGTGATCCAGCTTGCGACCGGCAACGGCGCGGCCGTCGCGGTCTTTGCAAGCTTCGCCGCCCATGGCCATCCGGCTGTGCAGGTCGACCGGCTGGAGATTCTCGGCGACAAGGGAGCCATCAAACTCGATGGGCCATCGCTGACGTGCTCGGGCGCCTCGCCCGGCGAGCGCATCTACGATCTCGCTGCCGAATATCAGGGTTCCTATAACCGGACGATTGCGCATTTCGTCAACGCGCTCCGCGATGTCTCGCCCTTCGAGACGGCGCCGACGGACAATCTTGAGACCTTGCGCCTGGTCGAGGATTGCTATCGGCTGTCGGGCTGGGAGGCCTTGCGATGAAATCGCAGGAAGCACTGACCGAACCATCCGCGCCGACGCGTGAGGAGGAGCAGGCCGAGGTCATCCGCCGGCTGGAAGAGGACATCATTTTCGGCCGCTTCGCGCCGGGTTCGCGGCTGGTCGAAGACACGCTGATGACGCGCTACGGCGCCAGCCGGCATTTCGTGCGGCAGGCACTGTTCCAGCTCGAACGCCAGGGCATCGTGCTGCGCGAGAAAAACATCGGCGCCACGGTGCGGTTCTATTCGGCCGAGGAGGTGCGCCAGATCTACGAGGTGCGGGAAATGCTGACGCGGCAGGCCGCGCTGATGATCGCCCTGCCCGCTCCGGCCAGCCTGATCGCGCAATTGAGCGAATTGCAGCGGCAATACTGCGCCAGGGCCGACGCGCAGGATCTGCGCGGCATCCACGAGGCCAACGACGCCTTTCACGTCGCGCTGTTTTCCGCCTGCGGCAACCCCTATCTGGTGCGCTCGCTGCAGGACTACATGAACCTGACGCTGCCGATGCGCGCCAAGAATCTCGCCGACAAGGAAGGACTGGCGCTATCCCGCCGCCAGCATGAATTGATGATCGAACTCTTGAAGGGCCGCGACAGCTGGGCGCTGGCGCAGCTCTGCGTCGATCACATGCAGTTCAGCAAGTCGGATTATCTCGGCCGCATCGCCGGGGGATGAAGGCAGGCGCTAGCGCTTGCTCCAGTCCACGACCCCGCTTTTGTCGCCGTCGAACTCCATGCTGCAGAACGTGCCGCCCTGGTAGAAGTCGCCGACCGGATCCGGTTTGAGCTTGGCCTGCTCGGCCATGGCGTGTTCGCGGAAATCTTCGCCGCGGCCGGTCGGCCGGTAGCCGAGCTCGTAGGCACGATGGTTGTCCCACCAGGCGCGCTCGTTGTAGGAGGCGCCGTAGAAGATCTCGAAATGGATGTCGGGATGATCGAGCCCGATGCGGCAGAGCTGCACCAGATCTTCCGGCTTCAGCCAGATCGACAGGCGGCGATGGTCGAGCGGCATCTCGCCGAAATTGCCGATCCGGATACAGGTGACGCCGAGCCCGTGCTTGTCGGCATAGAGCGCGCCGACCGCCTCGCCAAACACCTTGCTGACGCCATAGCGGCTGTCGGGGCGCGCGGTGACGCCGGTGCCGATCCGGTGGTGCCGCGGATAGAAGCCGACCGCGTGGTTCGACGAGGCGAACACCACACGCTTGACGCCCTTCTTGCGCGCCGCCTCGAACAGATTGTAGCCGCCGATGATGTTGGACTGCAGGATCGAATCCCAGGGCCCTTCGACCGAATAGCCGCCGAAATGCAGGATGCCGTCGACGCCTTCGCAGATCGCCTCGACCTGCGACATGTCGGCGAGATCGGCCGCCTTGAACTTCTCGTCCTTAGCCAGGTCGGCCGGCGCCTTCAGATCGCTCAGCAGCAGGTCCGGATAGATCGGCGGCAGCAGCTTGCGCAGGGATGTGCCGATCCCGCCGGCGGCGCCGGTCATCAATATGCGTGGCATTTCGTTCCTCTTATCTCTCGACCGATTTGCGGTCATTAGCCGGGAATGATAGCAAACTCAAACGCCCAGGGAACGCAACAACGAGAACAGCAAATGTCCGATGCAGCATCGCATTCAGCCGGCTGGCGCCCAGCCACCTACTATCCCGATCCGGCCATCCACGCCCTCGATCCGCGCTTCGAGAAATACTGGCTGAAGCTTTCGGCCGTGGAGCGCCTGACCACCGGCCTGCGCTGGGCGGAAGGGCCGGTCTGGTTCGGCGACGGACGCTATCTGCTCTGCAGCGACATCCCGAACCAGCGCATCCTCAAGTGGGAAGAGGAGACTGGCGCCGTCAGCATCTTCCGCAAGCCGTCGAATTTTGCCAACGGCAACACCCGCGACCGTCAGGGACGGCTGGTCACCTGCGAGCATGGCGGCCGCCGCGTCACCCGCACCGAATATGACGGATCGATCACGGTGCTGATGGACTCCTTCGACGGCAAGCGGCTGAACTCGCCCAATGACGTCGTCGTGAAATCCGACGGCTCGATCTGGTTCACCGATCCGGTGTTCGGCCTGCTCGGCAATTACGAAGGCTATAAGGCCGAGCCCGAGATCGACATGAACGTTTACCGGATCGATGGCGCGACCGGCAAAGCCAGCATCGTCGCCGAGGGCGTGCTGGGACCGAACGGGCTCGCCTTCTCGCCGGATGAAAAAATCCTCTATGTCATCGAGTCCCGCGGCGTGCCGACCCGCAAGATCCTCGCCTATGACGTCTCGCCTTCNGGCGACAAGCTTTCCGACAAGCGCGTGTTTGTCGATGCNGGACCAGGTACGCCGGACGGTTTTCGCGTCGACATCGACGGCAATCTCTGGTGCGGCTGGGGCATGGGCGATCCCGAACTNGACGGCGTCGTGGTGTTCGCGCCCGATGGCGTCATGATCGGCCGCATCGCGCTACCNGAGCGCTGCGCCAACCTCTGCTTCGGCGGCGTGAAGCGCAACCGCCTGTTCATGGCCGCGAGCCAGTCGATCTACGCGCTGTATGTGAACACGCAGGGCGCGCCCGGGGGATAAGTCCGCGCGCCTCAGCGCCAATTCACCCCTTCTTTTCCTGTGCGGCGGCGGTCTGCTTGGCGAGCGCGTCTTCAAACGCCTTTTCCAGCGTCGCGGCGTAGGCGTTGAACTCGCCGGGATTGACGAAGGGATTGGGCGCGCCATCCGAGAGCATGGCACGCTTGTCCTGCATCCTGTACATTTCCGGATGCGGCGCCAGCAGCACGTCCACCTTCATGTCCTTCGCCCGCGCGAACGTCTTCCTGTAATCGGTAACGATCCCGGAATAGGTCGGGTTGGTCACGAGCCGGTTTAGCGCCACGGTGCCGCTGCAGAAGATGAGCACGGAGCGCGTTGCGTCGCCATCCTTCACGGAGAATTCCCAGCTCGTGCAGCCAGGCGAATGGCCGGGCGTTTCATGCGCGGTCAGCGTCACATCACCCACGGTGACCTTATCGCCTTCGCGCACCGTGCGGTCCACCTTCACCGGTGGAAACGCCAGCGCGGCGTCTTCCTGCGCGCCCGGATAATAGCCGCCTTCGAGCAGCGGCTTGTCGGCTTCGCCCGCGACCATCTGGGCGCCGCTGGCCTGTTTCATTTCAGCCAGGCCTCCGGTGTGATCGATATGCGCGTGAGTATTGACGAGGTATTTGATGTCGGTGACCTTGAAGCCGAGTTTCTCGATGTTGGCTTTGATCTGCGAGGTTGCTTCCGGCATCACCGTATCGACCAGGATATGGCCCTGCGGCGACGTGATCAGGTAGGACGCCAGGCCGTCGGTTCCGACATAATAGACNTTGCCGATCATCTTGAACGGCTCGGTCGGCGTGTTCCANTTTACCTTGAGGGCCTCGATCAGATCCTTGGGAGTCTGGGCCTGTGCTGCGCCGGCAAGCGGCAATAGCGCGACGAGTGCCATGACGATTTTCTTCACGGGCATCCTCCATCTTTTCTTATTACGTCGCCGTGTCGGCATCGACGTGAGTGCCAGCCTGACGATGATTCTGGTCAAAAAAATGCCGGCCGCCTTTCGGCAGCCGGCATCTTTCATGAACGGCGCAAGCGCCACATCGATTTACGCGGCGTTGTAGCCGGCGACCGCCTTGACCTCGAGATATTCCTCGAGGCCGTACTTGCCCCACTCGCGGCCGTTGCCGGACTGCTTGTAGCCGCCGAACGGCGCGGTGCGGTCGTTCGGCACGCCCTGCAGGTTGACGTTGCCAGCGCGGATCTGGCGGGCCACGCGGCGCGCGCTTTCCACCGTATCGCCGGTGACGTAACCGGCGAGACCATAGGGCGTGTCGTTGGCGATCTTCACCGCTTCGGCTTCATCCTTGGCGCCGATAATCGTCAGCACCGGTCCGAAGATTTCTTCGCGGGCGATCGTCATCTCGTTGGTGACGTCGGCGAAGATGGTCGGGCGGACATAGAAGCCCTTGTTGACGCCCTCGGGCAGGCCGGGACCGCCGGCCACCAGGGTTGCGCCTTCGTCGATGCCCTTCTTGATCAGCGCCTGGATCTTGTCCCACTGGATGCGCGACACGACCGGGCCGATGGTGGTGCCTTCGGCGCGGGGATCACCCGCCTTGGTCTTGTCGGCGACGCCCTTGGCGATCGCGGCCACTTCCTTCATCTTCGATAGCGGCACGATCATCCGCGACGGCGCATTGCACGACTGGCCGGAGTTGTTGAACATGTGCATCACGCCGCCGGTGACGGCCTTGGTCAGGTCGGCGCCTTCGAGGATGACGTTCGGCGACTTGCCACCCAGTTCCTGGCTGACGCGCTTGACGGTCGGCGCGGCGCGCTTGGCGACGTCGACGCCGGCGCGGGTCGAGCCGGTGAACGAGATCATGTCGATGTCGGGATGCTCGCTCATGGCGGCGCCGACTTCGGGGCCGAGGCCGTTGACGAGGTTGAACACGCCCTTCGGCACGCCCGCTTCATGGAGGATTTCCGCGAAGATCAGCGCCGAGCTCGGGGTGAATTCCGACGGCTTGAGGATCATGGTGCAGCCGGCAGCGAGCGCGGGCGCGACCTTGCACGCGATCTGGTTCAAGGGCCAGTTCCAGGGCGTGATCATGCCGATGACGCCGACGGGTTCGCGCACCACGACGGCCGAACCGACCGTCTCCTCGAAATGATAATTCTTCAGCACTTCCAGCGTGGAAGCGATGTGGCCCAGGCCGGCGCCGGCCTGCAGGCGTTCGGCCATCGGCAGCGGCGCACCCATTTCGTCGGAGACGGCGGCGCCGATCTCCTTCATGCGGCCCTTGTAGATCTCGATGATCTTCTCCAGCAGCGCGACGCGTTCCTCGCGGCTGCTCTGCGAATAGGTCAGGAAGGCGCGCTTGGCGGCGGCCACGGCCTTGTCGAGGTCGGCCTTGGAGCCGAGCGCAACTTCATACAACGCGTCTTCGGTCGCCGGGTTGACGACGGGGGTGGACTTCTTGACGACCGGATCGACCCAGGCGCCATCGATGTAGAATTGCATGCGATTGACCATCGGAAACCTCTTTATCTCGGAGCAATGGAGGAGGAACGGTAGCGTTCGGCAGGCATCCTTGCACGAAAGCCGGGGCAGTTGAACCCGCCATATGCGGGGTGCCGCGATGCGGCAGGCGCTGGATATAAGATCAGGGATGCGACGGTGGCAAGGTGTGTACTCTTCTTACCCTCCCCTGGAGGGGGAGGGTCGGCTCACATGGAGCGCAGCGGAATGTGAGACGGGGTGGGGTGACAGTCTCTCCATTCGGGCACTGTTAGACGTGGAGAGACTGTCACCCCACCTCGGTTCGCATTTCATGCGAACCGATCCTCCCCCTCCAGGGAGGATAAGAAGATCACACCGCCGTCTTCCTATGCCGCACCGGCGCTCCTACCGTGAGGCTTTCGGCCGCGTCGATGATGGCGTTGGCGTCGATGCCGTAGTGGCGGTAGAGGTCGCCAATAGTGCCGGTCTGGCCGAACTGCTCGACGCCGAGCGCCTCGACCCGGTTTCCGCGCACGCTGCCGAGCCAGCCGAGCGCGGCCGGATGGCCATCGATCACGGTCACGATGCCGCAGTCCCGCGACAACGGCGCCAGCAGTTTTTCGACATGGCTGAGATACTGGATGCCACGGCGGTCGCGCCGCAAATTCCGCGCCGCGGACCACCCGGCATGGAGCCGGTCAGCCGAGGTTACCGCCAGTAGACCGACATCGCGGTGGCTTTCGCCGATGAATCCCACCGCCTCGATCGCCTCCGGCGCCACCGCGCCGGTATAGGCGATCACGATATCGCAGTTCGGCCCTGGCTCACGCAGCCAGTAGGCGCCCTCGGTGATGTCCCGTTGCAGCTCCGGCGCCATGATGCGCTGCGGCTGGTCCAGCGTGCGGGTCGAAAGGCGCAGATAGACCGAACCGCCCTCGCCGGCTTCGCCCTGCATGTGGCGAAAGCCCCATCCCATGATCACGGCAAGTTCATCGACGAAGGCCGGTTCGAACGAGGCCAACCCATCCTGCGCCATGCCGATCAAGGGCGTGGCGATCGACTGATGCGCGCCGCCTTCCGGCGCCAGCGTAATGCCAGATGGCGTCGCCACCACCATGAAGCGGGCATCCTGGTAGCAGGCATAATTCATCGCATCGAGGCCGCGCTCGATGAAGGGATCGTAGAGCGTGCCGACCGGCAGCAGGCGCTCGCCATTGATCGCATGCGACAGGCCGAGCGCCGAAAGCATGATGAACAGGTTCATCTCGGCAATGCCGAGTTCCAGGTGCTGGCCCTTGGGCGAATAATCCCAGTTGAAGGTCGACGGGATTTTTTCCTGCCGGAACAGATCGTGGTTTTCGGCCTTGGCGAACAGACCGCGGCGGTTGACCCAGGCGCCGAGATTGGTCGACACGGTGACATCGGGCGACGCAGTAACGATGCGCGAAGCCAGCTCGCTATCGCCGCGCGCGAGTTCATTGAGCACAAGGCCAAATCCCTGCTGGGTCGACATCTGCGCCGCCGGCTTGAAGGCGAGCTGTTGTGGAATGTCGATCACGGGCGCGGTGAGACGACGGCGGCCTTCCTGATTGAAGGGTGCGGCCGCCAAAAATGCTTCGAGTTCGGCCGGCGCCTGCGACAGACCTTCGAACTTTTCCCATTCATGCCCGGGGCGGATGTTCTGTGCGCCGCGCCACTTCTCCATTTGCGCCACCGTCATCAGGCCGGCGTGGTTGTCCTTGTGGCCCTGCATCGGCAGGCCGACGCCCTTGATGGTGTAGGCGATGAAGCAGACCGGCCGGTCGTGATCGATCGCCTCGAAGGCTTCGATCATGCTGGCCATGTCGTGACCGCCCAGATTGGACATCAGCGCCAGCAGTTCGTCGTCGCTGCGGCGGTCGATCAGTTGCGACACCTGCCCCTGATCGCCGATGTCGTCCTGCAGATGCTTGCGGAACGCCGCGCCGCCCTGGAAGCACAGCGCCGCATACATCTGGTTCGGGCAGTTATCGATCCAACGCCGCAGTGCCTCGCCGCCAGGCTCGGCGAATGCCGCCTGCATCAGGCGGCCGTATTTCACGATCACGACCTCCCAGCCGAAATTGCGGAACATGGATTCGAACTTCGCCCACAGCCCTTCCCGCACCACGGCATCGAGGCTCTGCCGGTTGTAATCGACCACCCACCAGGTGTTGCGCAGCCCGTGCTTCCAGCCCTCCAGCAACGCCTCGAAGATATTGCCCTCATCCATCTCGGCATCGCCGACCAGCGCGATCATCCGCCCCTCGGGTCGGTCCTTCATCCAGCC
>C688J18823_10001205_pt1 | contig 15893 bp, 9 predicted proteins | sample HopSoiMetagenom1_FD_18823 | JGI IMG/M metagenome (IMG submission 18823) | reverse complement strand
TGTCGATTGCGCTCACCCAGGAATTCAAAACAGGGGATCGGCTCGTGCGGCAGGGCGAGCCTTCGCGCGGTGCCTTCGTGATCCGCTCCGGCCGTGCCGCCGCGCAGGTCGCGCTCCCCGGCGGCGGCATGCTCACCGTGGCGGAATTCGGCGAAGGCGACGTGTTCGGCGAGATGGCGCTCATCGAGCGCGGCGTGTGCTCGGCCACCGTCAGCGCGCTAACAGAAGTGAAGGCATCGTTCGTCGAGCGCGAGGATTTCCGCGCGCTGGTCGCGAGCCGGGACGCCGCCGCCCTCGGTGTGCAGCGGGCCCTCACCACCGCGCTCGCCACCAAGCTGCGCGGGCTGAACGCCAAAGTACGCAGCTTTCCATCAGCGGAGGATCGCGAGCCTGGCGATGAACCCGTGGTCGATCTCTCAAAGGCGCGGCAACCCGAATTCGACTGGCGCGCGTTCCTGCCGCTGCTGCGTTTCTTCGAAGGATTCGATCGCGCGGAGATNGACGAGGTTGTGGCGCTCGCGCGCGCGCTCGAGCTCGGGCGCGGCACCTGGATCTTCGCCGCCGGCGAGCCGGCGAGCGCCTGTTTCCTCGTCGTGCGCGGCGCCGTGGAGGTGCTGTCACGCAATGGCCGCATGGAGCGCCGCGTCGCCATCGCGGGCCCGGGCGAGCTTGTCGGCTATCTCGCCGCGCTCGATAACGCGCCGCACGCGGCCGCTGCGCGGGTGCGTGACCGCGCGACGGTGCTCGAGCTCCCGGCCGCGGGCTTCGCGCGCCTTTACGGCGAAGGCTCGCGCACCGCGGTGCGGCTGCAGCACGCGATCCACGCGAGCCTGCTGCGCTCGCTAGCGCGCACCAACCACCTCCTGACGCGCCTCATCAGCCATGCCCGCCTCGTCGAGGGCTCGCGCCGCGCGGCGGAGCTCGAAAGCGCGCTGCACGGTCAGATCTGGCGCGCCGCCGAGAATGTGAATTCTTCGTGAAAGCCGCCGCAGAAGGTTGATCGCGGGGGCGCCCGCTGCAACCATCCCTTCGGGATGAAGACCGGCATCACGCTGAAGCTCTTTTTCGCAATCCTCGCCGCCGCTGCGGTGGCGGCGGCGGCGATGGCGTTTGCCACGCGCTCGAGCTTCCAGTCGGGCTTCCTCGGCTACCTCTCGCAAGTGGACGCGCAACGCCTCGATGCGCTGAGCACCTCGCTCGCCGATGAATACCGCCGCCACGGCGGCTGGGATTTCGTGCGCAACGACTATTCCCGCCTGCGCGAGCTCGTCGCCACCTCGGCACAGCTCACCCAGCGCTTTACGGTGGCCGACGCGAAGCGCGAGCTGGTGGTCGGCAATCCCGAGCCGGCTAGCGGCTCCGCCGAGCGGCCGGTCGTGGTCGACGATCGCGTGGTGGGCTGGGTGACGCGGGCGCCGCTGCGGCGGCTTTCGAACGCGGCGGAAGTGAGCTTCCAGCAAGAGCAGCTGCGTGCGGCCTGGGTGATCGCGGCCTTCGCGGTGGCACTCGCCGCGGCGATTGCCTTGGTGATGGCGCGTGCCTTCCTGCTGCCGTTGAAACGAGTGGCCGACGCGACGCATCGCCTGGCCGGCGGAAACTACGCGACGCGCGTGGAGGTACGCTCCACGGACGAGCTCGGCCGCCTCGCCGGCGACTTCAACCGCCTCGCCGAGACGCTCGAGCGCAACGAAACGTTGCGCCGGCGCTTCATGGCCGACGTCTCGCACGAGCTGCGCACGCCGCTCGCCGTCCTTTCGGCGGAGCTCGAGGCCATCGAGGACGGCGTACGCCCGCTCAACAAGAATTCGCTCGTTTCGCTGCGCACGGAAGTCGGCGCGCTGAGCAAGCTCGTCAACGACCTGAACCAGCTTGCGCTCGCCGACGTGGGCGCGCTCGCTTACCGCAAGGAAAACGTGGACGTCGTGCCGCTCGTCGAGCAGGCGGTGGAGTCGTACCGCGAGCGCCTCGCCGCGCGCGGCCTCGAGATCGAATCGGCGCTGACGGGCGATGCGCCCGTCTATGGCGACACCGACCGCCTGCTGCAGATGTTCCGCAACCTGCTGGAGAATTCGGCGCGCTATACCGACACCGGCGGCCGCGTGCGCGTGGCGGTGCGCCGCCACCAGGATCGCGTCGCGATCGACTTCGACGACTCCGCGCCCGGCGTGCCGCCCGACGCGCTGCCGCGGCTTTTCGAGCGCTTCTTCCGTGTCGATGCGGCGCGCACCCGCGCCAACGGCGGCGCCGGTCTGGGTCTTGCGCTTTGCCGCAGCATCGCCGATGCGCACGGCGGCGAGATCCGCGCCGAGCATTCGCCGCTCGGCGGCTTGCGCGTGCGCGTCACGCTCCCGGCGGCCGCATGAGCCGGATCCTGATCGTCGAAGACGAGCCGAAGCTCGCCGCCCTCGAGTCGGACTATCTCAAGTCGCAGGGCTATGAGACGCACTGCATCGCCGACGGGCTCGAAGTGGCGCCGTGGGTACGCGCGAATTCCCCGGACCTTATCTTGCTGGACCTGATGCTGCCCGGCCGCGACGGCCTGGAGGTCTGCCGCGAACTGCGCACCTTTACCGACACTCCGATCGTGATGGTGACCGCCAAGGTCGAGGAGATCGATCGCCTGGTGGGTCTGGACCTCGGCGCGGACGATTACGTATGCAAGCCATTCAGCATCCGCGAGCTCGTGGCGCGCGTGCGGGCGATCCTGCGCCGGCCGCGCAGTGCGCCTTCCGGTCTCCTGCTCGGTGAACAAAGCGCGACGCTGGATGGAAAGGCGCTCGACTTGACGCCGGTGGAGTTTCGCCTGCTGCGCGCGCTCGCGTCGTCACCCGGCCGCATTTTCCCGCGCGAGCGGCTGCTCGAGCGCCTCTACGAAGACCATCGCGTCGTCACCGACCGCACCGTGGACGCACACGTGAAGAACCTGCGCCGCAAGCTCGAGGAAGTGCGCCCGGGCGAAGAGCTCGTGCGCTCGATCTACGGCGTCGGCTACAAGCTGGAGCTGTGATGCGAACCACGAAAATCATCGTCTACCTCGTGCTCGCCGGCGCTCTGGGAGTCGGCGGCTATTACTACTGGCAATGGCGCATGGCGCCTTCCCCTACCGCCGCGGCGGGCGCGACGAAAGCCGGCGGCCCCGGCGGGCCGGGCGGCGCGCCGCGCAGCACGCCGGTGGTTGCCACCGCGGCCACGCAGGGCGACATCGACGTGATCGTGAACGGGCTCGGCACGGTCACGCCGCTGCGCACGGTGACCGTAAGGACGCGTGTCGACGGCGAGCTGGTACGCATACTCTTCCAGGAAGGCGAGCTCGTGAAGGAAGGCCAGCTCCTCGCTGAAATCGATGCGCGCGCCTTCCAGGTGCAGCTGCAGCAGGCGCAGGGCCAGCTCGCGCGCGACCGCGCGCTCCTCGAGAACGCGCGGCTGGATCTCGAGCGCTACAAGACCCTTTTCCAGCAGGACTCGATCGCCAAGCAGCAGGTCGACACGCAGGCCTCGCTCGTGCGCCAGTACCAGGGCGCCGTCACCGTCGACCAGAGCCAGATCGAAAGCGCGAAGCTGCAGCTCGCCTACACGAAAATCACCGCGCCGATCAGCGGCCGCATCGGCCTGCGCCTCGTGGACCCGGGCAACATCGTGCGCTCGGGCGACCAGAACGGCCTGGTCGTGATCACGCAGCTGCAGCCGGTGGCCGTGCTCTTTACCGTGCCGCAGGACCTGCTTCCGGTGGTGATGAAGCGGATTCAGTCCGGCGAGCAAATCAGCGTCGAGGCATGGGACCGCGAGCAGAAGACGAAGCTCGCGGAGGGCCGCCTCGCCTCGGCCGACAACCAGGTCGATCCGCAAACCGGCACCGTGAAGCTGAAGGCGCAGTTCGATAACGCCGACGGCGGCCTGTTTCCCAACCAGTTCGTGAACTCGCGCATGAAGCTCGATACGCTGCACGACGTGGTGGTCGTGCCCACGGCCGCCGTGCAGCGCGGCGCGCAGGGCATGTTCGTCTACGTCGTGAAGGCGGACAAGACGGTGGAGCTGCGCCCGGTCACCCTCGGACCGCTCGACGGCCAGCGCCAATCGATCAGCAATGGCCTGCGATCCGGCGAGACGGTGGTGACCGACGGCGTCGATCGTCTTCGCCCCGGCGCGCAGGTCGAAGTCGCCGCCGCGCGCCCCGAGCTGAAGCCCGCGGCGCCGGTTGCCAAGGGAGGACGCCGGCGCGAGAAAGCAGGCGGCGGATGAACCCGTCGCGGCTTTTCATTCTCAGACCGGTCGCGACGTCGCTCTTGATGCTCGCGGTGCTACTCGCGGGCTTCGTCGCGTACCGGCAGTTGCCGATCTCGGCGCTGCCGCAGGTCGACTACCCGACGATTCAGGTGTTCACCTTCTATCCGGGTGCGAGCCCCGAGGTGATGGCTTCCTCGGTGACGGCGCCGCTCGAGCGGCAGTTCGGCCAGACGCCGGGACTCAAGCAGATGCTCTCCACGAGCTCGGGCGGCGCATCGGTCATCACGCTGCAGTTCGACCTCGCCGTGCCGCTCGACGTCGCGGAGCAGGGCGTGCAGGCGGCGATCAACGCCGGCTCGAATCTTCTACCGCAAGACCTGCCGGCGCCGCCGGTCTACAGCAAGGTGAACCCGGCCGATACGCCGATCATCACCCTGGGCCTTTCGTCGCGCACGATGGCGCTGCCCGACATCCAGAACCTCGCGGACACGCGCCTCGCGCAGAAGCTCTCGCAGGTGGCGGGCGTGGGCCTGGTCACCCTTTCCGGCGGCCAACGCCCCGCGGTGCGCGTGCAGGCCAATCCAAAGGCGCTCGCGTCCTACGGCCTCGGGATGGAGGACGTGCGCACCGCCATCGCCGCGACCAACGTTAAGCGCGCAAAAGGCAGCCTCGACGGCCCGAGCCGCGCGTACACCATCGACGCGAACGACCAGCTCGCCTCGGCCGCGCAATACAAGTCGGTGGTGGTCGCCTACAAGAATGGTGCGCCGATCTTCCTCTCCGATGTCGCCGACGTCGTCGACGGCGCGGAGAACGTGCGCCTCGCGGCGTGGATGAACGAGGTGCCGGCGGTAATCCTCAACATCCAACGCCAGCCCGGCGCCAACGTGATCGACGTCGTCGACCGCATCAAGCGCCAGCTGCCGCAGCTGCAGGCAGCGTTGCCGGCGGCGATCGACGTCGCGGTCCTCACCGATCGCACGGTCACGATCCGCGCCTCCGTGCACGACGTGCAGATCGAGCTCTTGCTCGCGGTGGCGCTGGTGGTGGCGGTGATCTTCGTCTTCCTGCGGCGCCTGCGCGCGACGCTGATCCCGAGCGTCGCCGTGCCGCTCTCGCTGATCGGCACCTTCGGCTTCATGTATCTCGCCGGCTATTCGATCAACAACCTCACGCTGATGGCGCTGGTGGTGGCGGCGGGCTTCGTGGTCGACGATGCGATCGTCGTGATCGAGAACATCGCGCGCTACATCGAGGCGGGCGAGCCGCCGTTCCAGGCGGCGCTCAAGGGCTCGGAGCAGATCGGCTTCACCATCATTTCGCTTACCTTTTCGCTGGTCGCCGTGCTCATTCCGCTGCTGTTCATGGGCGACGTGGTCGGGCGACTGTTCCGCGAGTTTGCCGTCACGCTCGCGGTGGCCATTTTGATTTCGGCCGTGGTGTCGCTCACGCTCACGCCGATGATGTGCTCGAAGCTGCTGCGGCCCGAGCGCGAGGAGCGCGACAACCGCTTCACGCGCTGGTCGAGCCGCATGTTCGACAGCGTGATCGAGCGCTACGGACGCGCGCTCGACTGGGTGCTCGACCGCCAGCCGATGGCGCTCCTCGCCTGGGTGGCGACACTGGCGCTCACCGTGATCCTCTATTTCGTGGTGCCCAAGGGCTTCTTCCCGGTGCAGGACACGGGCGTGATCCAGGGCATCTCGGAGGCGCCGCAGAGCGTCTCGTTCGAGGCGATGGCCGAGCGCCAGCAGGCGCTCGCGCAGGCGATCCTGCGCGACCCGGCGGTGCAAAGCCTTTCGTCCTTCATCGGCGTCGACGGCACCAACGTCACGCTGAATAGCGGCCGCATGCTGATCAACCTGAAGCCGCTGGAGGATCGCAACCTCCACGCCTCCGACGTGATCCGGCGCCTGCAACCCGAGCTCGCCAAGGTGGAGGGCATCACGCTCTACATGCAGCCGGTACAGGACCTCACCGTCGAGGATCGCGTGAGCCGCACGCAATACCAGTACACGCTGGAGGCGGCCGACGCTCGCCTGCTCACCGAATGGGTGCCGCGACTCGTCGAGCGCCTCTCCACCGTGCCGCAGCTCACCGACGTCGCCTCCGACCTGCAGGACCAGGGGCTGCAAGCGTACGTCGACATCGACCGCGACACCGCCGGTCGCCTCGGCATCACACCGGCAGCGGTGGACACGGCGCTCTACAACGCCTTCGGCCAGCGCCTCATCTCGACCATCTTCACGCAGGCGACGCAGTACCGGGTGGTGCTGGAGGTGAAGCCGGAATACCGGCTCACGCCGGATGCGCTGAAGGAAATCCGCATCGCGGCGCCCGGCGGCCAGCAGGTGCCGCTCGACGCGATCGCGCGCATCAGCACCGGCACGGCACCGCTTTCCATCAATCACATTGGGCAGTTCCCCGCCGCCACGATCTCCTTCAACCTGGCGCGCGGCGCCTCGCTCGGCGACGGCGTCGACGCCATCCAGCGGGTCGAGCAGGAGATCGGGTTGCCGGCCGCGGTGCAGACCGAGTTCCAGGGCGCGGCGGCGTCGTTCCGCGAGTCGCTCGGCTCGACGCTCCTTCTCGTGCTCGCGGCCGTGGTGACCATGTACATCGTGCTCGGCGTGCTCTACGAGAGCTACATCCATCCGGTGACGATCCTCTCCACGCTGCCGACGGCGACCGTGGGCGCCTTTGCCGCGCTGCTCCTCGCGGGCGCGGACCTCGGCATCGTCGCGGTGATCGGCATCATTCTGCTCATCGGCATCGTCAAGAAGAACGCGATCATGATGATCGACTTCGCGCTCGACGCCGAACGCGAGCAGGGCAAGAGCCCGCGCGAGGCGATCCGGCAGGCCTCGCTGCTTCGCTTCCGGCCGATCCTGATGACCACCTTTGCCGCGCTCTTCGGCGCGCTGCCGCTCATGTTGGGCACCGGCGTCGGCTCGGAGCTTCGTCACCCGCTTGGCCTCACCATGGTCGGCGGCCTGATCGTGAGCCAGGTGCTCACGCTCTTCACCACGCCGGTGATCTATCTCTATTTCGACCGCTGGGCGCGGCGTTACCGCAAACCGGTGTTGGTTTGAACCTATCCGCGCCATTCGTTGCCCGCCCCGTCGCGACCACGCTGCTCGCCATCGGCGTGGTGCTGGCGGGTGCGGTCGCTTTTACGCAGCTGCCGGTGTCGCCCTTGCCGCAGGTGGACTACCCGACGATCTCGGTGCAGGCGCAGCTGCCGGGCGCGAGTCCGGAGACCATGGCCTCGACGGTGGCGACGCCGCTCGAGCGCAGCCTCGGGCGCATCGCCGGCGTCACGGAGATCACCTCGTCCTCGTCGCTCGGCTCGTCGCGCATCACGCTGCAGTTCGATCTCAGCCGCGACATCAACGATGCCGCGACCGAGGTGCAGTCCGCCATCAACGCCGCGCGCAGCCAGCTGCCGTCGGGCATGCCGAACAACCCGACCTACCGCAAGGTGAACCCGGCGGACGCGCCGATCATGGTGATGACGCTCACTTCGGATACCTTGACGCGCGGCCAGATGTACGACTGGGCATCCACCGTGATCGCGCAGAAGCTCTCGCAGGTGCGCGGCGTCGGCCAGGTGACCGTCGGCGGCAGCGCGCTGCCGGCGGTGCGTGTCGAGCTGAATCCGACCGCGCTCAATGCGTACGGCATCGGCTTCACCGACGTGCGCAATGCGCTTTCCGCAGCGAATGCGAACCGGCCGAAGGGCCTGGTCGAAAACGGCGAACGGGTGTGGTGGCTCTACGCCAACGACCAGGCGAAGACGGCGGCGGAATACCTTCCGCTCATCGTCTCGTACCGGAACGGTGCCGCGGTGCGCCTTTCGGACGTCGCGCAGGTGGTCGATTCGGTGCAGGACGTGAGGAACGCGGGCGAAGCCAATGGACGCCCGGCGGTACTGCTGATCATCAACCGCGAGCCGAACGCCAACATCCTCGAAACCGTGCAACGCATCCGCGATCTCACGCCCTGGCTACAGGCATCGATTCCCGCGTCCGCCGACCTCGGCATCGCCATGGAGCGCACCGCGACCATCCGGGCGTCGCTCACCGAAGTCGAGCGCACGCTGGTCATCGCCGTGGTGCTGGTGATCCTCGTGGTGTTCGCCTTCCTGCGGCGCGTGCGCGCCACGCTGATCCCGGCGGCGGCGGTGCCCGTGTCGATCGTCGCCACGTTCGGCTTCATGTATGTCGCCGGCTACAGCCTGAACAACCTGTCGCTGATGGCGCTCATCGTCGCCACCGGCTTCGTGGTCGACGACGCGATCGTGGTGCTCGAGAATGCGTCGCGCCATATCGAGGCCGGCATGGCGCCGAAGGAAGCGGCGCTCACCAGCGCGCGCGAAGTCGGCTTCACCGTGATCTCGATGAGCCTGTCGCTCATCGCGGTGTTCATCCCGATCCTCTTCATGGGTGACATCGTCGGGCGCCTGTTTCGCGAGTTCGCGATGACGCTCTCCGCCGCGATCCTCGTCTCGCTGGTCGCCTCGCTCACGCTCACGCCGATGATGTGCGCCTATCTCCTCAAGCCGCAACGGCGGCAGCCCGGACGGCTCTACGCCTTTTCAGAAAATATCTTCAACACGATGAGGGACCGGTACGGCCGGAGCCTCGGCTGGGCGCTGCGCCATCCGCTCGTGATGGTGGCCGTATTCCTCATCGCCATTGGGCTCAACGTCTATCTCTATATCGTCATCCCGAAGGGTTTCTTCCCGCAGCAGGACACCGGGCGCTTGGTCGGCTTCATCCGCGCCGACCAGACCGCTTCGTTCCAGTCCATGCAGGACAAGATGTCGCAGATGGTGAGCATCGTGCGCGCGGATCCCGCGGTGGACGTCGTAACGGCAGTCACGGGCGGCGGTTTCGGCGCACGCAATTCCGGCTTCATGTTCATCGCGCTCAAAGGCCTGGACGAGCGGCCCTCCGCCGACCGCATCGTGGCGCGCCTGCGCCCGGTTCTCGCAAAAGTGGCGGGCGCGAATCTCTTCATCGTGCCCGTGCAGGATGTGCGCATGGGCGGGCGGCAGGCAAGCGGCACCTATCAGTACACGCTGCAGAGCGACGACCTCGACGCGCTGCGCCTTTGGACTACGCGGCTGCAGAACGCGCTCACGCACGAGCCCAAGCTCGCCGACGTGACGAGCGACCAGGAGACGCGCGGCCTGCAGGCCATGGTGGTGATCGACCGCCAGACGGCGTCGCGCCTGGGCATCACGCCGGACCTCATCGACCAGACCCTCGGCAACGCCTTCGGCCAGCAGGTGGTCTCGACCATCTACACCGAGCGCAACCAGTACCGCGTGGTCATGGAAGTCGATCCGCGCTACGCGCAGGGGCCCGAGGCGCTGAAGGACGTGTACGTGCGCAATCCCGCTGGCGAGACCGTGCCGCTCTCCGCGGTCGCGCGCTACGACTATTCGAACGCACCGCTGTCGGTTAACCATCAGGGCCAATTCGCCGCTGCCACCATTTCGTTCAACCTGCCGGAAGGCGTTTCCCTTTCCGAGGCCTCCGCCGTCATCAACGATGTCTCGGCGCGCATCGGCGTGCCCTCGACGGTGGTCGGCTCCTTCCAGGGCACCGCGCGCGGCTTCCAGACAACGCTCGCGCGCCAGCCGTGGCTGATCCTCGCCGCCATCCTCACGATGTATCTCGTGCTCGGCGTCCTCTACGAGAGCACAGTGCATCCGCTCACCATCCTCTCGACGCTACCATCTGCTGGCCTTGGCGCGCTCCTCGCCCTGATCGCGTTCAAGGCCGAGTTCACGGTCATCGCGCTGATCGCGGTGTTCCTGCTGATAGGCCTGGTGAAAAAGAACGCCATCCTGATGGTCGACTTCGCGCTCGAAGCCGAACGCGGCGGCATGGCCCCGGCGCAGGCGATCTACGAAGCATGCCTGCTGCGTTTCCGGCCCATCATGATGACCACCATGGCGGCGCTCCTCGGCGCGCTGCCGCTCGTCCTTCGCCGCGGCGATGGCGCGGAGCTGCGCCAGCCGCTCGGCATCGCCATCGTCGGCGGCCTGATGCTTTCGCAGCTCCTTACGCTCTACACCACCCCCGTGATCTATCTCTACGTCGATCGTTTCTGGCGCTTCTGGACGCGCACGGTGCGCCGCCGCACGGTTCCGGTATGAAACGGATACTCATAGTTGTTTTATTAGCGGGCTGCGCGGCCGGTCCGGACTATAAGAAGCCCGACGCCCCGCTCGAGACCGAGTACAAGGAGCTCGCCGGTTGGAAGCAGGCGCAGCCGCGGGATACCTTGCCGCGCGGCTCGTGGTGGTCGGTGTTCGGCGACCCGCAGCTCGACGAGTTGATGAAGCGCGTCGACGTTTCGAACCAGACCATCCACGAGGCCGAGGCGCGTGTGCGCCAGTCGAAGGCGGCGACCGACCAGGCGCGCGCGGGCTATTTCCCGACGGTCGCTGCGACGGGCTCGGTGACACGCAGCAAGTCGCCGTCGCTCTCCAACCAGCCGTCCTTCGCCACCGGCGCCGTCGACAACTTCTCCCTCGGCGTCAATGCGAGCTGGGAGCTCGACCTATGGGGGCGCGTGCGCCGCTCGGTCGAGGCGGGCGAGGCGAACTACCAGGCAAGCGACGCGCAGCTCGAGGGGGCGCGTCTCTCTGCGCGTGCCGCGCTCGCGCAAAACTATTTTGCGCTGCGCGTCGCTGACGAGTCGAAGCGCGTGCTCGAGGAAACGGTGCAGGGCTATCAGCGTACGCTCGACCTCACGAAAAACCGTTACGCGGCGGGTGTCGCTGCGCGTGTCGACGTCGTGCAGGCCGAGGTGCAGCTGAAAAGCGCCCAGGCTAACCTGATCGACATCAGCGTCGACCGGGCGCAGCTCGAGCACGCCGTCGCGCTGCTTCTCGGCGTGCCGCCGTCGCAGTTCGCGCTCGCGCCGACCACGGCCGGGCTCAACATGCCCGCCATTCCGGTCGCGATGCCGGCCGAGCTCCTCGAGCGGCGCCCTGACATCGCGGCCGCCGAGCGCGCCGTGGCGGCGGCCAACGCGCAGATCGGCATCGCCCGCGCGGCGTATTTCCCGAGCCTCACGCTCACCGGCGGCACCGGTTTTCGCGCCACCGACATCACGAACCTGCTCTCGGCGCCGAGCCGCTTCTGGTCGCTCGGCGCGAGCGCCGCGCAGGCGATTTTCGATGGCGGCGCGCGCAGCGCGGTGACCGAGCAGGCCCGGGCGGGCTACGACGCGCAGGTCGCGGCTTACCGCCAGACCGTGCTCGTCGGCTTCCAGGAGGTGGAGGACAACCTCGCAGCGCTGCGCATTCTCGAGCAGGAGGCTGCGATGCAGGACGAGGTGGTGCAGTCGGCGCGCCACGCGCTCGAGCTCACGGAGAACCAGTACCGCGCAGGCGTGGTCGCCTACCTGAACGTCATCGCCGCCCAGCAGGTGCTCTTCAACAACCAGCGCACCGCGCTCGGCGTGCTGGCGCGGCGCCTTACCGCGAGCGTGGGCCTCATCCGCGCGCTGGGTGGCGGCTGGACTACCAGCGAGCTAGTCAAGTAGTCGGATCGAAACGTACGGCCGGCCGCCGCGGCGCTCCGCGAACATTGCGCCATATTCCGGCAGCTCCACCCAGGCCGAGGTGTCGCGCGTGAGCGGCTCGGAGGCGACGAGGATCGATTGCGCTTCGCTGGCGCCGCCGGACATCTTCCACTCGCCTTCGTGCAGGCCATAGTTGCGCCCGAGCGTGTACCAGAGCGAAAGGAAGGTGAGGTTGGCCTCGTGCACGCGCGCCGCGTCCTCGGTGCGATAGCAGCCGAAGTCGAAGCAGTAGCGCAGCGCGGCGACCTGCTCGCCATTGGCGATGAAGAGGTTTACCGAAGAGGACTGCGCGATGCCGAGCGTCTCGCGCGCCGCGCGGATGATGTCGAGCGTCTCCTCGAGCGCCTGGAAGACTTCCGCCTCCGCCGCCGGACCGGTCGGGTCCTTCAGGCGCGATACGAAGAGCGCATAGATCCACTCGCTGTCGGTGGTGCCGCGGATCTTCGGCAGGTAGGCGGGCCGGATCGAGGGGACGAGCAGCGGCTTCATGTCCTGGATGCCGGCGAGATCGCCGTTGTGCGCAAGGGCCCACGGCAGGCCCTCGAACTGGAACGGATGCACGTTCTGCAGCGAGACGTCGACCGCGGTCGAATAGGCGACGCCGCGCACGTGCGCGAGCACGCACGAGGCGCGCACCTTTTCGGCCAGGTTCTTGAGATTGCGGTCGAACACCGGCAGCGAGGGCGAGCCGTAGAAGAACGGTTGCGCCGGCGCGTGCGAGGTCGCATCCCACGCCCGCAGACCGAAGCCCGCGAGGTTCAACAAATTGAGCATTTTCGGCATGTAGCTCTGCCGCACGAGCGCGCTGTCGGGCTGGAAGAGCAGGTTGTCCAGCACCACCGGCTCGCCGAGATAGAGCACGGCGCGGCACATCGCTCAGCTCTTCTTCTGCTCTTCGAGCCGGTCGGTGGCCGGCGGCGGCGTGCGGGAGAGCGAAGCGATCGCGTTCCACAGCGCCGGCGTCATGTCGATCTTCACCGCGTCGAGCGACGCCTGCAGCTGCCCGACGTTGCGCGCGCCGATGATCGGCGCCGTGACCGCCGGGTGGGCTGCGACCCACGCGACGGCGGCGCTCACGGGATGCATCCCACGCTGCTTGCAGAAAGCGGCGAATTTTTCGGCCACCTCGTGCATCCAGGGCTCGCCGTAGCGCGCGGTGTAGTTCTTATTGGCGAGCAGGCGCGCCTGGGCGTCGGCTGCCTTGGCGGCAAACTTTCCGGAGAGAAGGCCGGCTCCGGCCGGGCTGTAGGGAAACACCGCCAGTCCATTCGCCGCCGCCATCGGCAGAATCTCCACCTCGGCCTGGCGCTTGACCACGTTGTACATCGGCTGCATCGCCTGCAGGCGCGCCCATCCCATCGCTTCCTGCACGCCGAGCGCCTGCTGCACCTGCCATGCCGCCCAATTGCTAACCGCGGGATAAAGCACCTTGCCGGCGCGCACCAGGTCCTCGAGCGCGCGCATCGATTCCTCCACGGGCACGGCGGGATCGTGCTGGTGGAGGTACAGGATATCGAGGCGGTCGGTCTGCAGCCGTTTGAGACTGCCCTCCACCGCGCGGGTGACATGGCGGCGGGAGTTGCCCCGGGCGTTGATGTCGGGCCCGGTCGCGTTGTAGCACTTGGTGGCGATCACGAGGCTCTCGCGCTCTCCCCGCGCAAGGCGCCCGAGGATCGTCTCCGACGCACCGCCGTTGTACTGGTCGGCGGTGTCGAAGAAGTTGATGCCGGCCTCGCGCACCGCCTTGAACATCTCGATCGACGCGGCCTCGTCGGCGTCGCCGCCGAAGGACATCGTGCCGAAGCACAGCTGAGAGACTCGGACGCCGGTGCGTCCCAGGAGACGATGATTCACGCGCCAGATGCTGTCCCGGGCGCTTGACCGCAGTCAAGCCGCGCGATGGCGCCGCTCGCCGATAATAAGGTTCCCGATGAAAACCAAAACCCGGCCGATTCCGAAGGGCAGGGCCGTCGACGCCGCTGCCCTCGCCGAGGTGCAGCGCCTGCTCGCCGACGCCCCCCGCCAGCGCGATCTCCTGATCGAGCACCTGCACAAGCTGAACGACCACTTCGGCTACCTGCCCGCCGCGCACCTCGCCGCCCTCGCGCAGGACATGAAGATGGCGCTTGCCGAGGTTTACGAGGTGGCGACCTTCTACCATCACTTCGAGGTGGTGAAGGAAGGCGAGGCTGCGCCTCCCAAGCTCACCGTTCGCGTTTGCGATTCGATCGCGTGCGAGCTCGCCGGTGCGCAACAGCTTCTCAAGCTGAACCTGGGTCCGGACGTGCGCGTGATTCCGGCGCCGTGCGTCGGCCGTTGTGAAGTCGCGCCTTGCGCGGTAGTGCACCAAAACCCGATCGGCAACGCGACCGCCGCAAAAATAAAGACGGCCGTGGACCAGAAGCAGACCGGCTGCCCGACTGAGAAATACATCGGCTATGCCGACTACCGCAAGAACGGCGGCTACCAGCTGCTCGCCGACTGCCTGGCGGGCAAACGCGAGCGTGAGGACGTCACCAAGATCATGGAGGACTCGGGCCTGCGGGGCCTCGGCGGCGCCGGCTTTCCCGCGGGCCGCAAGTGGCGCCTGGTCGCAGCGGAGCCCTCGCCGCGCGTGATGGCGCTGAACATCGACGAGGGCGAGCCCGGCACGTTCAAGGACCGCTGGTACCTCGAGCGCGACCCGCACCGCTTCCTCGAAGGCATGCTGATCGCCGCCTGGTGCGCGGGCGTGGGTGAGATCTGGATCTATCTGCGCGACGAATATGCGGGTTGCCGGGCCATCCTCGAATCGGAATTGAAAGTATTAAGGGACAAGGCCCCGTGCGCGCTGCCGCCGATGCATCTGCGTCGAGGGGCGGGCGCGTATATCTGCGGCGAAGAGTCGGCGATGATCGAATCGATCGAAGGCAAGCGCGGCATGCCGCGCCTGCGCCCGCCTTACGTCGCGCAGGTGGGTCTCTTCGGCCGCCCGACGCTCGAGCACAACATGGAAACGGTGTATTGGGTGCGCGAAATCGTCGAGAAGGGCGCGCAATGGTTCACCTCGCAAGGGCGTAACGGCCGCAAGGGGTTGCGCTCCTTCTCCGTGTCGGGCCGCGTGAAGAAGCCCGGCGTGCATTTGGCGCCGGCTGGAATCACCCTGCGCGAACTGGTCGACGAGTACTGCGGCGGCATGCTCGACGGCCACGAGCTCTATGCGTATTTGCCCGGCGGCGCCTCCGGCGGCATCCTGCCGGCATCCAAGGCCGACATCCCGCTCGATTTCGATACGCTGCAGCCGCACGGCTGCTTCATCGGCTCCGCGGCGGTGGTGGTGATGAGCCAGCACGACAAGGCGTCCAAGGCGGCGCTGAACCTGATGAAGTTCTTCCACGACGAGTCCTGCGGCAAGTGCACGCCGTGCCGGGTGGGCACCGGCAAGGCGGTCATGCTGATGCAGGAAAAAAGCTGGAACCAGCCGCTCCTTCAGGAGCTCTCACAAGCAATGATGGACGCATCGATCTGTGGCCTTGGCCAGGCGGCGCCGAATCCCGCGCTGACGGTGATGAAATACTTTGCGCAGGAGGTTGAGTAATGGAACGCGTGACGACCCAGCAGCTCGCCATGATGCCGATCGAGTTCAAGCTCAACGGCCAGACGGTCGTCGGACGGCCCGACGAGAAGATCATCGAGACGGCCAAGAAGCACGGCGTCACCATCCCGCACCTTTGCCACGGCGGCAACCAGCGCTCGGACGGCAACTGCCGCGCCTGCGTGGTGGAGATCAAGGGCGAGCGCGCGCTTGCGCCGTCTTGCTGCCGCTATCCGAGCGCGGGCATGGAAGTCACCACCGACTCGCCGCGAGCCCTTGCGTCGCAGAAGATGGTGCTGGAGCTGCTCCTCTCCGATATGCCGGAGAAGGACTACACCCTCATCAACAAGGTTCGTACGTGGGCGAAGAAGCTCGGCGTCGGCAAGCCTCGCTTCGCGCGCCGCGAGCAGCCGAAGGCCGACATCTCGCACCCGGCGATCGCGGTCAACCTCGACGCCTGCATCCAGTGCACGCGCTGCGTGCGCGCCTG
>C688J18823_10001204_pt1 | contig 15895 bp, 20 predicted proteins | sample HopSoiMetagenom1_FD_18823 | JGI IMG/M metagenome (IMG submission 18823) | reverse complement strand
AAGGCGCGCATGCTGGGCATGGAGGGCTGGTTCTCCACCAACATCCTCGGCAACCGCGACGGCGAGGTGCTGGACGACCCGGCCAACTTCAAGACCAAGGAAGTCTCCAAGCTCTCCGTGCTGGAGCAGATCCTCGAGCCGGAGCGCTACCCCGCGCTCTACAAGGACCTGCAGCACAAGGTGTCCATCCACTACTACAAGCCCCGCGGCGACAACAAAGAGGGCTGGGACAACATCGACATCGTCGGGTGGATGGGCTACCCGATGCAGATCAAGGTGAACTTCCTCTGCCGCGACTCCATCCTGGCGGCGCCCATCGTGCTGGACCTGGCCCTCTTCGGCGACCTGGCGGCGCGGTCGGGGATGAAGGGCATCCAGGAGTGGCTGAGCTTCTACTTCAAGAGCCCCCAGCACGCGGCCAGCGTGTACCCCGAGCACGATCTCTTCGTGCAGAAGGTTCGCCTGGAGAACAACCTGCGCTACCTGATGGGCGAGGAGCTGATCAACTACCTCGGCTCGGACTATACCAACGAGTAGATGATCGCGTTCCTGCTCGTCCTCGCGCAAGCGGCAGCCCCTTCTCCTCCCGCGAAAGGGATGACGCTGCGCGAGCTGCAAGAACGCGCTCGCAAGAACGATCCGCGCGCGATGCAGGCCGTCGCACAATTGGAGAACGCCCAGGGCAAGCGCTCCGAGGCCGACTGGGCGTTCTTTCCCAACTTCCAGACCACCGGATACATCGCCGGACCGGTCAACGAGCGCCGCCTTACCGATGGCGACAACGCTGCCAATCCCACCGACCCCGGGGCGCTGACTCCAGGGAGCCTCGGCTCCGGCTTGTTCCACGGCCAACAGGGAATCACCGGCCACATCGAGGTGCAGGCCATCCTGCCGGTGTGGACCTTCGGCAAGCTCACCGCCGGCAAGGAAGCGGCGAAGCATCTGGTGGGCGCGACCGAGGCTCTCTTGCAGCGCGCGCGCGACCAGTCCGCCTTCGACGTGGCGCGGGCCTATTGGGGCTACCAGACCGCGCGCAACGCCGACACTGCCGTGCAGAAGGTCCGCGACCGCCTCAACGACGCCAGACAGACCGCGCAGAAGCTGATCGCGCAGAAGAGCGAACAGATCTCGCGCGCTGACGCGATGAAGATCGACTACCTGGCCGAGGAGATCGAGGCGCAGCATGCCTCGGCGCTCAAGAACCGCGACCTGGCCCTCACCGGCCTCAAGCTCCTCATCGGAGCGCAGCCGGGAGAAGACGTCGCCATCGCGCAGGAGGAGCTGCCGCCGGCGCCGCCCGCGCCCAACGCCGACGATCTCCTGCGCCGCGCCCTCGAGCAGCGGCCGGAGACGCGCGCCGCCAACGCCGCGGTGAGCGCGCGGCAGGCGCTGGTGGACCTGGCCCGGGCGCGGCTCTGGCCGGACTTCGGGCTGGTGGGCGGCTTCAACTTCACCGAGACCACCAACGCCTCGAACCCGCCCTCGCCCTTCGTCAACAACCCGTATCATACGGCCTCCGGGTACGTTGCCCTCGGGCTACAGGGCACCTTCGACGTCCCGCAGAAGCTCGCGCGGGTGCGCCAGGCGGAGGCCGACCTTCACGAGGCGCAGGCGATCCAGATCGGCGCGCAGCAGCTGGTGCGGCTGGAGCTGCAGCAGGCGCTGGGCGATCTGGCGGAATCGCGCGTCAAGGTGGACCGCTACACGAAGGAGTCGCAGATCGGCAAGCAGCTTGCGACGCAGGCCGGCGTGGCCTTCGACTCCGGCCTGGGCGAGGCGCGCGAGCTGCTGGAGAACACGCTGCTCTTCACCCGGGCGGAAGGGGCGCGGCTGGAAGCCCTCTACAACGCGCAGCTCGCCTGGGCGGCGCTCGAGAAGGCGACGGGCGGCCCCCTGGAGGTTGCAGTTCGCTGAAGCCTGTGGCATCCGGGCACGTCCAACGAGCGAGGAGGACTTCGTGACGCCCATCGCCGTCGCCTTGATGGTTGCCGCAGTGCAGCCTGGCTCCGCCAGCGCCGCCGTGCAGAGCACGCAAGACAAGGTCAAGAGCGCCCTCGACGCGTGGTTCAAGTCGGAAGGAGCCGCCAAGACCAAGGCGCGCGAGCGGGCTCGGGCCATCGTCGGCGAGCTGATCGACTTCGACGCTCTGGCGAAGAGCACGCTGGGCGCGAAGTGGGAGCCGACCAAGCCAGCGGACCGGACGCGCTACACCAAGGCGCTGCAGGGCGCCATGGAGGCGAACTACCTGTCCAAGATGAGGCAGGGCAAGACCGGCGACGTGGACAAGATCCGCGTCGAGCTTCTGACCGAGGAGCAGGGCGCGCAGGGCACCGTGGTGCACACCAAGGTGCACTCCGGCGAGGACACCGCCGCCATCGACTACCTGATGGAGAAGCGGCCCAAGGGCTGGAAGGCGGTGGACGTGATCACCGAGGGCGTCTCGCTCGCCGACACCTACCGGGAGCAGGTGGCGAAGCTGCTGCAGAAGAAGACGCTCAACGACGTGATCGCCGCGCTGGACAAGAAGCGCAAGGCGCTGGAAGCCGACGTCGAGCAGTCCGGCGGCGCAGCGGGCGCCAGCGCGAAGCAGTAGACTGCGGGCATGTACCGCTACTTCGCGTACGGCTCGGCCCTTTCGCGTCGCCACATCGGCGAGTGGGCAGCGGAGCACGGAGTGGATCCGCGCCTCTTCGCGCGCGGTGCGCCCGCAGTGCTCCGCGGCTACAAACTGGTCTTCGACGTGGAGAGCCGCTTCTGGGGCGGGAGGGTGGCCAACCTCGCCGAGGACAAGGATGGCGAGGTGCATGGGGTGCTCTTCGATATCCCTCAACCCGCGAAGGACGCGGTCCTGCGCAAGGAGGGTGTCGCGACCGGGCTCTCGCAGGACATCGACGTGACGGTGCAGACCCCGGAGGGTCCGCTGGCCGCGAAGGCCTTCGTGGCCCGGCCGGAGAAGCGCTCCGAACCGGGGCCTGCCAGCGGCAGGCTGCTCGCGTACCTCATCGAGGGCGCGCAGGAGCGCGGACTGCCGGAGAGCTGGGTCGAGTATTTGAAGTCGCAGGCCGCTGCTGCACCGCAGCCCCCGCCGGGGCGCGTCGGGTTGCGGGTCGAGAAGAAGTAAGTCTGCGTTTTGGGGCGCGCTGGGCTGCGGTCCTCAGCGTGGGCGAGGGCTGCGCGTCCCGTGGCTGTGTGGGCGGGACCGCACAGCGCCATTGAGCCATAGGGCACAGATGTCGAACTGGCGCTGGCTGCGCCGCATGGGTGCTCCGGGGACGGATCGGGACGCCGCTGCTATTGCTTGACACCCTGGTACTGCTCGTCGGTGACCTTCTCCATCCACTCGACGACCTTGCCATTGAGATGCTCCTGGATGGCGAGGTGGGTCATCGCCGTCGTCGGAGACGCGCCATGCCAGTGCCGCTTGCCCGGTGGGATCGACACAACGTCTCCGGGTCGGATCTCCTCGATGGGCCCGCCCTCGATCTGCACCCGGCCGACGCCGGCGGTCACGACCAGCGTCTGCCCGAGGGGATGCGTATGCCACGCCGTCCGCGCACCGGGCTCGAAGGTCACGTACGCTCCGGACGCATGCGTCGACTCCTTGGCTTGGAAGAGCGGATCGACGCGCACCGTTCCGGTGAAGTATTCGGCGGGACCCTTCTGCGAAGGCTGCGTGCCGGCACGCGCGATGGAGAGCGAAACGACTGTTGCGGCGACCATGTTCATGTCCTTCCGTTCGGCCGGTCGTATCCCGGCTTCTCAGTCCGCCCCGGCAAGAGCTTCACGCTGACGCGGGACATTCATTGCGCCTTTCGACGTGGTGAGGCGCAGCGCGAGAAGCGCCGCGCAGAGCACGACGAGCGCGCTGACGAGGAACACCGCGCTCACGCCGGCGCGTGCGGCGACGAGTCCGAGCGCAGGATTCGCGACGCCGAGCGCCAGGTCGAGGAATGCCGTGTAGGCACCAGTGGCGAGGCCGCGGTTTTCCGCCGGCGCCCGGCGGACGGCTTCCACGCCGAATCCAGGATAGACGAGGGTGTATCCGAATCCGGTGATCGCCGCCCCAAGGAGCGCGAGCGTGGAGGACGGCGCAATCCAGATCAGCGCCAGGCCAGCCGCCTCGATGAGCACGGAGACGAACGCGACCCGCGCGCCTCCGACGCGATCGGGCACATGTCCCATCAAGATCCGCCCGAGCACGAACGTGGTTGCAAAGAGCGTCAGGCCGAGCCAGGCGTGACCCCAGCCGTGCTGTGCGAAAAGCAGGACGATGAACGTGGTGATCGCGCCGAAGCCGGCGCTGCTGAGCGCCAGTCCGACACCGGGAACCCAGACCGTGCCGATTACCTTGGTGAACGAAGGGCGAGCCTTGGCTCCAGGCGCGATACCGCGCACGTTCGCGACCAGCCCCAGCGTGACGATCGGGATCAGCAGCGTCGCGAGGGAGATGGCGACGAATCCGTACCTGGCGTACAGCGCGGTACCGGCCGGAGCGCCGATGGCGAAGGCGACGTACATCGCCATTCCGACCCATGCCATGACCTTGCCCGTGTTCTGCGGCCCGAGGAGCCCGAGGCCCCAGCTCAGCGCTCCCGTGATGACGAAGCTTTCCGCCGCGCCGAGCGCCGCTCTCCCCAGGAGCAGGATCGCGACGGACGTCGCCGGCATGCCGACGAACGGCAGCGAGCCGAGGTAGAGGAGTCCGGCCGCGGCAGCGAGCAGCAGGCCGATGACGACGGCGCGCTTAGCGCCGCGAACATCGGCATAGTTGCCCGACCAGAAACGTGACACGAGCGCGGCGCCGAACTGCGCGCCGGCGACGATTCCTACGATGAATGTACCGAGCCCCAGCCCTTGGTGGATGTGCAGCGGGAGAACCGGGAGCGCGAGGCCGGTGACGAGAAAGGCGACGAATACGACGCCGACAATCGGGAGCAGCGTCGTCAGCAAGTTGCGGTTCATCGTTTGAACAGCTCCTTCGCTTTCGTCCCCGCCGACATCGCGTTCGGCCAGCCGGCATAGAAGGCGAGGTGGGTGATGAGCTCGACGAGTTCCTGCTCGGTCACGCCGTTCTCGATGGCGCGGGGGAAGTGGAAGCTCATCTGCTCGGTCTTGCCCGTGGCAACGAGCGCCGCGCAGGTGATCAGGCTCCGGTCGCGTTTCGAGAGCTGCGGGCGCTCCCAGACGTCGCCGAACAGCACCTTCTCGGTGATCTCGACGAGCTTCGGGGCAAAGTCGGCAAGCGGGTTCTTGGGCATCTGGGTTTCTCCTCGGGTCAGCGACCCGACATCGCTTCCATGGCTGCGGGATACCGGGCGCCCTGCACTTCGATCTTCGAGGCAGCGCTATCGATCTCGCGGAGGTCTTCGGACGTCAGCTTCATCTCGACCGCACCCAGGTTCTCCTCGAGGCGGTGCAGCTTCGTGGTCCCCGGGATCGGTACGATCCACGGCTTCTGCGCGAGAAGCCACGCAAGCGCGATTTGCGCAGGGGTGGCTCGTTTTCTGCTCGCCACGCTCGCGAGCAAATCGACGAGAGCCTGGTTCGCCTTGCGGGCTTCCGGCGCAAAGCGGGGGACGCTGTTGCGGAAATCGGAGCGGGTGAACTCCGTCTTCTCGTCGATCTTCCCGGTGAGGAAGCCCTTGCCGAGCGGGCTGAAGGGAACGAATGCGATTCCAAGCTCCTCGAGGGTCGGCAGGACCTCCTTTTCAGGAGTCCTGAACCACAACGAGTACTCGCTCTGGAGCGCGGTCACCGGCTGGACCGCGTGCGCGCGGCGGATGGTCTGCACGCCTGCCTCGGAGAGGCCAAAGTGTTTGACCTTGCCCTGCTGAATGAGGTCCTTCACCGCGCCCGCGACATCCTCGATGGGAACGGCCGGGTCGACGCGGTGCTGGTAGTACAGGTCGATGGCGTCGACGCGGAGTCGCCTGAGCGACTGTTCGGCGACTTGCTTGATGTGCTCGGGCCGGCTGTTCAGGCGGCTCCAGCGCTCCTCGCCCGGCGCGCCCTCCCAGCCGAATTTGGTGGCGATCACAACCTTCCCGCGGAACGGCGCTAGCGCCTCGCCGACGAGCTCCTCGTTGGTCAACGGGCCGTAGACCTCGGCGGTGTCGAAGAACGTGACGCCCCGCTCGACGGCGGCGCGGAGGAGCGCGATCGCCTGCGGTTTCTCCATCGGCGTGCCGTAGCTCCAGCTCATGCCCATGCAGCCGAGCCCGAGCGCCGAGACTTCGAGGTTCTTGCCGAGAATTCGCTTCTGCATCACTCACGCTCCCATGCGACCGACCAGTGTTCGTCTGGCCGCGTTGATTTGATGAGCAGGCGCCCGTTCGACAATTCGTAAACGCGCGGAAGGGCTTTTCCTACCAGCGCCCGCACGTTGGCTCCCTGCACGTGATGCGTCACCGTGTGTGACGTTGCATCCACCTCGTAGGTGCCGAACGAGCCCTCGTATCCGCCTTGCGCGTAGTCGCTGGAGGGGACGTCCGTCTTGACGAACATCACCTGCACCGACATGTGGCCGTCAGGCGTGTAGATCAGCGAGCCCTTCGCATCGGTGATGCGATGCAGCTTGCCGTCGGCCGCCGGCTGCTCCAGCGATGCTGGATGCCACGCTCCGACCAATTCGTTCTTCGGCGAGCCGCCCGCGCCGAGTGCGATCGACCCGACCAACGTGCAACCTGCGACAGCAGCGAGTCTCATTTTCCGCTCCTTTCTACGAACGCAGGAGCGCCTTGATCGCGCGGCGTTCGTGCATCGCGCGGTAGCCCTCTGCCACCTGCTCGATGGGCAAGGTCAGGTCGAAGACCTTCCCGGGGTTGATCTTCCGGTCCCACGCCCGCACGACGCGCAGCGTGGCGCTGACCGATTCAGGCAGGCGCCTGCTCGACGCGGCTGGGCCGGGGCTCGGGCAGGCGCTCGCCGCGCTCAAAGAGGTCGCTGCCCAGCCAGGCGAGGTGGTCGGCCGCCTGCGGCTCTCGGTGCCGCGGTCGGCACTCCCATTCGTCATCGAACCCGTGCTGCCAGCGTTCCGCGCGCGCAATCTCGGATCGACGTCGAGATTGCCGTCGAGGACCGTCTCGTCGACATCGTGCGCGAGGGATACGACGCCGGCGTGCGGCTCACCGAGTCGAGCGAGCGCGACATGGTGCAGGTGGGGCTCACCGAGCCGTTCCGGTACGTCGTCGTCGGCGCGCCCTCGTACGTTGCGCAGCGCGGGACACCCGAGCGCCCCGAAGATCTCTTGCGCCACGAGTGCATCACGTTCCGCTCGCAGACGACGGGTGCCCTGTATGCGTGGGAGCTAGAGCGGGGCCGCAGGAACTGGCGTGTGCGCACCGTGAAGTAGCAACTCGCTCACCGCCGCCACCCTGGCAGACGCGCACGGTCGCACCATCGAAGTGAAGGACGTGCCGACGTGGTTGCGTCGTCGTCGTCGAGTTGCCGCCGCCAGGCCGGTGCGACGCCGACGGACGACGCGATCTCGAGACGTGGCGCGCTCATTGCGGGTCAGTATCATTCATCATGGCTTCGCGGCGGCGGAGTTCACGATGCCCGCGACGAAATCGAGCCGGGCGACCCGGATCCCGTCATCAGAGCCCGAGGTTCGTTCCGGCTGGCGCCCAGAGCGCGGTCCCCTTGCGGCGGCGGCCGCATCGTGCGTGCCTTCGTCAGATGTATCTTCCAAAGCACTTCGAGCAAGGGCGGTTGCCGGGAGCGCTCCAAGGCCTGAAGAACCTCGGAGTCGCGCCATGAAACCTTCGATCGACTGGCTTTTCGTCTTCATTCCGATCGCGCTGATCCTCGAGCACGCCGGCGTCTCCGCGCCGATGATCTTCTTTTCGGCGGCGGTGGCGATCGTGCCGATCGCGTCGTTGATCGTGCGATCCACCGAGCAGGTCTCCACGCGGACCGGCGACGCGATCGGTGGCCTGCTCAACGCGACGTTCGGCAACGCGCCGGAGCTGATCATCGCGGTCGTCGCGCTCCGCGCGGGCTATCTCGACATGGTGCGCGCGCGCCTCGATCGCCGGCGCGATCCTCGCCAACCTCCTGCTCGCGCTCGGTATGGCGTTCCTCTTCGGCGGGCTGCGGCACGGCGACCAGAAGTACAACCCGGCGGCGGTGCGGACCTACAGCAGCATGATGCTGCTCGCCACCGTCAGCCTCGCGGTCCCGAGCGCCTTCAGCCGCTCGTTCGCGCCGCTGGCGACCACCCACGAAGAAGAGCTGCTCAACCTCGCCATCGCCGCGATCCTGCTGGTGGCGTACGGGCTCTACCTGCTCTTCTCGCTGAAGACGCATCCGGGGTCGTTCGCCAGCGAGGAGGGCGGCGAGGCTCCGCACCACGAGGCGACCTGGAGCATGACGCGCGCGATCGCCACCCTGATCGGCGCCTCGGCGCTCGCGGCGTGGATGAGCGAGGTCCTCGTGGGTGCGGCGGAAGGGACCGGCAAGGCGCTGGGGATGTCGCAGACCTTCATCGGCATCGTCTTCGTCGCGGTGGTGGGCGGCGCCGCGGAGAGCGTGTCGGCGATCGCGATGGCGCGCAAGGATCGGATGGATCTCTCGATCAGCATCGCGCTCGGCAGCTCGATCCAGATCGCGCTCTTCGTCGCCCCGGTGCTGGTCTTCCTCAGCTACTTCATCGCGCCGCGGCCGCTCGAGCTCGCCTTCAGCCGGCCGGCGATCGTCTCGCTCTTCCTCGGCGTGTTGTCCGGGACGATCGTCTCCGGCGACGGCCGGTCGAACTGGTTCAAGGGTGTCCAGCTCGCCACCATCTACGCGATCATCGCGCTGATGTTCTATTTCCTCCCCGAAGCATAGAATCCAGGGCGTTCCGGGGGGAATCCAATGATTGCTCGCGTTTTGCGCGCCGTGGTGTGTCTCGCCGCCTGCAGCAGGGACCGCGTCGCGCCGTCTTCCCGCTCGGGATGTACACCGTCTGCACCATCCGCCTCGCGCGCGCGATCGACGCGCCATTTCTGATCGCCATTCCGCGCGCGTTCATCTGGGTCGCACTGGCGGCCTGGTCGCTGGCGTTTCTCGGGCTGCTGCTCAAGCTTCGCCTGCAGCGCGCCTGAAGCTCAGCGCGCAGCCGGGATCGCCTCTGCAGGCTGCGCCGGCGGCAGCTTCCCGCCGGCGAGCGCGACCGCGCGAATCTCCGCCTGCCGCGACATGTCGATCGACTCGCCGAGCACGCGGGCCATCTCCTGCGGCGCGTGGAAGCCCATCGAGTTCTCCGCGGCGATGAAGTCGAGCCGCCACTGGGCCGCGCGCTGCAGTTCTCCCACCTCCTTGAGCCTGGGATCCTTCTCGACCTCGGCGTGCCACATCGCGAGCAGCGCCGCCTTCGTCTCGGCCTTCAACTTTTCCGGATCCGGATTGGCGCCCAGCTTCTCGCGCGCCTTCGCTTCCGCCGCGGCGCGGTTCTTCTCGTCGAATGGTTTCCGCAGCGCGACGATCGAGTCGATCATCTCCGACGCGGCCTTTCCGGCGCGGTCCATCAGCGCGTAGTGGCGATCCTGGATGGCCACCACGCGACCTTTCAGCTCGTCGTCGCCGTACGGATGGCACACCGCACAGGAGCGATTCACCTGGAGGAGCGGGCTGCGCACCCAGTGCTCGGAGATCTTGGTCGACCCCTCGCGCTGATACGGCATGTGGCAGTCGGCGCAGGCGACGCCGCTGCGGGCGTGGATGCCCTGGCTCCAGAGCTCGAACTCCGGGTGCTGCGCCTTGAGCACGTCCATCCCGGTCTCGGCATGCGTCCAGTCCTTGAAGCGCGCGCCCTTGATTTGAAGGCTGTCGTAGTAGTGCTCAATCTGCTCGACCTTGAGGCCTTCGTTCCACGGGAAGAACACCGTCATGCCCTTGCCGCAGTAGTACTCGACGTGGCACTGGCCGCAGACGAACGAGCGCATCTCCTGACGGGTTCCGTCGGTGTTCGGGTCGTATGCGATCTTGCGATCGCCGTGACGCCAGCGATCGATGCTCGGCAGATGAGGCGCCGGCGCGTCCGAGGCCGCGAGCTTCGCGATGGCGGTGATGAACGCCGGCCGCGTCACCCGGAGCTCCATCGTCCTCGGATCGTGGCAGTCGACGCAGCCCACGGGGTGCGCCTTGCCGTCGCTCGACGCCTGCTGCAGCTGCGCATGCGCGTCCCAGTAATTCATCTCGCCCACTGCCTGCAGGCCCTTCTGGACGTCGCCGTTTCCTAGCTTGCGGTAGAGCGGCATGATCGACGCGTGGCAGTGCAGGCAGTTCCCGGACTGCTTCGCCTCAGACGGCACGTTCCGCCTGGTGACCTCCTGGTCGTTCAGCATGTACGCGTGGCCGCGCCGGTCGCGGTAGTCGAGCGCGAAGAGGTAGCCGGCGAAGATCCGCGTCAGCCACGGATCGCGCTGCGCCTTCTGCGGCGGGAGGGTGCCCTCCGGCCCGACGGTGCTGCCGCCGTACTTGGTCGCCGTCGGCTCGGCGGTGCGCAGGTAGCCGTCGTACTCGCGCGGCCAGTTGGTGCCCCACTTGGCGGGATCGACGTCGTCCTCGGTGACGTCCACCAGCCGCACGTACGCCGCGCGCGCCTCCTGCTTGCGCTGGAAGATGTTGACCAGGAGCGCAGCGATGCCGGCGGTGATCGCCGCCGCGACCACGGCGACGACGACATAGGCCAGCACTCTTCCGCGACGGGGTTCGTTTTCCATGGATTACCTCGCGCCGTGTCCTGCGCCGCGGTGACAGTGCACGCAGCGGATGGCGTCCTCGCCGAAGGTGCTGCCGCCGACGACGTCGTGGACGAACTCGCCGTGGCAGTGCAGGCAGTTGTCCTGCAGGATCTGGCTGCTCTTCGCCTTGATGCGGATCGGCTCTTCGAAGACCAGCTTCGCCCCCGGCTCGTCGGGGCGCGCGGGCTGGAAGGTGAAGCCGGTCGAGTGGTGGTACCCATTCAACGCCTTGGCGACGTACTTGCGCAAAAACTGCGGCGGGACGTGGCAATCGTTGCAGGTCGCGAAGGCGTGGTGTGGCCCTTTTCGCCACGCATCGTATTCGTCGCGCATGATGTGGCAGTTGACGCATGCCGCGGGATCGTTGCTGAGATAGGAGAGGCCGGCCGCGTATTTGAAGGTCGCGACGCCGATACCGATCATCGCGCCGAAAAGCGCGCCGAGGAAGACCCAGTATCGCGGCGCCATGCCGGTTTGTTACCGCCTGTGCCGATGGATCACAAGCGGCGGCCGGGCCTGAGGCCGAGACCGTCACGGTAGAAGGCGATCGCCTTTTCGAGATCGTCGACGTCGACGCACACTCTCAGGTCCATGTCAGCGCTCGACGTCTTCCGCGGCGATGGGCTTGCGCTCGGTCAGGTTGAAGCGGCCGTCGTAGACGGGGCGACCGCCGGTCGTCGGCCCCTGGTACTGGACGAAGAGCATCAGTCCACCGGTCTCGGTGACCAGCGGCGGCTCGAAGTGCGGGTCGGGATAGTAGAGCATCGTACCCGGGCCGTAGGTCCGCTCGCCGATCGCGAACGTGCCCTCGAGGATGTACCAGACCTGCGCGAAGTCGTGCTTGTGGAAGGGATGATGCGAACCGGGTTCGTAGCGCACGAGGCCGGCGTTCGGCTCGGTCGGCGCGCCGGCGCGCGGGTGGAAGAGCATCTTGCTCCACTGCCCGGGCCAGCGCAGCGTCTCCCACTCGCGTTCGTCAAGGTGGATCGCGGTCAGCGGCTGGTGCGACCGGCAGGAAGTGGCCGCCTGGAACCACGGTCAACTCGACGCCGAGAGCCGTCGCCAGGGGCCGGCCGACGCGTTCCACGGGCAGGTACGCATCGGCGGCGCCCCAGATCACGCGAACCGGCACTCCAGTCTCGCGCAATCCAGTGCACCGGCTTGCGCACCCATGCCGGCGCCGGGCGCGTCGGGGGAATCGCCGTAGCCGAGCAAATCGACCGCGATCGCGCGCACGCCGGACAAGAGCGGAATCACGTTCCGCCACAGCCGCCGCGTGGCCGGGAAGCCGTGCAGCAGGAGCATCGGCGCGCCCGAGCCGACGTCGTCGAATGCGAACCGCATCCTGGCAGCCTATCAGTTGCGCGGCGCGTCCGAAGCGGTGACTCTGGCGAAGTGCCTGCCCGGCGTCACCTCTTCATCGCGGGCCGCGATCACCATCGGCGTGCTGTCGACGCTCGTCGCCCTGTCCTGGTTCTGGTTTGCTCCGCGTCAATGAAGGGAACGATGGAGGGGAAGCTGCAGCGGAGAGGTCGGATAAGCGTCGTTCTAAAAACTCGCCACGTTGCTTCGCATGCTCGGCATGCCTAGCAAAGTCTCGCGCAGGCCGCTCGGCGGAGCGGCCGCGCACTGCGGGCTTGGAGCAACCCGCGCCGGCGGGAATGCGCGCGGCCGATCCCGAGCGCAACGACATCGAGCTCGCGTTGGTCAACGCGGGCGGCGTGGTGGCGAAGGCGGCGGCGAGGCTGGGCATGAGCCGGCAGGCGCTCTACCGGCGCATGGAGCGGCTGGGCATCGTCCTCGAGCGCCGGCCGAAGGCTTGATGGCGCGGCCGCTTCGCCTCCGTCTCGCGCCGCCGCTGCTGGCGGTGGTCTGCAGCGCGGCGGGCGCGTCGACGCTCGTCGCGGAACGCGCGGGTGGGCGTGGGCGCTGGTCGCGGGCACGGCGGCGGGCAGGATCCGTTTCGTGATTTCGTGAACGTCCCGGCCGCCTAAGGAACCTGCTTTTCTGCCAATCCGACCAGATCCTGGATCTGAGGGCGCTCCTCGTCGGACGCATAGGGCAGAAATCGTCGAAAAGCATCTGCCGCCGCGGTTCCGTTACCTTTTCTGTAGTACGCGATTCCGAGCGCACGCAGAGCACGCGGCAGTGTTGCCAGATCTTTGTCCCTTACGATTCTCTCGTAGATCTCAATGGCACGGTCGAGTTCCCCTGTTCGGACATAGTTATCAGCTTGGGTGAGGTCATCTGGTGGAGTACTCCGCTGCTGTTGGTCTGCAACCATCGCGACGGGGGCCACCACTCGATGGGCGGACTTCTTCGATGGCAGCTTTACTGGCAAGAGATGGTCGTCGGATTCGGCCTCTGGCGCAGGTTCCGAAGGCTCGCTTGGTGCAATCGCAGCAATCAGTTTGCTGGAGTCGCCGATGCTCGCGGACGGCTCTTCGTGCGGTGCTGAGGAGGAGAGGCGCACGCCATTCCATGCGACCGCGCACCGGGAGTCCTTGCGGCGCCCCTCCAGCCCCACAAGGAGCGATTCATCCGCGCGCACCAGCAGCCGAGTGCCGTGGATCGCGATTCCACTTGGCTCATTCGTCACAGCCCAGCGAGGTGACCCCAAGTCGCCTGCGGTCTTCGCGATCAGGACGAGGACCTTATGCGTACAACCTCCGACCATCTGCAAGTCCGTCACGACGAAGGGCCCCTTCGTTGCGGTAACGCAATTTCCCACAATGCCCGCGGCGGCGCACTTCACGAGAAGATTGCTGTGCCCCGGTGACGCCAGGCCGCCATCCAGGGTGTCCACGAGGGTTGCACCGGCAGCCAACTCGCGCCGGCCGCCGACCTGCTCGACATCATGCGGCGCATCAGAACCGCTTGTTGCACTCGCGGAGAGCAGCCGGGCCTCATCAGACCGGACCGGAGCGGAGTGGAACGGGACGCCTGTCGGAGCAGAGCCCCCCGCATTGAGAACGCCTGCTGCCTCCCAGAGGGCCGCGCTGAAGCTGCTGCTCGGAACGGTGTCACGGAATAGGAGCAACGCCCCGGCAAACTCATGCAGCGCTGCGGGGGTGTTCTGTGCGGCAAAGGTTTCCAGCTGCATTCGGCCCTTCTGTTTGTCTCCTTGGGCGTAGGAAACCAGCGCGTCCGCGCTTTCGGAGCACGACTTCAGGGCCGCCTGTTTGCAGCGCTCCACGATCGGGTCGCGAAGAGCGATCGCACCCGCCACCGCACCCGCAGAGCCGAGATTCGCATGATCAAATGACGCGCAACCACTCAGCAGGATGATGTGAGCAAGAATGAGGCGAATTGGTAGCCATGCTCTGAGGGTTTCCATTCACTACATAGGCTACCAGAGGAGGGTGGGTTCGCACGAGAGCAAGGCCTCCCGATCAGCAACAACGTGCTCTCTCGACCCCACTTCCCGAAGTCCAAGACGCGCTCCACACTCCTTGCGGAGAGGTCGGATAGCGTCGCTCTGAAAACTCGCCACCTTGCTTTCGCATGCTCGGCAGCCTAGCAAAGTCTCGCGCAGGCCGCTCGGAGCGGCCGCGCACTCGCGAGATGACGGTGAAGGACGGCTTCGGCAACAAGCTGATCTTCTTCTGGCAGCTGCGCTAAGCGCGAACCTTCTCGCTGGGGGATTCGGAGTGGCGAAGAGACGACGAGGTCAAGCGTGCGGACCTTGACCGTCCCGTCGTGCACGCCCGTACTCCTCGAGTCCACGCAAGAGACTGTAAGCGCCCGTTCCAATCGCAACCCACTTGTCTGCCGGTACAGCGCTCAAGGACCCGACTGAAGCAATCGTGTGGCCGGTCACGCCAACGATGCAGACGCCGAATGCCACTTGCAGACGAGCCGCGACGATCGGAAACGACCGCTTCATTCTCGCAATTCCATACGCTCCTAGAAGGACCACGGCGAGCACGGCGGTTGCGACCACTGCTTCTCGCGACGAAGCCAAACGAGCTGTAACCCCGGTCGAGAGCAGCACCAGCGTTGCGAGCCCTCCGGCGCCCGCCCAAAAAGCGATGAACCATAGTTGAGCCAGCAGGTACAACAACCACTGGAAGACGAATATGAGGAGCGTGCCACCAAGAGAGATGGCGAGGAGCAGCATCGGAGGGAGAAGGGGGTCCGAGCCGCCAACGGCCGCTGGCGCTGATACTCCGCCAAAGTCCGCCTTCGATAACTGCTGGACAACCACCTTCAGAAAGCCCGAAGCATCGGGGGGCTCCAGCCGGTCGCCGGTCCACGGTCTGAAGTTGATTTGCATGCCAGCTGCGATTTTGGATCGCATCGTCTGGAATTCCAAACCGCTGACTGCAGCCGGGCCTTGATCCGCAGCTTGCCGCCGGTGAACGTTCCCTAGGACTGTCCCGGGCTGCCTCCCGCCGGCGGAGTGGCCGCGCACTGAGAATTCAATGGATTGGACGAGTCGGTCCGTCAGCGCAGCGATTGCTGCAGCTCAGGCACGTCGTCTTGCCACGGCGACGCCTCGGCGAGGGTCGGGAGGCGGGCTGGTGCGGTCGGTGGGCCGGTGGTGGGCAAGCCGAGGTGGCCGAGGATCCGCTCGATGACCGGCTTCTCGTCGATGAAGGCGATGACCTTGCGGCGTCCGCCGCAGGGACAGGCGAGGATGTCCTTGCGGAAGACGCGCAGGAGCAGTTCATGGTCGGGGGGGCGGGATCCAGTCGGCGCCTCGCCCGAACATGGGGCTGGTGCGGGGCACGTACTCTGCGCGGGCGCAGGCACGATCTCCTTTCGCCACTTCGAGGCGGACCGAAGACGCCGTGGTAGCGCACGAGGTGAGCCCGCGGCGGCGGCACCAGCGTGGCGAGACGGCGGAGCAGCTCGCGCGGCTCGCGGATGAGGACCTCGCGGCCGTCGCCGAGGCGCCGCTTCATGCGGTACGCGAGCTTCCCGTCGGGAAGCGCCGAGAGCCGCTCTTGCGCGAGCGGCTTCAGCCGGGGGCGTCAAGCCGGGTGCAAACACTGTCCCCCAGGCGTAGCCCGGCGGCGAGGCGCTCCTGGAGTCGCCTCGCGGCCCGCGGCGGACCGCAGCGCGTACCTCGGTTTCATCCACGTCGCGCCCGCCCCCCCGCCGGGGGGCGTTGCGGGGGCGCGCAGCCCCCGCACAAGCGGAGGCCGAAGGCCGGAGCGCCCCAA
>C688J18823_10001203_pt1 | contig 15896 bp, 11 predicted proteins | sample HopSoiMetagenom1_FD_18823 | JGI IMG/M metagenome (IMG submission 18823) | reverse complement strand
CTCTGGCCACCATGCCCAGCCGTGAGGAATTGCTGGCGAAGTTGTTGGGCACGATGCAGGCACCGATTGCCAAGTTTGTCCAGACGCTGAATGAAGTACCTGGCAAATTTGTGCGTACGGTAGCTGCCGTCAGGGATCAAAAAGAGAAACAGGCTGCGTAATTCACAATTCAAGTTCAGGAGAACAACATGGCAGTTGCAAGAGCTGAAATCCTCGAAGCAGTTTCAAATCTAACGGTCCTCGAGCTATCCCAGCTCATCAAGGACATGGAAGAAAAATTTGGCGTTTCCGCGGCTGCGACCGCGGTCGCCGTGGCCGCACCCGCCGCTGGTGGCGGAGCGGCCCCTGCAGAAGAAAAGACCGAGTTCACCGTCATGCTCAATTCATCCGGTGACAACAAGGTCAGTGTCATCAAAGTCGTCCGTGCGGTAACCGGCCTTGGACTGAAGGAAGCCAAGGATCTGGTGGACGGCGCGCCCAAGCCCGTCAAGGAAGCGATTCCAAAGAAGGATGCGGAAGACATCAAGAAGCAGATCGAAGACGCGGGCGGCAAGGCGGAAATCAAGTAACGGAAAAGTAAAAGCCGGCGGCTTCGGTCGCCGGTGTTTGTGCTTGTACTGGCTTAAGAGAAGCCAAAGAAAAGCCGATCAAGGTTTTTCTTTGTCTTCTGAAGCGACTGCAGAAGACAGGTCTGGTCGGATGGCGGAATTATCGCCATCGTCCGCCACGGTTGGTAGAGGCCAACCACCATGCCAACACCAGTCGATGAACGCAGTGGCGCTTTGCGCCGCTGCCGTAAATCGGAGATGTCATGGCTTATTCCTTCACCGAGAAAAAACGGATTCGCAAGAGTTTCGCCAAGCGTGCGAGTGTCTTGCCTGTACCTTATCTGCTGGCGACGCAGATCAATTCCTACGCCCAATTTTTGCAGGCCGGCGAACAACCGGACAATCGCAAAACGCAAGGCCTTCAGGCGGCGTTCCAATCGATTTATCCCATCGCGAGCCACTCCGGCAATGCGCGGCTCGATTTTGTGAGTTACCAATTGGGCGTCCCGCCGTTCGATGTGAAGGAATGCCAGCAGCGCGGATTGACCTTCGCCGCGCCTTTGCGCGCCAAGGTTCGGCTGACGATCATGGACAAGGAGGCCGCCAAGCCAACCGTCAAGGAAGTCAAGGAACAGGAAGTTTACATGGGCGAGATCCCGCTCATGACCACTACCGGGTCGTTCGTGATCAATGGCACCGAGCGTGTCATCGTGTCCCAATTACATCGCTCGCCGGGTGTGTTCTTCGAACACGATCGGGGCAAGACTCACTCGTCCGGCAAGCTGCTGTTTTCAGCGCGCATCATTCCCTACCGTGGGTCCTGGCTGGATTTCGAATTCGATCCGAAGGATTACCTGTATTTCCGGGTCGACCGGCGACGCAAAATGCCGGCAACCATTCTGCTGAAAGCGATCGGCTATACCCCGGAACAGATTCTGGCCGGTTTCTTCATGATGGATACGTTCCATTTGTCGAAGAAAGGCATTCAGTTCGAGTTGAAACCGGATCGCCTGCGCGGCGAGACGGCGCGTTTTGACATCGTTACCAAGCAGGGCAAGCTGATCGTCCAGAAGGACAAGCGCATTACCGTGAAGCACGTTCGCGAGATGGAGCAGGCCGGCTTGAGCAAGATCACGGTGGCCGAGGATTTTCTTATTGGCCGCACGCTGGGACACCGTCTGGTCAATAAGGAGACTGGGGAAATCGTCGCCAATGCGAACGATGAAGTTACGGAAGACCTGCTGAAGAAAATCATCGAGGCCGGCGTCGATACCATAGAGACGATTTATACCAACGATCTCGATCAGGGCCCGTACATCTCGCAGACGCTTCGCACGGACGAAACTACGGATCAGTTGGCGGCGCAAGTCGCAATCTATCGCATGATGCGTCCGGGAGAGCCGCCCACCGAAGACGCGGTGCGCACGCTGTTCAATGGCCTGTTTTACGCGGAAGAGCGCTACGACTTGTCCGCCGTGGGACGCATGAAGTTCAACCGGCGCGTCGGGCGCGATCAGCTGACCGGTCCGGGCACGCTGTCCAACGAAGACATCATCTCCGTCATCCAGATATTGATCGACTTGCGTAACGGGCGAGGCGAGATCGATGACATCGACCATCTGGGCAATCGTCGCGTGCGGTCGGTAGGCGAACTGGCGGAGAACCAGTTCCGTGCCGGTCTGGTCCGGGTGGAGCGCGCCGTAAAGGAGCGCCTGTCGCAGGCCGAATCGGAAAACCTGATGCCGCACGATCTGATCAATGCCAAGCCGGTTTCGGCTGCCGTGCGTGAATTTTTCGGCTCAAGCCAACTGTCGCAGTTCATGGACCAGACCAACCCGCTATCGGAGATCACGCACAAGCGCCGCGTTTCGGCACTGGGACCGGGCGGATTGACGCGAGAGCGCGCCGGCTTCGAGGTGCGCGACGTGCATCCGACCCATTACGGGCGCGTATGTCCGATCGAAACGCCGGAAGGCCCGAACATCGGACTTATCAACTCGCTGGCGCTGTTTGCGCGCACCAACGAATACGGCTTTCTGGAAACGCCATACCGTAAAGTGGTCAACGGGCGCGTAACCGATGACATCGAGTTCCTTTCTGCCATCGAGGAAGGCAAATACGTTATCGCTCAGGCGAACGCCGGCATAGACAAAAAAGGCAAACTGCTCGACGAACTGGTGTCGTGCCGCTTTCAGAACGAGTTCATGATGGCGACCGGCGATCGCGTGGAATATATGGACGTAGCACCTGCACAAATTGTGTCAGTTGCAGCGTCCCTGATCCCGTTCCTCGAGCATGATGATGCAAACCGGGCGTTGATGGGTTCCAACATGCAGCGGCAGGCGGTGCCCTGCTTACGTGCGGAAAAACCGCTGGTCGGCACCGGCATTGAACGTACCGTCGCGGTTGATTCCGGCACTGCGGTGCAAGCGCTGCGTGGCGGCGTGGTTGACTACGTGGACGCATCGCGCATCGTCATTCGCGTAAACGACGACGAAACTTCCGCAGGAGAAGTCGGCGTCGATATCTACAACCTGGTGAAGTACACACGCTCCAACCAAAATACCAACATCAATCAGCGGCCGATCGTCAAAGTCGGCGACAAGATAGCGCGCGGCGATGTGGTGGGAGACGGCGCATCAACGGACGCCGGAGAACTGGCACTGGGACAGAACCTGCTGGTCGCGTTCATGCCCTGGAACGGCTATAACTTCGAGGATTCGATTTTGATCTCCGAGCGAGTCGTCGCCGAAGACCGGTTTACCTCTATCCATATCGAAGAGCTTTCGGTGGTCGCGCGAGACACCAAGCTCGGACCTGAAGAAATTACGCGCGATATCTCCAACTTGTCGGAAGGCATGCTGGCGCGTCTGGATGAATCCGGCATCGTTGCCATCGGCGCCGAAGTCGAAGCAGGCGATGTGCTGGTGGGCAAGGTTACCCCCAAGGGCGAAACCCAGCTCACGCCGGAGGAAAAATTATTGCGTGCAATCTTCGGTGAAAAAGCGTCCGACGTGAAAGACACGTCGCTGCGCGTGCCGTCCGGCATGTCCGGTACGGTCATCGATGTGCAGGTTTTCACCCGTGAAGGCATAGAGCGCGACAAGCGGGCTGCGCAAATCATCGACGATGAGTTGAAACGTTTCAAAAAGGATCTGGCCGATCAACTGCGCATTGTCGAGGATGACGCGTTTGGCCGTATCGAGCGCCTGCTGACCGGCAAGGCAGCCAACGGAGGGCCGAAGAAGCTGGCGAAGGGCACCAAGATCACCAAAGCATACCTGCAGGAGATCGATCGCTATCACTGGTTCGACATCCGCCTGTCCAATGAGGAATCCGCGCAGCAACTCGAACAACTGCAGGAAGGACTGGAGCAGACGCGCAAGTCGTTCGATGCTGCGTTCGAGGAAAAGAAACGCAAGTTGACGAGCGGGGACGAATTGCCGCCCGGCGTGCAAAAAATGGTCAAGGTCTATCTTGCAGTCAAGCGCCGGCTTCAACCCGGCGACAAGATGGCGGGCCGGCACGGCAACAAGGGTGTCATTTCCAAGATTACGCCGATCGAAGACATGCCTCACATGGAGGATGGCACCCCGGCGGACATCGTACTCAATCCACTCGGCGTCCCTTCACGCATGAACGTTGGCCAGATCCTGGAAACCCACCTTGGGTGGGCGGCCAAGGGACTCGGCAAGCGCATCGGTGATCTGTTGAAGGCCCAGGCAAAAATCGCGGACCTTCGCAAGGCGCTGACGTTGATCTACAACTCCAGCGGCAAGATGGAAGATCTGAGCCTGCTGGCCGATGATGAAGTAATGGATCTGGCCACGAACCTGCAATCGGGCGTGCCGTTCGCTACGCCGGTGTTTGATGGCGCAACCGAGGAGGAAATCAAGACCATGCTCGAGCTCGCGGGCCTGCCCAAGTCCGGACAGGTCACGTTGTTCGACGGGCGTACTGGAGAACCTTTCGATCGCACGGTCACCGTCGGTTATATGCATATTTTGAAACTACACCATTTGGTCGACGACAAAATGCACGCCCGTTCCACCGGACCGTACTCGCTCGTTACCCAGCAGCCGCTGGGCGGCAAGGCCCAGTTCGGCGGCCAGCGCTTCGGCGAAATGGAAGTGTGGGCGCTGGAGGCATATGGAGCCGCTTATACCTTGCAGGAAATGCTCACCGTCAAGTCCGACGATGTGGGCGGTCGCACCAAAGTGTATGAAAACATCGTCAAGGGTGAACACAAGATAGATGCCGGCATGCCGGAATCCTTCAATGTGCTGGTGAAGGAAATCCGCTCCCTTGCTATCGACATCGACCTTGACCGTTATTGATCCGGCAGTCGCCCATCCCTACTGCTAAGGAGTCGTGAATGAAAGCTTTACTAGATTTGTTCAAGCAAGTTACACAGGAAGAAGAATTCGACGCTATCAAGATTGGCCTGGCGTCGCCGGAGAAAATCCGCTCGTGGTCGTATGGTGAAGTCAAGAAACCGGAGACCATTAATTACCGCACGTTCAAACCCGAACGCGACGGCTTGTTCTGCGCCAAGATTTTTGGCCCCGTGAAGGACTACGAATGCCTTTGCGGAAAATACAAACGTCTGAAGCACCGCGGCGTCATTTGCGAAAAATGCGGCGTGGAAGTCACGCTGTCCAAGGTTCGCCGGGAACGCATGGGTCATATCGAGCTTGCATCGCCGGTTGCGCATATCTGGTTCCTGAAGAGCTTGCCCAGCCGGCTCGGCATGGTGCTCGACATGACCTTGCGCGACATAGAGCGCGTGCTCTATTTCGAAGCTTTCGTGGTGACCAATCCGGGCATGACGCCGATGAAGCGTGGCGACTTGCTGTCGGAAGACTCCTATATCGAAAAAGTCGAGGAATTCGGCGACGAATTCCAGGCTGCCATGGGTGCCGAAGGCGTGCGCGAATTGTTGCGCCATCTGGATCTGAACAAGGAAATCGACACGCTGCGCAAGGATCTGGAAGCAACGGATTCCGAGACGAAGATCAAAAAGATCGCCAAGCGCCTCAAAGTCATGGAGGGATTCCAGAAATCCGGCATCAAAGCCGACTGGATGGTGATGGAAGTACTGCCGGTGCTGCCTCCAGAATTGCGCCCGCTGGTACCTCTTGACGGCGGCCGCTTTGCAACTTCGGACCTGAATGATCTGTATCGTCGTGTCATCAACCGCAATAACCGGTTGAAGCGTCTGCTCGAGTTGAAAGCGCCGGAAATCATTGTTCGAAATGAAAAGCGCATGTTGCAGGAAGCGGTGGATTCGCTACTCGATAACGGTCGCCGCGGTAAAGCCATGACGGGTGCAAACAAGCGCCCGCTGAAATCGCTCGCCGACATGATCAAGGGCAAAGGCGGTCGTTTCCGTCAGAATCTTTTGGGCAAGCGTGTGGACTACTCCGGCCGTTCCGTGATCGTGGTTGGTCCGCAGCTGAAGTTGCACCAATGCGGTTTGCCTAAAAAGATGGCGCTCGAGCTGTTCAAGCCGTTTATTTTCCACAAGCTGGAAATCATGGGTATCGCCGGAACCATCAAGGCGGCCAAGCGCGAAGTCGAGAATGAAAACCCGGTGGTCTGGGACATTCTCGAAGAAGTCATTCGGGAACATCCGGTAATGCTGAACCGTGCGCCGACGTTGCACCGTCTGGGTATTCAGGCATTCGAGCCGGTGTTGATCGAAGGCAAGGCCATCCAGTTGCATCCGCTGGTATGCGCTGCATTCAACGCCGACTTTGACGGCGACCAGATGGCGGTGCACGTGCCGCTGTCGCTGGAAGCGCAAATGGAAGCGCGCACGCTCATGTTGTCGACCAACAACATCCTGTCGCCTGCCAATGGCGAGCCGATCATCGTACCGTCGCAGGATATCGTGCTGGGTCTGTACTACATGACGCGGCAGAAGATCGGTGCGCGCGGCGAAGGCATGATTTTCAGCGACGTTGCGGAAGTACAGCGCGCCTATGACAACAGGCAGGCCGAGTTGCACGCACGGGTACTCGTGCGCATCAAGGAGCTGCAACCAGACGCACAAGGGAACCTGACGGAGAAAATTACCCGCTATGACACGACCGTTGGGCGGGCACTGCTCTCGGAAATACTTCCACCCGGGCTGCCGTTCGAATTGATCAACAAGGCGCTCAAGAAGAAGGAGATCTCGCGGCTGATCAATGCCGGTTTCCGGCGCTGTGGACTGCGCGAGACGGTTATTTTCGCCGACAAGCTGATGTACACGGGCTTCACGTATGCGACGCGGGCGGGTTTGTCGATTTGCGTGGACGACATGGAGATTCCACCCGAAAAAGGGCAACTCATTGCCGCGGCTGAAAAAGAGGTTCAGGACATCGAATCCCAGTACACCTCCGGTCTGGTGACCCAGGGCGAACGTTACAACAAAGTGGTCGATATTTGGGGGCGTGCCGGAGACATGGTCGCCAAGGCCATGATGGAACGTCTTGGTCAGGAACCCGTGATGGAATGGGATACCAAGAACGACGAGTGGACGCAGATGAAGGACAAGAAGGGCAATGCGATGTCGCAGGAGTCTTTCAACGCCATTTACATGATGGCGGACTCCGGTGCGCGCGGTTCTGCGGCACAGATCCGGCAGTTGGCTGGCATGCGTGGCCTCATGGCGAAGCCCGATGGCTCCATCATTGAAACGCCAATCACCGCGAATTTCCGCGAAGGCTTGAACGTACTGCAGTACTTCATTTCGACTCACGGCGCGCGCAAGGGTCTGGCAGATACCGCGCTGAAGACAGCCAATTCGGGCTATCTGACCAGGCGTCTGGTTGACGTGACGCAGGATCTGGTGGTCATCGAAGACGACTGTGGTACGACGCAGGGTGTGGCGATGAAGGCGCTGATCGAGGGTGGCGAAGTAGTCGAACCGCTGCGCGACCGTATTTTGGGCCGCGTGGCTGCGAACGACGTGATCGATCCGGAGAGCAGCCAGGTCATCTTCAGGGCTGGCATGTTGCTCGACGAAGAAGCGGTGGAACAGATCGAGGCCCGAAGCATCGACGAGGTCAAGGTTCGCACACCGCTGACCTGCGATACGCGCTACGGTTTGTGCGCGCAGTGCTACGGACGCGACCTGGGCAGGGGCCAGATGGTCAATGTCGGCGAGGCGGTCGGTGTGATCGCCGCGCAATCAATCGGGGAACCGGGCACGCAGTTGACCATGCGCACCTTCCATATCGGTGGAGCGGCATCGCGTACCGCGGTCGCAAGCCAGATTGAATCCAAATCAAACGGCTCGGCCCGATTCTCTCCGTTGATGCGCTACGTCACCAATGCACGCAATGAACAAATCGCAATCTCGCGTTCCGGTGAAGTGCTGATCCTGGATGACAACGGGCGGGAGCGGGAGCGCCATAAAGTGCCCTACGGCGCCAACTTGCTGGTGGCTGATGGAAGCCCGGTAAAAGCGGGCAAAGTGCTCGCGACGTGGGACCCGCATACCCGGCCCATCATTACGGAGTACGCCGGCCGGGTGAAGTTCGACAACGTCGAGGAAGGCGTTACGGTCGCCCGTCAGATTGACGATGTGACTGGCTTGTCTACGCTCGTGGTGATTGACCCAAAACGGCGGGGTTCCGCGCAAGTCAAGGGATTGCGTCCTAGCGTCAAGCTGATCGACGAAAAAGGCAGGGAAGTGAAGCTCCCCGGATCCGATCTTCCGGTCAATATCACCTTCCAGATCCATTCCGTGATTACCGTCAAGGATGGCCAACAGGTCGGCGTCGGCGAAGTATTGGCTCGTATTCCACAGGAGACCTCCAAGACCCGCGACATTACCGGCGGTTTGCCACGCGTGGCCGAGCTGTTCGAAGCAAGGTCGCCCAAAGATGCCGGCGTGCTCGCGGAAGTAACCGGTTCTGTTTCCTTCGGCAAGGATACCAAGGGCAAGCAGCGCCTCGTAATCACCGATCCGGACGCAGTCGCTCACGAGTATCTGATCCCGAAGGACAAGCATGTGATGGCGCACGATGGCCAGGTGGTCAATAAGGGGGAAGTCATCGTTGACGGGCCTGCCGATCCGCATGACATCCTGCGGCTGCTGGGTGTCGAAGCACTGGCGCGCTACATCACCGATGAAGTGCAGGATGTCTATCGGCTGCAGGGCGTCAAGATCAACGACAAGCACATCGAAGTGATCGTGCGGCAGATGTTACGACGTGTCCAGATCGTGGATATCGGCGATTCGGAGTTCATCATCGGCGAACAGGTCGAACGCTCGGAAGTGCTGGAAGTCAACGACAAGCTTCTTTCCACGGGTAAGAAGCCGGCGGCTTACGAATATCTGCTGCTGGGTATCACCAAAGCTTCCCTATCGACCGATTCGTTCATTTCTGCAGCTTCCTTCCAGGAAACAACGCGCGTGCTGACCGAGGCGGCCATCATGGGCAAGAAAGACGACCTGCGTGGACTGAAGGAAAATGTCATCGTGGGCCGGCTGATCCCAGCCGGTACCGGGCTGGCCTATCACAAGAATCGCCGCACGCGCGATCAGGCTGAACCGCTTGTTGAGGAGGCATTCATCACCGAGCCAGCCACAGCTGAGGCGGCAGGTGACGAGCAGGTTGCTTGACACTCCAGGCGACGGCACTTAGAATCTGCCGTCTTTTTACCCGCCGTTCCGGCGGCAATCCCGGAGCGGCGGTGAGCGCAGCACACAAAGGGACGGCGGCGACGCCGTCCCGGGTTTTTTAGGACTCTAAAATAATGCCGACCATCAATCAGTTAGTCCGAAAAGCCCGGACTTCGCCAAAAATGAAAAGCAAGGTGCCCGCGCTGGCGCGGTCGCCGCAAAAGCGCGGTGTGTGCACGCGTGTCTATACGACTACCCCGAAGAAGCCCAACTCGGCGCTGCGTAAAGTTGCAAAGGTCCGGCTGACCAACGGTTTCGAAGTCATCAGTTATATCGGCGGCGAAGGACACAATTTGCAGGAACACTCGGTCGTGCTGATTCGCGGCGGACGGGTGAAGGACTTGCCGGGCGTGCGCTACCACATGGTACGCGGCAGTCTCGATACCCAGGGCGTGAAAGACCGCAAGCAAAGCCGCTCCAAGTACGGAGCCAAGAAGCCCAAGGCGGCTTGATCACAGCGAATATTAAGCACAGCCAATATTAATACTGACAACTTATGCCACGACGCAGAGAAGTACCCAAGCGCGAAACCCTCCCGGACCCGAAATACAGCAGCCAGGAGCTAGCCAAATTCGTGAACGTGTTGATGACCCGCGGCAAAAAATCTGTTGCCGAACGCATCGTATATGGCGCGCTTGATCAGATCAGCAAAAAGACCGGCAAGGATCCAATTGAAGTGTTCAGTCTGGCACTGAGCAACGTGCGGCCGATGGTCGAAGTCAAGAGTCGCCGCGTCGGCGGCGCGAATTATCAGGTTCCGGTCGAAGTACGCTCGGTACGGCGCAATGCGTTGGCGATGCGCTGGCTGCGCGATGCCGCGCGCAAGCGTGCGGAAAAATCAATGGATGCGCGCCTTGCAAGCGAGCTTGCCGAAGCCGCCGAAGGACGTGGGGGCGCGATGAAAAAGCGCGATGAAGTACACCGCATGGCCGAGGCCAACAAGGCCTTCGCCCATTATCGGTTCTGATTCGCGACATTCCGGAAAATCCCATGCCCCGCTCTACTCCTATCGACCGCTATCGCAACATCGGTATCAGCGCGCATATCGATGCCGGCAAGACCACGACCACGGAACGCATCCTGTTCTACACCGGCGTCTCACACAAGATAGGTGAAGTGCATGACGGCGCGGCGATCATGGACTGGATGGAGCAGGAGCGCGAACGCGGCATTACCATCACGTCGGCGGCTACGACCTGCTTCTGGAAAGGCATGGACGGCAGCTACCCTCAGCACCGGATCAACATCATTGACACGCCCGGACACGTGGATTTCACCATCGAAGTCGAGCGGTCAATGCGTGTGCTGGACGGCGCGTGCATGGTCTATGACGCCGTTGCGGGCGTGCAGCCGCAGTCCGAGACTGTCTGGCGCCAGGCAAACAAGTACAAGGTGCCCCGTTTGGCTTTCATCAACAAGATGGACCGGCAAGGGGCCGACTTCTTCAAGTCCTACGAGCACATCCGCACCCGGCTGAAGGGCAATCCGATACCAATCCAGGTGCCGATCGGTGCGGAAGAAAAATTCGAAGGGCTGGTGGACCTCGTGAAAATGAAGGCCATCTACTGGGATGAAGCGTCGCAGGGGATGAAGTTCGAGGAGCGCGAAATTCCACCCGACCTGATGGAAACCTGCAAGACATGGCGGGAGAAACTGGTTGAAGCGGCGGCCGAGGCGAACGATGACTTGATGCACAAATATCTCGAAGGCCATGATTTGTCCATCGAAGATATCAAGAAAGGCCTGCGCATACGCGTCATCAAAAACGAGGTCGTGCCGATGCTGTGCGGCTCGGCATTCAAGAACAAGGGCGTGCAGGCCATGCTGGACGCGGTAATCGACTACATGCCCTCGCCAATCGACATCCCGCCCGTGTCCGGCGAAACCGATCGGGGCGAAATGGTGACGCGAAAAGCCGATGACAGCGAGCCGTTCGCAGCACTGGCATTCAAGATCATGACTGATCCTTACGTCGGCCAGTTGACGTTTATCCGGGTCTATTCCGGAGTGCTCAATTCGGGCGATACCGTTTACAACTCGGTACGCGAGCGCAAGGAACGTATCGGGCGCCTGTTGCAAATGCACGCCAATCAGCGCGAAGAAATCAAGGAAGTGCGTGCTGGCGACATCGCAGCCGCGGTTGGCCTGAAGGAAGCCTCTACCGGCGAGACCCTGTGCCATCCCGACAAGGTCATCATGCTGGAGCGCATGATTTTCCCCGAGCCGGTCATCTCGCAGGCCGTCGAGCCGAAGACCAAGGCAGACCAGGAGAAGATGGGGGTTGCGCTGAACCGTCTGGCGCAGGAAGACCCGTCCTTCCGCGTGCGTACCGACGAGGAGTCCGGGCAGACGATCATCTCCGGCATGGGTGAACTGCATCTCGAGATTATCGTGGACCGCATGAAGCGCGAATTCGGTGTGGAAGCCAATGTCGGCAAGCCACAGGTCGCGTACCGTGAGGCCATCAAGAAATCGGTCGAAGTCGAGGGCAAGTTCATCAAGCAGTCCGGCGGCCGCGGGCAGTATGGGCACGTCTGGATCAGGGTCGAGCCGAACGCAGCGGGCAAGGGTTACGAGTTCGTGGATGCGATCAAGGGTGGCACCGTTCCCCGCGAATATATTCCGGCCGTGGACAAAGGCTTGCAGGAAACCCTGCCAAACGGCGTGTTGGCCGGCTTCCCGGTCGTGGATGTCAAAGTGACTTTGTTCGACGGCTCGTACCACGACGTCGATTCGAACGAAAATGCATTCAAGATGGCTGCTTCGATGGCGTTCAAGGACGGCATGCGCAAGGCCAGTCCGATTCTGCTGGAGCCGATGATGGCGGTTGAAGTCGAAACCCCGGAAAATTTCGTTGGCAATGTCATTGGCGATTTGTCTTCCCGCCGCGGCATGATTCAGGGCCAGGAAGAAGTAGCGGGAACAATGGTCATCAAGGCTGAAGTTCCGCTCGCAGAGATGTTTGGATATTCGACTTCATTGCGCTCGGCTACGCAGGGACGCGCTACCTATACCATGGAATTCAAGCACTACTCCGAAGCTCCGAAGACGGTCGCGGAAGCTGTTATCAATAAGAAGGCTGCGTAAGCAGGAAGGAACAGCGATGGCAAAGGGAAAGTTTGAGCGCACGAAGCCGCACGTGAACGTGGGCACGATTGGACACGTGGACCATGGCAAGACGACGCTGACGGCGGCGCTGACGCTGGTGTTGTCGAAGAAGTACGGTGGGGAGGCGAAGGCCTACGACCAGATCGATGCGGCACCGGAAGAAAAGGCGCGCGGCATCACCATCAACACCGCACACGTGGAATACGAAACCGCCAAGCGCCACTACGCGCACGTGGACTGTCCGGGGCACGCGGACTACGTGAAGAACATGATCACCGGCGCGGCCCAGATGGATGGGGCGATCCTGGTGGTGTCAGCCGCCGACGGCCCGATGCCGCAGACGCGCGAACACATTTTGCTGGCACGCCAGGTGGGCGTGCCCTACATCATCGTGTTCATGAACAAAGCCGACATGGTCGATGACAAGGAACTGCTCGAATTAGTGGAAATGGAAGTCCGCGAGCTGCTCTCGAAGTACGAATTTCCGGGAGACAAGACCCCGATCATCATCGGCAGCGCGCTCAAAGCGCTCGAAGGCGACAAGGGCGAACTGGGCGAAGTGGCGATATTCAAGCTCGCCGATGCGCTGGACACCTATATTCCCGAGCCCAAGCGCGCGCTCGATGGACCGTTTTTGCTGCCGGTGGAAGACGTGTTCTCCATCTCCGGGCGCGGCACGGTGGTGACCGGGCGGGTCGAGCGGGGCATCGTCAAAGTGGGCGATGAACTCGAAATCGTGGGGCTCAAGCCCACCACCAAGACCGTGTGCACCGGGGTCGAGATGTTCAGGAAGCTGCTCGACCAGGGACAAGCGGGGGACAACATCGGGGTGTTGCTGCGCGGGACCAAGCGCGAAGAAGTCGAACGCGGCCAAGTGCTCGCCAAGCCCGGCTCGATCACCCCGCACACGAAGTTCAATGCCGAAGTGTATGTGCTCTCCAAAGAAGAAGGCGGTCGTCACACCCCGTTCTTCAATGGGTACCGGCCGCAGTTTTACTTCCGCACCACCGATGTGACCGGGGCGGTGGAGCTGCCGGCGGGCACGGAAATGGTGATGCCGGGGGACAACATCGGCATCACGGTGCAATTGATTCAACCCATCGCGATGGAAGAAGGCTTGCGCTTTGCCATCCGCGAAGGCGGCCGTACCGTNGGTGCGGGCGTCGTCGCGAAAATACTGGAATAACTNAACACTGAAAGTTAAAAATTAACCGGNGCGCATGTAGCGTTCTTATCGAATCGGAAGGCCAGTAGCTCAATTGGCAGAGCGTCGGTCTCCAAAACCGAAGGTTGGGGGTTCGAGACCCTCCTGGCCTGCCACCCGACAACCCGCAACCGGCTTTATTTTGCAAAGGTTGCGGGTTGGCGTTTACAAGGTGGCTGAACAAGGTTCCTAGATGGCAGACAAGATCAAGATGGGTGTGGCGGTACTGCTGGTTATTGCGGGTATCGCCGGTTTTTATTTGCTCAGGGATAGCGCGCTGATTCTGCGCGTAGCATCCGTATTGGGCGGGTTGATCGCGGCAGCGCTGGTTGCATGGACCACGGCTCCGGGACGTGTGTTTTTCACTTTTGCGCAGGAATCGGTTGCGGAAACAAAGAAAGTCGTCTGGCCGTCACGCAAAGAAACGGTGCAGACGACGGGTATGGTGCTGGCATTCGTGCTGGTAATGGCCATATTCCTCTGGATCGTGGACGCGCTTCTGGTATGGGGCGTCAAACTGTTTATGGGACCGGGGGCATGATGTCCAAGAAATGGTATGTCGTGCACGCTTATTCCGGTTTCGAAAAAAGCGTTCAGCGAGCACTGCTGGAGCGCATTGCGCGAGCGGGAATGGAGGACCAATTCGGCCAGATCCTGGTACCGGTCGAAGAGGTCATTGAAATGAAAAGTGGCCAGAAAAATATCAGCGAGCGGAAATTTTTTCCTGGCTACGTGCTGGTTGAGATGGAGATGTCCGATGAGACCTGGCATCTGGTGAAGAACACCGCCAAAGTGACCGGGTTCGTGGGCGGGGCGCCGGGCCGCCGGCCGCCTCCGATCAGCGAAAAGGAAGTCCAGGCCATCCTGCATCAGATCCAGGAGGGCGTGGAAAAGCCGAAACCGAAGGTATTGTTTGAAGTCGGTGAAGCTGTTCGCGTGAAAGAAGGGCCGTTCACGGATTTTCATGGTTCTGTCGAGGAAGTTAATTACGACAAGAACAAGCTGCGCGTCTCGGTATCCATTTTCGGGCGCGCTACCCCCGTCGAACTGGATTTCAGCCAGGTGGAAAAAGCCTAGGCGTTTTGTTAACGGGGAGCGCGCTTGCGTGCGTGCGTTAGCACCCACTCTCTAGAGGAGTTTGTCGTGGCAAAGAAGATTGTTGGTTTCGTCAAACTGCAGGTGCCTGCAGGCAAAGCCAATCCCAGTCCGCCGATTGGTCCGGCACTGGGACAGCGTGGCTTGAATATCATGGAATTCTGCAAGGCCTTCAATGCGCAAACTCAGGGCGTCGAGCCGGGGCTGCCATTGCCGGTGGTCATTACGGCTTTTGCCGACAAGAGTTTTACGTTCATTATCAAGACCCCGCCCACGTCCGTGCTGATCCGTAAGGCGGCAAAGGTTGAAAAAGGCAGTGCCAAGCCAAATACCGACAAGGTCGGCAGATTGACTCGTGCCCAAGTCGAGCAAATCGCCAAACAAAAGACGCCCGATCTAACCGCGGCAAGCCTTGAAGCGGCCATGCGCACGGTCGCCGGCAGCGCCCGCAGCATGGGCATAGACGTGGAGGCCTTCTGAAATGGCTCACATATCCAAGCGAACCAAGACATTGCGCAGCAAAATAGATCGTGACAAGACCTATCCGGTCACTGACGCCATCAAGCTGGTTAAACAGGGCGCAAGCGCGAAGTTCAACGAATCGATCGACGTCGCGTTGAATCTCGGAATCGATGCCAAGAAGTCCGACCAAACGGTGCGCGGCGCTATCGTGCTCCCCCAGGGTACCGGCAGGACGGTCCGCGTAGCGGTATTCGCTCAGGGCGACAAAGCGCAGGCGGCAAAAGATGCAGGGGCGGACATTGTCGGATTTGATGACCTTGCCGCCCAGGTCAAGGAAGGAAAGATCGACTTCGATGTTGCGATTGCGACCCCGGACGCGATGCGCGTAGTGGGTCAATTAGGCCAGGTTCTTGGACCGCGTGGGCTGATGCCAAACCCCAAAGTTGGCACGGTTACGCCAAATGTGGCGGAAGCGATCAAGAACGCCAAGGCGGGTCAGGTGCAGTACCGGGCGGACAAGGCGGGCATTGTCCAGTGCACGATTGGACGCGCTTCCTTCAGTGAAGACGCGCTTAAAGAAAATTTGCTCGCTTTGATAGATGCAGTGAACAAAGCGCGGCCCGCAAGTACTAAGGGAATCTATTTAAAGAAGGTCTCGGTTTCGAGCACGATGGGGCCGGGCGTACGGGTGGACCAGGGCAGTTTGGTCGCCCAGTAAAGAACTTTGGGATCCGGCTATTGCAGGTTTAGACAGCCGGGACCGTCAAAGACCGTAGGAACCCTATGGGTTTAATTTGTCGAG
>C688J18823_10001202_pt1 | contig 15901 bp, 19 predicted proteins | sample HopSoiMetagenom1_FD_18823 | JGI IMG/M metagenome (IMG submission 18823) | reverse complement strand
GATACCGGCCGAGATGATCGTCGCGGCAGGCGCAGTCGCGAACGGGATCGCCGCGGAACCCACACGGGCACGGGTTTGCCGCGGCGACGAGAGTGAACCGTGCGGGGAACGTAACGGAACCGCCCGCGCGCGTGACGACCACGGCACCGTCCTCCAGGGGCTGGCGGAGAGCTTCGATCGCGTCGCGACGGAACTCCGTGAGTTCATCGAGGAACAGCACGCCGCGATGGGCGAGGCTCGCCTCGCCCGGCCGCAGCACCGTCGAGCCGCCGCCGAGTAAGCCCGGGGTGCTGATCGTGTGGTGCGGCGACCGGAACGGCCGGGCGCGGAGCAGCCCGCGGCCGGCGAGGAGCCCCGCGATGGAATGCAGTTGCGAGGCCTCGAGCGCTTCGTCGCGTGTGAGCGCGGGCAGGATCGACGCGAGCCTGCGGGCGAGCATCGTCTTGCCGGCTCCGGGTGAGCCGATCAGCAGGAGGTTGTGACCCCCGGCCGCGGCGACCTCCAGCGCGCGTCGCGCCTGCAGCTGCCCTCGGACGTCTGCGAGGTCGGCGTCGGGCGCCTGCCACGCGTCCGGCGACGTGGCCGGTACGTCGCTCGGCTCCCACACGCCGCGCAGGTACGCGACCGCGCGATCGAGCGTGCCGACCGGCACGACGTCGATCCCACCGACCTGCGCTGCCTCGACCGCATTGGCCTCGGGAACGAGCACCGTTCGGAAACGCGCCCGGACGGCCGCGATCACCATCGACAAGATCCCCGGCGTCGGGAGCACCTCTCCGCGCAGCGAGAGCTCGCCGGCGAGCACGACGCCGTCACCCGGTCGGACGGCACCTGCCCGGTGGCGGCGAGCACGCTGACCGCGATCGGGAGGTCGAGCCCGGCGCCATCCTTGCGCAGATTGCCGGGCGCGAGATTGACGACGACGCGCCGCAACGGCCACTCCAGTCCCGCGTGCTCGACCGCCGGTCTGATCCGTTCGCGAGCGTCTTGGACGGTCGCGCCCGGTAGACCGGTGACGATCAGCGACGGCAGGCCGCGGCCGACGAACGCCTCGACGGTGACCGGCCACGCACCTACGCCGACGATGGTCATCCCCGTCACGCGCCCGTACATCGTGCGGACGGTACGCGCGTCCCGCGTCGCGAGCTGTGCGACACGTCACGGAGCGCCCTTAGTAGCCTCCACGGGATGCGCGACGATCTCCCGGCTGTGCCGGATCCGGCGCTCCTGGACGTCCGCGCCGACGGCGCCCGCGATGCGCTCGAAGCGCTGGTGGCCGACACACACCGCGAGGCGTTCGACTGGCTCTTCGACCGGGCGCTCGCCCGCCCGATGCATCCCGAGGCCTACCCGGCATCACGCGCGCAGTTCTTCGGCCCGTCCGACACGCCTTCGCCGGCTCCGCGTCGCGGCGCTCCGGCGACCGACGTGCTCCGTGTGTTCCGTGAACGTGTGGCTCCGATGACCTTCAACGCGCACCACCCGGCCGCGTTCAGCTACTTCACGCCGCCACCGGTCGCGATGTCGGTCGCCGGCGAGACGCTCGCCCAATGGCTCCAGCAAGGCGTGGACGTCTGGCACGCCGGACCGGTCGGCGCGTTCGTCGAAGAAGAGGTCACCCGGTGGCTCGCGGATCTCGTCGGGATGCCGGCCCGCGCCTGGGGCGTACTCACCAGTGGCGGTGTCATGGCGAACCTGATGGGACTCGCGGTGGCACGAGAGGTCCACCTACGGGCGGTCCTCCAGCTCGACGGTCCGCCTCGCGGCCGTGACCTCGACGGGGCGCGCGTCTACGCGAGCGATCAGACGCACTTCTCGGTCTCGCGGGGTCTCGACGTTCTGGGGTTCTCGCCCGAGACGTTGCACGTGGTTGCGTCCGACGAGCGGTTCCGCCTCCGAGCCGAGCCGATCGCCGCGGCGATCGCCGCTGACCGTGCGGCCGGATGCACGCCGTTCGCGATCAGCGCGGTGGCCGGCTCGACGAACACGGGGTCGGTCGACGACATCGTGGCGCTCGCGTCGCTCGCGCGACGGGAGGGACTGTGGCTCCACATCGACGCCGCCTACGGTGGCGCCGCGCGCCTGTCGGCGCGCGACGCCTCCCGCGTGCCCGGCCTCAACCTCGCGGACTCGGTGACGATCGATCCCCACAAGTGGTTCTTCCAGGCCTACGACATCGGGGCGCTGCTCGTGCGCCGCCGCGAGGACCTGCTCGCGACGTTCAGCCGTTCGCCGGAGTACTACGCGTCGAGCCGTCCTCAGGACGAGCCGCTCAACTGGTACGAGTACTCGATCGAAGGCACGCGCCGCTTCAGGGCGTTGAAGCTCTGGATGAGCTGGCAACACCTCGGAACGGAGGGGCTCGGCGGCCTGATCGAGCACAACGATGACCTCGCGTCCTACCTCGCGGGGCAGCTCCGCGCCGCGGATGATTTCGAACTCGCCTGCGAGCCCGAACTGTCGGTCGTGTGCTTCCGTCATGTGCCCGCTGCGATAGCCGACCGCGCGCAACCGGACATCGACCGCTACCAAGCCGCACTTCAGCGGGCGCTCGAGGTCGATGGCTCGGCCTGGGTAAGCGTCACGACGCTGCGTGGCGCGATGTACCTGCGCGCCGGCATCGTCAATCCCAACGCGACCCGCGCGGAGATCGATCTGCTGCTCGGCGCGCTCCGTCGACTGTCAGAACGCGTCGTCGAAGATCTCGACCACGGCTGACCCGTCCGCGCGCAGCCGCACGCTTGCGACATCGAACCGGATCGACGCCGCAGGGATCGGATGCTGGAGACAGAACGCCTCGGCGAGCGCCCGCAGCTTCTGTCGCTTGCGTGCGTCGACCGCCTCGAACCCGCCGCCGAACCGCGAACCGCGCCGCGTCTTGACCTCGCAGATGACGAGCGTGCCGCCGCGCGTGAGAACGAGATCGAGCTCGCCGATCCGGCATCGCCAATTGCGCGTGACGAGGCGGTACCCGCGCGCGACGTAATGGCGTTCGACCGCTGCCTCGCCTCGGCGGCCGACCTCGACGCGCTGGTCCACCTCGTCACGATAGGGTCCGGCACTGACATGACCGACCTCGTGCAGGTCGTCGCCGCAACGCCGAGCCCTGAGGAGTACGCCGCGTTCCGCGCCCACGTCCGTTGGCCGCGGGTCGACCCGCGCCGGGGGGGTGGCCGGCTTGCGCGCATCCCTTGCCTCCGTTCTCGCGCGGGACGTTGACGGCACACTCGTCGGGATGGGACGCATCGTCGGCGATGGCGGTGTCTACTTGTATCTCCAGGACGTCATCGTGCTCGAGCGGTGGCGCAACAACGGCATAGGCACGCGCATCACCGAAGCGTTGCTCGATCGTGTCCGTGAGCTCGGCGGTCCCGGCACGTTCGTCGGATTGATGGCCGCGACCGGCGCCGCGCCGTTCTACGAGCGGTTCGGGTTCCAGCCGCGCCGCGACGACCGGCCGGGCATGTGGCTCACGCTCTGACGGTCTTAGGTCTGGATGTCGGGCGTGTCGGGGATCGTCGTGTCGTCGCGTCGAAGCTCCTCGACGTTGACGTCGCGCCGCGTCATCACCTGCACGCTCGAGACGAACCGCGCCGGCCGGAACATGTCCCACACCCACGCGTCGGTGAGCTGGACCTGCACCCACCCTTCGTCGATCGGACGCACGTCGACCTTGTTCGCGAGATAGAAGCGCCGTTCGGTCTCGATCACGTACGCGAACATCGGGAGCACGTCGCGGTACTCCCGGTACAGCTCCATCTCGCGTTCTTCCTCGAAGCGCTCGATGTCCCCGTCGTCCATCGGCGTCATGCTCTCACGCGAACGCGGCATCGGTCTGCCCGAATCCCGGAAGGAACGGCTGGCCGACGCCGGCGAAGCTGAGCCGGTGCACGGGCGACGGGCCGTGCATCTCGATCGCGCGCCGGTGCTCGCGCGTCGCGTATCCCTTGTTCTCGCAGAACCCGAAGGCCGGGTAGCGGCGGTCCAGGCGCAGCATGATCCGGTCGCGTGTCACCTTGGCGATGATCGACGCCGCGGCCACGCTCGCGCTCACCATGTCACCCTTCTTGATGCCGAGCGCCGGGCACGGCATCCGGGGCACGGGGAACCCGTCCGTGAGTGCGTAGTCGGGCTCCAGCGCGCGCGCCGCCCGGCGCAGCAACGCGATGTTCGACCGGTGCAGCCCCCGGCGATCCAGCACCGGCGGCTCCGCCTTCGCGACCGCGAACGCGCACCCGGCCACGATCCGCTCGAACGCGGCCTCGCGTTGTTTCGCCGAGAGCAGCTTCGAGTCGCGGATCCCGGTCGTGTCGAATCCCGGCAAGAGCACGACGCCGGCCGCGACGAGCGGCCCGGCAAGCGCTCCACGGCCCGCCTCGTCGACGCCGACGATCCGCGAGAACCCTTGCGCCCACAGCCGCGCCTCGTACCGGTCCACGCCTGCGTCTACAACCATCCCCACCTCGACGGCGGATACACGATCACGAAGGCCTTCCCGATCACCGTGTCCTCCGGCACGTACCCGAGCCCGGTGGGCGGCGGGAACCGTGAGTCGCCGGAGTGCGCGCGATTGTCGCCAAGCACGAAGAGCATGCCATCCGGAACCGTCACGGGGCCGAACGGCCTGGTATCGGTCTCGCTGTTGAGGTACGGCTCGTCCACCTGCTCGCTGTTGACGAAGAGCCGGCCCTCGTTCAGCTCGACGACATCGCCGGGCAGGCCGATCACCCGCTTCACGTAGTCCTTGTTCTCCGGCTGCGCGACGCCGAGGCCCTGCCCGAGCCAATGCAGCGCCGCGCCGACGGGCCCGCGATCGACGCCCGATCCCGGATGCGGATCGGAGAACACGACGATGTCGCCGCGCTCGATCTCGGACAGATGCAGGCAGATCCGGCAGACGAGGATCCGATCGCCCTTGTTCAGCGTCGGCTCCATCGAGATCGATGGGATGTAGAACGCCTGGACGAGGAACGTCTTGACCACGATCGCGATCGCGAGCGAGACGAGCAGCAGGATCGGCAGCTCACGCCAGAAGCGATCGGGCCTCTTGCGTTCGGGGACGTCGGCGGCGCCGTATGCGATCGGGGGAGCGTCGGACGGGACGACATCGTCGTCCGCGTCGGCCGGCACGGTCAGCCCTCGGCGGGCTGCCCGTCGGGCTCGATCGCGCCGTCCGCCTCGTTCTCGGCGTCGGCTTCGCGCGCGTCCTCGGCGTCGATCTCGGCTTCNGCCGCCACGTCGGGCTCGGATGCCTCGGCCGCATCCGACCGATCCTCGGCGACATCGGCTTCGGCGTCCGCGGCTTCCGCCGCCGCCTCTGCGGCCGCCGCCTCCATGGCCGCGAGCTTCACGTCGTCGATGCGCCGCTCGCGGATCCGCGCCTTCTTTCCGCGGAGGTCCCGCAGGTAGTACAGCTTGGCGCGGCGAACACGGCCCCGTTGGACGAGCTCGAGCTTGGCGATCGACGGCGAGTGCACCGGGAACGTTCGCTCGACGCCCACGCCGAACGAGATCTTGCGCACGGTGAACGTCTCGCGGATGCCGCCGCCAGAGCGCGCGATCACGACGCCCTGGAAGACCTGCACGCGCTCACGGTTCCCCTCCACCACGCGGACGTGCACCTTGACGGTGTCGCCGGGGCGGAAGGCCGGGAGATCGGTGCGCAGGAACGGCTGCTCGATCAGATCGGTACTGTTCATGGCGACGGTCGGCGATTGTACCAGCGGGTTTGCCCGCAGCCGCTCGCGTACGACCCCCCGATCGCGAGGGCCGGCTACCCACGCAGGTCCGGGCGGTTCCGCGCCGTCTTCGCCTCGGCCGCCCGTCGCCGCCACGCATCGACCGCGGCGTGATCGCCCGAGACGAGGGTGTCGGGCACGCGCATCCCGCGGAACTCCCGCGGGCGCGTGTAGACCGGGTGATCGAGCAGCCCGGGCTCGCTGAACGAGTCGGTGCGGTGCGACGCCTCGTTGCCGAGGACGCCGGGGACGAGCCGCGTGACCGCCTCGATCACCACCAGTGCCGGGAGCTCCCCGCCCGACACGACGTAGTCGCCGATCGAGATCTCCTCGGCCGGCAGGCCCTCGATGACCCGCTCATCGAACCCCTCGTAACGACCGCACAGGATCGTCACGTGCACCTCGGTGGCCAGGTCGGCGACGAGCGCCTGATCGAGGAGGCGGCCGGCGGGCGACATCGCGAGCACCCGCCCGCGGTCGGGCTCCAGCGACTCCACCGCCGCGAACAGCGGCTCGGGCTTCAGGACCATCCCCGGTCCCCCGCCGAAGGACTCGTCGTCGACGCTGCGGTGTCGGTCGGTCGTCCAGTCACGGAGATCGTGCACGCGGACGTCGAGCGTGCCGGCCTCGATCGCCTTGCCGATCAGGCTCTCGCCGAGCACCCCTCGGACGAGCGACGGGAAGATCGTGATCACGTCGATCCGCACCCGGCGAGGCTACCGGCGATGGATCCGTTAGCGCGGTTTGCCATGCCGGGCACCGGTCGACAACGATGCCCCCGCCAGCGTCTTCGGGGAGGGCACGTGGAGTACCTGATCTTGGCCGCGATCGCGATCGCCGGCGGCGTGATCGTCGTGGACTCCATGCGGCAGCGCAGGACGTTGCGCCAGATCGTGCGCGTGCAGACGGTCGTCGCGTCTGCGCTGGCACGGAGCCCTGCCACGCGGCCGGGACCGCTCGCCATCAGTGACGAGCCGTCGGACGACACGCTCGGCCTGTGGGAGACCCTCGCCCACCGGGTCGACCCCGAGGCATTCGTCCCGCTCCTCGCGGCCGAAACAGAGGTCAAGACGTTCCGATTGCGGTGGGGCAACGACTACGCGATCGCGGCTCGCCCCGACCATCGCCTGCACTTCGAGCTCCAGCCGTGGGAGGCGGACCTGATGCTCCGGATGGACGGAACACAGACCGTCGGCGAGCTCATCGTCGACCGGCTGCAGGCTGACGGCGACCTGGACGCCGGCGCGGTCATCGGGCTCGTCGAGGCGCTGCGGCAGTCGGGGTTCCTCGAGCCGACGCGACCCGACGTGCGCGCGCTCGTGCGTGACCACCTCGATCGGGCCTCGAAGGGACGCCGCAAGCTCCGCGAGTTCACCAAGAACCTTCGGATCGGCTGGGACGACGCCGAGCGCTTCGTGGTCGGGGCCTATCGCGCCGGGCTCAAGTTGTTCTTTCGGGTGCCGGTCGCGATCGTTGGCGGCCTCGTGGCGATCGGTGGGTTCGCGTGCTTCGTCGAGGTCGAGCGGTCGGGCAGGTACACGTTGTCATCCACCGCGGCCCCCGCCGAGACGATCCTGTTCCTCGCCCTCGCGCTGTTCCTGACGTTCTGCCACGAGCTGGGCCACGCCCTGGTGCTCGTCCACAACAAGCGTCGGGTGATCGCCGCCGGGTTCTTCATCTTCTTCGGGTCCCCGGCGTTCTTCGTGGACGCGTCGGACGGTCTCATGCTGGAGCGTCGCCACCGGATCGCGCAATCGTTCGCGGGGCCGTTCGCCGAACTGATGCTCGCCGGTGTTGCGTCGATCGTGATGATCGCGACGCCGGGAACGACCATCGCCGCATTCCTGTACCGGTTCGCGTTGATCAACTATTTCGTGATCTTCATGAATCTGATCCCGCTGCTCGAGCTCGACGGGTACTGGATCTTCAGCGACCTGATCCAGGTCCCGGACCTGCGGCGGCGTTCCCTCACGTTCATCCAGCACGACCTGTGGCACAAGCTCCGCGTGTGGGAACGGTGGACCTGGCAGGAGGGCGGCCTCGCCTTCTACGGAATCATCGGCACCGCGTTCACCGTGTTCTCCTTCTACACCGCGTTCTTCTTGTGGCGGGAGATCTTCGGCGGGCTGGTCATGGGTCTGTGGGACGGCGGGCTGATCTCGAGGATCCTCCTGGTGCTACTTGCGCTCGCCTTCATCGGCCCGTTGATCCGGGGCTTCGTCACACTCGGCAAGACGATCGCAAAGCGGATCGGCGAGATCGTCGCCAGCGCAAAGTTCCGACGCGAGCGGACGTGGCGTGTCGAGGCCGCGGCGCTGATCGACGCGCTGCCGGCGTTCGACGATCTCGACGAGGAGGTTCTGTCCGATCTGGCCGGCCGGGTGACCGCCGTGACCGTCCGCGACGGGCAGACGGTCTTTCGACGTGGCGACGTGGCGGACGCCTTCTACGTGATCCGGTCGGGCACGATCCACATCGAGGACGTGCAGGAGGACGGCGATGTCGAAGTCTTGACCGCGCTCGGCCGCGGCGATGCGTTCGGGGAGCTCGGGCTCCTCGGGTCCGCGCCTCGCGCCGCAACGGCACGCGCCAACGGCGAGACGACGCTGTTCAAGATCGACAAGCCGACCTTCGATGCGCTGCTCGCCGATGACATCGATGCACCGACGTTCGCTCCGACGATGCAGGCCTACGCCGAGCTGCGTGGCCTGCCGGTGTTCCGGAGCCTCACGACGGCTGACCTCGCGCTGATCCTCGAGCACGGCATCTGGCTGACGCCCGCACCGGGCGAGGAGTTGATCACGCAGGGCGAACCCGGCGACGCGTTCTACGCGATCGGCGCCGGCCAGGTCGACGTGAGCCGCGATGGTGAGGCCGTCACGACGCTCGGGCCAGGCGATCACTTCGGCGAGGTCGCGCTGCTCACCGACGAGCCGCGCAACGCGACGGTGACAGCCCACACCGCGATGCGCGTGTTCCGGCTCAACCGGCAGGGGTTCATCGACGTCGTTGCGCAGTCGCTTCCGCGCAGCGCGATCGATCGGTCCCCCGACCGCAACATGGAGCACTGAGACTGAGAGAGATGAGGAGGAACGCATGGTCTGTTGGCACTGTCGCCGCACCGCGGTCGGCTCGTGTCGGTTCTGCGGGCGCGGCGTCTGCGAGGACCACGCGCAGGAGCAGCCGTACGTCTTGGAGCTGTATCGCGGCGGAGAGATGACCCGGGCGCTCGTCGTGGAGGACGCACTGTTCTGCGGCGCATGCACCCCCCGTCCCGACCCGGTCGATCTGCCGGAGCTGGACGAGTGACGCGCGTCACATCCGCGGCGTGACGCGAAACACCCTTCACATGTGACCCCGGCTACCAGCGTTCCTGAAGCACCGGCGGCATGATGCGGGCATGGAACGGGGTCCAGCAGGGGCCCGGGAGACAGAAGGAGCGTCGAGGATGGCCGAGAAGAAGATCCAGCCGAAGCGCCCGGCGACCGAGGAGCCGGCTGCAGGTTCACGCAAGGCCGAGAAGACGTCGGCAAAGCGGGTTCACGCCAAGCGGGTTCACGCCAAGCGCGTGCACGCGAAGCGGGTTCACGCCAAGCGCGTGCACGCTAAGCGGGTTAACGCCAAGAAGGTCTAACTCAAGCTCAGCCGATCCGCCAAGGGTCAAGCTCCGAGCCCGGGCCACAAGGCCCGGGCTTCGTGCTTCGTGGGGCCCGCGGCCGGGTGGCGTCGTTCGGCCGCTGAGGCTAGGCTCGCGCAGTGCCCGATGCGACGCACCGCGCGCTGATCGCCGCCATGTCGGCGGTTCCCGTCCTTGCCGGCATCGCGTCTCCGGAGATCGGCCACCTCGCGGATTCGGGCCTCGTCCACAGGTTCCGCAGAGGCACCTACCTATGCCACCAAGGTGATCCGTCGCCTGAGATCTTCTTCCTGGTGGACGGCCGGATCGAGATCAGCTCGATCTCCGCGACGGGCAGTCGGGTGCTCCATGCGTCGGTCGACCAGCCGCAGTTCCTGGGCGAGCTGGGCGTGCTCGGCGACCTCCCGCGAAGCGCCGACATCCTGACGCTCGACGACTCCGACGTGTGGTCGGCGCCCGGCGAGGACTTCATCGCCTTCGTCACCGAGCAGCCGAGCGCTGCTCGCCAGCTCTTGGCCGCGCTCGCCCGGCAGATCCAGGAGCATCAGGCGTTCGCGGACGACCTGCTCTATCTCGACCTCAAGGGCCGGGTCGCCAAGCGGCTGCTACAGATGGGCACCTCCTCGCTCGAGGACCTCCCCGAGCCCGGCACCAGCGTCGCGGCGATCACGCACGCCGACCTTGCCAGCCTGTGCGGAGGAAGCCGCGAGAACGTCACCCGGGTCCTCACCGAGCTGCAGCGTCGCGGGCTCGTGAAGCGCGACGGCCAGCGATACGTGTTGAAGAAGCCGGCGCAGTTGGCCAAGATCGCCGGGCTCTAGGTCGGTTCGGGCGCGGTGAGCCCCGGCACGTCGCGGACCACCGCCACGCGATCCGCAAGGTCGACCGACACGATGAACGCGTCGACCGCTGGGATCAACGTCTCGAGACCGTCGTCGTTCACGACGCGCCAGAGATCGTGCGCTGGGTACGCGAGCACCTCGGCGATGGTGCCGAGCGTCCGACCCGACTCCGCGCGAACGACACACCCGGTCGCCTCGTAGGACCACCACGACCCCTCGGGCAGAGGCGGCAGCCATGACTCCGGGACCTGCAGGATCGTTCCCACCAGGGCCTCGGCGGCGGTGCGGTCTTCGATGTCCTCGAAGGTCACGAGGAGGCGGGGGCCGTGCGGACGAACCGTGCGGATGGTGAACGACCGTCCTTCGGCACCGAACACGCGGGCGCCGGGGACCCACCGGTCGGGGTTGTCGGAGCGGTTCTCGACGGCGACCTCGCCGTGGACACCGTGGGCCTTGGTGATCCGGCCGACGGTGACCGCCGGCTCGTCCACCTCAGTCCTCGAAGTCGACCCGGGCCGAAAGCCGCTGACGTGACGCGGCCGCGCGGACGACCGTGCGGATCGCTTTCGCCGTTCGACCGCCGCGGCCGATCACCTTGCCGAGCTCGCCGGGGCCGACCGTGACGTGGTACGTCGGCCCGCGTTCGTCGAACGACTCGGTCACCTGGACGGCGTCGGGATCGTCGACGAGCTCGCCACACAGGAACTCGACGAGCTCCTTCACCTCAAGCCTCGGTGGAGTCCGCGGCCGGCGTGTCCGCGGTGGCGCTGTCCTGCGCGTCAGCCTCGGCCGGCACCTCGACCTCGGGTGCAGGCGTGCTGGGGGCGGGCTCGGCGGCCGGCGTCGGCGCCGTCTTCGTCTCGGCGGCCTTCGCCTGCGCCTTCTTGGAAAGCTTCTCCTTGGCGAGGCGCTCCGGCTTCGTGCTCGCGATCGACGCCTTCGGACGCTCGGCGACGAACGCATCCCAGATACCGATCTTCTGCATCAGGTTGCGAACCTGGTCCGAAGGCTGAGCGCCCACGCGCAGCCAGTGCAGCGCTCGGTCTTGATCGATCTCGATCACGGAGGGGTCGTTGAGGGGGTGGTAACGCCCGATGTTCTCGATGAAGCGGCCGTCGCGCGGCGACCGCTGGTCGGCCACCACCACACGGTAGAAGGGGCGGCCCTTCGACCCCATGCGCCGCAGCCGGATCCTCGTCGACATGTCGTTCGTTCCTTCTCTATCTGGTCGGGAGCTTCGTGGGCATCTTCATGCCCTTCATGCCCTTGCCGCCCATCATCGACCGCATCATCGTGCGCGCGCCGTCGAAGTCCTTGAGGAGCGCGTTGACGTCTGCGGTCGTTGCCCCGGAACCGTTCGCGATCCGCAGGCGGCGAGACCCGGAGATGATAGCGGGTTCCCGGCGCTCCTGCGGCGTCATCGACAGGATGATGGCCTCCGCACGCGCGAGCTCCCCCTCGTCGACGGACTCTGCGAGCTCCTTCATCCCCGCCTTGCCGCCGGGCATGCCCGGCAGCATCTTCAAGATGTCCTGGATCGGCCCGAGCTTGCGCATCTCGCGAAGCTGCGTGAGGAAGTCCTCGAGCGTGAACTGTCCCTTCAACATCTGCTCGGCCGCCTTGGCGGCGCTCTCCTGGTCGACCTTGTCCTGGGCCCTCTCGATCAACGTCAGCACGTCGCCCATGCCGAGGATGCGGCCCGCCATGCGGTCGGGGTGGAACGGCTCGAGGTCGTCGACCTTCTCACCCGTTCCGGCGAAGAAGATCGGTCTGCCCGTGGCCGCCGTCATCGACAACGCGGCGCCGCCGCGCGCGTCACCGTCGAGCTTGGTGAGGATGAAGCCGGTCGTGTCGACGTCGTGCATGAACGCGCGCGCCTGCACGACGGCATCCTGACCGGTCATCGCATCGCACGCCATCACGACGTGATGCGGCTTGGTGACGTCCTTGATCTTGCGGGCCTGCTTCATCATGTCGGGGTCGACGTGGAGGCGGCCCGCCGTGTCGATGATCACGACGTCCGCGCCCGAGCGCTGCGCTTCCTTGACGCCGTTCTTCGCCAGACGCACCGGGTCGCGACCCTCGGACCACACCGGCACGCCGATCTCCTTGCCGAGCGTCCGGAGCTGCTCGACCGCGGCCGGCCGCTCGAGGTCGGCGGCGATCAACAGCGGCCGCTTCCCCTTGCCCTTCAGGTGCTTGGCGAGCTTGGCGCATGCCGTCGTCTTGCCCGAGCCTTGGACACCGGCGAGCATGATCACGGCGGGGCTCGCGCCCGGCAGCGTGAACGGGTGGAACTCCCCGCCCAACGTCACGGTGAGCTCCTCGTCCATGATCTTCACGACCTGCTGGGCGGGCGTCAGGCTCTTCATGACCTCTTCTGACACGGCCCGAGCTCGGACGCGCGCGAGGAGATCGTCGGCAACCTCGACGGCGACGTCGGCCTCCAGCAAGGCGGTTCGGATGTCCCCCAGCGCGTTGTCCACCTGCTTGGGGTGGAGCTTGCCCCGGGTCCGGAGTTTCTTGAAGACGCCGTCGAGTCGGTCGCTCAAGGTGTCGAACATAGGAACGGGGTATCGCCGTGGCCTGCAGCGACGGGCCTAGTGTATCGAGCGGGCGCGGGACGCCCGGAACGCTTACGAGGGTTGCGATGGAGACCGAGGCAACGGGGGATGTGCTCCGGCTGGAGCGCCAGCTCGCTTCCCTGCGCTGGGTGGTCGCCGCCTTCGGCGCCGTGCAGGTCGGCTTCGCGATCCGCGACAGGGCGAACGACCCTCGATTCGCGCTCCCGCTCGCTGTGGCGCTCGTCGTCGGGCTCACGCTCGGGAACCTCGCGATCGCGAACGCGCTGCGCCGCGGGCTCGAGCCCGGGCAGCTTCGCTCCATCGGGATCGCGGCGTTCGTGCTCGATGCCGTGGTCCTATCGGGGCTGGTGTGGGTAGTTCCGAACGGGGCCGCCGACCCGGTGTGGGTGATCGGGTACCTGATCCCCCTCGAGGGCGCCGCCCGGTGGGGCCTGCGCGGGGGGCTGATCGGTGCGGGCGTGTTCTTCGTCGGCCAGCTGCTCCAGGAGGCGGCGCGGGCACAGATCGCGGCAGGCGCGTCACAGGTCGCCTTCCGTGCGGGCATGGCGTTCGTCATCGGCGGCGTCGCCGGTTCGTTCGTCTCGTCGCTGCGCCGGACGGCGGACGAGGCCGCCGCCCGGGCGGTCGAGGCAGCCGCCGAGGCTGCCCGGGCCGAGCGTGCGGCGTCGCAAGCTGCCGAAGCGCAGCGCGAGGTCGCCGCGTTCCATGCGGCCGTGCTCGCCGACGCGCAACCCGACCGACTGGGCGAGATCTTGCGCGAGACGGCCGCGCGCATCGCGGCGGAGCTCAGCTGCGGTGCGCTCGGACTGCTCATCCGCACCAGGGGCGCCGCCGGTGAGGACCGGTTCGACGCCGCCGGCGTCGTCGGCGATCCCGGCTACCTCCTCCGCGACGCGCTGTTCCCGGCCTCAAGCCCGGTCGCCGCCGCGGCGGTCGAAGGTGCGGCCGTCGCAGCGGGCGGCGACCTCGTGGTGCCGATGCGTGTGCGCGGCGAGGTGGTCGGCGCGTTGCACGAACGCGACGCCGGCGCGGCGGGCCCCGCGCGGATCGAGGCCCTGCAGACGATCGCCGATCAGCTCGGCGTGACCCTCGAGGCGACGCGGCTGCGAGCGGAGCAGGCGGCGATCGTCGAGCGGCTGACGGAGCTGGACGCCATGAAGACCGACTTCGTCGCGATCACGAGCCACGAGCTCCGAACCCCGCTCGCCGGCATCCGCGGCTTCGTCGAGATGCTCGTACGCCGCGCCGAGCAGCTCACGTCGGCGGAGCGTGAGGAGTTCCTGCGGATCGTCCTCACCCAGACCGACCGGCTGATCCGGATCGTCGACGACCTGCTCGTGGTCTCGCGGATCGAGGGCGATGCGCTCGTGCTCGAGCCGATCGAGGTCGACGTACGAGCCCTATTGGCCTCGGTGGTAACGGCCCTCGGCGATGACGGCGAGCGCGTCATCGTCGACGCCGGTCCCGATGCACCCGATGCCGTCGTCCTCGATCCCAACCGGCTGATCCAGATCCTCACGAACCTCGCTCACAACGCCGTCAAGTTTTCCCCCGCCGATCGGCCGGTGCGTATCCGATGGGCGGCGCCGGCGGAGGGAACGATCGAGTTCCAGGTCATCGATCAAGGTCCCGGCATCCCCGAGGACGAACAGACGTTGATCTTCGAGCGGTTCCGCCAACGCGGGGACCACCGCGCGCACTCCGAGGGTTTCGGGCTTGGGCTCTACATCACGAAGATGCTGACGGAGGCGATGGGAGGCTGGCTCGATGTCGCGTCGGTAGCCGGCGCAGGAGCGACCTTCCGCGTCACGCTCCCTGCGTCGCGCCCCCTGCCAACACCCGCTCGACCGTCTGCAGCAGCGCGGTCGGACTGAAGGGCTTGGTGAAGTACTCGTCGGCCCCGAGGCGCAACGCCTCCGCGCGGCTCTCCTCCCCCGCCGCCGTCACGACGATCACGCGCACGTCGGTGCACCCCGGATCGGCGCGGACGGCCTCGAGCACGCCCGTGCCGGTGGTTCCGGGGATGTTGAGGTCCAGGAACAACAGATCGGGCGGCGACATGCGGATCGACGCGAGCGCGGCCTCCCCGTCGGCGGCTTCCTCGATGACGAACCCCTCGCCCTCCAGCACCAGTCGCATCGCCTCACGCATCGTCGGGTGATCCTCGACGATCAAGATCCGGCGATCGGCCCCGCTCGTCATGCGAGCAACCGATCGGCGAACGCGGCCGGATCGAACGGCCGGAGATCGTCGGGGCCTTCGCCGACGCCGACGTAGCGGATCGGGAGATCGAGCTCCTCGCGCACGGCCAGCACCATCCCGCCGCGCGCAGATCCGTCGGTCTTGGTCAAGACCACCCCCGTCACGTCGACCGCATCGGTGAAGGCGCGCGCCTGCGCGATCCCGTTCTGGCCGGTCTGTGCGTCCAGCACGAGCAGCGTTTCGGTGACCACGCCTCCCGCCTTCTCGATCACGCGCTTGACCTTCGCGAGCTCCTGCATCAGCGGTTCCTTCGTGTGCAAACGCCCCGCGGTGTCGACGAGCAGCACATCGACCTGCCGGGCCGTCGCCGACGTCACCGCGTCGAACGCGACCGCGCTCGGATCGGCGCCGCGGTCCTGACTGACGAGCTGCGCGCCCGATCGTTGCGCCCACACCGCGAGTTGCTCACCCGCAGCAGCGCGGAAGGTGTCTGCCGCGGCGAGGCTGACGCGTTTGCCGTCCCGGACGAGGCTGCTCGCGAGCTTGCCGATCGTCGTCGTCTTCCCCGACCCGTTCACGCCGACGACCAAGATCACGTCGAGGCCCGGCGCGTCCAGGTCCACCGGACGCTCCGGGCCGAGCACGGCGACGATCTCCTCGCGCAGAAGGTCGACCGGGTCCCCGCCGCCGCGCGCCCGCAGGCGCGCGATGAGGTCGGCGGTCGCCTGCGGGCCGACGTCGGCCTTCAGCAGCACGTCCTCCAGCCCCGCCCACGCATCTCCGTTCGGGCTCGATCCCCACGCCGCTCGGACCCGGGCCCCGAGACCGCTCGGGCCGAAGCCTCCGGCCGATCCCGAGGGGGCGGCAGGTGCGGCCCGGGTCGTCCTCGGCGCCGCG
>C688J18823_10001200_pt1 | contig 15916 bp, 15 predicted proteins | sample HopSoiMetagenom1_FD_18823 | JGI IMG/M metagenome (IMG submission 18823) | reverse complement strand
TCGACAGCAGAATCCGCCGTTGCAGCCGGTCCCGCGCCAAGCTCGGAACGGAACGCGGCCACGGCGGCGGCCTCTTCCACGGCCGGCGCCGGAATGGCCGGGGGCACGGCGTGCCAAAGCGTTTGGCAGCGCGCGCAACGCACAGAGCGCCCGTTCGCCCCGATCGCCTGGTCGGCGAGCTGGTAGGAGGTCTTGCAGTTTGGGCAGACAATCTGCATCGGGCGGTTGGACGGTTCTTCTCTGGCGATTCGAAGCGGTCGGGCGTTGGCCGCGACCCTAGCAGCGGTCCGTTAACGGACCGGAAACCATGGTAATGCAGGCATTGCCTGGGAATTGGCTGCTGCCCGGATGCCCGAAATCCGACGTGACGCTGCTCGGTTAATGCCGGGTTAATGCGGCTTGCATCGTGGCTGTCCGCTATCCTGTGCCGCAGGGGCGAATCGTTTGAGCATGATCCCGAAAAGTGGGAACCGGTCTTCGGACGAGATCATGCTCAAGGGAAGCATGATCCCGAAAAGTGGGAACCGCTTTCGGACGAGATCATGCGCGAGGGAAACATGATCCCTGGCGGACTCCGAACGGGAGATGGTGTGGTCCGATTCGAGAACGTGGGATTGCGCTACGGGCTCGGGCCTGAGGTCCTGCGCGACCTCAACTTCGCGATCGAGCCGCAGTCGTTTCAGTTCCTGACCGGCCCGTCCGGCGCCGGCAAGACGTCGCTGCTGCGGCTGTTGTTCCTGTCGCTGCGGCCGACGCGGGGCCTGCTCACCGTTTTCAATCACGACACTTCGACGTTGAGCAAGGATTCCCTTGCCACCCTCCGGCGCCGCATCGGCATCGTGTTCCAGGACTTCCGGCTGCTCGACCATATGACGACGTACGAGAACGTGGCCTTGCCGTTCCGGGTGATGGGCAAGGATGAGGCGAGCTATCGCAACGAGGTCATGGAGCTGCTGCATTGGGTCGGCCTTGGCGATCGGATGGGCGCACTCCCGCCGGTCCTGTCGGGTGGCGAGAAGCAGCGAGCGGCGATCGCACGCGCGGTGATCGCGCGGCCGCAATTGCTGCTGGCCGACGAGCCGACCGGCAACGTCGATCCCAATCTGGGCCAGCGTCTGCTGCGGCTGTTCATCGAGCTCAACAAGTCCGGCACCACCGTGCTGATCGCCACCCACGACATCGGCCTGATGGACCAATACGACTGCCGCCGCCTCGTGCTGCACGACGGGCGGCTGCACGCCTATGATTGAGATGACCAAAACCGGTTGAACGATGACGGATCTCCGCACCGACCTGCAGATCGATCAGGACTTGATGACGCCACGGGCGATGGCGGGATATATGCCGGTCGGCGACACGCCGATTGTGCCGAAGCGCTCGATTGCCGGCCGGGCGCTGGTCGCCGTCGTCGCCATCATGACATTCCTGGCCTCGCTCACCACCGGCGCGGTGATGCTGGTGCGAAGCTCTGCGGTCGAATGGCAGTCCGATGTTGCGCGCGAGGTCACCATCCAGGTACGGCCGCTGGACGGCAAGAACCTCGACGCGGAGGTGGCGCGCGCGGTCGAACTCGCGCGTGCCGTTCCCGGCGTTGGCGAGGTTCGGGCCTACACCAAGGAGGAGTCGGCAGGCCTGCTCGAGCCGTGGCTCGGCAGCGGCCTGTCGCTCGACGATCTGCCGGTGCCGCGCATGATCGTGGTGAAGCTTCCGTCCGGCGGGATTGACCTTGCGCCGCTGAAGAAGGGGCTGGCCGAAAAGGTCGCCTACGCGAGCCTCGATGATCATCGGGCCTGGATCGACCGCATGCGCGCCATGGCGCAAACCACCGTCGCCGGCGGCATCGGCGTTCTGGTCCTGATGCTGATTGCGACCGTGCTATCGGTGATCTTCGCCACCCGCGGCGCGATGGCGACCAACCGCCCGATCGTCGAAGTGCTGCATTTCATCGGCGCCAAGAGCGGGTTCATCGCCGGCCAGTTCCAGCGCCACTTCCTCATGCTGGGGCTGGAGGGCGGTGTGATCGGCGGCGGGCTTGCGATGCTGTTGTTCGGCATGGCCGGTATCTTGGCAAGCTGGGGCGCCGGCACGGCGGGCGGCGAGCAGGTCGCGACGTTGTTCGGCAGCTTCGCGCTGGGCTGGGGCGGCTATCTCGCGATTGTCGCGCAGATCGTGCTGATTGCGGTGGTCACGGCGATCGCATCACGCCGCACCGTGAACCGCACCCTGGAAACGGTCGAGTAGCGTGGCGCCGTCCACGCACCGGATTTTGCGTTACCATTCGCCGGGGGATCGGGACTGATGGACGCCAGCAGGTCAGGGCCAGGGGCAAAGGACGCCCGGATGGAGGGCGCGCCGCCGCCCCGCCGTCGCGGGCGGCGTGTCCTGTTGATGGTTCTAGGGCTTGTAGTGGGGCTGTTCGGCGTCGATTTTTTTGCGTTCGTCCAGCAGATGCCGGTGGCCGAGGTGTCGCCCGCGCGCAACGCCGACGGCATCGTGGCGCTGACCGGAGGGCCGTTTCGGATCAACGATGCGCTCGATCTTCTGGCCGCGGGACGCGGTAAGCGCCTTCTGATCAGCGGCGTCAATCCCGTCACCCGCCCGGGCGAGATCTCGCGGCTGGTGCCGGAGCACCAGCGCTGGTTCACCTGTTGCGTCGATATCGATTACTCCACCAACACCATCGGCAACGCCCTGGAAACGCGGCGCTGGGTGAAGGCCCGCGGCTTTCAGTCCCTGATTGTCGTCACCGCCAACTTCCACATACCGCGCGCCATGTTCGAACTGGGGCATGCGCTCCCGGACGTGGCGCTGGCGCCTTTTGGGGTGGTTTCGGACAAGGTGAATGTCGAGGCCTGGTGGGAAAATCCCGAGACGGCGCGGCTGCTTTTTTTGGAGTATTTGAAGTATATCGTCGCCCGTGCTCGCATCTGGCTTCCCCTGTCGTTCGAATAGAGCGGCGAAACTTCTGAACCCAGCGGTTCTAACGTGGTCCAATATCTGGTGATTGCCCGTTCCGTCCTCTTCAATATCCTGTTTTATCTGAATTTGGTCGTGCTGCTTTTTGTGGCGCTGGTCACATTGGCGCTGCCGCGCCGCGCTGTCCTCAAAATGGCCGAGCTGTGGGGACGCGTGAGCGTGTGGCTGTTGCGCATCGTGTGCGGCACCAGGGTCGAGCTTCGCGGCCTGGAGAATCTTCCCAAGGGCGCGCTGATCGTCGCGGCCAAGCATCAGTCCACCTGGGAGACGTTTGCACTGCTGAAGCTGTTCGACGACTTCACCTTCATCGTCAAACGCGAGCTGATGTGGATCCCGATCTTCGGTTGGTGCATGTGGAAAGGCGGCATGATCCCGGTCGATCGCGGTGCCGGCTCCCAGGCGCTGAATGACATGACGGCGCGCGCCAAGAAGGAAATCAATCGCGGCCGGCAGCTCATCATCTTCCCGGAGGGCACCCGCCGCGCGCCGGGCGCTCCGCCGCGTTACAAGTTCGGCGTCGCTCATCTTTACGTCGAGGGCGGTGTCCCCTGCGTTCCGGTCGCGCTGAACTCCGGCTTGTTCTGGCCGCGCCGGGCGTTCCGGCGGCTGCCGGGTACCATCGTCGCCGAGTTCCTGCCGCCGATCCCGCCGGGACTCGACAAGGACGCATTTTCGCAGCGTCTGCAGAGCGATATCGAAACCGCAACCGCACGGCTGCTTGCGGAGGGCGAGGCCGAGCTCAAGAGCCTGGGTCTGCGCCCATTCCGTCAGGGCCGCTGACCGGTCGTTCGCTGCCGTCGCCTGTGTTGGGTCACTGCCACCGGCGATGGTTGTAGGGGGCAACAACTCGGAACTTCTCCCCGCCTGCAAGCCCGAACAAGCTGCTGAAAACGACAATCCAGAAAAAGCGGGGGAATTCCGATGTTTTTGGATTTCGGCCGCCGCTTCGCGGCGTCTCGGAACGCCCGGAGAGTTTCAGCAGCCCGGCGAAGAAAATCTTCGCGCTCCGACGCGGTTCCAGGAACAAACATATGGGCGAGGCGTTCGTCAGTGTCGTGTACCCACCAACCTGGAGATTATCCATGCGCTCTAAACTCTTGATCGCTGGATTGCTCGCCTCCGTGATGATCATCCCGGCGCTCGCGCAGTCCAATCCGCCCGCCTCGTCCGCCAATCCTGCCCCGTCCTCCGCCGCCAACACTTCGGCGCCGCAGGCGCAGTCCGACCAATGGCGCGCCTCCAAGCTCATCGGTCTCAATGTCTACAACGAGCAGAACGAGAAGCTCGGTGACATCAGCGAAATCCTGCTCGACAAGTCCGGCAAGGTCCAAGGCGTCGTGATCGGCGTCGGCGGGTTCCTCGGCATGGGCCAACACGACATCAAGGTCGAGATGAGCAAGCTGAAATTCGTCGACGAGCCGGTCCGTACCTCGTCAACGAGCAGCAGCAGCACCAGCACCAGCGGCAGCAGCACGACCACGGGCGCCACTCGTTCGAGCAATACCCCCTCCACGACCACGAGCTCGAGCGGCAAGAAGTGGTATCCGGATCACGCCGTCCTGAGCGGCGCCAGCAAGGACCAGCTCAAGAGCATGCCGCAGTTCAAGTACGACTAACCGCTCCCTATCAAGGAAAAAGCCCCGGCGTGGCCGGGGCTTTTTCTTGTTTTGGCACGACCGAGAACGCTTACATTGGTAAACGAATCGGAACGAAGCGTTTCGCCATGGCGCCGGGCTCGCGCGTTCGGCAAACCGTGACGCTCGACAAGCAGCTTCAACTGATCACACGCACGTCTTTGCGCGGTGCCTGCCGCTTAAAGATAGCGCCGCGGCGGCTAGTCCGATCAGCGTGATCGAGTAAACGGCCCTAATATGGAGTATGGCGGTCGCCAACCGCATAGTCACGTGACGACGATTGAAACCACGAATGGGCCGAGCTTTGGTCCATAGCCATCGCGTCCATCGCCTCCCGAGATAGTTTCTTTGGCGTCGGGTTCATCACCTGTGCGGCCTCGCGAACATCACGGGCCGGGCGCGCGGTGATGGGAGGCAACTGTGGCGGCCCGGCTACCGGCGTCGCCAGGGCGCGGCGGATTTCGCGGGAGCCCTCGATCTGAAGTTCGAGCAGCGTTTTGTCCGGCGCGGAGGCCTCCGACAGTCCGGCAGATGCTTTGACAACCGCCGTCAACCCCAAGGCGGCGAGTGCCAGCGCTGTCGCGAGCGCGCCGAAGTAAATCAACACCAGCGACGGCAGATTTCGGCTTTTCATAGCACGATCCCGCAACCCTCCGATCAGCCAACGGAGGACGCCAGTCATCGTTCCGCGTTACGGGAAAATTCGTCTCGTTTGCCCCTAGGCACGCGCGTCCGGCGAGCCCTTCAGGCGTTCGGCCAGCAAGTGCAGGTCGTGATCGGTGATGTTGAGGTCTTCGAGGGCCTTCGCCGTCTCGATCACGTAATCGCGGTTGTTGCCGGACCGCCCGTGGGCCTGCCGCACGATCTGCAGTTGCCGGTCGTGGGAGAGCCGGCCAGCATATTGCGGATGGCCGCGATCGACCGCATAGCACAGCGCCTCGATGCGGTGATCGGGCCGGCCCTCAAGCCAGACGCCGCGAATGAGCTCCCGATACACCGCCGTGGTTTGCTCGCGCTCGCGCAGATAGGCGAGCGTGGCCGCGCGCTGTTTCGCGGCCACCCGATAGGCGATGCCGCGGCAGGCGCCGCCGAAATCGAGACCGAGGACGAGGCCGGGGCGCTCCGGCGTGCCGCGATGATCGAATGAATAGATGCACAGCGAACGATGCATCCCGATGATGTTGGCCGGCACCCGTTCGAGGTGGTCGAAGCCGGGCCGCCAGATCAGCGAGCCGTAGCCGAACACCCAGAGATCCTCGGCGGCCTGGTCGAAACTGGCATCCATTCCGGATCATTCCACACGGAGCGCTCGCGTATCAGCCCAGCTGCCACGCCGCAACCGTCTGGACAGCAGGGGCGAACACAGGAAAACTGCGCAACCTTTGAAACGCCGCATTCGCCGGGCTTCACATCGCCCATGCTTCAAACGTCCATGGCTCGAACCACCTCCGCTCGGCGCAGGCGATCCTGGCCGGCCATCTCAATCGGTGTGCTGGTTGTTCTCGGCGGCCTTTGGGCCGGGGCCCGGTACTACGGATCTGGCGTTCTTGAACGCACGATCGAAGGCTGGAAGGCGCGCGAGGCGCAGGCCGGGCGCATCTACACCTGCGCGACGCAGACGATCGGCGGCTTCCCGTTCGGCATCGAACTGCGCTGCGCTGATGCCGCTGCGGAGTTCAAATCCAACCGGCCGCCGCTCGCGCTCAAAGCCAAGGACATGCTGATCTCGGCCCATGTCTGGCAGCCCACCGTGCTGACCACCGAATTCGTCAGCCCCCTGACGATCGCCGAGCCGGGGCAGCCGGTGACGATCCAGGCGAACTGGCGCCACGCGGAGACCAAGGTGCACGGCTTGCCGGCCTCGCCGGAAAGCGTCTCGGTCGCCGTCGAGCAGCCGGTGGTCGACCGCTCAAGCGGCGAAAACCTGTTCAAGGCGGAGCGTCTCGATCTCAACGGCCGGCTCGTATCTGGGACGGTGCAGGCCAATCCGGTGATCCAGATGGTGCTCAAGCTAGCCGCCGCCTCGGCGCCGTCGTGGCATCAGGCCGCCGCCACCCCGGTGAACGCCGACATTACCGCGGTGCTGCGCGGCCTGAAGGATTTTTCGCCAAAGCCCTGGCCGGTGCGGTTTCGCGAATTGCAGGAGGCGGGCGGCCGCATCGAGATCACCAACGCGCGGGTGCAGCAGCGCGACACCGTCGCGGTGGCGAACGGCTCGCTCGGCCTGTCTGCCTCGGGCCGGCTCAACGGCGAGCTTCGCCTGACGGTCGCCAATCTCGAAGCTTTTTTGCCGACGCTCGGCCTCGATCAAATGCTGTCGCAGGAGAAAGCGCCGTCGCAGATCAACAATGCGCTGGGCGCGCTCGACCGCATCATGCCGGGATTGGGCAATGTGGCGCGCAAGAATGCCGCTCCGATGATCGCGGCGAGCGTCAATATGATGGGGCAGCCGACCGAGCTCGAAGGCAAACGTGCGGTGATGCTGCCGCTCCGCTTCGACGACGGCATGGTTTCGCTCGGGCCGCTCAAGCTCGGTGCGACGCCGCCGCTGTTCTGACGGAAGCGGCGATGGGCAAGATACTGGCGGCCGTCGCGATGTTGTTGCTCGGCGCCGCGCCGCTTGCCGCCGAGGAGTTCCCCTGGTGCGTCAAGCTCGATGCTTTCACGCAGAACTGCGCATTCGCAAACTATAACGATTGCGTCGCGATGGCGGCCAGCGCCACCAGTCCGGCGACCGGCGTGGGCCGGTGCATTCGCAATCCGAGCTATCAGGCGCCAGCCGCGGCCGTGCGTCCCAAACCGGCGCCGGCCAAAACCGCGAGTCCGCAGCGGTAGATTTTCGTCTTCGCGCGCTAAGACGCTCTCAGCCTCGTCCTGAGGAGCGCGCTCTTGCGCGCGTCTCGAAGGACGGCGAAGGGCTCCCTCGTTACCCACCCTTCGAGACGCCGCGCTTCGCGCGGCTCCTCAGGGTGAGGTCCGGAAAACCGACAATCGCTCCATTTCCGTGATCTGAATCGAACGCGCTGATTATTCGTTATCCGCCGCATAGGGGCGCGCCAGCGGCTCGGCCGGCAAGGTCGGATGGGCGCGGCCGAAGTCCGGCGCCGGCGAATCCTGCCCGATCTCGACGATGCCGCGGCGGATTGCCCGCGTCCGCGCGAAGTGATCGAACAGCGTCTGGCCATCGCCGCTCCGCATCGCCCGCGTCAGCGCTGAGAGATCCTCGTTGAAGCGGCCGAGCATCTCCAGCACGGCGTCCTTGTTGGCAAGGAACACGTCGCGCCACATGGTCGGGTCCGACGCCGCGATCCGGGTGAAGTCGCGGAAGCCGCCGGCGGAGAACTTCAGCACCTCGGAGCGCGTCACCTCGGACAGCTCGTCGGCGGTGCCGACGATGGTGTAGGCGATCAGATGCGGCAGATGGCTGGTGATGCCGAGAACGAGATCATGATGGTCGGCCGGCATGGTTTCGACATTGGCGCCGAGCTTCCGCCAGAATGCCGCGAGCTTCTCGACGGCTGCTTTGCCGGCATCCGGCGGCGGCGTCAGGATGCACCAGCGGTTGACGAACAACTCGGCGAAGCCCGAGTCGGGGCCGGAATGCTCGGTGCCGGCGACCGGATGCGCCGGGATAAAATGCACATGCTTCGGCAGGTGAGGAGCCATGTCCCGCATCACCGAGCCTTTGACCGAGCCGACGTCGGACACCGTCGCGCCGTTCATCACGTGCGGGCCGATTTCCGCGGCGACATCGCCGCAGGCGCCGACTGGAATGCAGACGATCACCAGGTCGGCGCCTTCGACCGCGGCGGCGTTGCTCTCGACAACCTGATCGACCACGCCCAATTCCGCGATGCGCTTCCGGGTCTGCGGCGAGCGTGCCGTGGCGACGATCGAACGCACCGCGCCCTGAGCGCGGGCGGCGCGCGCGATCGAGCCGCCGATCAGGCCGAAGCCGATCAGCGCCAGCCGGTTGAAGATCGGGAGCTGTTTATCGCTCACTTGGACTTCCCCAGGAACTCGGCCAGCGCCTTGACCACCAGCCGGTTCGCCTCCTCGGTGCCGACTGACATGCGAAGCGCGTGCGGCAGCTTGTAGCCCCCGACCTGACGCAGGATCAGCCCGCGCTTCATCAGAAAGTCGTTGGCGTCGGCGGCGGTGCGGCCCTTGCCCTGGGGAAAGTGGATCAGCACGAAGTTTGCCGCGCTCGGCGTGACATGCAGGCCGAGCTTGGCGATTTCTTCGGTAAGCCAGGCGAGCCATTCGGTGTTGTGCTCGCGCGAGCGCTCCTGGTGCGCGGCGTCCTCGATCGCCGCGATGCCGGCCGCGATCGCCGGACCGTTGACGTTGAACGGCCCGCGGATGCGGTTGATGGCATCGACCACGTGTGCCGGCCCGTACATCCAGCCGAGGCGAAGCGCCGCGAGCCCGTGAATCTTCGAGAACGTGCGCGTCATCACCACGTTCTCGCTGGTGGCGACGAGCTCGATTCCGGATTCGTAGTCGTTGTGGCTGACGTATTCGGCATAGGCCGCGTCGACCACCAACAGCACATGCGCCGGCAGGCCCCGGTGCAGACGCTTGACCTCGTCGAACGGCAGATAAGTGCCGGTCGGATTGTTCGGGTTGGCGAGGAAAACCATCTTGGTCTTCGGCGTCACCCGCTTGAGGATCTCGTCGACGCTGGCGGTGAAATCCTTTTCCGGCGCGACGACGGGTGTGGCGCCGGTGCCAAGCGTGGCGATCGGATAGACCAGGAAGCCGTGGATGGTGTGGATCGCCTCGTCGCCGTCTGCGAGATAGGCCCGCGCCAAGAGATTGAGCAGATCGTCGGAGCCCGCGCCGCAAACGATGCGTGCCGGATCGAGCCCGAACACGCGGCCGATCGCCTCGCGCAACTCCGATGCCGAACCGTCCGGATAGTCTTGCAGGTGCTTGCCGACGGCCTTGTAGGCCGCAAGCGCCTTTGGGCTCGGGCCGAGCGGCGTCTCGTTGGACGACAGCTTGAAAATCTTGTCGACGCCCGGCGCGCTGCTCTTGCCGGGCACATAGGCGTCGATTTCAAGCACGCCCTGGCGCGGCTGGGGACGGGTGGCGGTCATCGCGGCGTTCCTGAATTCCGGCTCGGCTTACGGCTTTTCTGGCACCGTATAGCGCGTCGCGTGGCTGCCGACGAGGGCGGCCGAACGCACCGTCACCCCAGCCTTAACGATCGCGTTTTTGATGTCGGCGAGGTCGCCGCCGGCCGGCACCGAAATGAGCAGTGCCGCGCCGTCGAAGGCGCGGTCCGGCACCGCGATGGTCTCGGCCAGCGCGGACGCCGCAGCGGCCGCCTTGGCGCTCCAGCCCGCGACCCGCAGGCTCCAGGTCTCGATCTCGGTCGCCATGGCGTCGGCGGCGGCCCGCGACACCACAAACACGTTGAGCGGCGCCGGATGGTCGGTGCGGTCGAGGAAAGGCAGCCGCGCGATGATCTTCGGCGCGCTGGCGAATTCGAGCGCGGTCCACCACGCGCCATGGGTGGTGGCGAACGCCGGGACAAGGCCGAGGTCGCCCTTGGATTCCGAAACCGCTTCGACGACGCCCGCCGCGCCAACATGCGGCACGAACGGCACCGTGAAGCCGAAATGAAAACGGGCGCTGTCGCGCATCATGGCGTCGCCCGCCGAGAGGTCGGCGTGCACCGAGAACGGCGCCTGCACATGGGTGAAGGTCGCGATGATGACGCGGAGGATGCTCTCGGCGGTGTCGAGCGGCAGGATGCCTTTGTGGCGCTGGACCAGCCGCCGCATCATGTCGGCCTCGCGGGCCGGCCGGAACGCCGAGCCGGAATCCTGCGTGTTCTTCACCGAGATCAGGCGGTCGATGATCTGCCCGCGCTCCATCAGGAGGCCGTGCATGGCCTCGTCGATGCGGTCGATTTCCTTGCGGAGATCGCCCAGGGAAGGCGCGTCTTTGGGCTTGTTTGTCATGGCTTTACCGGCGCCCATTGATAGGTGGGCCGGGCCGTTAAATCAAAGAAAACATTGACATAACCGGCCGCCGATCCCTACCTAAACCGCAGTATAAGTGTCCGCCGGGTCAAGGCTTATGGGCGACGTCGATACAGCACCGGATGCAGCGACCCGCGGCCGCGAGGCCGACGCGCCGCGCAACTCGTCGGTGGCGCGGTTCGGCGCCGACCGCCCGCTCAAGCTCGACGCTGGCGTCGAACTGACGCCGTTCCAGATCGCCTACAAGACCTACGGCACGCTGAACGCCGGGCGCTCCAATGCAGTGCTGATCTGTCACGCGCTAACCGGCGACCATCATGTGGCGAGCCCCAATCCGGTGACCGGCAAGTCCGGCTGGTGGGAAACCATGGTTGGCCCCGGNAAGCCGATCGACACCGAGCGTTACTTCGTGATCTGCCCGAACGTGCTCGGCGCCTGCATGGGCACGACCGGGCCGGCTTCGACCAATCCCAAGACCGGCCAGCCATGGGGACTGGAGTTTCCCGTCATCACCATCCGCGACATGGTGCGGGCGCAGGCCATGCTGCTCGACGAGCTCGAGATCGACACGCTGTTCGCGGTGGCCGGCGGCTCGATGGGCGGCATGCAGGTGCTGCAATGGGCGGCGAGCTATCCGCACCGGGTGTTCTCGGCGCTGCCGATCGCCTGCGCGACGCGGCACTCGGCGCAGAACATCGCGTTCCACGAGGTCGGCCGCCAGGCGGTGATGGCCGATCCGGAGTGGCGCCACGGCCGTTATTTCTCCGAAGGCACGGCGCCGCGCCGCGGCCTCGCAGTCGCGCGCATGGGTGCGCATATCACGTACCTTTCGGACGCGGCGCTGCATCGGAAATTCGGCCGCAAATTTCAGGACCGCGAGAACCCGACGTTCTCGTTCGACGCCGACTTCGAGGTGGAGTCCTATCTGCGCCACCAGGGCAGCTCGTTCGTCGAGCGGTTCGACGCCAACTCCTATCTCTATCTCACCCGCGCGATGGACTATTTCGATCTCGCCGCCGACTACAACGGCGTCGTGGCCAACGCCTTCCGCGGTGCGCAGACCCGCTTCTGCGTGGTGTCGTTCACCTCGGACTGGCTGTTCCCGACGCCGGAATCGCGCGCCATCGTGCATGCGCTCAATGCCTCCGGCGCGCGCGTCTCGTTTGCCGAGATCGTCACCGACAAGGGCCACGACGCCTTCCTGCTCGACGAGCCGGAATTGCTGGCGATTGTGCGCGGCTTTCTGGACGGCGCCGCCAAGGCCCGCGGCTTGAAGAGCGGCAAGAACGGCAAGTGATAGTTGAATGATGGTCGAGTGATGATGTTGTCCCGTCTCAAGCGCGATCTGACCATGGCCGAGGCCGCCCGGGCCCCGGGCGGCGCGCGCGTCGACTTGGCGCTGGTCGCCGACATGGTGGCGCCCGGCTCCAAGGTGCTCGATATCGGCGCTGGCGACGGCGAATTGCTGCGCATCCTGGGCGAGCAGCGCGGCGTCGACGGCCGCGGCATCGAGATTTCGCGGGAGGGCGTCAACGAATGCGTCGCCAAAGGGCTCGCGGTGATCCAGGGTGACGCCGACACCGACCTGGCCGACTATCCGAACGACGCGTTCGACTTCGTCATCCTGTCGCAGACGTTGCAGGCGACGCGGCACCCGCGCGTGGTGCTGGAACACATGCTGCGGATCGGGCGGAACGCCGTGGTGTCGTTCCCGAACTTCGGCCACTGGAAAATCCGCCTGCAGCTTTTCTTCGGCGGCCACATGCCGGCGACCGACAATCTGCCCTATTCGTGGTGGGATTCGCCGAACATCCATTTCTGCACCATCAAGGATTTCCGCGCGCTGTGCGACGTCACCGGCGCGAAGATGGAGCGCGCCGTGGCGTTTAACGCCTGGGGCACGCCGCTGCGCTTCAACGCGCCGTGGTGGTTCTGGAACCTGTTCGGCGAGCAGGCGGTGTTCCTGCTGAGCCGGCGGGGTTGAGGCAAGAAGTAATCTCCCGTACCGCACCGAGTTCGTCGTTCGTCTTTGCCGGGCTTGACGGCAATCCATGATGAGCGTCGGCGAATGCAGTCTGTAAGGTCGTGCTTCGTTGTGCGGCCTCATGGATAGCCGGGTCATAGGCGAGCGAAGCGGCGCCGTCCTTCGGACCCTATGCTCGGGCAAGACAAACGAGAGGCGATCGCAAATACACATTGGGAACGAACTCCCACCACTCGCGTTCGGTGGTGATGGTCGTTCCTGCGACAGCCACGGACATCGTCGAGACCGACATTCCGGCGCGGCTCGACCGCCTGCCGTGGAGCCGCTTCCACACCCTCGTCGTTGCGGCGCTCGGCATCACCTGGATTCTCGACGGTCTCGAAGTGACGCTCGCAGGCTCGGTCGCCGGCGCGCTGAAGGCGAGCCCGGTGCTCCACTTCAGCAACGCTGACGTCGGCCTAGCCGCCAGCGCCTACTTGGCCGGCGCGGTGCTGGGCGCGTTGTTCTTCGGCTGGCTGACCGACCGGCTCGGGCGCAAGAAGCTCTTCTTCATCACGCTTGCGGTCTATCTCGTCGCCACCGCGGCGACGGCGCTGTCGTGGAATTTCTGGAGCTTTGCGCTGTTTCGCTTCCTGACCGGCGCCGGCATCGGCGGCGAATACGCCGCGATCAATTCGACCATTCAGGAGCTCATTCCCGCGCGCGTGCGCGGCTGGAACGACCTCGTCGTCAACGGCAGCTTCTGGATCGGCGCGGCGCTCGGCGCGCTCGGCGCCATCGTGCTGCTTGATCCCGCGGTGATCGATCCGGAATACGGCTGGCGGGTCTGCTTCGCCATCGGCGCGGCGCTGGCGCTGATGATTTTCTTCATGCGGCTGTGGCTGCCGGAAAGCCCGCGCTGGCTGATGACCCACGGCCGCGCCGCCGAGGCCGAACGCGTCGTCGCCGGCATCGAGCAGCGCGTCACCCACGGCAAGCTGCCGGCCGCGGCCAGGCTGCCGCGGGTGCGGCTCCGCGCTCGCGCCCATACGCCGCTCGCCGAGGTGATGCACACGCTCATTCATCGCCACCGCCCGCGCGCCTTGGTCGGCCTTGCCTTGATGAGCGCGCAGGCGTTCTTCTACAACGCTATCTTCTTTACTTACGCGCTGGTGCTGACCGACTTCTACGGCATCCCGGCGAGTGCGGTCGGCTGGTATATCCTGCCGTTCGCCGCGGGGAATTTCCTCGGGCCTCTTCTGCTCGGGCGGTTGTTCGACGTGGTCGGGCGGCGGCCGATGATCGCGTTCACTTACATCGCGTCGGGCGTGCTGCTGGCTATCAGCGGGTATTTGTTCGAGCAGGGCGCCCTGAGCGCCACCCAGCAGACCTTGGCCTGGACCGTNATTTTCTTCTTCGCCTCGGCGGCGGCNAGCTCGGCCTATCTTACCGTCAGCGAGACGTTCCCCTTGGAAATCCGGGCGCTCGCCATCGCGGTGTTTTATGCGGTNGGCACCGGCNTCGGCGGCATGGCCGGGCCGTGGCTGTTCGGCGCGCTGATCGACACCGGGTCGCGCATGAGCCTGTTCGGCGGCTACCTGCTCGGCGCCGCGTTGATGATTGCGGCGGGACTGATCGCGGCGTTCTTTGCGGTTGCGGCGGAACGCAGGCCGCTGGAGGATGTGGCGCGGCCGCTCGCCTTCGTCGATTAGGACGTGCACTCAAATTAAGGAGTGGGCAAGTCCGCTTTATGCCATAGTCTGGGAACGAAATGGCGGCTGTTCGTTTTAAGACGATCGCGCAAACCGATAGCGACCCAACCAGGCAAGGCATGACAGATCGATTGACGACGGTGCAATCCGCCGGTGCGATATGGCGCTGGCCTCCCGCCATTGTGACGCTCGCGGTGATGGCCGCGCTGACCGCATTGAGCCTCGATGCCGAGGCCGCACAGGCGCGCCCTGCTACACCCAAAGAGGAGACGGCGCCGCGCCATGCGGGCGAGCCGATCCTCGCGATCGTGTCGATAAAGAGCCAGCAGGTCACGTTCTACGACGCCGACGGTTGGATCCTGCGCGCCCCGGTGTCGACCGGCACCAAGGGACGTGAGACGCCGGCCGGCGTCTTTGCCGTCGTCGACAAGGAAAAGGACCACCGCTCGAACATGTATGACGATGCCTGGATGCCGCACATGCAGCGCATCACCTGGAACGGCATCGCGCTGCACGGCGGTCCGCTGCCCGGATATGCAGCCTCGCACGGCTGCGTCCGGATGCCTTTCGGCTTTGCCGAGAAGCTGTTCGACAAACCGCGGATCGGGATGCGGGTGATCATCTCGCCGAACGACGCGGCCCCGGTGGAGTTCTCCCACCCCGCACTGTTGGTGCCGAACGCACAAGCCATCGCGGCTGCTCCGGCGAATGCCGAAAAGCTCGCTCGCGAGGCCGCGGAAGCCGCCAAGGCGGCCGAGACGACGAAGAAAGCCGCCGCGACAGCGGCGCGCGAGACGGCATCGCTCGCATCGTCGCTGCGCAAGCTCGAATTGCTCAAGAAGAGCGCCGACGCCGAGTTGGCGTCCGCCGACAAGGCGCTCGCCGCTGCAAAAACGGACGAAGCGAAGGCACGGGCCGAGGAGCGGAAGCTGAAGGTCGCGGCCAAGGCCACGGAAGCGGCGGCGCGGCTCGAGGCCGCTACATCCGACGCGAAGTCGAAGCTCGACGCCGCTGCCGCCGCGAAGGACGCCGCCAAGGCGGCCGAGACCAGGAAGGCCGCCTCCGCCAAGGCGGCGAGCGACGCGAAGCTCGCCGTCGAACCGGTCTCGATCTACATCAGCCGCGCGACCCAAAAGCTTTACGTGCGGCGCAACACGCATAAGCCGGCGCCGGACGGCGGCGGCGAGGTGTTCGACGCGACCATTGAGGTTCCGGTCGTGATTCGCAATCCCGAGAAGCGGATCGGCACGCATGTGTTCACCGCGATGGCGCGCAACGACGCCGGCTTGCGCTGGAGCGCGGTCACGATCGACGACGCGGACGACGCCAAGAACGCGCTCGACCGCATCGCTATCCCGCAGGCTGTGCTCGATCGCATCGGGCCGACCGCATTACCGCGATCCTCGATCGTCATCTCCGACGAGCCGCTGAGCGCCGAAACTAACTATCGCACCGAATTTGTCGCGGTGCTGAGCAATCAGCCTCAGGGCGGCTTCATCACGCGCCGGCCGTCGACCGAGGATCTCATCGCGAGCGACGCCCGCTACGACGGCGGCTTCGGCTTTTTTCAGCGCAATTGGCAGTCCCAAAGTGGTTTCCCGCGCAATTGGAATTCTCAACCCGGCTATTCCCGCCGTT
>C688J18823_10001199_pt1 | contig 15921 bp, 20 predicted proteins | sample HopSoiMetagenom1_FD_18823 | JGI IMG/M metagenome (IMG submission 18823) | reverse complement strand
GGGTCGCCGCTCTGGTCACGCCACCCGCGCGTGTTCCTCGACGTGGCGAAGGAAGGCGAGTCGCGCTGCCCGTACTGCGGCACGCTGTACGTTTACAAAGGCGCGCCCGTTAAAGGACACTGAGGGTCCGTGCAGCGGATCCTCATAGTGGCCCCTAGTTGGATCGGCGACGCGCTGATGGCGCAACCGCTGCTTGCCCGCCTGCGCGAGCAGCGACCGGGCGTAAAGCTCGACGTACTGGCGCCCGAATGGGTCGCGCCGGTCGCCAAGCGCATGCCGGAAGTGGATGAAGTGATCCCGGTCCCGTTCCGCCACGGCTCGCTGCAGCTCGGCAGCCGCTGGAAGCTCGGCCGCGCGCTGAAACATCGCTACGACGAGGCCATCGTGCTGCCGAACAGCTGGAAATCGGCGCTCGTTCCGTTCCTCGCCCACATCCCGGTGCGCACCGGGTACGTCGGCGAGTCGCGCTTCGGGCTCCTGAATCGCCTGCACCGTAATCCCGACCGCCACATGCGCGAGCATTACGCGCGCCTGGCCGAATCCCCGGGCAACGAGGCGCGCCAGCCGCTGCCGCAGGCGTGTCTCAGGATGGATCCCGCGCAGGTCGCCGCCACTTGCAGGCGCTTCGACGTAAAGGCGCCTTACGCGGTCCTGTGCCCCGGCGCCGAATACGGCCCGGCGAAGCGCTGGCCCTACTTCGCCGAACTGGCGACGCGCCTCGCATTACCTCCCGTACTGCTCGGCTCGCGCAATGATGCGACCGCGGCAGCCGGCATCGAAGGAAAAAACCTGATCGGGAAGACCACCCTCGACGAAGCCATCGACCTGATCGCCGGCGCGCAGTACATCGTCACGAATGATTCCGGCCTGATGCACGTCGCCGCGGCGCTTGGCCGGCCGCTGGTGGCGCTCTTCGGCTCGTCGAGCCCGGAAAAGACGCCGCCGCAGTCCGAGCATGCGCGCGTGCTGTGGCTCAAGCCCGAATGCAGCCCGTGCTTCGAGCGCGAATGCCCGCTCGGGCACTTCCGCTGCATGCGGGAGATCAGTGTCGACCAGGTATTAGCGGAGGTGGCGAAGCTGTGAGCGGCAAGATTTTTCCAACGGCGCAGGACGCCGAAAATGCGTTCTACGAGGCGCTCGAGCGCTGCGATCTCGACGGCATGATGGCGGTCTGGGCGGAAGACGAGGACATCGTCTGCGTGCATCCGGGCGGGCCGCGCCTCACCGGGCAAGACCAAGTGCGAGAAAGCTGGGCGCAGATCTTCTCCAATGGACCGCGCGCGCGCGTGCACATCGCGAACCAGGTCGCGATCAGCGGCATGATGCTCGCCGTGCACAGCGTGCACGAGAACTTCGCGCTCGAGGGTCAGGCGCGCCGCGACACGCCACCCTTGCCCGTCGTCGCGACCAATGTGTACCTGCGTACCGCGGCCGGCTGGCGCATGATCGTGCACCATGCCTCGCCCGCGCCGGCACAGACGCAGGCCGCGCCGCCCGCTCGCGACACGCAGCCCAAGACCCTGCATTGATCGGTCACCTCGAAACCATCCGCGCGGCGCTGTTCCCGCCGCAGCGCGTCGCCTTCCGGCGCAGCCGCTGGGAGACGCCGGACGGCGACTTCATCGACGTCGATTTCGCCGGCGGCGAGGAGCTCGCGCATCTGGCAGTGCTGTTCCATGGCCTGGAAGGCTGCTCGGACAGTCACTACGCAAGGCTTCTCGCACGCGCGCTGCCGCAGGCGGGTTGGCGCGTCGCGATCCCGCATTGGCGCGGCTGCTCGGGCGAGCCGAATCGCCTGCCGCGCGCCTACCACTCGGGCGACAGCGTGGAGGTCGACTGGATCCTGCGGCGCCTCGGACGCCCGGTGGATGCGATCGGCATATCGCTCGGCGGCAACGCCCTGTTGAAATGGCTGGGTGAGCACGCCGGCGCAGCCGCGTCCATCGTGCGCCGCGCTGCCGCGATTTCCGCGCCCCTCGACCTGGCCGCGGCTGGGCGCGCGCTAGACCGTGGACTCAACCGCCTGCTATACACACGCATGTTCCTCGCGACGCTGAAGCCGAAGTCGCTCGCCAAGCTCGCGTCGTTCCCGGGACTCTTCGATGCCGCGCGCGTGCGCGGCGCACGTACGTTCCGCGAATTCGACGACGCGTTCACGGCGCCGCTGCACGGCTTTCGCAATGTCGATCACTATTGGACGAGCTCGTCGAGCGGCCCATGGCTTGCCCACATTGCGGTGCCGACGCTGGTTCTGAATGCGCGCAACGACCCCTTCCTGCCGGAGGCGGACCTCGTCACGGCGGCGGGCAAGCCGGGCTCTTCCGTATTGCTAGAATTCACGCCCCGCGGCGGTCACGTCGGGTTTCCCGGCGGCTGGCTCGCGGCGCGTCTGATCGAATTTTTCCAAAAGTGAAATTACCTACCGAAATCTTCCGCACGTACGACATCCGCGGTGTCGTCGCCACCAGCCTGACGCCGGCCGTGACGCGCGAAATCGGCCGCGCGCTCGGGTCCCTGGCCATAGACCGAAATAAGGAACGCACGGCACCGAAATTCGCGGTGTGCCGCGACGGCCGCCTTTCGGGCCCGCAGCTCGTCGCCGCGCTCACCGAAGGCCTGCTCGCTGCCGGCGCCGACGTCGTCGACATCGGCATGGGGCCCACGCCGCTCGCGTATTTCGCGGCCTACCACCTCGGCTGCGGCAGCTGCGTCGCGGTGAGCGGCTCGCACAACCCGCCCCCGTACAACGGCCTGAAGATGGTCGTGGCGGGCGAAACGCTCTATGGCGACGACATCCAGGGCCTGCGCACGCGCATCGAAAAGGGCGAGCTGAAGGCGGGCAAAGGCAAGCGCAGCGAAGCGAACATTCTGGATGCCTACGTCGAGCGCATTGTCGGCGACGTGAAGCTCGCGCGCCCCATGCGCATCGCCATCGATTGCGGCAACGGCGTGGCCGGCATGCTCGCGCCGCGCCTCTACCGGCGTCTGGGCTGCGAGGTGACCGAGCTCTATTGCGAGGTCGACGGCACCTTCCCCAACCACCACCCGGATCCGGCGCAGCCGGAGAACCTCGTTGAGCTGATCGACACGGTGAAGAAGGGCCGCGAGGAGCTCGGCCTCGCCTTCGACGGCGACGGCGACCGGCTCGGTGTCGTGACGAAAGACGGCGAGAACATCTTTGCCGACCGGCAGCTGATGCTGCTCGCGAAGGACGTGCTCTCGCGCAACCCTGGCGCGGAAATCATCTACGACGTGAAGAGCACGCGGCTCCTCGCACCTTATATCGAGCGCCATGGCGGCAAGCCGACCATCTGGAAGACCGGCCACTCGCTCATCAAGGCGAAGCTGAAGGAAACCGGCGCGCTGCTGGCGGGCGAGATGTCCGGCCACACGTTCTTCAAGGAGCGCTGGTACGGCTTCGACGATGCGTTATATGGCGGCGCGCGCCTGCTGGAAGTGCTCTCGCGCGAGAAAGACCCGAGCGCCGTGCTGAAGGCGCTGCCCAACGCCCCGTCCACGCCCGAGATCCACTGGCAGCTCGCCGAGGGCGAGCCGCACGCGATGGTGGCGAAGCTGCAGGCCGCCAGCGCCAAGCCCTTCCCGGGCGCCGAGCGCGTGCTGACGATCGACGGCGTGCGCGTGGAGTACCGCGACGGCTTCGGCCTCGCCCGCGCCTCGAACACGACGCCGGTGATCGTGATCCGCTTCGAAGCCGACAACGACGCCGCGCTCGAGCGCATCAAGAGCCAGTTCCGCACCGCGCTGCAACCGCTGAAGCCGGATGCGCCTCTTCCTTACTAACTGCCTCTTCTGGTTTTCGATAAGCGCCATGGCCGCCTGTCCCGCCCTTTTCGACCGTTCCCTGCAAACATTGGACGACAAGAATCAGTCGCTGTGCGAGTACGCGGGCAAGGTCGTGCTGGTGGTGAACACGGCGAGCGAGTGCGGCTATACGCCGCAGTACGACGGGCTCGAAGCGCTCTACCGCAAGTACGGCAAGCGCGGTCTGGTGGTGCTCGGCTTTCCGATGAACGACTTCGGCGGCCAGGAGCCGGGCTCGAACAAAGAGATCTCCAGCTTCTGCGTGAACCAGTACGCGATCGATTTCCCGATGTTCGCGAAGACGGACCTGAAGCGCAATCCGCTCTACGCGGACCTCATGAAGGCGACCGGCGAGGCGCCGTCGTGGAACTTCCACAAGTATCTCGTCGACCGCAAGGGCGCGCGCGTCCAGAGCTTCGGCACGCGCGTCGAGCCGAACGATCCGAAGCTCGTCACCGCCATCGAACGACTACTGGAGGAACGTCCGTGAGATTTCTGATTGCCGCCGCCCTGATCGCTCTCGCCGCCACCGGCGCCGTCGCGCAGGACAAGAAGGATGCGAAGAAACCGAGCGCCGCCCAGAAGGAGCAGCAGGACCGGATGAAGGCCTGCAACAAGCAGGCGTCCGACAAGAAGATGAAGGGCGACGATCGGCAGAAGTTCATGTCGGGCTGCCTGAAGGATGACGATCAGCCGAGCGCGGCGCAGAAGGCGCAGCAGGACAAGATGAAGGACTGCAACAAGCAGGCGTCCGACAAGAAAATGAAGGGCGATGAGCGCCAGAAATTCATGAGCTCGTGCCTGAAGGGCGGCGGCGACGAGCCGAGCGCGGCGCAGAAAGCTCAGCAGGACAAGATGAAGGCTTGCAACAAGCAGGCAAGCGACAAGAAGATGAAGGGCGACGATCGCCAGAAGTTCATGAGCGGCTGCCTGAAAGGCTAGCCGGCTACTTCTGCTTCGCCGAGACGGCGTTCAGGGCATCGAGCGCCGTCTTGTCTCCCCGCCACACCGCTTCGAGCTGTTCTTCCATCGCGTCGCGCACGCGGCGCGCTTCGGCCGCACGACCGGCGAGGAAGGCGAAGAAATTCGTCACCCCGACCGACTGACGCTGCGCCCACACGGCCGCGCCCGCCGGCGGCAGGCCGCGCGCTACGACCCCGGTATCGTCGTAATACGGCAATGGCGCAACGCCGACTTCGAACCCCGCCCGCTTGGCGAGCTCGGAGCGGCTCGCGGACGATGAGGTGAGCACCGCGCATTCGCCCGCGGCAAATCGCGCCTCCGCCTCGTTGGCGCGCCCGGAATAGCTGAAGAATCCCGACTTCTCCCAGGTCGCGAGCATCGAGGTCCAGCGCACCATGAGCTGGCGGCTGAACTCGCCGCCGGTGTTCTCCATCATCACCCACGCCGGCCACGAGGTCGTGTAAGCGCAGGACTGGCCGGATTCGGCGAGGCGGCCCAGCGTGCCGGCCATCTCGTACCACGTCTTCGGCACCGCGCCGAGCTTGGCGCGGCGGAACGCCTCGCGGTTGTAATAGAGGATCGGCCGCGCGGCGTTGAGCGGCAGCCCGAGCCGGACCAGGCCCTTCGTGCCCCCCTCGGGCAGCGGCGCGAGATGCACGCCGAATTCCGCCTGGGACGCGTTGTACTCGGCAGCCAGGCGCTCGAGCTGCACGGCCATCGCGCTATCGAGGGAATGCCACAAGCGCACCGGCTCCACAGCGCACGCAGCCGATGCGCAGGCAAGTCCCGCCAGTAGGAGCAGCGTTCTTCTCATCCCTTCTCAAAGTATATAGTCGGGCCGTCATGGCGCGCCCTCATCAGCTGACCGCCCGGGAGATGGCCGCCGCCTTCCAGCGGCAGAGCCTCTCGCCCGTCGAGGTGACGCGCGCGCTCCTCGGGCGCATCGAGGCGTTGGAGCCGAGCCTCAACGCGATGTATCGCGTGAGCGCCGAGCTGGCGCTCGAACAGGCGCAAGGCGCGGAAGCGCGCTGGCGCTCAGGCAGCCCGCTCTCCGCGATCGATGGCGTGCCGGTCACCATCAAGGAAAACATCGCCACGCGCGGCGATCCGGCGCCGATCGGCACACGCGCCAACGAAGATGCGCCGCCGCAACCGGCGGACGCGCCGCCCGCCGCGCGCGTGCGCGAGGCGGGCTGCGTGATGCTCGGCAAGACCACCATGCCGGACTACGGCATGTTGTCCTCGGGCGTTTCCAGCCTGCACGGCATCACGCGCAATCCCTGGCGGCTCGATCGCAATACGTCCGGCTCGAGCTCGGGCGCGGCCGCTGCGGCCGTCGCCGGATATGCACCGCTGCACATCGGCACCGACATCGGCGGTTCGGTGCGCTTGCCGGCGACGCATTGCGGGCTCTTCGCGCTCAAACCGTCGCTCGGCCGCGTGCCGATCGTCCCGCCCTACCTGGGTCGCGTGGCGGGGCCGATGACGCGCAACGTTGCCGATGCCGCGTTGCTCATGAATGTGATCGCCGCGCCCGACGCACGCGACTTCATGTCCCTGCCCGCCGATGGAAGCGATTTCATGCGCGCGCTCGACGAACTGGATCCGCGCGGCCTGCGCATCGCCTTCCTGCCCGACATGGGCGTCGGCCTGGCCGTGCAGCGCGAGGTGCGCGCGAGCGCCGAGGCAGCCGCGAGCGCGCTGGCCGCTGCGGGCTGCGTCGTCGAGCCGATCCGCTCGTTCCTGACCGAAGAGATGCTGGACGGCGTCTGCCGCTTCTTCGAAGCGCGCTCGCATAACGATCTTGCCCAACTGCCGGCGCCGAGGCGCGCGAAGGTGCTGCCGTTCATTGCCGAATGGTGTAGCTGGCGCGCCGAGCGCTTTTCCGGCCGCGACGTCATGCAGGCATACGGCGAGATCATGGCGATGCGCGAAGCGGCCGTCGCAGCCATCGCGCCGTACGACTTCATCCTGTCGCCCACCTCCCCGATCCTGCCCTACGAGGCCGGGCTGCCCGCCCCCGGCAACGATCCGCGTAACGCGCTGCCGCACATCGCCTTCACCGTGGCATACAACATGTCGGAGCAGCCGGCTGCGTCGATCAATTGGGGAACGAGCGGCGAAGGCCTGCCGATCGGCATCCAGCTCATCGGCCACCGCTTCAACGACGCCGGCGTGCTCAAGCTCGCGCGCCTCGTGGAGAAGCTGCGGCCGGCGCAGCGCCCGTGGCCCGATTGAACGCGCTCAGCACGGCTCGAACTCGAGCTGCGAGCGCCGGGGATCGATCGTCGGCCCGAGCTCGTAGACCTTGGCGGCATCGAGGATGGCGGTGCCGGGCTCGCGGCTCATCCGAATGAACTGCGCCTGCGATATGCGGCGCGTTGCGCGGTGCTCCGCTGCCTCGGCGGCGACGCGCAGGTGCGCCGGCATGTCGATCGCGGGATTGTCCTGCGCCCCCGCCACGGTTGTTACGAGCGCCAGGACAAGGCAAAGGGATCGCATGGGCCATGGTGTGTCGGCCTGGCCATTCCGGGCGTAACACTTTGTATCCGGGCGTTACGCCCGCAGCCAGTTGCCGAGCCATTCGCCCGCTTCGGCGAGCAGCAAGGTCAGCAACAAGAACGCCGCGGCGATGGCAATGGTGCTGCCGCCGCGCTTCCAGCCGCGAGTGCGCACGAAATACACCGGAAGCGCGATGGCGGCCAGGATGAGCACGCCCGCGTTCATGAGGCGGCTGGCCGTGAAACCCCGCTCGGCCTTGTCGAGGTGATACCACCAGAAGAGCAGCACCAGCGAGATGCCGGTCTCGACCAGGCCGAACGTGCTCAAGGTCTCGACGCGCCCCGTGGCGAAAGACTCGGCGAGCGGGCTTGCGAAAGAGATCGCGGCCATCAGGGCAAGCGCCAGCGTTTTTTGCTTCATGGTCGAGCGGCATCATAATTTGGTGATGGACCACGCGCTCGATGCGGCGGAGATGGCGGTGCCCGGGCTCGCCGTGCATGTGCTGGAGCGCTGCACCTCGACCAATACGCTGCTGCTCGATGGCGAGTACGAGCCGCCTTGCCTGCTCGCGGCAGAAGAGCAGACCGCGGGACGAGGACGGCGCGGGCGGCGCTGGTACGCGGCACGCGGAATGAGCGCCACCTTCTCGGTCGCCTATCTCAGCCGCCGGCCGCTGCGCGAGCTTACCGGGCTGTCGCTCGTCGCGGGCGTCGCGGCCGCGCAAGCACTCGGCGAGCTCGGCGCGAACGAGGCGCGGCTCAAGTGGCCAAACGATCTCGTCGTCGGCGCCGACAAGCTCGGCGGCGTCCTCGTCGAGACGCGCCCAACCTCCGGACGAATCGCAGGCAGCACGCTGGCGGTTATCGGCGTCGGCATCAACTGCCGGGAGGACGCACAGCTCTCGGGCCGCGTGCGCCGGGGCGTGACTTCGCTCGAGCGCTCGATACCCTTGCCGCGACGCAGCCGTGTGATCGGCGCGGTGGCGGCGAAGCTGATGCGTGGTCTGGCACGCTTCGAAGCGGTCGGCCTCGAGCCGACGCGGGCGGAATGGGAGGCCCTCGACGCCTTCGCCGGTCAGCGCATGCGGGTGCGCCTCGCCGACGGCCGCGTGCTCGCCGGGGTGGCGAGCGGCCTCGCCGAAGATGGCGGCCTGCGCCTTCGCACGGCGCGCGGGATTCGGACCGTGCACAGTGCCCGGGTCGTCGCCGCGCGCCCTCTTATAATGGCCGCGACATGATTCTCGCCATCGACGCCGGCAATTCTCGCGTGAAGTGGGGATGGCACGACGGCGACGGCTGGACGAGCGTCGCCACCGTCTCGCTCATCGAGTTCGCCGCCTCGAGCGACCACGTCAACCCCTTCTCGATCACGCACGAGGCGCCCGAGCACATCGTCATCTCCAACGTGGCCGGCGATGGCGCGCACCAGCTCCTCGTCAACTGGACGAGCATCTTCGACGCCGAGCCGTTGTGGCTGCGCGCGGAGCCGGACCGCTACGGCGTGAAGAACCTGTACGAGCATCCCGAGGTGCTCGGTCCCGACCGCTGGGCAGCGCTCATCGCTGCCCGCTCGATCCATAACGGTGCCTCGCTCGTCGTGAACGCCGGCACGGCCACCACCGTGGACATGCTCACGGCGGAGGGCGTATTCCTTGGCGGGGCAATCCTCCCGGGGGTCGAGCTGATGCGCTTCGTGCTCCATGAGCACACCGGCCGCCTGCCGCTGCAGGAAGGCAAATACACCGACACGCCGCGCAGCACGCTCGATGCGATCGAGACCGGATGCCGCCATGCGCAGGCCGGCGCGGTCGAGCGTATGTACCGCGTGTTTCGCGAGACGGCGCCGGCGCCCCTTTGCATCGTCGCCGGCGGCGCCGGCCGCAGCCTCGTCGACCAGCTGTCGATGCCGCGCCGTTACGTCGAGAACCTGGTGCTCGACGGCCTCGCCCACATCGCCCTCAGCGAACGGGCCGCCGCGCGCGCGCGGCCATCGCTGAAAGCGGCGCGGTGAGAACGCTTTTCCTCGTCCTTCTCCTAGCCAACGTCGCCTTCTTCGCCTGGTGGCGCTTCGTGTCGCCGCCGGACTTGGGCGCCGATGCAGCGCCGCTTACACGCCAGATCGAGCCCGAAAAGCTGAAGGTCGTCCGGCCCGGCGAGGCGGCGCCGACCACTCCGCCGATCGCGCCGGCGCGCGCGCGCCCTGCCGTAGCCGCGGTGGCCTCGCCAAAGTGCATCGAATGGGGCAGCTTCACCGTCGCCGACGCGCCGCGGGCCGAAAAGGCTCTCGAGCCGCTCGCGCTCGGCCAGCGCCTGGGTCAGCGCCGCACCGAGGAGCAGGCCGGCTGGTGGGTGTTCATCCCCGCGCAGACGAACGGCCGTTCGGGCGCAATCCGCAAGGCAGCCGAACTCAAGGCCCTCGGCGTCGACGATTACTTCATCGTGCAGGAGGATGGCCCGCATCGGTGGGCGATCTCGCTCGGCGTCTTTCGTACGGAGGACGCGGCACGGGCGCGACTCGCTGCCCTGCGTGCGCAGGGTACGCGTAGCGCGCAAATCGGCGAAAGGGAGACGACGGTACCCAAGGTGTGGCTGCAGGTTAGAGGCGTAGATGCTCCGCTCGAGGCGAAGCTGCGCGACGTTGCCCGCGAGATCGAGGGCAGCGACCTCAGGCCCTGCGCTTCATAGCCGGTATATCATCGGCCCATGAAAAACGGCCGATGGCTGATTCTCATCACGGCGCTCGCCGCCGGCAGCGCCGCCGCCCAGCAATACCGCTGGACCGACGAGAAGGGCAAGGTGCATTACAGCGACGCGCCGCCGCCCGCCTCGGCGAAGAACGTGCAGAAGAAAAACCTGACGGGCAATACTTTCGCGGGAACGGCGAGTAGCGTGCCCATAGAGGCGTTGAGGTCCTTCCCCGTCACTCTGTACACCCATCCCCAGTGCGCGGATGCATGCGACATGGCGCGCAGCGTGCTGAGAAAGCGCCACGTCCCGTTCACGGAGGTGAGCCTGCTCGATTTGGAGGCGCCGCCGGAAATCCGCGCGCGAAGCGGCGGCCGTGCGGTCCCGGTTATGCGCGCCGGCACGATGGTCGAAATGACGGCGAGCGAGGCCGCGTATAACCGCACGCTCGACCTCGCCGGCTATCCCCCTTCCGATGAGACGGTGATTCGCAATCAGGCACAGCCGGTTGGCGAAGACCTGCCGTTGAAACGGGGCGAGAAGATCGGCCGCTAGCCGAGCGGCAGACGGCCGCCGGCGACATGCTGCGCGACCATCCTCAATAGCTTGTCCGCCATCACGGGCTTGGTCAGGTAACCGACCGCACCGAGGCCTTTGCCCCGGTGATCGCCCTCCTCCACCGACGTCAGGAAGATGACCGGAATGTCAGGAAGCGTCTTGTCGCTCTTCAGCGCCGCGATGAACTCGAAGCCGTCCATATGCGGCATATGAACGTCAGAAATGATGAGCTCCGGTGGGTTGCGCAGCACCAGGTAACCGGCGGCGATGGCGTCCTCGGCGACGTCGACCTCATAGCCGGCGGCGCTGAGGTGCAGGCGAAGCAGGCTTCGCATGCTCTCGTCATCGTCCACGATCAGGATGCGGGCCGCCATAGGCGCTCTTTGGTGCTGGTGGCCCGACTCGAACGGGCGACCTACTGATTACGAATCAGTTGCTCTACCAACTGAGCTACACCAGCTTTTGGGACGGCGAATTATACCGGGGGGCCCCGTGACGGGGGTCACGCCCAGCACCGCCCGTGCCGGCTAGCGCACCGCCGGTCCCCCGCTTTTGCCACTCTCCCGGACGCCTCCGTAGCATTAGCACGACAAACCATCAATAACGGGGAGCCAGTCCATGCGCAACAAGCGGTGCTCAGGTGTCGGTGGCTTCACGCTGATCGAGTTGATGATCACGGTGGCAGTGGTCGGCATCCTGGCCGCGGTTGCGTTCCCCTCTTACACCAACTACATCCGGCGCGGAAAGATCGCCGAGGCGCAGTCGACCCTCTCCGACCTGCGCCTGCGCGCCGAAAATCCTTTGCCGACAACCGCGCTTACGACGTCGGCAACTGGGACACGACGCCGGCACTGAACGGGCGCTATTTCACGTACAGCTGCACCAAAGCGCCCACCACTTACACCTGCACGGCGACCGGCGTGGCGAACCAGGGAATGACCGGATTCGTGTACTCCATCGACCAAAACAATACGCGCGCATCGACGTTCACCGGCCTTGCGGGCTGGAATAACTCCACGACCTGCTGGGTGCGAGAAAGGGCGAGTCGTGCTGAGGTCGCCGAACCGCGGATTTACGCTGATCGAGCTGATGATCGGAATCGGCGTGATCGGCATTCTGCTGGGCCTCGCCTTGCCTGCCTTCGACCGGTTCCTGCAGAACACGAAGATCCGCAACGCCGCCGAGTTGACCATCAGCGGGCTGAACCTCGCGCGCGCCGAGGCGTTACGGCGCAACAGTATCGTGCGCTTCCAGCTAGTGAGCGATCTGACGGCGAGCTGCACGGCATCGGGGAGCTCGCTCTCGTGGGTGGTGAGCCTGTCCGATCCCGTCGGCGCCTGCAACGTCGCTCCGTCCGACACGACGGCGCCGCGCATCATCCAGAAGCGCTCCGCTCTCGATGGCACGGCGGGCGTCGTGATCGCGACAGCCGGCGGAAACAGCATCGTGTACACGGGTCTCGGTCGCGCGACTACCGCTGGAGGAAACATCACGCAAATCGACCTGTCGACGGCCTCAGGCACCTGCGAGCACCTCGACACGGTGAATGGCACGCGGCGTTGCCTCCGGGTGCTGATTTCCACCGGCGGCCAGGCCCGCATGTGCGACCCAAGAGTCGTCGACAACACCGACCCGCGCTACTGCATCTGACATGAACTCGCGCGCACAACAGTCCGGCGTCATGCTCCTGGAGGTCCTGGTCGGGATCCTCATCTTCTCGATCGGCATCATCGCCATGCTTGGCATGCAGGCGACCGCCATGCGCGCCACCGTGGACGCGAAGTACCGTACGGAGGCGAGCTTCCTTGCCAACGAAATCATCGGCGAGATGTGGATCGACCGCCCCAACCTCGTGAACTATCAGACGCCGGCGACCTGTCCCGCCGGCAAGCCCTGCGCCTGGATCACGCGTGTGCAAACGCTGCTGCCGAATTCAACCGGGGCGAATGCGCCGACGATCACCGTGTCGGGCTCGCAGGTGACCATCACGGTGCGCTGGCGCCGTCCGGGCGAGACCTCGGACAGCAACCATACCGCTAGCGCCACCATCAACGGATCCTGACCATGCGCGCACGCGAAACCGGCATGTCCCTTGTCGAGATGATGGTCGCGGTGGCGATCGGCATGGTCGGCATCATCATCATCATGCAGGCGTACCTGACGGGCGAGAACTTCAACCGCGCGACGCTCGGCGAAGGCGGCACGCAGGCGAACGGCCTGATGGCGCTCTACACGATCGAGCGCGAGATGCGCACGGCCGGCTATGGCATCAACACGACCACCGCGCTGAACTGCGGCAACCTGCGCTGGCACTACGGCGGACAGTTCTCCGCCAACGTCGCGGGCGGCACGTTGCCGAACGTGCTCATCGCGCCGGTGGTCATCACGGTCGATGCGAGTCCCTCCGCGCCGGACATGATCTCGCTCCTTTATTCGTCGAAGAACGAGCGCATGCTCCCCGCCGGCATCAGCACCTTCAATTCGTCGGGACCGCCTCGCGTGACCGTGGACGGCCTGGCGGGCTTTGCGACCGGCGACTACGTCGTGCTCGCGAGCTCCGTGGGATGCAGCCTGGTGCGCGTCACGGGTACGGTCCCGGCCTCGCAGACGCTTCAGTTCGCCACCTCCGACCCGCACAACCCAACGACCTGGACGCCGGGCTATCCGAATTACATCGCCAACGACCAAGCCATTGCGCTCGGCGATCCGGCGTACCGCACCTATTACATCGAGAACGGCAAGCTGCGCATGAACGCGGTGCGCCTGCAGCAGGGCGCGCTGGCGCCCATCGATATCGTCGACTATGTCGTGGACATGCGCGCCGTGTACGCCAAAGACAACGGCGCGGGCACCGGCACGGCCGGCGACGGGGTGGTCGACGAGTACAACAACACCCTGCCGACGACCCCCGCCGAATGGCAGCAGGTGATCGGCCTGAAGGTCGCCGTCCTCATACGCAACTCCAACTACGAGAAACCTTCCTCCGGCACGGTGTGCGACGCCACCACGGTGCGGCCGACCTGGTCGCAAGGCACGTTCCGCGCCGCGGACGTCACCAACACCTCGAGCCAGGATCGCTGCTACCGGTATCGGGTGTTCGAGACCACTATCCCGCTGCGCAACATGATCTGGAAGCCGACATGACCCGCTCCTTGCCGATGCGACGGTCCCAGGAGGGCGTGGTGCTGTTCATCGCCCTCATCATCCTCGTTGCCATGTCGCTCGCCGGGGTCGCTCTCATGCGCCGCGTCGATACGGCGAACATCATCGCGGCGAACCTCGCATTCCGACAGTCGTCGATGCACGCCGGCGACATGGGGGTCGAGGTGGGCCGCACCTGGCTCATGAGCATTTCCACGGCCAACCAGTCGCAGCTCTACAACAACAGCCCGGCCATCACCGGCGGCAACGCCTACTTCGCCGACTGGGCGTCCGGCGTCGACCTGATCGGCAACACGACCACCACGGCCGACGACTTCAATTGGAATGGCGCCAACGTGGTCACGGTTACCTCGCCCGCGCCGCCGACGGGCTATACGGTGAAGTACGTGATCCACCGCCTGTGCGTCGGCTCGGGCGACCCGGGCAGCGTCACCTGCATAAAGAACACCGGCTCCGCCGCTGGCCAGTCCGGCAGCACGAAGGGTGCCGCGACCTTCGGCACCTACGCGATCTCGGTGCCGATCATCGCCAGCTATCGCATCACGGTCCGCGTCGCCGGACCGCGGAACAGCATCAGCTACATCCAAGCGGTCATTTCCTAACCGCGCAGACGTCGGGAGCCAAAAATGAAAACCAGCCCCACGCAACGCCAGCTTCTCCTAGCCATCGCCTTTGCACTGGGGACGCCTTTCGCCTCGGCGCAGGTCACGGACATCTCGAACGAGCCGCTCGCGCAGCCCGCTGCCGACGTGAAGCCGAACATCATGCTGATCCTGGATGACTCGGGCTCCATGACGCAGCAGTACACGCCTGATTACCTCGGCCGCAAGTTCGGCGGGAGCAACCCGCTGTGCTTCGACACGAAGGACAGCTCGAACGACATCAGCGGCTCGCTCACGAACTGCGAGGCGGGCGATGTGCCGATCATGTCGCAAGATGTCAACACGCAGTACTACAACCCCGAGATCCGTTATCTGCCGGCGGTGAACTACGACGGCACGGCCAAGACCAACATGAACGCCGCCAACACGGCGAACTGGACGGCCGTACCCACCGACGGCGTGTCCGTCGGCACGACGCTCTTCAAGCGCGACGTGAAGGACATGAACGTCTTCACGTTCTTTTCGCCCAGCCCGGTGGTGCCGACCTCCGATCTCGCCACCGGCTATCCGGACCGCGTGTGGTGCACCGCCCCTGGTGACACGGCTACGGACACCACTAAGTGCAAAACCAACTCGGCGTATAGCTATCCCGACAGCACGTACGGCTACGGTCTGGATAGCAGCGGCAACGTCAAGTACAAGAATGGCGCGGCCTATTACTACCGCCTCGCCACGACGGAGTACTGCACGGACCAGAACCTGACCAGCTGCGTCGCGGCGACCGCGCCGGTCACCATCGCCGGCATCACCTACGACGTCCCGGCACCGGTGCGCTATTGCCGCGATAGCACGCTCGCCAACTGCCAGGCGAAATACAAGGAAACGGGCACCACATATTCCTATCCCAAGTTCGTGGGCAACGTGAACCCCGGTACCACCGGCATCGCCGGCAGCCCGGCGACCGGCAAGATCAACGTCCTCTCTCAGCTGGATACGGCAGGCGCCACGATCACCGGCATTTTCGTCGGTGGGGTCAACATCGTCAGCAGCAGCGCATTTACCGTGGCTTCCGGTTTCACGGCGACATCCGCGGCCACCGCCATCGCGAGCCGCATCAATAGCTTCACCTCCAGCCCGGATTACACCGCTACGTCCTCGAGCGGGGTCGTGACCGTCACTGCCGCCGCCACCGGAGCAACGGCCAACGGTCTGCCGATCAGCCTGACATTCACCCTCGGAAGCAAAACCGCGGCGACCGCGGCCGCCGCCCAGATTTCGGGCGTGAGCACCGGCGACTCCATCACCTCGTTTACTGTCACCGTCGGCACCACGACGTATCAGCTCATCAACTCCAGCATCACCTGTACTACGACGGCGGTGTGCGGGGCCACCTCTACGCTTCGCAATACGTTCATGCGGAACGCGCTGGTGGCGGCGATCAACGCCCGCACCGCCATTACCGGCTTCAGCGCCGGCACTTCCAGCACGGATGCATACACCCTGACGGCACCGCAGAGCCTTGGCTCGTCCATCAACTTGATCGCCGCGAATCGCAATGCCCCGGGCATGACCGTCAACGTCAATGCCTTCACCGGCGGCATCACGCCCGGCGACATCGACCACACCAC
>C688J18823_10001197_pt1 | contig 15950 bp, 16 predicted proteins | sample HopSoiMetagenom1_FD_18823 | JGI IMG/M metagenome (IMG submission 18823) | reverse complement strand
GCGGCCGAGCGACAACCTCGCTTTGTCGCCGTCCGAGAGCGCTTCCATGTCGGCGAGATGCGGGTTTCCCTGCTCGAAGACGCGGAGCTCGAGCCGGTCGTTGCCCCCTTTCGCCGTCGAAAAATTCTTCAGCTGAAAGGAACGGCGGCAAATCCGCGGCGGCGATCGGAAGCTCCGCGCGCCGCGCACCAAGCGCGTGATCGAACGCTTCCGGCCGCTCCGAAACTCGGTCCGTGGCTCACAGCGAATGCGACCGAGGGAAACAACGCCGTCACCGAAAAGACGTTCGCGAAACAGCGCGCGGAGGAGCTCCAGCGCGTGCAGAGAACGACGCGTCCTTTGTCCTCGCCCTGCGCGGTGGTCAGCAACAGGAACGACTGCGCGCGAAAAGGCGTGCGGACGACCCACACCAGTCGCGTCTCGCCGGCATCGCGCCACCACGCGAGATGGACCGCGGGCGACGAAGCGGTGCGGCCGAGGCGAAATACCGTCGGGCGCGAAGGAAACGAGAAGCTCGCGATGACGTCCGGCGCGGGCAAGCTCGAAGTCCGCAGCGAACGATGCCGTGCCTGGCACATCGAGCGATCACTCTTCGCGGCGAAATGCGTGACGGCGGCGATCACCGCGTCGGTCGCGCTGAGCTCCGGGATGGCGTCGCCGGCGGTCTCGAATTCCGCAACGTCGCCGTTCGTGCGAACGACTTTCTCGCCTTCGATGTGCAGCGTGATCTCGCCGCCGAACAGCGGAATGCCGCCATAGTGCTGCTGCAATCGCACGATCGACCGGCCGCCGGCGGTCGTCTGGACATGCGGGTCGGCTACGAACGCATACCGCTCATCGCCGAAGCGCGCCGGCGCGAGATGCGCGTATGCCGTAACGACGGGATCCTGACTCATCCATTATTAAGGAGGGACAGGAATCCGGTTTTCCCTAAATCAGGCAGGCACCACGGCCCGCTTCTCCCCTCTTCTCGCCCACAACACGATCGCCGCAATGATCAAAATCACGCTGATCAGCTGCGCGATGGTGAACGGTCCGAGGAAGCGATCGTCCTTCGCGCGGACGATCTCCACGAGGAAGCGCTCGATGCCCATCATGAGCAGGAACAGCGCGAAGCCGCGGCCTTTGCGATGTTCGCTGCGGGTGTACCGGATCAGGATCGCGAACATCGCGAATGCGGCGAGCGATTCGTAGATCTGCGTCGGATGGACGCGCAGCACTTCGTACGGCGGGATCGACGGGTCGACGTGCACGCCGAATTCGCGCAGCGCTTCGGCGGTCGTCGGCGGGGAGCCTTTCGGGAACGCGACGCCCCACCAGCCGCCGGTCGGACGGCCGTAGTCATCGCCGACGAGGAAGCAGCCGATGCGTCCGAATGCATAGCCGATGGCGAGCGCGGGCGCGGCCGCATCGGCGGCGGTGAGGAACGGCACGCGGCGGCGAACGATCAGCAGCGTGCAGGCGATGAAGCCGCCCATCAGTCCGCCGTACCAGACCAGGCCCGCGCGGTCGAAGAGCAGGTGCCAGTCGTGAAAGAGGATCGCGTAATAGATCTTCGCGCCGATGATGCCGCCGATCGCGGCCCACATCACCACCGACGACGCGAGCTCGTCCGACAATCCATACCGCCGGAACTGCCGCGACAGGATCCATCCCGCCGCGACGAATGCGATGAACATCATCAGACCGAAGGTCGTGATCTCGAACGAACCGATTCTGACGAGAGTTGGGTACATGTGAGCGAGAGATTAAGAGATATAGAGATAAAGAGATAGAGACTATGAAACGGAGAGACTGAGACGGAGGAGGAGACCGTTCTCCTCAATCTCTCAGTCTCTCAGTATCTCTATTTCTTCGCTCACGCCATCGCTTTTTCAATCGACGCCTTCTGATCCGAGATGAACCGGAACACATCGACTTTGCCCGCGGCGTCGAGGTGTTGAGACACCTCGAACAGTTGCACGGACAGCAGCGTGTTGAGGCCGTCGTCCAGCACTGCTTTGCGGCGCTCGAAGGGGAGCTCGGAGATATTGGCGATCAGCATGTTCTCGTCGAAGCGGCCGTACTGATCGAAGAACACGCCTGACCACAAGTCGTCGCTCTCCGCGTTCTGCAGCGCGGTCATGAAAATCTCGCGCGCGGAGTCCTCGCCGACCGCGTTCTGCAGCGCTTCATACAGACGTCCGAACATGTCGTTGTACGTCGAGATCACCTTCAGCAGCTCGGGCGAATCCTCCACATCGAGGAAGACCGGCCGGAACGACTTCTCCTCGGGTGCCACCTCGACCAGGCGCGCGGAGAGCAGCTGGAAAAGGATGCGCGTGACTTCGAACTCCGTCATCTCCGAGAGTCCGATCAGCTCGCGGATCGTCAGCCGGCCGTCGATGCGGTTGTAGACCTCGACCTCGTGGTCGCTCATGTCGAGCGCGCCGGTGTCGGGCTGCTCGCCCGGCACTTTCATGAACACCATGTCGAGGCCGGTGATCTTTTCCTTGATGCGCGCCGTTTCGTCGAGGCGGCGGATGCCTTCCATGATCACGCTCGACGTATTGATCGAGAGGACGATGCGCTCCATCGCGATCTCTTCCACCGATTCGTAGAAGCCGAACGTACCGTCTTTCCACGTGAACAATGAATAGATGATCTCCAGGACCTGGTTCTTGACGCCCCACCAGAGGTCCTTCGGCGAGATCGCGCCCATCTGCACGAGCACTTTGCCGTGGCGCATCGCCGGCGTGACGCGGCGCTTCGACTCCTCGTACTGCTGCTGGTTGATCTTGCCGTTGCGGAGGAGGAATTGTCCGAGGGAATGCTCGGGCGAGTTCGAGTTGGCGAAGACGATCTCGCCGTCCTTCCAGATGATCGTTCGATCGAGCGAGCCATTGCGGAGTGCGAGCTTGCCGGTGGCCCGGATCATGGCGACGAAGCTCAGGACGTCCGGCAACTGGATGCGCGAGAGATCGCCCTGAAGAATCGCTGCGTCACGGGAGGTTTCCGGCATGAGGACCGTCGTCAACAATGACAAAGAAACGCGGCGGGTTCAAGAGTTATTCATGAAAGAGTTTTTGGGTTGCTGAGTTGTTCGGTTGTTGGGTGGAACCGCCCATCCGCCGCACACAACAACCCAAAACCCAGCTACCTATCTCCGGCACTTTGGCTTGCTGGGTGAGTTGCTGGGTTGCTGAGTTGCTCGGTTGTTGGGCGGAACCGCCCATCCGCCGCACTCAACAACCCAAAAACCCAGCAACCCAGCAACCTATCTCCGGCACTTTGGCACCACCCTCACCAGCACATCCACCACCCTCTCGATCTCGTCCGCGGTGTTGAATCGGGACAGCGACACGCGCACCGTCGACTTCGCCTCGGCCGGCGAGAGTCCCATGCCGAGGAGCACGACGCTCGGTTCGACGCGGCCGGACGAACAGGCTGATCCGGTCGACACCGCGATCCCATCCAGATCCAACGCGATCGCGATCCCCTCGGCGTCCGCACCGCGAAACATCACGCTGCTCGTGTTCGGAACGCGCTCCGTATCCGCGCCGTGAAACACGACATCGATACCGAACGCCTGACGCAGCGCCGACTCGAACCGGTTGCGCATCGACGCAATCATCGGACGCACGCTCGCATCCGCGGCGAGTGTCGCGGCGGTGGCGAAGGCAGCGGCGAGCGGCACGTTCTCCGTCCCCGCGCGGCGACGCCGCTCCTGTGCGCCTCCGGTGATCAGCGGCTCGAGCGCGATGCCGCGGCGCACGTACATCGCACCGATGCCTTTCGGTGCGTGAATCTTGTGTGCGGAGAGCGACAACGTGTCGGCGTTCAACACACCGGCATTGATGTCGATCTTTCCCGCGCCCTGCACCGCATCGCAATGCAGATGGATGCCGCGCTCGCGGCAGATACGCCCCACGTCCGCCACCGGTTGCACGACGCCGGTCTCGTTGTTGACCAGCATCATCGTGACGAGGCGGGTGTCGCCGCGGATCGCATCGATCACGCGCGCGGCGTCGACCACGCCGTTCCGTTTCGCCGGAACGACGGTGATGTCGCAGCCGCGCGTGCGCAGTGTCGCGACCGCTTCGCTCACCGACGGATGCTCGATGGCGGTTGTGACAATGTGATGACGTCCTGTGCGCGGCACCGCGCCAAAAATCGCGGCGTTGTTAGACTCGGAGCCTCCGCTCGTGAAGACGATTTCCCGAGGAGTGGCGGAGAGCAGCCGCGCAACGGGCTCGCGTGCATCTTCGATCAACCGTCGCGCCGATTGGCCTTCTTTATGAATGGATGAGGCGTTGCCAAACACGTCACGCATGGCGTCGCAGGCGATGCGGAGGACGTCAGGATGGACAGGGGTCGTGGCGTTGTTATCGAAGTAAATGCGGTTCATCGGGGACGGTCAATGAAACTTGCCTGCTGTGTGCTGTCCGTTTTCTGCTGTCTTTCGTTCTCCATTCTCGCCCAGACTCCCGATCCACAAAAAACCAAGACTCCTCCGCCGCAGGATTCCGGCATCCGCAAGCTCGGGCGCCGCGAGCGCAAGGAGAAAATCGCCGCGCTTCCCGAGCAGTACCGCCAGTTCCTGCAGGACGTCGAGCCGATCATGATGCCGACCGAGCTCGACACGTTCCTCATCCTGGAGACCGACGCGCAGCGTGAGATCTACATCGTCGAATTCTGGCGCCGCCGCGACGTCGCGGCCGGCACCACCAATCACGCGTTCAAGGACGAGTACTACAGCCGCCTCGAGGAAGCGAAGTCGCGCTTCAAATACCTCTCCTCCGATCGCGGGCGCATGTACCTCATTCATGGCGAGCCGGATGAGCTGCTGAAGATCGATTGCTCCCGATTGCTCGTCCCGCTCGAGATCTGGAAATACGCCTACGTCCCCGGCCTCGGACATCAACAGCGCCTCCTCTTCTATCTGCCGCGCCATGGAGGGGACTACAAACTCTGGAGCACGATGGGCGATCAGAACGATGCGCTCGCGGAACTGGTCTCCGAGGAAGTCATGGGCGCGTCTGCGGGCGACCGCGGCGCCGTGAGCAACGTCTTCTTCTCGTCCGCGGCATCGAACAGCTTCGTCAGCAAGATCGAAGTCGACTGCAAAGACGGCGACGAGATCATGAAAGCGATCTTCCAGATGCAGCAGAACCGGACCGACCTGCCGAAGGTCTTCGATCCGCCGAAGATCGACGAGGAGAGCGTCGGCAAGATCCTGAAATCGGTCGTGCTGAGCAATCCGAATGCGCCGAAGCTCGCGGCCGACTTCAGCATCAAATATCCGGGCAAGCAGGGCGGACGCACCGACGCCGAGATGACGCTGATGGTCCCGAAGTCGCAGCTGAAGATCTCCGATGTCGGCGGCACGAAGCTGTACAGCATCGACGTCACCGGCGAGGTGCTGAAGGAAGGACAGCTCTTCGAAAACTATCGTTACCGGTTCGACTATCCGTCCGATATCAAAGACGAGAAGCTGCCGGTGGTCATCGATCGCCTGCTCCGTCCGAACGATTACCAGTCACGCATCAAGCTCACCGATCCGAACGGCGGCGGCGAAGGAATCTTCGAATCGAAGATCACCGTGCCGGAGCTCTTCGACACGCCCGATCAGATGAAGGCGAAGTCGGCGGGTGCGACGACGGTGGCGCAGCTGAAGGACGATCTCGAGACCGGGCAGACGAAGCTGCGCATCGTGCCGCTGGCGGACGATCTGCTCGCCGGACTGCAGCACATCGAGACGATCGCCGTCGGCGACAACATCAAGGCGGTCGAGTTCTATCTCGACAACCGCAAGGTGATGGTCAAGCGTCAGCCGCCGTACACGCTCGATCTCGATTTCGGCGACGTGCCGCAGGCGCGCCGCATCCGCGCGATCGCGCTGAACGACAAAGGCGAACAGATCACCGGCGACGAGATCGTGGTCAACACCGGCACCGATCCATTCCGCGTGCGCATCGTGTCGCCGCGCGTGGCGCTGAACATCCAGGGTAAAACGCGCGTCGAAATGTCGGTGAAGACGCCCGAAGGGAAGCAGCTCGACAAGCTCGAGCTCTATCTCAACGAGACGCGCGTGGCGACGCTCTACGATCCGCCGTTCGTGCAGCTGGTCGACATCCCGAAGAACGAAGGGGTCGGATATCTGCGCGTCGTCGCGACCTTGAAGGACGATCCGACGCCGCCCATCGAAGACGTCGTGATGATCAACACGCCGCAGTACATGGAAGAGGTGAACGTCCACCTCATCGAGCTGCCGACGACGGTGATCGTGAACGGGCGTCCGCGCAACGACCTGCCTGAGGCGGCGTTCAAGGTGCTCGACGAAGGGAAGCCGGTGAAGGTGACGAAGTTCGAGCATGTGTCGAACCTGCCGCTGTCGATCGGCGTGGCCATCGATACATCGGGCTCGATGCAGCCGCGCATGTCCGAGGCGCAGAAGGCCGGTGCGTCGTTCTTCCAGAGCGTGATGCGGCAGGGCGACAAGGCGTTCGTCGTCGGCTTCTCGACGGAGCCGTCGCTGATCCAGAAGTGGTCGCCGCGGCTGGCCGATGTGAACGCGGGACTCGCACGTCTACGCGCTGAAGAATCGACCGCACTCTACGACGCGGTCGTCTACTCCCTGTACAACTTCCTCGGCGTCCGCGGACAGAAGGCGCTGATCGTGATCACCGACGGCAAGGACACCGCGTCGAANTTCAATTTCGATCAGGCGCTCGAGTACGCGCGACGCGCCGCGGTCCCGATCTACGGCATCGGCATCGGCATCCGGGCGACGGAAGTCGATGTGCGCTACAAGTTCGGCCGCTTCTGCAGCGAGACCGGCGGCAACGTTTATTACATAGATAATGCGACGGATCTCTCCCGCATCTACAACGAGATCCAGAACGAGCTGCGCTCGCAATACGTCCTCGGGTTCTATCCCCCCGATGGCGTGAAGCCCGGCTCGAAGTGGCGCGAAGTGAACGTGCAGGTGAGCGAAGGCCGAGCAAAAACCATCCGCGGCTACTACCCATAAGGAGTGCGGCAGCTTGCTGCCGCGAACATCGGGGATTGAACGCAGAACGCAGAACGCAGAGTCAGAACTGAGAATCAACGAGCGCCGCGCGGCGCTTACTTCGACGCCGCGCCGACGAAGTTACGAATCCGCGTCACCAGTTCCACCACATCGAACGGCTTCTGCACGCCCCCCGCGGCGCCCAGCTTCACTAGCTCATCCGGATCGAGGCGGTCGCCGCTGAGGATCACGATCGGCACCTGGCCGTCGAGCACCGCATGCAGCGCGTGCATCGCATCCGCGCCGCTCATGCCGGGCATGTTCAGGTCGAGCAGGACGAGATCGGGCCGCACGCCGCCGCGAATCACCTCGAGCGCCTTCTCGCCACTGCCTGCGACGACCGGATCGAATCCGAATTCGCGCAGCAGACTCTGCATCAGGATCTGGATCGGAACATCGTCATCGATGACGAGAATGACCGGCTTTTCACTCATTGCGACCGGCTTCGGAGTGTAACGTAAAATCGCAGCCTCAATGGCCACACGTCACGACCGCAAAGTCTCGATCCTCGATGTCATGGGTCCGGTGATGGTCGGACCTTCCAGCTCGCACACGGCCGGCACCGCGCGCCTCGGACGCGTCGCGCGCGAGATCCTCGACGAGGACCCGGTCGATGTGAAATTCATCCTCCATCCGCCGCTCGCCGCGACGTATCGCGGACACGGCTCCGACTTCGCGCTCGTCGGCGGCTCGATCGGCCTCAACGTCGACGATCCGCGCATCCCCGAAGCGATCCGCATCGCCGAGCAGATGGGCGTCAACATCGTCTTCGCCGAGGAAGACCTCGGCGACGTGCACCCGAACACGGTGCGCATCGAGATCCGCGGTGCGAAGCGCGAAACGGAGATCGTCGGCTCATCGATCGGCGGCGGCGTGATCGAAGTGTTCAACATCAACGGCTTTCAGACGCGCTTCAAAGGCGACTCGCCGACGCTGCTGCTCTTCTATCGCGACCGCCCCGGCATGATCTCCGAGGTCACTCGGATCATCGCCGAGGAAGGAATCAACATCGCGTCGCTCTACTGCTCGCGCAAACAGCGCGGTAAAGACGCGTTCATGCAGATCGATGTCGATTCGCCCCTCGGCAAAAGCGCGCTCGATCGCATCTGCGCGACCGCGGATGTGGCCGAGGCGAAGTATCTGGACAAGATTCCGTAAAGGCAGAGGGCAGAAGGCAGAGTGTGGGGCCGCCGACTCGGCGGCCTGTGTAAAAGCTGAAATCTGAAACCTGAAACCTGAAACCGGTTTTGTGTGGCGCCGGCGACCCGCCGGCGTGCTCCGCGTGGTCCGCCGCCGAGTCGGCGGCGCCACACCGTAGCGAAACCTGAAACGGCGAGGCGAAGCATCTGGACAAGATTCCGTAAAGGCAGAAGGCAGAAGGCAGAAGGCGGAGTGTGGGGCCGCCGACTCGGCGGCCTGCGTAAAACCTGAACCTGAAACCGGTTTTGTGTGGCGCCGGCGACCCGCCGGCGTGGTCCGCGTGATCCGCGTGATCCGCGCGATCCGCCGCCGAGTCGGCGGCGCCACACACCGCCGCTGCAATTTCAGGTTTCAGGTTTCAGGTTTCAGGTTTTCGATCATGATCGAATCGTTTGCACAGCTCGAACAAATCGGCAAAGAGCGCGACCTCGCCGATGTCTTCCTCGAATCCGATGAGCAGGAGCACGGCATCCCTGCGGCCGACATCCTCCTCGCCCTGCGCCGCCGCCGCGCGGTGATGCGTGACTGTGTCGAGCGCGGCAAGAACGGCGGCTTGTCGATGGGCAAGCTCGTCGGCAACGAAGCGAAGAAACTGAATGAAGCGTTCCAGTCGGGACGCACCTTCCTCGATCCGCTGACCATCAAGGCAGAGCTTTACGCGCTGTCGGTCATGGGCGAGAACTCGCGCATGGGCGTCATCGTCGCGGCCCCCACTGCCGGCGCGGGCGGCGTTGTGCCCGGCATGCTGCTCGCGCTCGAGGAAGAGCGGCAGATCGATCCGGAGAAGACCGTGCGTGCGCTCGTCGTCGCGGGCGGCATCGGCTCCATCGTCGCGCTGTCGGCGAACATCTCCGGCGCCGCGGGCGGTTGTCAGAACGAAGTCGGCGTCGCGGCGGCGATGGGCGCGGCTGCGGTCGCGTACATGATGGACGGCACGACGCGCGTATGCGTTCAGGCTGCCGCGCTCGCGTTGAAGAACACGCTCGGACTGGTCTGCGATCCGGTCGGCGGACTGGTCGAAGTGCCCTGCGTCAAACGCAACGCGCTCTTCGCCGTGCACGGACTCACCGCCGCGCAGCTCGCGCTCGCCGGCATCGAGTCGGTGATTCCGATGGACGAAGTGGTCGAGGCGATGGTGCGCATCGGACGCGCGCTGCCGCGCGGTCTCAAGGAAACGGCCGAGGGCGGACTGGCCACGACACCGACCGGCTGCGCGATCGGCGACCGGTTGAAGAGCGAAGCGAATCAGCGGCGGGCGGAGCGGGCGGCGGAGCGGGAACGCGTCGCGCAGGAGCGCAAATCGACCGCGCATTGACCGCGATCGCCACGTCCAGCTCGTCAACGATTTTCATATCTATTCATGGACCCGCAGGGTACCGTGGTGATGACATGAAGCCTGACTACGGGACCCTGAATGCCGCTTAGCGCCACGCCCCTTTCCGCCGCCATGCTGCGCGACGCACTTCGCGGCCGGCGCCTCAATGAAGGTGCCGCGCGCGTGCTGAAGAAGCTGGAGAGCGGCGCAGGGAGTGGTCTGCGCCGCGTGTACACGCGCATGGGCAGCTCGGTGATGCTGTCCGATCTCGCATCGGACGAATGGCTCGCCAGCAGCGGCTACATCGCCACGCGGCACTGCTGCAGCGTGCAATCGCACGACGCGCTGAAGTGCGACCGGATCGCGTACTGGATCAGCGAGCTCGATGCGGCGGAGCTCTGGGTCGGCGAACCGCTGGCGGATTGACGTAAACAGCGGTGATGCTAAAGTCCGCCGCATGACGCAAGCCAACATCGACGAGCTCATTCACACCGCGGTTTTCAGCGATGACGCGGCGGCGAAATCGGACGCGCGCAGACAGATTCACCTGCAGGCGCGGCACAGCGGCGCGATCTCCTCCTCGATCTATCCGTTCTACATGGCGATGGCCCGCGGCGAAGTCGCGCAGCGCTTCACCGTCCCGGCCTTCAACATCCGCGCGCTCACCTACGACTCCGCGCGCGCTCTCTTCCGCGCCGCGATGCGCCACAACGCCGGCGCGTTCATCTTCGAGATCGCGCGCTCCGAGATCGGCTACACCGAACAGCGTCCCGCCGAATACGCGGCATGCGTCCTCGCCGCCGCGATCAAGGAAGGCTTTCGCGGACCGGTCTTCATTCAGGGCGATCACTTCCAGGCCAGCGCGAAGAAATGGGCCACGGCGGAGGGCAAAGCGGCGGAGATGAAAGCGCTCGAATCGCTCATCGATGAGGCGATCGCCGCCGAGTTCTACAACATCGACATCGACACCTCGACGCTGGTCGATCTCCAGTTCGAAACTCGCGATGAACAGCAGCGCGAGAACTATCTCGGCACCGCGCACTTGACGAAGTACATCCGCGAGCGCGAGCCGAAAGGCATCACCATCTCCATCGGCGGCGAGATCGGCGAAGTCGGCAAGTACAACACGCAGCCGGACGAAGTACGCGCGTACGCCGACGGCCTGAAGCGTCATCTCGACGGACAGATCGGCATCAGCAAGATCAGCGTGCAAACCGGCACCTCGCACGGCGGCGTTCCGCTGCCCGACGGCACGGTCGCCGCGGCGAAGATCGATTTCGATGTGCTGCGCGAGACGACGCAGATCTGCCGCAGCGAGTACGGCATCGGCGGCTCCGTCCAGCACGGCGCGTCGACGCTGCCGGAGTCGGTGTTCAACAAGTTTCCCGAATCGGAAGCGGTGGAGATCCATCTCGCCACCGGCTTCCAGAACATGATCCTCGACGCGCCTGCGCTGCCGCAGAAGATGAAAGACGCCATTCGCGACTTCTGCTTCGCCAACTGTGAGGACGAACGGAAGTCAGGCGAGACGGACGAGCAGTTCGTCTACAAGACCCGAAAGAAGGCGCTCGGTCCATTCAAGAAGCAGATGTGGGCGCTGCCGCCGCAGAACAAGCAGCCGATCGTCAGCGAGCTCGAAGCGAAGTTCGAGTTCCTGATGGAGAAGCTCGGCGTGTTCGACACGAAGGAGCTCGTCGCCAAGTACATCGCCGCGGTGCCGGCCGATCTGCCGGAGTACCGCGAGGCGAGCGCGGAGCTGACGGCGGCGGCGATGGTGGATCCGAACGAGGGAGAGTAAGAGACGGAGAAACTGAGAGACGGAGAAAATCGGGCCTCCGTGTCTCAGTCTCTTCGTCTCTCTATGACTCCGCTTCTCCTCATCTCTTCCGTCTTCGCGATTGCGCTGCTCGCCGGCTTCGCCGGCTCGCTTCTCGGACTCGGCGGCGGAATCATCGTCGTCCCGGCGCTCACCCTCATCTTCGGCGTCGACATCCGGCTGGCCATCGGCGCATCGATCATTTCGGTGATTGCGACGTCGAGCGGCGCGGCGGCGGCCTACGTCAAAGAAAACCTGGCGAACCTGCGCGTGGCGATGTTCCTGGAGATCGGCACGACCCTCGGCGCGATCAGCGGCGCATATCTCGCCGGCATCGTCCACACGCGCTTTCTCTTTATCCTTTTCGGCTTGCTGCTCGCCTGGTCCGCATTCGCGATGCTGCAGAAGCGGCCCGCAGCGCACGGCGCGGCGTATGCCAGTCCGCTCGCCGATCGCCTGCGATTGCACAGCAGCTACTTCGACGAGGCGATTGGCCAAGCAGTTGACTATCGCGTCACGCGCCCGCTGACCGGCCTCGGACTGATGTATCTCGCCGGCGCGGCGAGCGGACTGCTCGGCATCGGCTCCGGAGCGCTCAAGGTGCCGGCGATGGATTTAGCGATGCGCTTACCGATGAAAGTCTCTACGGCAACGAGCAATTTCATGATCGGCGTCACGGCGGCTGCGAGCGCGGGGCTCTACTTTGTGCGCGGTGACATCGATCCAGTGCTCGCAGCACCGGTCGCCGCCGGTGTGCTTTTCGGCGCCACGATCGGCTCACGCTTCCTCGGCCGGCTCGAGAGCCGCGTCATCCGCGCGGTGTTCGTCGTGGTGCTCGTCGTCGTGTCGGTGCAGATGCTCGTGCGAGGCGTGGTGCTGTGAGAGCGGAGACGCTGATCAGCTGCCTGCTGCGCACCGGCGTCGCCATCAGCGCGACGCTCGCCATCATCGGGATGATCGTGATCGTCGCGCATCATCCGGCGCACGTGCAGGGGCAACCGATGCACGACATCCGCGAAGTGATCGACTCGCTCGAGCACGGCCACGGCCAGGGCATCGCCATGCTCGGCCTCTTGCTGCTCATCGCGACACCGGTGGCGCGCGTCGCCGTCTCGATCATCCTCTTCGCACGCCAACGGGACTACACGTTCGTCCTCATCACCTCGACCGTCCTCCTCCTGCTGATCCTCTCCTTCGCTCTCGGCGCCGCCGGCGTCTGAGCCCGTTTCATCCGCTCTCTCTCACACCGAAGGAGGTTCCATGCGACTCTTCATCACTCTTTTCGTCGCCGCTGCGGCATTCGCCCAACCGGCCCAACTCGTCACCACCGCGAACACGATCGAATGGCAGCAGTCCGCCGCCAATCACGCCGTCGTGCTGTCGCTGCAGAAGCCAAACGGGGAGGTCGTCACGCAGACCTTCACCGCGGGTAGCACGCCTCTACTGCGCGTGGAGAATCTCTACGGCGACGGGATCTACGCGTACGAGCTGCGCAGCGACGACGGCGGCATTCAGTCCGGATCGTTCGCCATCATGAAAGGCGCGATTCTTTCTCCCAATCGCCCGGAGAAACCGCGCATGAAAGTGGCGCCCGACACCTTCTTCTCCGACTTCGTGTCCGCCGCAGGTGGTCTGTGCGGCGGTGCCGATTGCACCAGCACCGAAGTCATGGGACTCGCGACGATCAAGGGCAAGGCGAATAACGTCCGCCTCAAGTTCGAGGACACCTCGACGTCCGCCGGCTTTCCGACCACCGACTGGCAGATCAGCGCGAACGACACCTTCAGCGGAGGCTTGAACAAGCTCTTCGTCGAGGACCTCACCGCCGCGACGACACCGTTCACGATCGAAGGCGCCGCGCCGACCAACACGCTCTACGTCGACAGCACCGGACGCGTCGGCATCCGCACGTCCACTCCCGGCAAGACGCTGCACCTCGCCGACTCGGTCGTTCCGACGATCCGCATGGAAAACACCACGTCACCGCTGGAGAACTGGGACATCAGCGCGAGCAACAGCAACTTCATCGTGCGTGACGTGAATCACGAAGGAGATCCGTTCATCATCCGCGTCACCGCCCCCACCAACACGCTCGTCCTCGACTCCACCGGCCGCATTGGCCTCGGCGTCGCCTCGCCGCTCTACCAGATCCATCACAGCAGCGGCGCGCGTCTCGACACCGGCGTCTGGGTCGATGCCTCGAGCCGCAAGGTGAAGCAGGACATTCACGCGCTCGATAGCAAATCCGCATTCGACGCACTGCAGGCGCTGCAGCCGGTCACGTTCGAATACAAGGCGAATCCGAGCGACACGCATGTCGGCTTCATCGCCGAGGATGTGCCGGAGCTCGTGGCCACACCCGATCGCACCGGCATCGCGCCGATGGACATCGTCGGCGTGCTCACCAAAGTGGTGAAGGAACAGCAGAAAACGATCGAGGAGCTGCGCACCCGGCTCGATCGCCTCGAACAGCGATAGCAAACTCGGTGCGGGGCGGCGACCAATTTGCATGTCGTCGCTCCGCAGTGGAGCTCGTCCCCGAAAGCCTGGAGCTGATTCTTCATCACGGCGTCGACTCGATGGAGTCGATCGACATCCTTCTCTTACTGCGCAGATCCGAGGCGTTCTGGACGTCGGAAGCGATCGCGCAGCAGCTCGGCATCGCGAAGGACGTCGTGGCGCAGAAATGCGCGAATATGGCGAAAGCGCAGCTCCTCGCGGTCGGCAGCGACACCGGCGCCTATCGTTACGCACCGCGCAATGACGCGACGTGCGAAGCCATCGACAAGCTGGCCAACCTGGAGCGGCTGCGCGCGTTCTCCGACGCGTTCCGTCTGAAGAAAGCATGAGACTGTTCGGCACGATCGTCTACGCACTCTGCGCGATCACCAGCGCCGCCTGCGCCTGGCTCCTGCTGCGAAGCTGGATGCGCTCGCGACTGCGCCTGCTGCTCTGGAGCGGACTCTGTTTCGTCGGTCTGACGCTGAACAACATCGCGCTCTTCGTCGACCTGCGCGTGCTCCCCGAGCTCGATCTCTCGATCTGGCGCACGATCCCCGCGGTCGCCGGCGTGGTCGTCCTCGTGTTCGGCCTGGTGTGGGAGACGCGCGGATGATCCTCTTTCTCAGCGGCGTCCTCACGATGGGCTACCTGGTCGCGGCGCTCTTCTTTCTGCGCTTCTGGCGGCAGACTCGCGATCGTCTCTTCGGCTGGTTCGCCGCCGCGTTTTTCATCCTCGCGCTGCATCGCGTGTTCGTGGTGTCGATGCCCGACAGCGAGCTCGGATATGTCGTGCGGCTGCTCGCGTTCGTGGTGATCCTCGCCGCCATCTGGGACAAGAACCGCGCGACCGCGTAACGACTGGTGTACGACAAGCTCTCAGCTTGTCGCTCTCGTTGTCGCTCTCCGCTTGCTACCGAGGGCGACAACCTAAGAGGTTGTCGTACACCACCCCCCACCACCCGCGTGATGCGCATCACACGATTGCTGTACCACCTCGCACCGCATCGCGTGCGGACCTCCTCATACCCTGTACGCATGTCGCGACGAATTGCAGAACCCTACAAGATCAAGAGCGTCGAACCGATTCGCATGACCACCCGCGCAGAGCGCGAGCGCGCCATCACCGCGGCCGGCTACAACACGTTTTTGCTGCGGAGCGAGGACGTGTACATCGATCTGCTGACCGACAGCGGCACGTCCGCGATGAGCGACGCGCAATGGTCCGCGATGATGCGCGGCGATGAAGCGTACGCCGGCGCGCGATCGTTCTATCGATTCGAAGCGGCGGTGCGCGAGATCTACGGGTTCAACTGGGTCATCCCCACGCATCAGGGCCGCGGCGCGGAGCATCTCATCTCGCGGATCCTGATCCGTCCCGGCCACGTCATCCCCGGCAACATGTACTTCACCACCACGCGAGCGCATCAGGAGCTGCAGGGCGGCACGTTCGTCGATGTGATCGTCGACGAAGCGCACGACTCGATGTCCGGTCATCCGTTCAAAGGCAACGTCGACCTGGTGAAGCTCGAGGCGGTGATCGACCGCGTCGGTGCGCACAACATCCCGTACGTCAATGTCGGGGTGACGGTGAACATGGCGGGCGGGCAGCCGGTGTCGATGGAGAACCTGCGCGACACGCGCTCGCTGCTGCGCCATCACGGCATCCGCATGTGGTGCGATGCCACGCGCGCGGTGGAGAACGCGTTTTTCATCAAGGAGCGCGAGCCGGGCTACGCGGACAAGCCGGTGCGCGCGATCCTCAAAGAGATGATGGCGTACTTCGACGGCTGCACGATGTCGGCGAAGAAGGACTGCCTGGTGAACATCGGCGGCTTCCTCGCCGGCAACGACGAATCGATCCTGCAGTCCGCGCGCGAACAGGTGGTGATCTTCGAAGGGATGCCGACCTACGGCGGCCTCGCCGGCCGGGACATGGAGGCCATCGCGCAGGGCATCTACGAAATGGTCCACGACGACTACATCGCGCACCGCATCCACCAGGTCCGCCACCTCGGTCGTCAACTAGTTGACTTCGGCGTCCCGATCGTCCTGCCGATCGGCGGACA
>C688J18823_10001196_pt1 | contig 15957 bp, 15 predicted proteins | sample HopSoiMetagenom1_FD_18823 | JGI IMG/M metagenome (IMG submission 18823) | reverse complement strand
AACGCCAAAACGTTTATGCCATGCAAACGCCGCAAATTTTTGAACGGACATTATTGGAGAAGGCCTACGTTGCGGTCGGGACTAACCATCAACATGTTACCGACGAAGTCTCGGCGGTCCAATTGCTTGGACAGAAGGTGCTTCTGGTGGAGAATCAGGAGCCTAATTTCAAGATCACTTACCCACGTGATCTGCAGTTAGCGGAATCGGTGCTGGTGGAGAGGGCACGACAACCGACTGCGAACCGTTGACCGATTGCGCTATAAGGGATAGCGGCTAGGTGGATCGGCCTCCCCGAGGACGATGCTAAAGGTCGCTCTCGGCGAAGGCGCGACATTTTGAACGGCTTGCCGTTTTAGATTTGCAACGCGCTCGGCCATCGCGTTCCACCGGTACGATTATTCGAACTCGAGACGGCGGCGCAGCGTCGTCATCGACTTTTCGCATCTGACAGTCTTAGATGATTTCGAATGCACGAGCAGGATGCGGAGCAGGCGCTCCTGAAGCAAATCGCCGACGCCAATCTTAGTCAATTGATGGCTATGTGGGCGGCGCATCCGACTAGCGACTGGAGCCAGTCGCCTAACGTCTACGGCGCGTTAACGCGGAAAATACTTGCGGACGGCGAACCGCTGCTGGCTTACGATGTCGTCGCCGAAGCACTGAAACTCTGGCCGTCAGACATTTCCCTGCGGCAGCTCCAAGGCCTGGCGCTCGCTCGCAGTGGCGCCACCGAACGTGCTAATGCAATTCTTTTGGAACTTCGAAGCGAAGGCGCGCGCGACGAGGAGACGCTCGGCATGCTGGGGCGCACTTACAAAGATTTAAGTGAGCGAACGAAATCGCCGCAGCGTGAGGAGCTGTTTCGCAGTGCAGCCGAAATTTACAACGAGGCTTATGAGGCAAGCGGCGGCTACTACACGGGAATCAATGCGGCCACGATGAACCTGGTTGTGGGAGAAGAAGGTCGCGCCTGCGCCATTGCCGAAAAAGTGCGGGAACAATGTCTCGCGGAGGTGGAAGATCCGGCGGGCGACCCGTACTGGGAGTATGCCGCTCTCGGCGAAGCAGCTTTAATTTGCCAGGATTGGGCGGACGCTGACAAATGGTACGGTCGCGCGGCGGAACAGGCGCAAAAACGATATGGCGATCTTCAATCCAGCCGGCGTAATGCGCGATTGATCCTGAAATACTGGCGAAAGGATCTGCCCACGGTTGAGAATCATCTGCACGTACCGGCAGTGATGGTGTTCGCCGGACACATGATCGATCGCCCCGATCGCGAAGGTCCGCGGTTTCCGCCGGCCGATGAAACAGCGGTGGCGAAACAAATCAAAGCGGAAGTAGAGCGGTTGAAGCCAGGATTTGGATTTAGCTCGGCGGCATGTGGCTCCGACATCTTGTTCCTGGAAGCGATGCTCCGCCGTGAAGCAGAAGTCACCGTGGTGCTTCCATACCAATTGGAGCAATTCATCGCCGACAGCGTCGATGTCATTCCGGGGTCGAACTGGCGCGATCGGTTTGATCGTATCCTGCAAGAGGCGACGCGCATCGTCATCGCATCCAATCAGCGGCTGGAACTCGGCGGTGTCTCTTATGAATTTTGCAACGAGATGGTACTCGGGTTGGGAAGCATCAAAGCACGGCAGTTGGATACTGAGCTGCTGTCGTTAGCGGTGTGGAATGGGCAGACCGGCGATGGCCCCGGGGGCTCCGCGAGCGTGGTGGAATCGTGGCGCTCGTTAGGCCTTGACCCAGTTGTGATCGGTCTGCCGCACGCAGAAGCAGATCCGCCGGCTCGAAGAGAGTTCCGTGGTGAAGCTGGCGCGCAGGCCCCGGGGTTTGCCGCGCGGATTGTGCCGATCCTTTTTGCCGATGCGGTTGGCTTCAGCAAACTTGATGAAGCCGAAGTGCCGCGATTCGTAAAACACTTTCTCGGGGCGATCGCGGCGTTGGCCAAGAATTTCAGCGGCCAAATACTGGCGCGAAACACCTGGGGCGACGGATTATATTTTATCTTCTCGGATATCGCGGCGGCGGGTGAATTCGGTTTAGAGCTCGCCGGCTTCGCGGCTCACACCGATTGGAGTGCAAAGGGTCTGCGCCCTGGATTGAACCTGCGGATTGGCCTGCACGCGGGTCCGGTTTACGAATTCGACGATCCAATCACGGGCAGTCGAAGTTACAGCGGAACACATGTGAGCCGCGCCGCTCGGATCGAGCCGATCACACCTCCGGGAAATGTTTACGCCAGTGAATCGTTTGCTGCGCTGGCCGCCGCTCATGGCGCTAAAAGGTTTACCTGCGACTACGTAGGCCAGACGCCTTTAGCGAAGGACTACGGAGCAATTCCGACCTATCACGTGCGCCGCACCCACGCGGGTCATTCCCGAATCGGTTGACGTTTCTGATAGCGGCTAAGGCGGTTCTGAATTTTCAACCGACTGGCATCATCGACATCNCGGACCTGAAGCGCCAGTTGAGCGAACTCAACCGCGCGTTTGAAATCCGCCAGTTCGGCCCATGCCGCGGCAAGAGTGTCGATGTATTTCCACTCCTGCCAATAGCTCAGCTCACAGGCTTTGTTCGCCTGACGCACCGCTTCCGCTCCGTTGCGGACCGAAGCGTCCTGACAAGTGGCCAGCAACCAGGCCAGCGCATTCAGCGCCCGCGGAGTGTTCTGCAGCGCCGCGCGTTCGTAAAATACGGCTGCCTGCTTTGAATCTTTTTCCACGCCCTTTCCGTTCGCGTAGAACCAGGCGAGATTTTCCAGCGCGAACAAATTGCCCTGATCGGCGGCACGCCGGTAGAGCCGGGCGGCTGCCGCGAAATCACCTCTGGCTGCCGAATTTTGCGCATTTTCGAAAGAGGAGATGAACGTGCGAACGGGAAACAGATTTACCAATGAAAGAGGGTCGGCCCGCACACTCTCCAATCGTCCATCAATGTACACGGTTGCCACGTAACCGAAGAACTTGCGCCCTGGTTCCGCGCGACCGGACAAACTGTTTTTGCGAATGTAGCTGACACTCAGAGTTTCGGGATTCGCCTGCTTCCAATCGCGTTGAGATTGCCAGTCGTATGTAACCTGCGCATCCGTCAGCAGGAGCGAGCCGTTAGGCAACGCGTCGTAAAAATTCACTTCTACGGCTGCTTTTTGAGGATCGATGTAACTTTGCGCTCGAAGCTTCACCGCCAGTTGGAGAACAAAGGCGTTTTGACTGGAATCGGACGTGTTAAGCAGGCTGGCACTCGTTATCCCCAAATCGGAGCCGTCAGGCGGCTGATCCGCGGAAGATGAAACTTTCGTGGAAACCACAGACGAGAGGACCGTGTCTTTCCAGATAGCGGTCGACGCAGGTTCATCGATCGGCGCAGTACTCTGACGGCCGCGATATCGGATGAACAGCGTGCTGACTGAGATCGGCTTACCGGCAGGCGCTCGGTCGATCTGGCAAAACGTGCTGACGCTGGTTTCTCCGCGACTCCAGATGTAACCGCTGCTGATTCTGTCATTCGCTGCGAGGGCGGCCGGCTTGCCGTACCGGCTTTCCAGAAACGCGCGAAGATCAGATATCCGACCGGCGTAACGGTCGACCGGCCAGGCTTCGTACTGGCAACGCAATTCAACACCGACCAGAGCGTTCTTCTCGAACGTAAACACGGCATTCTTGAGCCCTGGCTGGATCAGTCCTTCGACCGTCCAGGTTTCGCCGGCTCCTGTCGCCGTTTTTGTCACCACCTCAGCCGAGGAATAGCCGAGGAGCGCTTCAACATGAGCCATCGAATCGTCCCAATGAAAGCCAAACGGCGGATCGATCACCGCTGGCAGAGGCGCTGATTTGTGAACGAACGGAACCGGTGCTTCCGGCTTCTCGTTAGGGGAAGTTGGCCACACAATCCATAGTGCGAGCCCGAGGAGGATTGCGCTCGCCGCGGCTAGCGCTAAAGCCGTTTTCACCGGCAATCCTCCTAAGCAAGCATCGGATCAATCGGCACCAGGGGCCGGATCAATTCCACAATCGCGGGCACATCCCGGGGCTTGAATTTGCGACCGCGCCGCCGGAGTTTCGTATTCTCGAGATCGGCTACACGCGCGAGCTGCCCGTGCTTCCAAATCCAGGCATCAGGATTATAAGGCCCGACTCGTGCCGGATTCGTCCACGTGTGAATGGATAATAGGCGATCGGTGACCGCAGCGGCGATATGCATCGGTCCACTGTCGACGCTAATAATGAAACGAGCGACGCGAATCAGCCGCACTAACTGCAGCAATGTCGTTTGATTCGTCAATTCCACGCAATTCTCCGGCGCGTTGATTTTTCGCTGCGACCGTCCGACGACCACCACGCGCGTTGGCGCGAATGCGCGGCAGATCTCTTCGATAACCGCGTTTGACAACGACTTGCTGTTTCCGCGCGAGAATGGATGAAGCAGGATGAATGGCGGATACTCGTCGAACCGCGGTAACGGATCGCCGCTCGGAATCGGTGAGCGAAGCGCGTCGCCAATCCTTGCGCCGGCTGCTTCGGCGAGTTTGAGATAACGTTCGATGGCATGATCCCGCCGATTCACCTTTGCGGTGGATTGGTAAAATAGACGTGATCCCTCGCGGCCATCGCTCATTCCGATGAACCGTTTGGCGCCGCTGATTCGGCCGATGAAGGCGCTGCGGAGTAAACCCTGAAAATCGAGAGCGAGATCCGGCCGCAGCTTGCGGGTCTGTTTCAACCACGGCAGCAAACTGGTGGACGCGCCGAGTCCGCGAAAATCTCCTCGGGGAAAAATGTGAACATGATTTACATCCTGATTTCCACGGAGCAACGGTGCCCACTCCGGATTGATGACCCAGGTGATTTCCGCGGCGGGATAGGCGTCACGAATCGCCGCGACCGCGGGTAATGTGTGAACCACGTCGCCCAACGAGCTGGGTTTTATAATCAGGATCGACGTCACATCGTTAGTCGATTGTGACGGAGAAGTGGCGCCTGACATGAGAGAGGGCGGAGCTTAACGACCGATCGCAAGCCGTTCCGCTAACAGCCGGGGCAAACCGGCTTTGATAATTTTTTTCTGCGCTGCATCCAAATCGTATTTTACCCGATGCAGTTCGACCACGTTCTTGTCACTATCGTAAATGCAATAGGCGGCGCGCCAGTCTCCGTCGCGAGGCTGCCCAGTGCTGCCGGCGTTGATGAAATACTTGCGTCCGGTTTCGATGCGCAATTGCTCCAGATTCAACCGGCGAACTCCATCGTCTCGAACAAACGCGGTCGGCACGTGGGTGTGGCCGTAAAAGCAGATTGAGGTGTGCTGATAAGTGAAGCTGGCCGCCGCGTCGAGATTGTTGAACACGTAGCCCCACTGTGCTGGAGTATCGAGCGTCGCGTGAACAATGGTGAAATCGCGCACCTGACGCTCCATCCGCAGGTCCCGCAGCCAGTCCTTGTCCTCGGCGCTTAAGTTGGCCCGGGTCCATTCGATCGCATGCTCTGCCAGTTCGTTAAAATCGCGCGATGACTCGGCCAAAGAAGCCTGTTCGTCATGATTGCCCTTCACGATGGGGCAGTCCATTTCCCGGATGCGTTTGACGCATTCGTGTGGATTGGCGTTGTACCCCACGACGTCACCCAGGCAGACATGATGGGTCGCAGCGCGGTCCTGCGCATCCTGCAACACAGCCTCGAGCGCTTCGAGATTTGCGTGGATATCGCTAAAGATGGCGAAGCGCATGGATTAGGTGCGAAAAGCTAAAAACGTTACCGTTTTTGACGAGCCGGAGTGAAACGTTAAATGGCCGCAAATGCGAAATAGTTGAGTTCTGCCACCAGCCAAAAGTCCCTGGACCAGTCCGCGCCCGACGCTTAAATCATTGAGCTTTGGCAGTTTCAGGAATTCTTTGTTCCGGCGGCACGCTCAGCTTTTCCTCCAGAACCTTCAGCCGTGTAATCAGCGTCGGAAGTCGCTCCCGTTCGCCTAAATCATACAGACGACGTAGCGCTTCATAAGCTTCAGCTTCCCGGCCTTCGCAATACGAGAGCTCATAAGCAGCGAACCGTTTGTCATAGCTCGGCGCACCCGGCAGCCGGGCTGCCTGAGCGAAATATTCGGATGCGCGCAGATGGTCGTTGTACTTCTCTTTGTAGAGCCGGCCCAGTGATTCGTACAGTTGGGGCCGATCCGGATTGTTTTGGATCCCACGTTCCAGGAAATCGCGAGCGATTGAGAGATACTCCCGCTGCGTTTTGACTCTCAATGCCGGCCGCGGTTGCGAAGGATCGTTCATTGCGGCAACGCTCGCATTCCAACCCATGTGCCATGCCGCCATATCCCAGAAGAGAACCGAGCGCGGTTGCAATGTGGTCGCCTGTCGAAAAAGCAACAGCACCCGGCCCCATTCGGTCTCTTCCCATGCGACGTGTGCCTGGATGAACAGCAAATCGGCCACCACAGCTCGAAACCCGCTGAACGCTGCCACGAATCCGAGTTGTCCTAGCTGCTGGCGTAACTCGAGATTCAAGGGCGCGCCAGTGAGCCGGAGTCGCTGCTGCGATAGTGAAAGCGCGTGTTCTGCCGGTACTTTGGCGGCGCCGAACACCAGCAGAATAATCGCAACAGCCAGAAAACGTTTCACAACTCCTTGGCCGAAAACACTGCGCCAGCCATGGCGGTATAGACGGCGATATAGAACATGCCGAGCGCGGCGATCTTTCCAAAAATCATCAGGGGGATCGCGTGACCCAATGCCGCATCGTCGACGAGATTAAACGCCTGCAAATCAGGAAACAGCAGAGCTACGACGGCCAGGAAAACACGCGTGATCCAATCAGCGCCGTGTTCATGGAGCCAGTATTCACGGGCGGTGCCCTGGAGATGCCCGATGAAGTAAACGAACACCATGACCATGACCGTAAAGATGTTCGTGGTAGCAAATGTGGATACGAACAGCGTCAGGGCCGCGAGCAGACACGCCTTGATGTAAATAATTGCGATGACCGGCACCAGATCCGGGTTTAGTCCGGAAGCGCGCACGGCCTGCAACGCCTGATTTGTCTGCTCTGCGGGTGCGCTCGCCATCTGACGGGCAGTTTCATTGAGCACGCTGTGCTCGCGGACGTAAAGTACGGTTAGGAAAAGCGCACTCATGGCCAGGATCGCGATGGCGAGGAGGAGCAGTGCGCCACCCAGCCGGCCTAACAGGTACTCGAACCTTGGTACCGGTTTCGCCAGAATGGAGTAAATCGTGCGGTCCTCAATATCCTGCGGGATAAGGCGCGCCGTAGCCACGATTGCCAGGAGCGAGCTGAAAATCGACATCGCTCCGAGCGATACGTCTTTCAAGATCTGGAACTCCTGCTGAAAGCTAAATCGCGCGAGAAAAACCGAGCCGGCAATTAGAAGAAGCCCGAACAGCAGCAGGAAATAGAAGACCTTCAGCCGGGTAAGTTCGGTCAGGGTGTTGGTGCAGATCGTGGCTATACGGCGGGGCGAAAAGCGGCGGTAGCCAAAGCTGTTACGCGACGGCGTACTCGATGCCGCAGACCGGTTCGTGAGGGTTTTTGGATCCGAGCCGCTCGCTCGATGAACCGCGCTGGATTCCGACTCGATTGCACTCGAGTTCGGCACAGAGTCTGTTCGTGTGCTCGTTTGCGACGGATCGCTCATTTCTGTCCGGTGCGCTTAGCGGTCGCCTCGAGAAACAATTGCTCCAAACTATTGGTCGATTGACGGCGCTCGACCACTCGACCCCCACGCAGCGTCACGAGGGCTTCAACTTCTTTTAGTAATTCGGCGGGCGCGTTTTCCAGAACCAATTCCAGTTGGCCACGCCGGGAAATAAGATCCATTAGCGAACCCTCTCGAACCAGGCGCCCCTGGGAAAGAATTGCGACCCGATCGCATATCTCCTGGGTCTGAGCCAGGAGATGGGATGAAAGCAGGATCGTTATTCCGTCGTTCTTCAGTCTAACGATCAATTCGCAGATCTCGCGCGAACCTGCTGGATCTACTCCCGCGGTCGGCTCATCCAGGATCAAAAGCTGAGGTCGGTGGATGAGGGCCTGAGCCAGCCCGATTCTCTGGAGCATGCCTTTCGAGTAAGTCGACAACCGGCGATCGCGTGCTCCAGTTAGGCCGACGACCTCCAGCAGCTCGGTGATTCGCGATCGCAATGCCGTGCCGTGCATTCCGGATAACCGTCCAAAAAACCGCAGGGTCTCTTCGGCGGTTAGATATTTGTAGAAATAAGGATTCTCCGGCAGAAAGCCAACCGCGACCCGGCTGGCGACTTCGCGGCTGTCCTGATCGAAAATCCGAGTCTCCCCTGACGTTGGATTAACCAATCCAAGAATGATCTTAAGGGTCGTGCTCTTGCCGGAGCCATTCGGACCTAACAGGCCGTAAACCTGACCGGGCGATACCTCGATATCCAAATCCCGGACCGCCTCGACACTGCCGCGCCGGAATGGCAACGGATAGATCTTCGTCAGGCGCCGAACCAGAACGGCCGCGTTGCTCATTGTCGAATTTCAAACCCGCGGGCGTTAGGCGCGGCTTCCAGTCGCGTCTGTTGCTGGCCGCGAATATGGGATGCCAGTTCGCTCATCTTGATGGCATCCAGGAAAGCGAATACCTCGGGCTCATCACCGCCGACCTGAAGTTCGACCCTGCCGTCGCTGAGATTGCGGATCCAGCCGGTAACGTCGAATCCGGTAGCGATATGGCGGACCGACCAGCGGAAGCCTACTCCCTGTACATTGCCCTCATACAGAACCTGAAGTGAGATCATACTTTGTAACATCGGGTGTCGACGCCGTTCCGGGTACGATAAAACCCAAGTGCTNCCTCCGCCACTTCGCATTGAATTGCTTCTGTAGCGGCGGGTCTATGACGCCGATAGGTGGGTTTCGCGAAATGCTCGCGAACAGAGAAAGCGCCGTCTTTCCGAACGCCCTACTGGGGCATCAACGGCTGCGGGAGAGGCGTTGGCTCGAATTCCGGAGATGAATCCGACACCGGTAACGCCACCTGCGGAGTGGGCGGAAGCGGTTCCGCCGGTTCGTTCGATGTGTCCTCGACCTGCGCGATCAGCCGCTGAGGTGCGGGGACCAAATCATCGTTAGCCACAAATCCGGATTCGCCACCTTCCAGACGAACTTTGGAATAGCCGAAGGAACGGCGAATGACTGTCACCAATGTATCGCGAGTCAGTTCCCGATCAGGGCCGTGACCCTGCTGCGGCCCGAAGCGGTAAAATGAACTGTGGTCGGCTTTTATCGCGTACAAGCTGGTCTTAGAGGCGGGCGCCGGCGAGTGCCGTGCGAACCAATGGACGCAGCCCGGGAAAAGAAGTGCCGCGCTGAAGGCGAGCAGAATAGCGGCAGCAGTGCTTCTTCGATTCATTGGAATCGCCATAATAGCTAGAGGCGTTCCGTGTGCGGTGGAATTCCCGCTTTTCGCTATGCCTAGTGGAACGCCCGAGCCACTTCTGAATGGAAACTCCTGCCGGTCTAGCAGGTTATAAAGTCTCCGTATCGACCGGTCAGGAGCATCACGATCAGGACCAGCAAAGACTGCTGGGAAAGAAGCTCCTACCAAGGCTCACCGGACCCTGCGGCTTAGCTATTTATAGGAGTAGACGAGGCAATACGTGCTCTCGTCGCCATCAAGCAGGCCGACGGAAACGTAATACTGGCCGCTGCTTGTCGGCGTAAACCCCGCCGCTGCTTTGTCACCGTCGTTATACATTTCCGTGGTAACCCGCTGGCCAGTCTCATCATAGACGGCAATGTCGATTTTCTTCGCCGGTTCCACCGCTCCGACCGAGAACCAGTATTGATTTCCGGCGTAAAGATTGACTGCGATCAAGGCGTTCTCCTTCTGTTTCACCGGACCGGTCCAGTGTCCGTCGCGCATTTTGAAGCCTTCGTTCGAAAATGCGCCGGCCAGATCGAGCACCAACTTATGGGCCTGCACTTCGCGATCCGTCTCCGCCCGGACCGAGCTTAAGCCGAGAGCGACGCAACATACCGTTAGGCAGAGCAGCCTCATTTTGCCTCCGGTTTCTGTTGGATCTCGGCCATGACATGGCCTACCGCTTCGTGAACCTTGCGGATATCGTCCACTGTCGGTGGTTTGCCCGGAGGAAATGCAACGAGTTGCTCAATTACCCCGAGTTGATCGCTGACTTTTTTGACTAACGGGTCGTTTCTCGTCTCCGGTGAGATGTCCTCGACCTTCGAATGAATGAAATTCACCAGCGCCGGTTGTCGCAGAACTTTGGCGCTTTGTTCGTTGAAATTCTGCAGGACCGCTGCGCTAACGACTTCCGTTCCGCGAATCCAACCGCCCAGACTAACGAGGATTACAAGGTCCTGGTCCTGGTGAGACTGCATGGAGGATTTTACTTCGTTCTGAGTGGCCTCGAGTTCTTCCTGAAGCGCATCCCATTCATTGTTTTCAGCGAAGTCGTTGATGCTGTTGCTGCGGCCGAGGATGTTCTCGCTGACCCCCAGAGCCTTCGCCATCTTGATAATATCGGTCCCGATATTTTTTACCTGTTGCCCATCCTGCGCTTCTACAGCGATAAACCCGTCGGCAATCAATCCACCAAGATTCAGCGCGATCTGGGGCCGATTGCTGTATGTCGTCGGAATGGGACCGCGGAATTGACCCGACCAGTTTGGCTTGCCCGGTTTGCCTAACGCAGCGAACAATTCGCCCGGTGTCGGAATGCTGATGGCATCGTTCCGCACCGCTTTGGCAAGCTGAGAGGATGACAGCCGTGGCGCTTCGGCCGCAGTGAGAGCAACTGCAGACAACAGCATGATCGCGACGGCACGGGATGGGTACATTGGCGCGTACGTTAACCCCTTGATTCGACAATGCCAGTGCGAACTCCGGGCGTGGTCGCGCGGATAGCTACTGCCGCGGAGTGACTTGTATTTCGACCACGTCATCTGCGTCTGAGTTCACCAGCGTCGTTTGCGGCGGATCGATCCCGATCGCCCGAAAGCCTTTCAACAGAGTGGCGACATGTGCCGGCTCTTTGCTTTCGTTTTTGTAACCTATCCGGATGCCGCTCGCAGGGCGGCCGGTGGTGAAAAAGTTGAGAGGCTCGCCCTCCAGTAAAGTAAACCCGGCATCTTTGAGCAGTTTGACAATCTGGCTGCCAAACTCGTGCGTCTCGTTGTTAAAGAAGATGGCCGAAACAATCACGCGGCCGCGGGATTGTCCTCGAACAGCTTCCAGAAATGTGAGTCGCTGGTCCGGCGTAATGGTGCGCGGTCGCTGCGCCGCTTCCAGTTTTCCGGCAACGGCTTTTGCTTCATCGGCGGAATGACGGGCCTGCGTGAGATCGGCTTCCAACTTACTAACGCGAGACCCGTTTTCCTGGACCGTTGTTTGTGCGCTCGCGAGCGTCATCTCCAATTCAGTCACTCGTTGCGTCTTTGTTTGCTCGGACTGTCGAGTTTTCGCCAGCTCAGCCTCGAGCTGGTTCAACCGATCCAATTTGTCTTTGTCAGTTTTCTGCGTGGCGGCAAAATCGGCCTCGATTTGCGAAAGGCGCGACGACTTCTCTTGTTCTACGCGTCGGAGATCGTTCAGCTGCGCTTCCAACTGACTGAGGCGAGCGGTCTGTTCTTTGTTTGTTTTTTGCGCCGCAGCGAGGTCGGCTTCCGTTTGAGTCAGTCGCAATGTCTTCGCTTCGTCGGAGCCGCGGATCTTCGCGAGCTCGGCTTCGCTCCGGGCCAGCTGTTCCGCCTGCTCCTTGCCGGATTTCTGGGCCGTCGCGAGATCCGCTTCGGTTTGGGTTAGACGCGATGATCGGGCTTCTTCGGCGCGCCGCAGGTCTGCTAATTGAGCCTCGGCTTGTGCTGCCCGCGATGTTTGGTCCTTCGCCGTTTTCGACGTTACCGAGAGATCGGCTTCAGCTTGAGCCAACCGGATCGATTTGGCTTCTTCGGATCTCCTGACCTTTTGCAACTCGGCTTCCGCCTTGGTCAGGCGTGAGGTCATCTCCTTCTCGGTCTTACGCATGGTCACCAGGGCCTTCTCGGCTTCAGTGACCCGGGCCCTGCGAGCTTCCCGCTCGGCTGGCGGCACATCCTTATCGGCTGCGCGCCGGGTGATTTCGTTGCTGCTAAAATACAGCACGCCTAACGAGACCACGACCAGGGCCGCCCCGACGATGCCGGCAATGGCGGCAGCGGAGTTGACCAGGGTAAGGAGATGTTCCGGCCAGGCCTGCATATTGAGTTTCGGTAGCACTTGGGCTGGTCGCATTCTGATTCTAATGGACGCGCGCTGATATGATTTTTGAGGAGTCTATGAATCTTGGGCAATCTAAATCGCATCCGAATTGGGTGAATGGATGGGGCCGAAACCGCTCGGATCAGCCGGTCGTCCAGGACAGGCCACAACCGGCCAGCCGGTCAACGGGAGCAGACCTTTAAAATTGAACTGTCCGCGGCTGTGGGCATGATAGGTCCGCGGGAGCCCGCACTATTATGGCAACAACCTCAATTCGAGACGTTCACGGGCGCGAAATCCTGGATTCGCGCGGCAATCCCACCATAGAAGTCGACGTCCATTTGGACGGCGGCGGGTTTGGACGAGCGGCGGTGCCGAGCGGCGCCAGTACCGGAGAACACGAAGCATGGGAGCTCCGCGACGGAGACAAAACGCGCTACTCCGGAAAGGGAGTGCGCAAGGCGGTCAATAGCGTCAACGAAACGATTTTCCCCGCGATCAAAGGCTGGGATGCGCGCGAGCAGGCAAAGATCGATCACAAGATGATCGAGCTCGACGGGACCCCGAACAAAAACAAACTCGGCGCGAACGCGCTGCTCGGTGTTTCGCTTGCCGTCGCGCATGCGGCCGCTTCCGCGGCTCATCTGCCGCTGTTCCGTTATCTCGGCGGGAACGACGCCCGGGTCCTGCCGGTTCCAATGATGAACATCCTGAATGCCGGCGCCCATTCCGATGCGCCGATCGATTTCCAGGAATTCATGGTCATGCCGACAGGTGTCACCTCATTTGCGGAGGCGGTCCGGTGCGGGGCCGAAATCTTTCACGCGCTCAAATCGGTTTTGAAAGCGCGGAACCTGTCCACCAACGTCGGCGACGAGGGCGGATTTGCGCCGGAGCTGACATCGGCTGACGATGCGCTCGAGTCCATTGCCGCAGCCGTTAAGAAAGCAGGATACTCGTTAGGCAAACAGGTTTTCATCGCCCTGGACGTCGCTTCGTCCGAATTTTACGACGCCGATGAGAACCGCTACGTGTTCAAAAAATCAGATGGCTCGCGCCGCACCGCGGCCGAACTGATCGATTACTACCAGGGCCTGTGCGACCGGTTCCCGATTATCTCGATCGAGGACGGTTGCGCCGAAAATGACTGGGACGGCTGGAAACTGCTGACCTCGCGGTTAGGCGATAAGATTCAGCTGGTGGGCGATGATCTGTTCGTCACCAATGTGCAGTTCCTGCAAAAAGGGATCGAACAACACGTGGCGAATTCAATCCTGGTGAAGGTGAACCAGATCGGGACGCTCACCGAAACGCTGGCCGCGATCGATCTCGCGAAAAAGAACAACTACACCGCGGTGATCAGCCATCGCTCCGGTGAAACCGAGGACACTACGATTTCGGATATCGCGGTCGCAACCAACGCCGGCCAGATCAAGACCGGATCGCTTTGCCGAAGCGATCGTGTTGCCAAGTACAACCAGCTTCTTCGAATTGCGGAAGAACTTGGTGACAACGCAACGTACGGCGGTAAGATGCGCTAAGTGGAGCAAACATACGGCGATTTCCGCGCCCGACGGGAAGCGACTCTCTGGCAGCGATTAAATCGCGTTCTCCGCATTCTTCTCGGAATTGCGGTGTGGCTCGTGATCGTTAGTCTGTTCGTGCCACCGTACAAGAAACTGAATCAAAGCCGGGCTGAAATCGACAATCTCCTGGCCCAGGTCACAGATCAGAAAACGCTGCTGGCGCGACAGACTCGCGAAGTCAATTTGCTAAAGACAGATGCTGCTTATTTGGAAACGATCACGCGGGATCGGCTCGATATGATGAAAGAAGGCGAAACCATTTTTCGGTTGGAAGCCGGATCGGGTAAACGGAAAGACGCGGGACGCAAGTAATCCCGTCGCTCGCTCTATTGAGAGTGGCTTCACCTGACAAATCGCCAGGCGCCGGTATCTTTAGCCATGCCTACCGAGGTTGCCGTTGTTGATGCTCAAGATTTAAAGACGCGTTTGACCGAGCTTCGGAGGTTTCTTTGACCTGCCGAAGCTGCAGGAGAAGCTGACCGCGCTTGAGGCGCGCATGAGCGCGCCCGATTTTTGGAACAACCGTGAACGCGCGCAGGCGGATGTCGAGGAAGTGTCACGGGTCCGCTCGTTAGTAAACCCGTTCGGCGAGCTCGAGCGCGAGATCAACGATTTCGAGGCACTGCAACAGTTGGCGGCCGAAGAGAGCGACGAGGGCGCGCGGGCCCAGGCTGAACGCGAAATACTGGCTGAGCACGGCCGGCTCGTTCACAAGCTTGAAGAGTTCGAGCTACGCCAATTTCTTTCCGGGGAGAACGACCGTTCCAACGCGTTCGTCACCATCCATTCCGGCGCCGGCGGCACCGAGTCGTGCGACTGGGCCGACATGCTTCTGCGGATGTATCAACGGTGGATAGAGCGAGACGGCTACAAATCACAGACCGTCGATATTCAGCAGGGGGAAGAGGTTGGAATTAAATCGGTGACGCTGCTGGTTAGCGGCGACTACGCCTATGGCCATTTGCAGACCGAGCGCGGCGTTCATCGGCTCGTTAGGATATCGCCGTTCGACGCCAATAAGCGGCGTCATACTTCATTCGCCAGTGTTGATGTGGTGCCGGAAATCGCTGACTCAGCACCAATCGAAGTGAACCCCGCCGACATTGAGGTCGACACCTATCGCAGTGGCGGCAAGGGCGGCCAAAATGTGAACAAGGTTGAGACGGCTGTACGTCTGGTGCACAAGCCGACCGGAATCGTGGTGGCGTGTCAGGCCGAACGGAGTCAGGGACGCAATCGCGAGCTGGCGATGAAGATGTTGAAAGCGAAACTGTACGAGATCGAACAGGACAAGAAACGCGCGGAGATCGACCGGCAGTACGGCGAGAAAGGAGATATCGCCTGGGGAAGCCAGATCCGGTCGTATGTGTTTCAGCCATACCAAATGGTGAAGGATCACCGGACCGGCGCCGAGACCAGCAATGTTCAGGCGGTGATGGATGGCGATATCGACGTGTTCATTCAGGCGAAGCTGCGCGGTTTGAAGAATACCAAGGGTAACGACAAGGACGGGGAAATTTGAGCGCCATCGAGCGCCGGCCCTCCGATGCTGTCACAATCCGAGCTGCGGCGATGTGAGCGCCGGAGGCGCTTGGGATTGGCAACGCGCTCGGAGATCGCGTTCCACCAATGCTCTGGAACTGTAGGGGACGCTGCTAGCGTCCCATGGGAAGCCTGCAGCTTCCCTACGCGAGCTGTGCGTCAACGAGCAATACATCCGCTGGGTAATAAAGTGCGACGGTCAGAGACCGCCGCTACAAAAGAGACGGTGTCGCGCCGGTTGCGATGCAGTTCGCTTTTTGTCATGTCGAGCGTAGTCGACACATCTCTCGTTCTAGCGAGCGCAGCGAGGCATTTAGAACAAGAGATTTTTCCACTTCGGTCGAAATGACAAAAGAGGCCTGAAACCCTAAGCCTAGCGATCCACGCTTCAACTAGCCTAACGGCGTAAGTATGGGCTAACGAGTGAGTCCGAACGATAAGTTTGCCTGCATTAGCGGCCAAAAAGAGGGCGCTGGCACGGCATCTTCGAGGAAGGGCTCACAATAAAACATAGGGTGCACAGAAATGGCCACATGGGTGGCCCAGTTTCGAGACCATTGTTAGGCGGACTGAATCA
>C688J18823_10001195_pt1 | contig 15958 bp, 19 predicted proteins | sample HopSoiMetagenom1_FD_18823 | JGI IMG/M metagenome (IMG submission 18823) | reverse complement strand
CCCTCCGTCACTCAGCCCAGCGGACACCGATGAACGACAGGAGTAGCCCGTTCGACCGTCGGCTGGTGGACAGGGCGCGCGCGGCCATCCATGACCGGCACCCCGCGGCCGGTGGGTTGTTCGGGCTGGCGGCGTTGGTCGACGCGTCACCGTATCGATTGAGCAGAGCGTTCCCACGCCAACTCGGTGTGTCGGTGACCAGATACCGCAACCGAGTTCGCGTCGGGTGGGCCCTGGACCAACTCGACCGTGGCGAGGCCAGCATCGGGGACATGGCCGCCTCACTCGGCTTTGCCGACCAGGCGCACCTCACGCGGACGGTGCGCGATCACGTCGGCCGGACGCCGGCCGCATTACGACGGGTGTTGGCGACACGGCGGAACGGCTAGGTTCATCGCTATGTCGACTGGAGCTCGAAAAGAAGACCACCCCAACAACGCGCCCGGTGTGCCGATGATGTTCCCGGTCTGGGTGGAGAACTTTCAGGTCAAATACTTCAACCCGATGATCAAGCCGTTCGCGCGCTTCATGCCGGGAATGGCGACCATCAAGCATCGCGGTCGTAAGTCGGGCAAGACCTACGAAACCATCGTCACCGCGTACCGCAAGGGCAACATGCTGGCCATCGCGCTGGGCCATGGGAAGACCGACTGGGTGAAAAACGTGCTCGCCGCGGGCGAGGCCGATCTGCACTTCATCCGGCGAGACGTGCACCTCACCAACCCGCGGATCGTGCCCGCGGGAAGCGGCGCCGAGGGGCTGCCGTTCATGGCGCGATTGCAGGCGAAGAGGGTCGCCATCTTCGTCGCCGATATCGCTTGACCACGCTGACAGACTGACCTCATGGCGTGGGAAGTCTGGCTGACCTTCTTCGGCGCGGCGATCGCGATCAGCGTGTCACCGGGAGCAGGCGCCATCCAGTCGATGGCGACGGGCCTGACGCACGGTGTGCGGCGCGGCTACTGGAGCATCCTGGGCCTCGAGGTCGGCCTGATGCTGCAGCTCGCGTTGGTCGCGATCGGGCTGGGTGCGGCGGTCGCGAACTCCATCCTGGCGTTCAACATCATCAAGTGGATCGGCGTGGCGTATCTCGTCTATTTGGCTGTGCGGCAATGGCGTACCGCGACGGTCGACCTGCGCGAGCAGATCGGCAAGGCGATGGACGGTGGCCGGGTCGCTTTGGTGGTGCGCGGATTCCTGGTCAACGCGACGAACCCCAAGGGCTTGGTGTTCTTTCTCGCGGTGCTGCCGCAATTCGTGGTGCCGACTGCGCCACTGCTACCGCAGTACCTAGCGATCGGCGTGACAATGGTCGCCGTCGACCTCGTCGTCATGGGGCTCTACACCGGCCTGTCAGTGCGGTTGCTGAAGTGGCTGCAGACCCCACGGAAGCAGACGATCATGAACCGCGTATTCTCCGGGCTGTTCGCCGCAGCGGCCATCGTGCTGTCGCTCGTGCGGCGGGGTCCCGCTACCGTCTGACCAAACCAGCGAGTTCGTCGACACCCGCGCCCGACAAGCGCGGCAAGGCCGCAGGCCGACCGGTCAACAACAGCAAGAGCGCGTCGACGGGTCCGGTCACCTCGGGCCCGTCGCCCGCTGTCCAGTCGACATCCGTTGCAACGTAACGAAATTGCTTCAAGGCGCGCTTCGCACCGAACGGCCAACCCATGGTCCACACCCGTTCAACGGCGGCGCGCGCCGCATCCTTCGGCATTTCCCGCGGTAGCCCGAGTGGGATCGCGATGTCCTGGCCGTGCACCAGGATGTCGAACAGGATATTGCGGGCGTTGGTCACCTTCGGCAGCCGCCGCGACGACGCATGCTGGAGGAGTTCGGCCACCAGATCGGCGCCCGGCTGCTCAGCGTGCCGCACCGAAAAGTCGTGGTTGATCTTGCGGAACCGGCCGCCGGCCCGTAGGCCTTCGACGAGCATGGTCCACGGGCTTGGCGGCTGCGGCGCGAGCGCGACATGGGTGGCGACGTCCTTGATCCGCCAGCCCTCACAGAGCGACGGAGTATTCCATTCGTCCTCGCTCAGACCCTCCAGCAGGTCGGCGAGGCTGAGCCGCTCCTGCTCGATCACCCGCCAACTGGTTTCGGCGTCCACGGTTGGGATATTAGTCAGGTATCCTGACTAAATGCAAGAGCCCGCGATCAACTTCGGCGTGCTGCTATTCATCCCCTACCGGCACATGGAGAACCGGATACTGCGGGCCATTCGAGATGCCGGATTCGGCGACGTGACGCTCGCCCAGGCCCGCGTGTTTCAGCGCATCGCGCCTGGCGGGTCACGGCTCACGGACCTGGCCGAGCAGGCCCAGATGACCAAACAGAGCGTCGCCGGCCTGGTCGAAGAACTGGAGCGCATGCGCTACGTCCGTCGCGTTCCCGATCCAAATGACCGGCGCGCCCGGCTTATTCAGATCGACAAGCGGGGCAGGCAGGCCGCTCGCACCGCTCAAGTCGCACACGACGAGATTCAGGCCGAGTGGCGGTCCCACCTTGGCGCCCGGCGCTTCACCCAGCTCCGCGAGACCCTGGAAGATCTGCGGGGTATCACCGACCCGTTCTCCGCTACGAGCGAGTGAAGACGGTCTTGCCCGTCATCGCCGGCCACGCTTGCGGCGCGTCCTCCCACCCGACAACCCGGTCCACGGCTGGTGCGAGATCGCAATGCGCGCTGAGTAATTCGAGGATCTCGGGGATCACGGCGCGCGCGTTGACCCTGCCGGTGACAAACCGCAACCCACGGGTGTACATCGACAGCAGCGGCATCTCGACTGCAGCTTGGTAGTAGATGCCGGTGTCGGTGCACACCCCGTCCGGCCAGGTGGCTCGCATCGTCGCCGCCAGCACCGCGGGGTCCGCCGTGGTGTGCACGGTGACAGGGTACGGATCCCAGGACTTGTCGGGCTTGATCCGGTCATGCACTGTGGCGCCGAGCTTTTCGGCCATCGCCAACCGCTGTGGGTCGGTGTCCACATAGTCGACGTGCGCGCCGTAGGCCGACCCAAACGCGGCGGCATACAACCCGATCGAGAGGCGGCCCGCCACGAGGACACGGCGATCGGCGGTGTCGAGTGCGGCCAGCTCCGCGCGGTAGGGACCGACGGTGCGCCAGCCGTCGGGAATGTTGTCCGACAAGGAGGCGATCGCGACCGTGTCCACAGTGTGAGGAACCGGCACCAGCATCGCGTCCGCATACGGCACCAGCAGTTGGTCCGCCATAAAGCCACCGCCGTCGAGGCCGGCCAGTGGCGCCATGCCGTACATCGCCATCAATGGCAACGAAGCACACGACCCCGTCGCGCCCCGCAGGCAGGCAGCGCACATTCCGCAGCTGATCTGGAACGGAACGATCACCCGATCGCCGACCTTGACATCGCGCACGGCGTCGCCGACCGCCATGACCTCGGCCACCCCCTCGTGGCCCACGGCATGGCCCGGCGGCATCGGCAGCCGTCCCTCGGCAACCGCCACATCGAGGTCGCAACAGGCCACGGCCACCGGCCGCACGATCGCTTGTCCTGGTGCCGTGATCTCAGGGTCAGGGGCGTCTCGCCAGGCGTATTCGCCCGCCGCCTCGAACATCAACTGGTGCATGCCTGACCTTTCTTTAGCGACCTTTCAAATATTGTTGAGTGACCTTTCAAGTAAAGTCAAGGGCATGCCTCGCCCAGATCGAAGCCGCGCCGCGCTGCTGGACAGCGCCGCGCTGCTGTTCCGCAGGCAGGGGTATGCCGCAACGGGGGTGAACCAGATTCTGCAGGCCGCCCAGGTCAAGGCCGGTTCGCTGTATCACCACTTCCCCGATGGCAAGCAGGAACTCGCCGCCGCGGTCGTGGACCTCGTCGGCGGCGATATCGAGGGGCGGTTACGCGGATTCCTCGCGAGCGACCTGGCCGTCGCCGACATCGTCGACGCCTGGATCGACCTGATGAGCGCCGGGCTGAGCTCCGATCGGCGCGATGGCTGCCCCATAGAACCCATCGCCACCGAGTCCGTGAACGCCAGCCCGCAGGTGCGCGATGCATCGGCACGCGCCTTCGGCGGCTGGTGCCTGGCCCTCGCGGACCGACTGCGCGCCGACGGCTGGCTGACCGAGGACTCGGAGCAGACCGCGCTCGCCGTGATCGCTCTGCTGGAAGGCGCGCTTATCCTGTCGCGGATTGCCGGCGACTCGGCCGCACTCGATGCCGCCAAGGCGGCGGCGCGCACGCTGCTCAGTCCCGCAAGCGGAGCTCACGGCGCGCGCTGATTCCGATGCGCAGTTGATACCGGTTGGCCATCTCGCCGACGTCGCAGTGCGGTTCGGCAAAGACTTCCGCGGTTCGCCTAATCCTCGAGCCCTGCGAAGGCGAGCCAGGCGTATATAAATATCGGGCACGAATCGCGGGCTTGTCTATTAGGGCAACCGCGGCCACGGGAAAGTCGATGTTGCTAGAACAGCCGTCGTTATTTGCACAGTTCTGCGATGGTGCTGTTGGTCGCGTCCGCGTCCTTTAAGCGCGCCGCCTGCTCCGGCTGGGAGTTCTGCGCTCCCGCGGTGGACCCGGCGCCGATGTCCATCAAGAGGTTGGCGAACTTTTTTACCGCATCGCCGAGCTCGGGCGGAGTCGCAGGATCGAGCCGGGCGAGCAGATACTGGCTACCGTCGTAGAGAGATATCCGCGCGTTGGCCGCCACGGCAAGGGTGCCGGTTACATCTTCCGGTCCGCCCGGTGGTTGCAGATTGGTGTTCAGCGACACGCCCTTACGGACGAGGTCCGTCGCGGCGCAGATCTTCTGTTTGGCATCTGCGCGCTGTGCGGTCGTGTAGTTCGGCGAATTCGGAGTCCCTTCCTGTGCCTGCCGGATCAACAACCACCCGGACAGCGCGGCCGCGGCAACCGCCACCACGAGGGTGATCGGAAGCAAGATTCTCCCCCGGTACGGTCCGCCGCTATCGCGGTACCCGTCAGGAGACATTCGATGGTGGCTCCGGCATGAGGCTCATAGTAACGGCGACGCGGTCAAACCAACGCTGCGTCGGCGAGTCGGGGAAGAAGTGTTTCGCCGCATAGTTTGCAGACTGATCAGACTATTGACGGCAAAATTTCCATTCGCCAGAACGTGTGAAATGCGTTGCTCCAACCGAAACCGCGATTAGCGAGCCCGCCCATCGAGAGACCGGCCTGGGAAAAGAATCGGCAATGACGATTGCCACTAAAAGACATTCCTAAACGTCTAAACCAACATCCAACGCGCGCAGCGAGTGAGTGAGGGCACCAACAGCGAGGTAATCCACGCCGGTACCCGCATACTCGGCTGCGGTTCCAAGCGATAACCCACCGGACGACTCGAGTTTTGTTGCCGGAGAACGGGAATTGCGGCGCTGCGCTGCGATCTGCGTCTGCCACACCGGAAAGTTGTCCAGCAGAACGAGTTCCACGTCTTCGGCGAGAACCTCGTCGAGCTGCTCGAGCGAATCGACTTCGACCTCACACTCCAAATCCGGTGCGGCCTCGCGAACAGCGCGCAGCGCGGCTACCACCGAACCCGCCGCGGCCACATGGTTGTCCTTGATCAGCGCGGCGTCGCCAAGACCCATCCGATGGTTGACGCCCCCGCCGACGCGCACGGCGTACTTCTGCAGCGCCCGCAGCCCCGGCAGCGTCTTGCGCGTGTCGCGGATCTTGGCCGTGGTGCCCTCCACCGCATCGACCCACGCCGCCGTCGTCGTCGCGATCCCCGACAGGTGACACACCAGATTCAGCATCGTGCGCTCGGCAGTCAGCAGACCCTGCGTCGACGCCTCCACGATCAGCGCCGCGGCGCCGGCCTCCAGTCGCGCACCGTCGTCCACCCGGTGCTTGACTCGGTAACCGTCCGGCCCGATCACCTCGTCCAACACCAACAGCGCGATGTCAACGCCCGCGATCACGCCCGGCTCACGGGTGACCATCGACGCGGTCGTCGTCGCATCGGCGGGCACCGTCGCCAACGTGGTGACGTCGGGCCCGTAGCGCAGATCCTCTTCCAGGGCGCGGGCGATCACCCTGCGAGCCTCGGTCAGCTCGTCGGCACTGAGCTCCATCAGCAGCACGCCACCGCGGGAACGAGGCTGTGCGCTTCGCGCACGCGAGGAGCAGAGATAGCCTGCGCCGGGTCGGTCTCCTGGTAATCGGAACGGTGGTGGCAGCCGCGGGACTCGGTGCGGGCCAGCGCCGCGGCGGCGACCGCACCGGCCGTAGTGGTCAGCGCGACGTCCTCGAAGTCGCTGCGTGACTTCAGAACACGTGGCGTCGCGGTGTCGAGTTCCTTCGCGAGCCGCTCGAGTCCGTCGCCGTCGCGGACCACCGACGCGTAGCGTGTCATCGCCCGCTGCAGGTCGGCCCGCGGTAAGGCCCGACGCATGGACTGTTCCGGCAAAATCGCACGGCTCGGCCCGGCATCGACGACGTGCTCGGCAGCCGCCTTACCCGCCCGGCTGCCGACGACCAGACCCTCCAGGAGGCTGTTGGACGCCAACCGGTTTGCGCCGTGCAAGCCGGTGCGGGCCACCTCGCCGGCCGCGAACAGGCCCGCCAGTTCGGTGCGCCCGTACACGTCGGTCGCCACACCGCCGCAGCTGTAGTGCGCGCCCGGCACGACCGGAATCGGTTCGCGCGTCGGATCGATGCCCGCCGCCAGGCAGGCCGCCGTCACGGTCGGGAAGCGCTTCTTGAAGCCCTTGATGGCGCGCGCATCGAGATACACAAACGGATCACCCGTCAGGGCAAGCCGCGCGTCGATCGCCGCGGCCACCACATCCCGTGGTGCCAGGTCGCCCATCGGATGCACTCCGGCTGTGATCGAATTCCCTTGCCGATCAACGAGAATCGCGCCCTCACCCCGGACGGCCTCGGTGATCAGCGGGCGCCGGCCGCCGGCATAACCGTCGAACAGCATGGTCGGGTGGAATTGGATGAACTCGAGATCGCTGACCGGCAGGCCCGCCCACATCGCCAACGCGACGCCGTCGCCCGTCGACCCCTCGGGGTTCGTGGTCGCGGTGTACAGGTGACCCAGTCCGCCGGTCGCCAGGATCACCGACGGCGCGTGCACGATGCCGAGCCCGTCGTCGTTGAGCACCAGCACACCGGTCACCGCGCCATCCGCCTGGAGCAACTCGAGTGCGACGTGGTTGCGCCGGATGTCGAGCCGCGCCGCGGCGTGATCGAGGGCTCGCTGCACTTCCGCGCCCGTCGCGTCGCCGCCGGCGTGGATGATGCGGCGTCGCGAATGCCCACCCTCGCGGGTGAGCGCCCACTGTCCCGGCGCCGACTCGTCGAACCGCGCTCCGTCGTCGACCAATTCGGCGACCGCGCGATAGCCGTCGGCCACGATCGAGCGCACCGCATCCGGATCGCACAAGCCGCCACCGGCGGCCAAGGTGTCGGCGACGTGCGCCTCGATCGAGTCTCCGTCTTCCCGTAAGGCGTCCGGCAGCACTACGGCGATGCCCCCCTGTGCGTAGAACGTCGCGGTCTCGCTGGCCTTGCTCAGCACCACCACCTTGCGGCCGCGCCGATGCGCCGCCAGGGCGGCCACCAGACCAGCCACGCCGGTGCCGATGACAACGACGTCAGCGCGCTGCTGCCAGTAGCCGCCACCGCCACAGGCGAATTGGGCGCTCATTCGTCGCCGCCGGGCTGGCCGATCTCGATCATCCGCTGCACGCTGGCGCGGGCCCGCCTTGCGGTCTCCGGATCGACGTCGACCTCGTCGGCGCCTTCCACCAGGCATCGCAGGAGCGCGGCAGGCGTGATCATCTTCATGAACTTGCACGACGCCCGGTCGTTAACCGCACGGAAGTCGACTTCCGGTGCGGCGCGGCGCAGTTGGTGCAACATGCCGACTTCGGTGGCAACCAGCACCTGTCGCGAATGGGTGACGCGGGCCGCGTCGAGCATGCCGCCGGTGGACAGGATCTTGACCCGGTCTTCCGGGAAAGCGCCCTCGCCGGCGAGGTACAAAGCAGAAGTGGCGCAGCCGCATTCGGGGTGGACATAGAGCTCGGCGTCGGGATGCGCCCGGGCCTGATCAGAGAGCTCGTCGCCGTTGATCCCCGCGTGCACGTGGCATTCGCCGGCCCATACGTGCAGATTCTTGCGGCCGGTGACGCGCCGCACGTGGGCGCCGAGGAACTGGTCGGGGCAGAACAACACCTCGCGGCCCTCGGGAATCGACGCGACCACCTCCACGGCGTTCGACGACGTGCAGCAGATGTCGGTCTCGGCCTTCACCGCGGCCGTCGTGTTGACGTAGGAGACGACGACGGCGCCGGGATGCTCGGCCTTCCATGCGCGCAGTTCGTCGGCGGTGATCGAGTCGGCCAACGAGCAGCCGGCCCGCTGGTCCGGGATGAGCACCGTCTTGTCCGGGCTGAGGATCTTCGCGGTTTCTGCCATGAAGTGCACACCGCAGAACACGATTGTGTNNTCGGGCGCCTCGGCGGCGATCCGCGACAGCGCCAGCGAGTCACCGACATGATCGGCGACGTCCTGGATGGCCGGCAGCTGGTAGTTGTGCGCCAGGAGCGTCGCACCGCGCAGGTCGGCCAGGCGGCGCACCTCGGCCGCCCATTCCTCGTCGCCGTCGACGCCGGAATAACCGGTCGGACCATCGGTGATTCGGGTAACCAGATCGCCTGCGGGCATACGGTCCAGAACCGTCATGGCCGCCTCCTCAATCCCGTCGGAGGTTTTCGACTTATAATCGAAAACATGCCACATACTAGCACCGCTCACGAGGGGCTCGCTGTCGTGTTCCAGGCACGAGGTGTCGACTCCCGGAAACCGGAGCTTCACGTGCTGTTATGGCAGCGTGCACGGGATCCGGAGCGCGAAAAGTGGTCCCTGCCGGGCGGCCGGCTCGGCGACGACGAAGACCTGACCAGCTCCGTTCGTCGCCAGCTCGCCGAGAAAGTCGACCTACGTGAACTTGCTCACCTCGAACAGCTCGCTGTGTTTTCGGACCCGAACCGCGTTCCCGGCGTCCGGACCATCGCGTCGACATTCCTCGGGCTGGTGCCCTCCCCCGCGACGCCCGAACTGCCGCCGGACACCCGCTGGCATCCGGTGAGTCAACTGCCGCCGATGGCGTTCGATCACGGCCCGATGGTCGAGCACGCCCGCATCCGCCTGGCTGCCAAGATGTCCTACACGAACATCGGATTCGCCCTGGCGCCAAAGGAATTCGCACTGTCCACACTGCGCGACATCTACAGCGCGACGCTGGGCTACCAGGTCGACGCCACCAACCTGCAGCGGGTGTTGGAGCGGCGCAACGTCATCACCCGCACGGGCACTGTGGCGCGTTCGGGGCGCAGCGGTGGCCGGCCAGCCGCGCTGTACCGCTTCACCGACTCGCGATACCGGGTGACCGACGAATTCGCCGCGTTGCGCCCTCCTGGGTGAGTCGAGTGGCTTCTTAATGCCCTCTTAAGGTAAGAATGTCCGGATGGACTTGGGCAGCGCGGCGCGGTCAACGGGTGCCGAATGGATCGGCCAGCCACTCCACGAGGAAGTGGAGCGCAAGGTTCGACCCGTCGTCCCCGCCAAAGACCCGTTTTACGAACCGCCGCCAGGTTTCGAGCATGCCCACCCCGGCACTGTGCTGCGCTCCCGTGACGTTGAGCTGGCCTTTATGGGGCTGGTTCGGCAGCAGTTCACCGCCACGCAGCTGCTGTACCGGACGACCGACCTACACGGGATGCCGCAGGCCACGGCCACCACGGTGATCGTGCCAACGGAACGCGCCGCCGCAGGCCCGGTTCCGCTCGTGTCCTACCAGTGCGCGATCGACGCGGTGGCCGGCCGGTGCTTCCCCTCGTACGCACTGCGCCGTGGCGCCAGGGCCATCGGCGCGCTGGCGCAGTTCGAGTTCTTCCTCGTCGCCGCGGCCCTCGCGGAGGGTTGGGCAGTGTCGGTGCCCGACCATGAGGGCTCGAAGGGTATGTGGGGCGCCCCGTACGAACCGGGCTACCACGTCCTCGACGGCGTCCGTGCCGCGCTGCATTACGAGCGGCTCGGACTGTCGCCCGACGCCCCGGTCGGCCTGTGGGGCTACTCCGGCGGCGGCCTCGCCAGTGCATGGGCCGCCGAGGTGAGCGGCTCGTATGCGCCCGAACTCAACATCGTCGGAGCGGTGCTCGGGTCGCCGGTCGGCGACCTAGGACACGCGTTCCGCCGCCTCAACGGCAGCTTCTATTCCGGCTTGCCGGCCATGGTGGTGGCCGCGCTGACGCACATCTATCCCGAGCTCGACAAAGTCATCCAGGAGCACGCCACCGACGAGGGCAAGGCGATGCTGCTGCGGATCGAGAAGATGACGACCGCCCACGCGGTGCTTCGCCTCATCGGCATGGACATGGGCAAGCTGGTGGACCAGCCGCTCGAGCAGATCCTGTCGACCCCCGCGGTGCAGCACGTGTTCGAGAGCATCAAGCTGGGCACTGCGGTGCCGACGCCGCCGGTGCTCATCGTGCAGGCGGTGCATGACCGCATCGTTTCGGTGGATGACATCGACGAGCTGACGGACACCTACCAGTCGGGCGGCGCCTCGGTGACCTACCACCGCGACATGTTCAGCGAGCACATGCTGCTGCATCCGATGTCGGCGCCGATGACGCTGCGCTGGCTCACCGACCGATTCAACGGCAAGCCGCTCGACGAGCACCTGGTGCGGACGACGTGGCCGACGCTGCTGAACCCACTGACCTATGTCGGTATGGCACGGCTGGTGAAAATCGCCGCGAAGGTCGTCACTGGGCGGACGGTAGAGCGCTCTCCGTTGTGACGGGCGGGCCGATCACCGCTTCGTCGACCGGCGGCCAGGCGCCGAGATCGTCGCGCGCCGTCGACACCGCCATCAACGCGTAGACCAACGCACCGGCAGCGGCGGGAAGCAGGACGGTCGCCGCGATCTGCAGCGGCCCATGCCCGAAGAACACCGCGGGCGCCTCGATGACGTAGTGCACGCGATGTTCCGGCGTGACGGGCGCCCCGGCGATGTCGATCGCGCCGTAGCGCCACCGTGCCAGGACCGCGCCGACGCCTGCCGCTGCACCCGCGGCGGCGGCCACACCGATCGCCAGCGCGGCCACCATCGCCGGACCCCGGTGCGCACGCCACTGCCACAGCAGCACGGCCGCGACCACCGCGACCGCGCCGAGCATGCCAACGATCAGGAAGGCGGCGATGAAGAAATGGTCGGCCTCGTTGCCCAGGAACGCCTTGACCCGCTCGCCGCTCTTGGTCAGCGCAACCACGCCGTGGACCGCCGGTGCCAGCCAGGCCCACAGCGCCCCGACCACTACGCCGGCCAATGTCAGGCCGGCAACCGTGGTCGTCACGGCGCGGCGGCGCGAAATACGCGGCGGAGCAACCTCATTCATCGTTGTCATCATCTCTTCGCGCAAGCGCTCATCGGAAGTCCTCAAGGTCCTTGGAGTCCTGCTCACCGTGGCGGGAGCATTTCGCCGACCAGCCGTCGGGGCGCACCTGTACCACCATGCGGCGGCCGCACTCCGCGCAGAACCGGGGTGGTTCCAGGCCGAGTTGCGCGGCGGTCGGGACTGCTCCGCCCGCGGGCCCGCCAGTGTAGACGTTGAACTTGGCCGCCATTACAGGCTGGCGTTGAGCGCCTTGATCGGCATCTGCAGATCGTCGAGCAGTTCCAGGTCCGCCTCGGCAGGCCGGCCCAGCGTCGTCAGATAGTTGCCGACGATGACGGCGTTGATGCCGCCGAGGATGCCTTTCTTCGCGCCGAGGTCGCCGAGCGTGATCTCCCGTCCGCCGGCGAACCGGAGCATGGTGCGCGGCAGCGCGAGCCGGAATGCGGCGACGGCCTTCAACGCCTCCGAGGCAGGCAGCACGTCGAGGTCACCGAACGGCGTGCCCGGACGAGGGTTCAGGAAGTTCAGCGGCACCTCGTGCGGATCCAGCTCGGCGAGGTTTGCCGCGAATTCCGCGCGCTGCTCGAGGGTTTCGCCCATGCCGAGGATGCCGCCGCAGCACACCTCTATGCCGGCCTCGCGGACCATCTGCAGGGTGTCCCAGCGCTCCTCCCACGTATGGGTGGTGACGACGTTGGTGAAGAAGGACTGCGCGGTCTCCAGGTTGTGGTTGTAGCGGTGCACACCCATCTCGGAGAGCCGCTGGACCTGCTCTTGGGTCAGCATGCCCAGCGAGCATGCGATCTGGATGTCGACCTCGTTGCGGATCGCCTCGATGCCCGCGGCCACCTGAGCCAACAGCCGCTCGTCGGGTCCTCGCACGGCGGCGACGATGCAGAATTCCGTCGCACCGGTCTTGGCGGTCTGCTTGGCGGCCTCGACCAGGCTCGGGACGTCCAACCACGCGCTGCGCACGGGCGACGCGAAAAGCCCTGACTGAGAACAGAAGTGGCAATCCTCGGGGCAGCCGCCGGTCTTGAGGCTGATGATGCCCTCGACCTCGACGTCCGGTCCGCACCAGGCCATGCGCACCTCGTGCGCCAGCGCCAGCAGCTCGTCGAGCCGGTCGTCGGACAACTGCAGCACCCGCAGCGTCTGGTCCTGGTTCAGGCCCTCGCCGCGTTCCAGTACCTGCTCGCGAGCCTCCGCCAGAATGTCGCTCACCCGTCGCCCTCCATCGCCTCTTGAACACGTCGGCCGAGCCGACAATTGAACGGTGTTCAGGTTAGGCTACCGGTGTGCAGCTCCACAAACGCAACGTGGTCGACGCGGCGACAACGCTGCTCGACTCCTATGGGATTGCCGATCTGACGATGCGGCGGCTGGCACGCGAGCTCAACATCTCCCCCGGCGCGCTGTACTGGCATTTCGCCAACAAGCAGCAGCTCCTTGGCGCCGTCGCCGACCGGATCCTGGAATCGATCGACGATGTGCACGGCGACTGGCGTGACCGCGTCGCGGGAATTTGCGGGCGGTTGCGCGAGGCGCTGCTGTCGCACACCGACGGTGCCGAGTTGGTGTCGGCGAGCTTCGCGGCCGGCCAGTCGGAAAAGATGGCGCGGATTCTCGCGCAACTGGCCGAGGCGACCGCCGATGCCGGGGTGGAACCCGGGCATGCCGAACTGGCCGCCCGCACGGTCGTGTACTACGTGCTGGGGTTCACCGCCGACGAGCAGTCACGGCTCCAGTGGGACGCCGCTGGTGCGGACCTGCCGGACGAACAGTCCGTGCTCTCGGAGGACCCGAGCGCCCGGTTCGCGTTCGGGCTTCGATTGCTCGTCGACGGCATCGCCGCCCACCGCCACGCCGAAAGTCACGTTTCGCAGACAAAGTCCGAGTAGCCGCCTGCAAAACGTACCTCTCGGCGAAGTGCCCTCACAGCACGTCGGCGAGGCGCTGGGCCTCAGTGCGAATAATCGCAATCCGGTCCATGAGTTAAGGATCTCAGTGTCGGACCGCCCGACTAATATCCGGGACATGATCACGGTAGACGATGTACGACGCATCACCGCGTCCCTGCCAAGGTCCTACGAGGTGGTCGTACGCGATCAGATCAAGTTCCGGGTCGGGCAGATCGTCTTCGTTGCCTTTTCGCGCGACGAGACGGTGATGGGCGTCGGCTTCCCGAAAGAGGAACGCGCGGCGATGGTAGCCGCCGAGCCCGACAAGTTCATGCTGCCGCGCGAATCAGACATGAGATACAACTGGATTCACGTCCGGCTCGACGCGATCGACCTTGATGAACTGCGCGAGCTGGTGATCGATGGTTGGCGCATGTGCGTACCGAAAAAGGTTGCGGCACTGGTCAATTGATCGGGTACTCGCGCTTGGAGTTTCCGTCCCAGCGGCGCAGCCCGGCGATGCTCCCGGCGATCTCGGACGGCTTGCCCGCAATCCGCAGCGCACGACCCAGCCGCCCCGGCGCAACGCGTCGGGCGAGCGTGACATGCGCAGTCCAGTGGCCGGGCAAAGAATTCGCCATCGGACCGGGCTGCAGATGCGGCAGGCAGAGTCGATGGACGTCCCCGTGCACTGCAAGCAACTCAGCCGTCGGCACGATCAGTCGCGTCAGAATTACCTGGCTCCTACCGAACAGCAACGGCGCACCGACCACACAGGGCAACGGGAACCGGTCAACCAGCCTCGTGAGCAGCCCGTCGACATCGGGATCAATCCGCTCGGCAACCGTCACCGTCGCGTGCGGCCTACTGGCCGGCGCCTGACTCGGAATTCCTGCCTCGCGCAATCCATCCCAGATCTGCCGGACCGCGGCCTCGGTGTCCGGGTCGAAGACCAGCTCGACGGAGTGCACCATCAGCCGACCAGGCTCGTGACCCACTGCGCATCGAACGCGGCCGCGCTCACCGACTCGAACTCGGCGGCGCTCATCTCTCCCGCACCAGCCGGCAACACCGCACGGACTGCGGCCATCCGGCCCAGCGCGTCGCGATTGCCTACCTCGGCCACACTCGGTTCGCGCGGCCAGGCGCCGATCACCAGTCCGGCACATGGAATCCGATGGGCGGCAAGCGCTTCCAGCGTTAATGCGGTGTGGTTCAGTGTGCCCAGCCCCGGCGAGACGACGACCAACGCCGGCGCCCCCAGGTCGCACGCGAGATCACGAAGCGTCACCCCGTCGGCACCCAACTCGACGAGCAGCCCGCCCGCACCCTCGACCAGGGTCAGCTTCGCGTCGACCGACGCGACCGACCCCACCAACTCGTCACGCGTCGGCAGCGCCATCCCGGCGCGTTGGGCTGCCGCCGCGGGCGCCAGCGGTTCGGGATAGCGCCACGAGCCATACAACGCATTCACTCCGGACAGCCGCGCCACATCGGCGAGGTCGTCGTCGCGGGGGCTGCCGGTCTGCACGGGTTTGCACACCGCCACGTCGACACCGGCCAGCCGCGCATGACAGGCGAGCGTCGCGGTAGCCACCGTCTTGCCCACGCCGGTGTCGGTGCCGGTGACGACCAGAACGCTCACGGCCGTGGCGTGAGCACTTCGGTGAGAACGTCTCGGGCCAAGGCCATTTCGTCGTCCGATAACGATGCCCGTGCCGTCAGCCGCAGTCGCGACGTGCCAGCCGGGACCGTCGGCGGACGGAAGCAGCCGACCCGCACACCGCGGTCCAGGCACGCCACCGCCGCGCCGAAAGCCACCTCCGGCTCCCCGAGGATGACCGACACCACCGCGGAGTCGGGCCGCTCCGCGACGGCGCACATCTCGGCGAGCGCCGACGCGTGATCCAGCACGGCCTGGGCGCGCCACGGCTCGTCGATCAACACGTTTAACGCGGCCCATGCGGCGCCGACCGCAGCTGGCGCCAGCCCGGTGTCGAAGATGAAGGGTCGCGCAGCGTCGATCAGATGCGCGCGCACCGCCGCGGGCCCGAGCACCACACCACCCTGGCTGCCCAACGCCTTGGACAGTGTCGTCGTCATCACCACGTCGGGCGCACCGGCAAGGCCGGCCTCGTGCAGCAACCCGCGTCCGCCGCTGCCACGCACGCCGAGACCGTGCGCCTCGTCGACGATCAGCAGTGCACCGTGCCGCCGGCACACGTCATGCAGCTGCCGCAGCGGGGCCAACACCCCGTCGGCGGAGAACACCGAGTCGGTCACCACGACGGCACGCTCCTCGCCACGCGCGGACAACGCCGCCTCGACGGCGGAGACGTCGCGGTGGGGTGTCACGACGACGCGGGAGCGCGACAGCCGGCAGGCGTCCACCAGCGATGCGTGGGTCAGCGCGTCGGACACCAACAGCGATCGCGTGCCGGACAGCGACACCACCGCGCCGAGGTTGGCGGTGTAGCCCGACGAGAAGACAAGCGCGGATTCGGCGCCGACAAAATCCGCGAGCGCGGCCTCGAAGCCTTCGTGCAATTCGGTGTTGCCGGTGACCAGCCGCGATCCGGTCGAGCCCGCGCCCCACGTGCGCAGCGCATCGACACCGCCGTCGATCACCTCGGGA
>C688J18823_10001194_pt1 | contig 15965 bp, 18 predicted proteins | sample HopSoiMetagenom1_FD_18823 | JGI IMG/M metagenome (IMG submission 18823) | reverse complement strand
GGCCGTTTTCGCAATGGCGAAAGCCATTCGGCGCGCGCAGACGAGCTGCGCACGCGTTTCTCTCGCGACCCTGGCGCGGCGTGCCGGTGCCGATGTGGGATGATCTGTTCGGAAATCGGCAGCGGCGCAGCATGAGCCGCCTCTGGCGCGACGGTCCGGCAGCCGGAGATTTCCGGCGGCAGGCCGGAGGGGGCGCGGCTGACCGATCGGTCGGCGGGCGTGGCGCGATCACATTGCAGCGAGCGCGCTTTTTCCACCCACGCTCACGGGCGCCTGCGCCGCGACGCTCGCCCGCTTGGCGTCCAGTTCGATGGCGGGTCCGGCGACATCCACCTGCATCAACTCGAAGGTCAGGCATTCGCAGCCGATCGAGCGGAACACCTGGTTGGCCGCCTTTTGCACGTTGTTGCTGAAGGTCTGGTGGTCGGTCTGGATTTCCAGCCGCGTCTTGCGGCTGCACATCGCCTTCACGACCGATTGCAGGCGCATGCAGATCTCGTCGCGGTAATTCTGCGTGCTTTCGAAGGTGGCCCTGGGATCGACGATCTGGGTCCGGACGACATAGGTGAGGTTGAGGGAAAAGCGGTCCGTCGAAACGGTGCCCTGGTTGAGCCTGAAGATTTCGGGACGGCGGTCGATCCGCGCGATCTGCCGGCTGCCGGCCCGGATGCGGTGCCGCCCGGGGGGCAGCGCCCTTTCGAAGCGTCCGTTCCGGTACAGCAGCATGGTCTCGAACTGCTGGACGCAGATTCGGTCGAACCCGACCAGCGCCATGACGCCTTTCCTGAACAGCGTGGAAATCCAGGCCCAGGTACCAGCGATCACGGCGATGACGATCAGGAAAAAAGCTATCGATCCCAGAAGTTCACCCACGCTTTGCCTTCTCCTGCCTTGTTTTTATCTCGTTGGCGACGCTGCGATTCCGGTTCTTCCCATTGCTTTTTTTCCTGACTTGATACGTCGAAATTAAGTCATCACCGTTTCAATCGGAGCGGGTAACAAAAAAATAATCGGATAGTTGCCCGGTCATTTGCATTTTGAATGGACTCATTTTTCGGACACCGGATTGTTCCGCGACTTTGCCACGCTTTTGCAAGGGACGCATTGAATTGTTTTTACAACAAAAGGTTGTGCGAGGTAAACGGTGTGTATGCTTTGCAGGAAGCCGCGTTTCCGGCGCGTGCGGGAGATCCGGTACAGTCCGGTCTATCGCAATGACAAATTGATACAGCCTTTCCTTCTCGCGACATCTTTCGCCCGAGTTTTGCATCGTCCGTTGTCCCTCCCGGAGAATGGAGGGCGCAGGGAAGACCGGGTGCACGCTGCACCCACGGTCCCGTGTGCAATTGCGCACAGAAGACGCGCACACGAGCATACAGGTACAGGCGGAGCATCCCGGCCTTCCCTGCGCAGTGGCTTTACGGCTTACTTCGTGCTCTCTCCGGCGAACGGCTCTTTTGCCACCGTCGCCTCCGAGAAGCTTCGCTTCTCTCGGGCTTAATGCCAGCACCGCGACATCAGGACCACACGACTTCGCCGTACGCTCGAGCCACACACGTCAGTCGCAGCTCTCGCGTCCACCGCATCCCACCGCGCGTTCGTGACGTTCGCGAGCGCCCCTCTCATCGGGTGAGACGGACGGAGATATGTGGCTGATTTGGCCTGGAGGTTAAGCGAAATATTTTTGCGCGAAGGGCTGGACAGGTTTTAGGTGATTTGCCCGTCGCGCAGATTTGTCGCACGAATGCACAGGATTTGCGCTTGCACGGCAAGCAAATCAGCCTGCAGAGCGGCAGGCCGTAGGGTGGGCAAAGCGCAAGCGTGCCCACCATCGCGAGCAACATGCAAATGGTGGCACGGCGCAATTGCGCCTTTGCCCACCCTACGAATGCGACACCATTGCGTACCGCCCTCCCGACTACGATAACGCGAACATCGCGTGACGGAGGTTCACGATGGCCACCAGCAAGGACAAGATCGACGACGCGGCGGGCTCTTCTCTACATAACCCTGCATGACGACTACCGGGCATGGAAAGGTATGGACTGGGAAGTGCTCGGTCGCCTGCACGAAAAAGGGATGATCCACGATCCCGTCGGCAAGGTGAAGTCGGTGGTGTTCACCGATGAGGGCCTGGAGCGGACGAAGCGGCTGTTCAAGGAGATCTTCCAGGAGTAGACGCCCGCGCGCCGGAGCCCGACATCTCGTCACGTTGATCTAGATCAACCTCGCCGTGGCAGCGCCACCCAGAAATAGGGTGTCGCTGGCTTGCGCCAAGCGCTGTCACACAGCACGGGAGATGATCATGAGGTTGTTCGGTTCAGTGCGCACCGCCGTTCTCGTTGCAGCCGCCACCCTGCTCAGTGCGGGCGCGCAGGCCGGGCCGATGCCGACCAATGTGGCGGCGATGAAATCGATGGTCGATCAAAACACAACCGAAGTGCGTTGGGGCGGCGGCTGGCGCGGCGGCGGCTTTGGCTATCGCGGCGTCGGATTTCGCGGCGGCGGCTGGGGCTACCGCGGCGGTGGCTGGGGCTCTCGCAGGCTCGGCTACGGCCTCGCAGCCGGAGCCATCGTTGGCGGCGCGATCGCCAGTCGCGGCTATTACGGCGGCTACGGCGGTTACTATGACGGCGATCCCTATGAAAGCTATGCGGCCGTCCCGTACGGCTATGGCGGCGGCTATGGGTATGGCGGCGGCAATTGCCCGCCCTATGGCGGCTACGCCGCGCGCTATTACGGCTGGTGAAGCGCGCGATCTGGTTGCCTGCCGCTCGCCATGGCTCAAAGTCTGAACAGCGGACTTCGTCAGTCAGGCCCGGTCTTTTGATGCAACTGGCGATGCACGTTGAAATGAAAGAGGCCGCCAACCGGGGCGGCTTCACGCTCGGAACAGCGTCGAGCCATGACGTGCAATTGCAGGTCAGAGAATCCATTTAACCGCCCGCGCATGCGGCCCGATGGATTCCCCGGATATCGCTTCCGCCTACGCTCTTCGAGCTACGGCGGACCCGTCGCTCATCCGCGCTACGCTTGCTGCGCGAACGCGCAACCCAAGTGACGGCGAAAACGTGCTCGACTTAACTGTGCGCGGGAATGTCGACGCCATCAGTCGCATACTGCCGAATCTTGTTCCGCATCGTGCGCACCGAAAGTCCGAGCACGCGGGCTGCGTGGGTCCGATTGCCGTGGCAGCGCGCCAGCGTCTGCAGCACGAGCTCGCGCTCGATCGCCTCGACCGTGGAGCCGATCAGCATCGGCACGATCTGGTGGGGTGAAAGGGCCTGAGAATCCGGCAGCGGAATCTCGGGCACGGGAACACAGTCCAGGCCAAGGTACACGTCACCGCACCCGCCAAGATACTCCTGGGGCATCAACACCTCCCGATCGACGCTTGCTCCGAAACGCGGAGCATAAACATCAGGAATCACGGCCCCCTGCCGTAGACGGAGGGTGGGCGCGATTGGTTAATGAAGGGTTAAAAGGCACGGAAAGGTTTTGGTGACGAGTTGTCACACCCGGAGGTATATGCTCAACGGCAGGCAGATGGACGGTGCCTCGTAGTTTCTCGTTGTCGCTGCGAACGCACTCCGCCGGATGTCGCTGCGCTCATCCCGGCTACTTGCTACCGCGCCGGCTCCTTGATCCGTTCTTCGGTTGCGATCGATTGTGCAGGTTTGGTCGAGCGAACCATCAGAAATGTTCCAGACAGTCCTGGCAACCTCCAGCGCCCATCGATTTCCGTCGCGTCAGCATTGACCACGCCTTCATAAAGGACCGTGTCATAGCCGCAGCCAGACGGCTCGTAGCGTTTGACGAACGAGACCGCACAGCCGGATCGATGACCGGCAATCGAAGCGTTGTGCGTGCCGCCCACCAGACAGTCGGGTCTGATGCAGGGTTCGGTCATGTTTCCGCCGAGCGCGCCACCGGTTTCGATGAGTGTCGCCAGAAACGTGACCATTCCAACTCGTGACTGAATATAGGTGCCGTTCCAGACACCAGTCAGATCGTCGGTCATCGCGATCAGGTGCGTGCGCTGCGCTTACAACACCCGATTACTTTCCTTCACTTTGTCCGCATCCAAATAAACGCTCGATCCCATCTCCTTGAACTTCTGCGACATCGTCGCCATGCCGTCCTCGATCACGCCCGACATCGACATGCCGACGCCGGCGACCGCGCGCTTGTCGGGATCNTTCANCGTCGCCGCGTANTCCCGCACGTCCTGCGTGATCTTCATCGAGCAGAATTTTGGGCCNCACATCGAGCAGAAGTGGGCGACCTTGTGGGCTTCCTTCGGCAGCGTTTCGTCGTGGAAGCTCTTTGCGGTGTCCGGATCGAGGCCGAGGTTGAACTGGTCGGTCCAGCGGAAGTCGAACCTCGCGCGGGAGAGCGCGTCGTCGCGCAGTTGTGCGGCGGGGTGGCCCTTGGCCAAGTCAGACGCGTGGGCGGCGATCTTGTAGGTGATGACGCCGACCTTGACGTCGTTACGATCAGGGAGGCCGAGATGCTCCTTCGGGGTGACATAGCAGAGCATGGCGCAGCCGAACCAGCCGATCATGGCCGCACCGATGCCTGAGGTGATGTGGTCGTAGCCGGGCGCGATGTCCGTGGTCAGCGGGCCCAAGGTGTAGAACGGGGCTTCGCCGCACTCCTTGAGCTGCTTGTCCATATTGATCTTGATCTTGTGCATCGGCACATGGCCGGGGCCTTCGATCATGACCTGACAGCCTTTTTCCCACGCAATCTTCGTCAGTTCGCCGAGCGTCTCCAGTTCGGCGAACTGCGCGCGGTCGTTGGCGTCCGCAATCGAGCCGGGACGCAGGCCGTCGCCGAGCGAGAACGAGACGTCATACTTGCGCATGAGGTCGCAGATCTCGTCGAAATGGGTGTAGAGGAAGCTCTCCTTGTGATGCGCCAGGCACCACTTCGCCATGATCGAGCCGCCGCGCGACACGATGCCGGTGACGCGGTTGGCGGTGAGGTGGATGTAGGGCAGGCGCACGCCGGCGTGGATGGTAAAATAGTCGACGCCCTGTTCGCACTGTTCGATCAGCGTGTCCTTGTAGAGCTCCCAGGTCAGTTTCACCGGATCGCCTTCGCACTTCTCCAGCGCCTGATAAATCGGAACCGTGCCGATCGGGATCGGCGCGTTGCGCAAGATCCATTCGCGCGTGGTGTGGATGTTGCGGCCGGTCGAGAGGTCCATCACGGTGTCGGCGCCCCAGCGGATCGCCCACACCATCTTGTCGACTTCCTCCTCGACCGACGAGGTGACGGCGGAATTGCCGATATTGGCGTTGATCTTGGTCAGGAAGTTGCGGCCGATGATCATCGGCTCGAGTTCGGCGTGGTTGATGTTGCAGGGGATGATGGCCCGTCCGCGCGCGATCTCGGAGCGAACGAATTCCGGCATGATGAAGGCAGGCACTTCGGCGCCAAAGCTTTCGCCATCGGCAAGGGCGGCTTCCGCGCGCTCGAGCTGCTTTTTGCGGCCGAGGTTTTCGCGCTCGGCGACGTAGATCATCTCTTTGGTGATGATGCCGGCGCGGGCGAATTCGAGCTGCGTGATCTTGTAGCCGTCGAGGCCGCGCAGCGGCTTGTGATGCGCGGTGAAGGCCTTTGCGGCGTGCGTGGCGCCGACATTGCCGTTGTCCTCGGGCTTGATGTCGCGGCCTTGGTACTCCTCGACGCCGCCGCGCTCCTTGACCCAGGCGAGGCGGTTGCGCGACAGGCCGGTGTTGACGTCGATCGTCACGGTCGGGTCGGTGTAGGGGCCGGAGGTGTCGTACACGGGAAGGTTGGGCTCGCCGGCGCCTTCGCTGAGGATGATTTCGCGCAAGGGCACGCGCAGGTCGGGCGCGGTGTCGGGGGTCGCGAAAATCTTGCGCGACGAGGGCAGGGGGCCGGTGGTGACGGCGGGAAGGGTGGTGTCGGGATTGGAGCGGATGTTCATGGGTTATCCTCCGTTGAATTTGTTGTCATTGCGGGCGGACCGCACAGCGGGTCGGCAGCAGAACTTGCGGCGCGAGCCCCCACCCGTCGCGCGCTGACGCGCGCGCCACCCTCCCCCGCAAGCGGGAGAGGGAAACAAGGGCTCGCTGCGCTCCCTCTCCCGCTCTTGCGGGGGAGGGTTGGGGTGGGGGTGTCTCCGCGAGTACTCATGTCTCAGGCTGCCTTCGATTCTTGGCCCAGCCATTGTCTGACCCGCGCGTCGGGATCGGCGTTCTGCGTGACGTCGCTGACGACGGCGATGGAGTCCGCTCCGGCCGCAAAAATCTCGGCCGCCTGTTCGAACTTGATGCCGCCGATCGCGACCAGCGGAATGTCGCCGATGCGCTTCTTCCACTCGGTAATTTTTGCAACGCCCTGCGGGGCAAAGCGCATCGATTTCAGCGTGGTCGGAAAAATCGGGCCGAGCGCGATGTAGTCCGGTTTCGCGGCAAGCGCGGTCGCCAGCTCCGCGTCGTCATGGGTGGAGATGCCGAGCGTCAGTCCTGCTTTGCGGATTTCGCCGAGGTCAGCGTCGGCGAGGTCTTCCTGGCCGAGATGCAGATGCTTTGCGCCGGCGACGATCGCCGCGCGCCAGTAATCATTGACCACGAGTTTGGCATCCGTGCCCTTGATGGCCTCGAGCGCGTCGGTCACGATCTGCAGCGCCTCTGAATCATTGAGGTCCTTGGCGCGCAACTGGATGGTGCCGGCGCCGAGCAGCGCCAGCCGCGTCACCCAGGCGACGCTGTGAACGACGGGATAGAATTTATCAGGATACGGCATGCCAGAACGGTGTCCCGATCACAGGGGTTGAGGGCGAGGCGAAATCGCGGGCTTCCATCAGCCCGGCCTCGTAGGCGGTGCGGCCGGCTTCGACGCCGAGGCGGAAGGCATTCGCCATCGCGACAGGGTCGGCGGCTTTTGCGATTGCCGTGTTGAGCAGTACGGCGTCGTAGCCGAGTTCCAGCGCGTGGGCCGCATGCGAGGGCGCGCCGAGGCCGGCGTCGACCACCAGCGTGATGTCAGGCAGGCGCTCGCGCATCAGTTTTAGCGCATCGCGGTTGGTGATTCCCTTGGCGCTGCCGATCGGCGCGGCCCACGGCATCACGACCTTGCAGCCGGCATCGACCAGCCGCATCGCGACCGAAAGGTCTTCGGTGCAATAGGGGAATACTTCAAAACCGTCTTTGATCAGGATGGCGGCGGCTTCGACCAGGCCGACCACGTCGGGCTGCAGCGTGTCGTTGTCGGCGATCACCTCCAGCTTGATCCAGGGCGTTCCGAACAATTCACGCGCCAGCTTTGCTGTGGTCACCGCCTCGCGCACGCTGCGGCAGCCGGCGGTGTTCGGCAGCACCGTGACGCCGAGCTCGCGGATCAGCGACCAGAACGCATCCCCGGTCTTGCCGCCGGCGGCCTCGCGCCGCAGCGACACGGTGACGATATTGGCCCCCGATGCGCGGATCGCGTCCTGCATGATCGCGGGCGATGGATACAACGCCGTGCCGATCAGGAGGCGGGAGGAGAAGGTCTTGCCGTAGAAGTTCAGCATGGTCACGGTGTCTCCTCAAACGAGGTTGTCATCCCCGCGAAGGCGGGGATCCAGTACGCCGGGAAGCCTGTGGTCGAACCGATAGGCCGCGGCGTACTGGGTCGCCCGGTCAAGCCGGGCGATGACAGCGGAGTTTGTTGTGAGCGCGCACGGCCATCGTCGTCCCTGCGAACGCAGGGACCCATACCGCGTGATCTCGGTTGTGGGCGCGGTGGCAGAGACCTTCCGTCATCACGAAGGCCGGTGGCTATGGGTCCCTGCGTTCGCAGGGACGACGGGGGGAGAGTGCGCGTGTTCATCTCACCCTCCCTGCCGCGGGGTGATGATCTCGATCTCGTCGCCGCTCTTCAGTACTGTCTCGGCCCAGCGGCTTTTCGGCAGCACGTCGTAATTCACGGCGATCGCGAAATGCGTGCCTTCGTAGTCGAGCTCGGAGAGCAGCGCATCGACGCTGGCGGAGGTGATCTCGCGCTGCTCCCCGTTGACGGTCACACGCATCGCATCACCTCATTGTCGATGGCGCCACGCTGCACATAGCCAAGTGTCAGCTCGGCCAGCGCAGGCGCCAGCAGAAAGCCGTGGCGATAGAGTCCGTTCACCGCGATCCGGTTCGTGCGAGCCGTGATCCGCGGCAGATTGTCGGGGTAGGCGGGACGAAGGCCCGAGCCGAACTCGACGATGCGCGCCTCGGCAAAGGCCGGGTGCACGGCATACGCCGCACCCAGGAGTTCCAGCGCCGAGCGCACGCTGACGCCGGTGTCCTCGGCCTCGATCGAGGTCGCGCCCAGCATGAACTTGTTGTCGCCGCGCGGAATGACATAGAGCGGCCAGCGCGGATGGATCAGCCGCACCGGGCGCGACAGCTCGACCTCGTTCGTCTCCACGATGATCATCTCGCCCTTGACGCCGCGCAGCTCCGGCTGCTCGTCGCGGGCGGACAAGCCGCGGCAGTCGATCACGATGCCGTCGAGATCTTCCGCGCTCGTGTCGCAGTCGAACTTGATGGTGCCGCCGGCGGCTTCGATCCGGGCATGCAGTTCGGGAAGCACTTTTCGCGGCTCGACATGGCCTTCGCCGGCATAGAACAGGCCGTCGCGGAAACGGCCGTCCAGCGACGGTTCGAGCTCGCTTAACCTCTGCGCGTCGAGCCTGACATGGCCTGATGTCAGCTTCGCAAAACGTTCGAAATCGGTGCGGTCGCGCGGATGCGCCACCACCAGCGAGCCGTTGAACGGGGTGTCGGGAAAATGCTCGCGCCAGAGGTCGAGCGAGCGGACGCCGAGCCGGCCGATCACCGGCTCCGAGGTTTCCGCCTCGCACCAGGGCGCCAGCATGCCGCCGGCCCAATGGCTGGTGGAAAGCGTCATATCGGCGTCACTGCGCTCATACAAAGTGACGGCATGGCCGGCCTGCGCGAACAGCAGGGCTTGCCATGCGCCAGCAATGCCCGCGCCGATGATGGAAACGGGGGAATCCCCCCGCGGATCTGACTTCTGGTACATCCCTGTCCCTTCGCCGGCATGACCCGGATCAGGTTCAAAGGGTCACCACGGTCCTGGGCTGAACTGCCCAAGCTTGCGGTATCTCAGCTCCTCATCGGAGCACCCCTCGGAACAGGGCTAATGTAGGCAGTTGGGCCGACGTGTCAACGCGGCTTTGCGGGAACTGCACCGCTGTCGTGCCCCGGACACGGCTGAGCCGGGGACAAAACCCCGCTATTTGGAGGTCTGCATTGCGTTCGCCTCGGCGGGCGCTTTCGCTGCTTCGGCCGGCTTGGCGACGATTTTGGGCGGCGCACCACTCGCGAGCATCGGCGCGGCCACCTTGGGCTGTTCGAACCGATGGCGCTTTGCAGCGTAGTAATAGCCGCTAGCATAATACCGCACGGCGCGGCTGTGATCGCCGTTGGCGGCGCGGTAGGCGCCGGCGAGATATTTGACGCCCCAGGCGAGATTGGTTTCGGGATCGCGCAGGCCCGCGGCGTCGCCGGTGTAGCCGAGGCCGCGCGCGGTCGGCAGCTTGATCTGCATCAGCCCGATGGTGCCGCCACGCCCGACGAGGTTTGCATGATATTTGCTCTCGCGCACGATCACGCGGTGCACCAGCGCTTCCGGCACGTTGTTGGCGCGTGCATGGCTTGCGACCATGCTGTCATACTGCGCGCGGCTCTGCGCCATTGCATCGGGCGAAACCAGCAGCGCGACGGCGGCGGCGAGCACAAACTTCGGCAAACTTTTCATAAAAAAAATCTCTGCGGACGGATGTTAACGACCGGTGGCTTGGTAGTTCCATTACCGGGCGCAGATGTGGCGAAAAACCGACGACATCGCGGCGAAATTTGTGCCGGCAGCGCATTCGTTAACAGACTCAGGGGCCGGGCGTACCGCCGAAATTGTTAGTGCGACGCACCGCTTCTGCTACGCGAACTGCGTCATGCCGACGCGCATGATTGTCGTGCAAATGAATCGATGAAAGTGTACAAGCGTGGCCGCCAGAATGTTCAGTTTCGACAGCAATCCTGACTCATTCAACAACATAACCGATCATTGAATAAACAAAACGTCGTCAGCAAGACGTCTAAAGGGAGATGCGCCATGGCTCGACTTGATTCCAGCTATCTGCCTCGCGGCAATCCCTGTGCGCAGTGTGGCAAGCCGATCCCGAGACCCGATTGGGTCGAGAGCAGTCCGGGCCGCACGTCCTTCCTCTGGTTCTGTCGCGCCTGCGACTATCGCTTCGAGGCGATTGCGATCTATGAGGAAGCGGATCCCGACGCGCTGGCCGCCTGACGCGATGATCCAGAGCGTTTTCGAGCGAAGTGGACACCGGTTCGCGTCAAGAAAACGCGTCCAAACAAGAATCTAGAGCCCGGTTCTGATTCAATCAGAACCGAAAGGCTCTAGGCCGCGGAGCGCTCGCTCTGCTGGCGAACCGGCAATCGTATCCGAACCACNAGGCCATGCGGCTGCCGGTCGTGCAGCGACAGCGTGCCGCCATGCGCGGTTGTGATNGCGTTGGTGATCGAAAGACCGAGGCCGAAGCCCGCCGCTTCGTCCATGTTGCGGGCCTCGTCGCCGCGCACGAACGGCTCCAGCATGTTCTGCTTCAGCGCATCCGAAATGCCGGGGCCGTCGTCTTCGACGTCGATGGTGAGCTGATCCTCCGCGACGCGCAGGCGGATCAACGCTTCGGCGCCGAACCGCACGGCATTCTCCACCAGATTGGTGACGGCGCGGTGCAGATCGTCAGGCCGCACCGTGGCCATGGCGTGCGCGGGGCCGTCATAGGCGACCTTGCGTCCCATGTCGGCGAACTGGTCGGTGATGAGCTGTAGCGTGCTGGCGATGTCGGCCAAAGTCATTGCTTCGAGCCGGCGGCCGTTGCGCAGGAACGACAGCACCGATTCCAGCATCGCGCGCATCTGGTCGAGATCGTCGAGCATGCGGCTGCGATGGGTCTCGTCCTCGATGAATTCGGAGCGTAGGCGCATCCGTGTAATCGGGGTGCGCAGATCGTGGCTGATCGCGGCGAGCATTTTGGTGCGGTCGTCGATCAGGCCGGTGATGCGCTGGCGCATGCGGTTGAGCGCGCGCGCGACCGAGCGGATTTCCTCCGGCCCACGTTCCGGCAGCGGCGCCGCGCCGCCGTTGAGGCTGAAGCTCTCGGCGGCTTTGGCGAAGGACGACAATGGCGCGGTCAGCGCGCGGGCCGCCCACAGGCCCAGCAATGTGACACTGATGACGGCAAACAGCAGCGTCATCATCCACGGCCCGCCGAGAAACGGCGGCCGCGGCCGGTCCGGCAGGATGTTGGCCGAAATCATCATGCCGTCCGGTAAGCCGATGCCGAGCTTGCGAGCTTCGCCGCTCGCAAACTGGAAGATGCGATAGTCATGGCCGAGGCGCCGCTGCAGGCCGTGCGGGTTGAACCCGCTGGCTTCGTCCGCCGCAGGCAGCGGTCCTGCGGGGAGGATCTCGATGCCGAACTGCGGAAAGGCGCGCGCGATGTCGGCGGACAGCCGCGGCCGTTCCGAGGCGAGGGCTGCGCCGAGCAACTGCACGGAAGCGGCAAGCTGGCCGTGGCCGGATGACGGCTCCGGCTGGTCGGGCCGGTGCAGCAAAAAGCTCGCGGTGATGATCAGATGAAGCGCTGCGATCGAAACGACGACAAGGGCTGCGATCTGGCCGCTGATGCCGCGCAGATTCAAAAGGCCCTTCATGATCAGTGGCCGGTGGCGGGCACCGCCTCGACGCTGACGGGTTCAACGCGCGGGGTGAACATGTAGCCGCCGGAGCGCACCGTCTTGATCATGGTGGCGGCTTGCGGATCGGGTTCGATCTTGCGGCGGATGCGGCTGACCAGCACGTCGATCGAGCGCTCGAACGAGCCGGCGTTGCGGCCCTGCGTCAGGTCGAGCAGGCTGTCGCGCGACAGCACGCGGCCGGGCCGCTCGCAGAATGTCCGCAGCAGGTCGAACTCGGCGCTGGTCATGGCGACGTGCGCGCCCTCGGGATTGCGCAATTCGCGCAGCCGCAAGTCGATCCGCCAGCCCGCAAATGTAAGCGCGGTCGCGCCCTCGGTGGCGCTGGCGGTGAAGGCTATGGCCTGCCGGCGCAGTACCGCGTTGATCCGGGCCAGCAATTCGCGCGGGTTGAACGGTTTTGCCAGATAGTCGTCGGCGCCCATCTCGAGGCCCAGGATGCGGTCGACGTCCTCGCCGCGCGCGGTCAGCATGATGATCGGGGTCTGCGATTGCGCGCGCACCTTGCGGCACAGCGTCAGGCCGTCCTCGCCGGGCAGCATGACGTCGAGGATCAAAAGATCGACCCGGCGGTCGGTCATGGCGCGGGCCATCTCGCGGCCGTCGGCGGCGGTCGCCACGTTGCAGGCGTTGTTGCGCAGGTATTTTGCGATCAGCGACCGCGTCTCGCGGTCGTCCTCAACGACGAGGATGTTGGGTATTGCCTGGGCCATGCCGACCTTTTGTCGGTGATTCGGGCGTGCGCGCGAAGGATTTTTGTTTCCGGATGTTTCTGAATGACTCCGGGCAACACCGGGCAACAGGTCCGGGGGTAGGCGAAAAGACCTCGTTAAGACCCAGAGCCCTACGGTCGATGCGTGTTCCAGAGTACCTCGACGAATCACCTGACCATCCCTTGACGATCCCCTGATGATCCCTTGGAGCTATCATGACCTCGATCTCGGCGGCCTCGGCCCAGACCTACCAGTCGCCTCTCCAGAAGTTGCAGGATGAGTTGCTGTCCGAAGTAAAATCCGGTGCCATCAAGTCGTCCGACCAGGACGCCCTGACGTCGGCACTGACCGATATCGACTCGGCGATGCAGGCGAGCCGCACCAGCGACCAGGCCAGCGGCACGCGGCCTTCGCCCGCCGATATGAAATCGAAGATCGACGACCTGATCGCCGGCGAAGTTTCCAGCGGCAAGCTGACCAGCGATCAGGCCACCGAACTGCAGAGCGTCTTCAAGGCGGCGTTCGCCAACGGCCCCGGCGGGGCTGGTGGCCCGGGCGGTCCTGGCGGCGCCGGCGGCCCGCCTCCGGGAGGTCCGCCGCCTTCGGGCGATGCGTCCTCCAGCGACGACACCTCCTCGTCTTCCTCGTCCTCGACATCGATCGACGACATCCTGAAGCAGTTCCTGCAATCATTGCAGGAGTCACTGTCGGCCTCGTCATCGACGTCCTACGGCGCGACCGGCACGACTTCGAGCAGCAGCAGCGCCTCGTTCTCGGCGCTGTTGATCGACTACCAAAGCTGACATTTTTCAAAGTCGCTTCCCCAAACCTGCGCCTTGCAACCATCCTTTCCGGATAGGAAAGGATGGTTGTCTTTTTTCGCGACCGCGGAACTGATGACGCAGTGCAGCGTTGGTCCATTCACGTGTGGAGGGTGCAATGGCAAGCGACGTCATGACCAACCCGCATCAGTTGATCGCGAGCGACCGCGTCGAAGGGACCGCGGTGCGTCGGCCGAACGGCGACATGATCGGCCATATCGAACGGCTGATGATCGACAAGGTCACCGGTAAAGTATCCTATGCAATCCTGAGTTTCGGCGGGTTTCTCGGCATCGGGGCCAATCTGATTCCGTTGCCGTGGGGACGGCTTCGCTACAACACGAAGTTCGAAGCCTACGAACTCGACATCGACGATGAAGAGCTGAAGCGCGCGCCGTCGTTTCGTGCCGACAAGGATTTCGACTGGGGCGATCGCGCAAAGGAGGCAGAGCTGCATCGCTACTACGGCATGCCGCCTTACTGGGGCGGCTTCTGAATGGCGCATCTGCGTTTCGTCATCGCGCCTTTCGTTCCCGGTGTTCCCAACGAAATTTGTGGAACACTTGTTGAAGTGACGGGTTTCCCCACAGCGTTTCTGAACTGAGGAGAATCCATAATGTTAGCCAAATATGCCATCGCCGGCCTCGCGGGTTCCGCGCTGCTGGCCAGTGTCGCGTTCGCGCAGAATCCGACTTCGTCTGCCAACACCGATCAGGCTACAACCGCTGCGCCCGCGGCCGCGTCCGATAGCTCGTCGTTCAAGGGTAACTGGCGGTCCTCGAAGCTGGTCGGCCTGAACGTGTACAACGACAGCAACGAAAGCCTCGGATCGATCAACGATCTCCTGACTGACAAGAGCGGCAACGTCAAAGCCGTGGTGATCGGCGTCGGTGGCTTCCTCGGCGTCGGCGAGCATCTGGTTGCGGTCGCCTTTGACAAGGTGAAGTTCGTCGATGATCCGATTGCCTATACCGGCGCTTCAAGTGCGCCTACCTCCGGCGGCGCAAGGCCTTCGAGCACGACGACGACCGGTGCCGCGACGACGGCGCCTGCCGCGGTCAAGAAGAACCCGTGGTATCCGGATCACGCCATGCTGAGCGCGACAAAGGATCAGCTGAAGGCGATGCCGGAGTTCAAGTATTCGACCGAGTAAGCATCACTCCCGCAGCGACGATTTTGCAGATGGCCGGACGGCGTAATTGCCGCCCGGCCTTTATGCTTTATGGGCGCACGCCGGCGCGTAACCATTCGTAATGGTGCAGCGCATCCTATTCACGACGTCCCTCCCGATGTTAGGTTGTATTGCGGCGGGCGCGCCTGCGTCCTGCCTTGCATAGACCCTTGCATCAACGGGAGGACGACATGCCTGATAGCGTCTACAAGGTCATCGAGCTGATCGGCACCAGCACGGAATCCTGGGAGAAGGCTTCTGCCGCCGCGGTCAGCCGCGCTGGCGCGTCGCTGCGCGATCTGCGCGTCGCCGAGGTCGTGAAGCTGGATCTGCAACTGGACGCCAGCGGCAAGGTCGAAGCCTACCGCGCCAAGTTGAGCGTCTCGTTCAAGTTCGAGGGGTCGTAAGCGAGGCACCCTACGGACTACGCAGCAATGACGGAGAGAGTTGCGCTGCTCGGCGTCACAACGCCGGCAGCGCGGTCACATAGACATTGATCGCGCCTTCGGCTTCCGCGATCACGCGCAGCGTCTTGGAATCGAAGGCGATGTCGGCGAGCCGCAGCTTGCTGATCTCGGCCGAGACCCGCAGGCCTTCCTCGTTCTTCTGGAAATCGGCGATCACGGCCGCAATCTTTCGCTGGGCGTTGGCGGCGAACGGCTTGAGGTCGACGGTCGCCTTTTCCCCCAGCGTCTTCTGCAGATGCGGGATGGCCGCACGCGCCGCGGCGCCCAATAGCCCGAAGGCAGCCTCCGACTCGACGGCGAGCTCGATGTCGGTCAGCCGCAGCGTCTGCTCGGCCTGATCGAGCACCGGCCTTCCCCAGATATGCACATTGGCCTCGCCGCCGAGGCCGAGAAAGCTTTTCTTTTCCTTGGCGTTCACCAGCAGTGAAATCAGCAGGCGGTTACCCGACGCCGCGACGCTGGCGCTCTTGACGGTGACGTCGACCGAGCCGGAGCCATCTTCCGGAAAAGTCTTTCCGGCGAATTGCGCTTCGACGATCTTGTTGATCTCGGTGAAGGGCATGTCGATCGGCACGCCGATTGCGACCCGTCCCGGCGTCGGCGGCACGATGGCGATGGTGGCGGGGAACGGGCAGGACGGCTTGGTCTCGGCCGGCGTGATGCGGGTCTCCGCCTCGATGCCGAGCGTCAGCGTGAGGTTCGAAGCGTCGATGCGCGGCTGCGCGGCAATTGCCCGTATCGGTCGCAATTCCAGCCACAGCGTCGGCATCGTCGAGCCGGCGGTCGTGCCCTGCAGCGGGATCGAGCGACAGGCCTTGGCCCACTGCACCCGCGCGTTCTGCTCGAAGGCCGGATCGTTGCGCATGCGCGCCTGCACCAGCGCGATTTGCTCGGCGACGTTCTTGTCGATCAATGGCTTCACCTGCGCGGGCACATTGACGCGCGCGCCCGCCACGCTGAGGCTCGAGTCGTTGAGATTGACC
>C688J18823_10001193_pt1 | contig 15967 bp, 13 predicted proteins | sample HopSoiMetagenom1_FD_18823 | JGI IMG/M metagenome (IMG submission 18823) | reverse complement strand
GAGGGCTTTGTTGCATGGGGGCCTTATTATAAATTGGTTCAACCACAAAATTATGTATTTCATTGGTTCTATGCATTATTCCCACCTCCGATTCCAGCGCCTGGCTTAGATCCAGAAGAAATTTTACTAATAATAGATGTGGGTAAAATGATGTCTCCGGGTAACTACAAAACTTATTTTCGAAAAGAAATCAAACTAAAGGATGTATGGAATAAACCTGAGTACATGACACATGCTACCAGTGAAAAAATACCTATGCCTGCAGTAGATGGTCTGGAACAACGAGTATATTGGACAGGGAAATGTCCTTTTGCCTTTTTCAATAACTGGCTGGTTCAACCTCGGTAAAATAGCTCATATCCATTTATAGATTCTTCTCATCAACGTCTCAGCGTAAAACATTTATCCGTTTTGCGTTGAGTACGCTGATGGATCTTATTCTTGTTCCCTTGTCGCTCTTCTTTTTGAATCTGCATATTAAAAAAATTATTAACTATAGTGAACGAAATGGTAAGTTGACAAGTTTAAAATTGAAAACTAACTGGCTCGGCTTAGAAATCAAAAGTGGGACATTTTGAAGCTTTGATGGCATTATACTCTTCTTCTCCACTCGCTATCGGTGAAAAGCCTAGCATTCCTTCTAACGAATGAGGGTTTGCTACGCGAAATCTGGAAAGGGCATAATCGTAAGAGAAACCGATAATAATATTTTTCATGACTCTCACCTGTAATACTGCAGAAACTGCATCCTGAAAACGATAAGACACACCCATTCCAATGCGTCCTCTATACAAGGCAATAAAGTTAAAATCCACTGATGGAATAGCACCCGTCAATGGTTCTTGAATTTGAATAGCCGGAATGTATACATAGTCGTACTCCAATGATATATATTTACGACTGATTGTAAGATAAGCAGTAGGATCCAACTTTCCTTCAACACCGATTGACTTGTTTCCCTGTTGTAATTTACTTTTATACAGATCTTTTATCGCCAAGCCAATCGTAAATTTCTTCGAGCGGAAATAAACACCAGGAGTAACCGTGGGAAGCCATACATTTGGGCTTCTTTGCAACAATGCAGGGTCAGATAAATTGAAAATAAGATTACTCAATGCTAGATTCTTTACACCAGCAGCAATTCCGAAACTCAGGTAGTAACCATGAACGATTTTATAATGAAATGCATAAGAGAGGGTTATCAATTGATTATTGAAAACACCATATTTATCATTTTCAACATAAGCTCCTACCCCATGCCAATAATATTTATATCCTTTTTTTCCTAAGGTAAAAAAAGCACTCGCAAAATTCGTTTCCGGTGAATAATCAAATCCTATCCATTGTGTTCTCCTTCCAACTAAAAAATTAATCCCGGTGTTGTAAGCACCGGCTACTGCTGGATTAACGCCATATTCATTTAACATGAATTGCGTATAGTGCGTCGATTGTTGTGCTTCGAGTTGAAGCATCACCGACAAGAATGAAAGTATGAAGATTATTTTTTTCAATTATCGAATAATAGATACTGTTCCTTTTTTGAATTTACTTTTATTTGATTTATCTGCATAAACAACAAAAAAATAACAAGCCGTGGGCAGAGGCCTTCCAATCAAATCTGTACCATCCCACCAATCATCTTCCTTGTATTCTCCTGAAAATTCGAATACCTTTTGTCCCAATTTATTAAAAACCAGTATCAATGAATTCGGGAAATACATTGCATAACTGATCTCCCAGGTATCATTAATGTGATCTCCATTCGGTGTAAAAAAAATTTGAGGAGATAAATCACACTCAAATTGGAGAATCGTAAAATGTACAGTTGTATCTGCTCCAAGGGCGTCCGTTATTTTAACCGTATAATCACCAGCTTCTAAATCCGTAATTTTTTCGGTAGTTTGCCCTGTATTCCAGTTATATGAATAAGGCGGATAGGTTTGCTTTACATTCACTTGAATACTGCCCAATCTGATACGCGAACATTCTATATGGTTGGAAATAATTCCAGTCACAACCACTTGTGCAATTAATGGTTGCATTAAAAGTAACAAGAATATAACTATATACGATTTAATAGTGTTCAACCTATTTACAAAATTTATTGATTAATTCTTCTGCCATAAAGCTGCCTTTATCACCGGCTTGTTTATACACTTCACAGGCTTTTTCTTTGTCTCCATGCTGATACAAGCAGGTCGCTAATGCCATATAGGCTTCTCGATAATTTTTATCGAGCTCAATTACTTTTGCGTAATCAGCGATCGCTCCTTCATAATCACCTGCTACATCTTTCCAATACCCACGACTATAGTAAGCTTGAACATATTCTTCTTTCAAACTTATTGCTTTGTCCAAATCTTCAATTGCATGCGCAAAATCATCCAGATGTGCTTTGGTCAAAGCCAAGTTATAATATAATTTAGGGTTTGTTTGATTTAGCTGAACTGCCTTATTAAAATCTTTAACTGCTCCGATATAATCTTCTAACTCGGCTTTCGCGATTCCTCGCGTATAAAACGCTTCAAAATAAGTGGGTTGAATAGAAAGTGCCTTATCCATTTGTTTAATGGCCAATTCAAAATTCCCTTGCTTATAATAGATGATCCCATTCAGGCAATAGGCACTATCGTATTTTACATTTAACTGTAAAGCGTGGTACAACAATTCCTGGGCAATGGTATAATTACCAGAAGCATCCGCTTCAACAGCCTTTACGTAATAATCACGTGCGGTAGTTTGGGCAAATGAAAAAGCAGTAACGCAAATCGCTAACGAAATTGTTACTGCTTTTTTGAATGACATAGTTTAGGTTGTTTTAAAATAAATAATTATTTATTTCAACAGCACTCCCAACGCATTATCAAATATAGTTTTTGCTTCATTTATTTTACCAAACGACTCTCCGTCAATAATCATTTCCTTTCCTTTCACATCGCCAAGGTATTCAAATTCTGCCTTTGTCGACATCATTAAGTCAATAAATTTATCCTCATCTTCTTTTTTAACAGATACAATAACACGGCTCTGCGCTTCACCAAACAAAAATGCATCTTTGCGCACCATTTCATCCGAGTTGATATCAAAACCTAACCCATTTAACATTGAACTTTCCAATAAGGTAATAAATAAACCTCCATCTGCACAATCATGAGCCGATTGAATAACACCTTCTTTAATTGCTTTTTTCACCGCTTTTTGAACTTCATATTCTTCATCCAAATTAAACATCGGAGCTGGGGAATTCTTTATTTTATGATAAGAATATAAATATTCAGAAGAAGAAATACAATCTTTTGAGGAGCCGATTAAATAGATAGAATCATTTTCATTTTTAAAGCTTAAGGTCATGCGTTTTGATTTATCCTGTAACACACCAAGCATCCCTATTGTAGGTGTTGGAAATACAGGGCCTTCATAAGATGATTGATTATAAAAACTAACATTTCCTCCTGTTACAGGTGTTTCAAATTTAATACAAGCGGTACCCATCCCTTTTATAGCACTAACAAATTGCCAGTACACTTCTGGATTATAGGGGTTACCAAAATTTAAACAATTGGTGATTGCTGAAGGTTCACCCCCACTGCAAACAATATTACGTGCTGCTTCAGAAACAGCAATTGCACAACCCACTTCAGGATCTGCATTTACATACCGTGAATTACAATCTATTTTTAATGCGATAGCTTTATTAGTTCCTTTTATATTTACAATAGCTGCGTCGGATGGTGCATTGGTACTCATGTTAACAGTACCCACCATGGAATCATATTGATTGTAAACCCATTGTTTGGAGGCAATATTTGGATGTGCTATTAAAAATTTAGCTACTTCTTTTAAGTCGGTTGGCTCTATAACCGACTCTATTTTAAATTTTTTAGCCTCTTTAAAATATTCTGGTTCTTTATATTCACGGTGATAAACAGGTGCTCCTCCTCCCAGTACAAGATCGTGTGCTGGAACATCTGCTACTAATTCTCCGTTCATAAAATATTTTAATCGTTTTGTATCTGTTACTTTTCCAATAACCTCACAATTCAAATCCCACTTTTCGAAAACTTTTTCTACTTCTTTTTCTCTTCCTTTTTTCACCACGATAAGCATACGCTCTTGTGATTCAGAAAGTAAAATTTCGAAAGGTTGCATGTTTGCCTGACGTGTTGGAACTTTATCCAGCCAAACTTCCATTCCATGTTCACCTTTGGCACTCATTTCTGAAGTGGAACATGTAATTCCGGCAGCACCCATATCTTGCATCCCAACAACGGCACCTGTTTTAATAACTTCAAGTGTTGCTTCCAACAATAATTTTTCCTGGAAAGGATCACCTACCTGAACAGCCGGTAAATCTTTTGCTGAATCTTCTGTAATATCTGCAGAGGCAAATGTTGCCCCGTGAATTCCGTCTTTTCCTGTGGCTGATCCAACAATATAAACAGGATTGCCAACACCTTCGGAAATTGCTGAAATAGTTTCTCCTTTTTTTACAATCCCTGCACTCATTGCATTCACCAATGGATTCACATTGTAACAATCATCAAAAAATACTTCTCCACCAACAGTTGGTATTCCAAAGGCATTACCATAATCACCGATTCCTTTCACAACACCCTTCATCAGCCATTTCGTTTTATCAAGTTTAATATCGCCAAAACGGAGAGAATTTAATTGAGCAATGGGTCTTGCACCCATTGTAAAAATATCGCGGTTAATTCCACCAACACCTGTTGCAGCGCCTTGGTAAGGCTCCAAAGCAGAAGGGTGATTGTGCGATTCTATTTTAAAAGCACAACCCAAACCATCACCAATATCAACTAATCCAGCATTTTCTTCTCCCGCTTCAGCAAGAATATAAGGTCCTTTTTTAGGTAGTTTTTTCAACCACACGATAGAGTTTTTGTAAGAGCAATGCTCACTCCACATCACAGAAAAAATACTGAGCTCTGTGAAATTAGGTACTCGTCCTAAAATAGTATTTATCTTCTCATATTCATCCGGAAGCAATCCTAATTTTTTTGCTGTTTCTACAGTAGTTAATTGATCCTGTGTTGTTGCTGACATATTTTGTTTATGGTTATTGAATTGAAATTTTATACGATTCTAATTCACGCTTAAATCATTCATGAATTTAATGAATAGCCCACCTCCGCCAAGGCTATGGTGGGTGAGACAAATTTACATAAAAACTGCCTCATTGAGCCTATTTTTTTATTTTGAGTTTTCAACATGTTTTGATAGTATATTTGAAAAAAAATTAATAGCTCCCAGCTTTGCAACTACTTTTAATCCTCGCTTATACATCGTTTTTTATTTTTCTAATATCCAAACTGCCTTTTTTTAAGACATCGGGAATATCCGCGCGTGGCTTGTCTTTTCTCTTTGTTCTAAAACTGCTTTTTGGAATGTTACTATGGGCGGTTTATACATTTTATTACCCCAACCGGGCAACAGCGGATATTTACAAATATTTTGACGATAGTGAAGTTTTATTTAATGCTTTAAAAACCAAGCCTGTAGACTATTTCAAAATGTTACTGGGTATTGGAAATGACACACCGGCCTTCGATGCATATTATTCGAACATGCATTACTGGTCAAAGAAAAACAGCATTGGTTCCTACAATGACGGTCACACGGTAATCCGCTTTAATGCCTTTATTCGCTTATTCTCATTGGGTTTTTATACCGTACATACAGTTTTCATTTGCTTTATTTCTTTTATCGGCCTTACTGCTATTTATAAGGTATTTCTGCCTTTTTTGGAAGACAAAAAAAAAGAATTAATCCTCGCTGTATTTCTTTTACCCTCTGTTCTTTTCTGGGGATCTGGGGTATTAAAAGAAGGACTGTTGCTTTTTACATTAGGACTTTTTCTTTATTATTTTCAACAACCTTTTAGTTGGAAAACATTTTGCATTTGCCTTGCTACGGCAGTTTTAATAGCTGTTTCGAAATTTTATGTTTGGCTGGCCATATTTCCCGGCTTACTTTTTTTGTTTGTTATCCGAAGCACCGGCTCCCAAAAAATTTTACTAACGTTTACGCTTGTAGTAGTTATCACAATTGTTATCGGAACCACGATCGACAGATACACCAGTATTCAGAATCCATTGGTAACACTTAGTCAAAAACAACTGGAATTCAATTCACTTGCAACAGGTCAAAATCAGGACGCAAACTACAAAAGTATACCTGCTGCTGGTAGCCGTATCAGCATTCCCGCTCTACAGCCAACATTGCTTAGTTTTTTGAAAAATGCTCCCATTGCCCTTTGGAATGTACTTGTTCGCCCCTATCCAACAGAAATGAATTCGGCCATGATGATACCGGTAGGACTAGAAAATGGTTTGATTTTTTTTATCAGCTGCCTGTGTTTATGCTATCGCTTGCCTACTTCTCAAATAAAATGGGAATATGTACTATTTTGCTTTTCCTTGGTTATTATTCAATTTGTGATCATAGGCGAAACAACACCTGTATTAGGTGCTATTGCTCGCTATAAAGTTCCAGCTTTGCCTTTTTTAATGATTGGATTCCTGTTGATGCTGGATAAGGAGAAGTTGGTTGGAAAGATTCCAGTATTGAAAAAATTAATTTAAAAGAGTTAGTATGAAAATTTCAGACGCGTGTTCTCGACTCGCTCGAACTGACTACCCACGTGCTTTGATTGAAGAGTATCAAACTATTTTTTATAGTGATGAGGCGAAGCCCGCCTTCGTTAAAACTACAGCGGACGAAGTCGGAAAAATTTCTACATTTGTTTCTCAATTTTAGCCAGCTATGAATTTCACTACCTTATTTCGTAAAAAGTCAATAGATCAAATTTTAAAAAATAAAGATTCTGAAAGTGAACACTCCCTTAATAAAGTGCTTACGGTTCGTGATCTTACCGGATTAGGAATTGCTGCTGTTATTGGAGCAGGTATTTTTAGCACCGTTGGTAAAGCTTGCTTTGATGGTGGCCCGGGGATTATTCTTCTTTTTCTTATTTGTGCTGTTGCCTGCGGATTTTCGGCTTTATGCTATGCTGAATTTGCTTCCCGGATACCTGTTTCCGGAAGTGCTTATACTTATTCTTATGCTGCATTTGGTGAGCTCATTGCCTGGATTATCGGTTGGGATTTGATCATGGAATATGCTGTTGGAAACATTACAGTAGCCATTTCCTGGTCAGGCAATCTATCCAGCTTTCTTCAAAACTTAGGAATTCACATTCCTGATTTTTTATCCACCAGTTTTTTAGAAGCAAAAAATGCCAATGCCAGCTATGTCCGGCTCTTGGCTGCAGGAGATCCTGCCGCAGCAAATTTTCTTCCTATGCACAACACCTGGATCAATGCACCACATCTGGGCTCTTTACCAATCATTATTAACATTCCGGCATTTGCTATTACAGCATTCATTACCTATATCGTTTATCGTGGTATTAAAGAATCCAGAAGAGCCAGTAATTTAATGGTTGCATTTAAACTAGTGGTTGTATTCGCCGTGATTGCCATTGGTTTTTGTTATGTAAATCCGGAAAATTGGGTGCCTTTCCTGCCTAATAAATTTTCGGGTGTGATGAAGGGCGTATCTGCTGTATTCTTTGCCTATATAGGATTTGATGCCATTTCAACAACTGCTGAAGAATGTAAAAATCCTCAACGTGATTTGCCAAGAGGTATGTTTTACTCCTTAATCATTTGTACTATTTTGTATGTACTCATCGCACTTGTACTTACCGGTATGGTTCATTACAGCAAATTAAATACAAGTGATTTTCTTGCAAATGCATTTAATGAAAGAGGTCTAAATATATTAGGAGGTATTATTGCTTTGAGCGCTGTTGTTGCCACAACCTCTGTATTGCTGGTTTTCCAGGTTGGACAGCCCCGCATCTGGATGAGTATGAGCCGGGATGGTTTGCTTCCTCCACGTTTTTCTAAAATTCATCCAAAATTCAAAACACCTTATTTTTCTACTATTATCACCGGTTTATCAGTTGGTGTACCCTCTTTGTTTCTTGATTCGGCTTTGGTAACGGACCTTTGCAGCATAGGAACACTCTTTGCATTTGTATTGGTTTGTGGTGGAATTCTGATTCTGCCACGTACAGAAAAAGAAGCCGGTAAATTCCAGGTTCCTTACATTAATGGTAAATTCATTGTACCTCTTTTGTTTATTATCAGCCTCATCATTACCCAATCAGTTTTTCCTGGTTTTTTAAATGATTTTTTTGGGCTCAAGGATGCTAATCATCCTTATTTTTCGGCTTTACAGGTGTTTAGAGAACGTATTCCTTACTTTGCTTTTTTCCTGCTTGTGGTTATTATTACTATTCTTAGCTTTTTAAGGAATTATTCATTGATACCAGTACTTGGTTTATTAGCGTGTTTTTACTTAATGACGGAGTTAGGTGTTACCAATTGGGTACGTTTTATCATTTGGCTGATATTAGGGTTAATTATCTATTTGGCTTATGGAATAAAAAACAGCAAATTGAACCCCAATAAGGTCAGTAGTTGATTCTGCAGGATATCTGAAAAAGAGTTATTACTTTTGATTGAATTTAAATTGTTACAAATTTTAATAGTATGAAGATCGCATTTATTACCGGAGCAACAGCAGGAATTGGAAAATCCACCGCAGAAATTTTTGCAAAAAATGGCTATAACATCATTATCACTGGCCGACGAAAAGATCGATTGGAAGCATTTTCCAAACAATTAAAAGAGAATTACAAAATTGATGTATTGTCCTTGAATTTTGATGTTCGCAATTTAAAAGAAGTGCAGGATGCTGTAAAAAGCATCCCGGAAAACTGGAAAAAAATAAATGTGCTTGTCAACAATGCAGGATTAGCAGTTGGTCTAAACTCCATACAAGAAGGAGTTACAGATGATTGGGACAGAATGATAGATACCAATATTAAAGGTTTATTATACATGACACGCACATTGGCTCCCATTATGACTGCTAATGGATTTGGGCATATTGTTAATTTGGGCTCTATTGCAGGTAAAGAAGTATATGCCAATGGAAATGTATATTGCGCTACGAAACATGCTGTTGATGCATTGAGCAAAAGCATGCGCATTGATTTACTTCCACATCATATTAAAGTAACAGCAATTCATCCTGGAATGGTGGAGACAGAATTTTCCATTGTTCGATTTAAAGGAGATGAAGAAAAAGCAAAGAATGTATACAAAGGTGTCCAACCACTTTCACCTGATGATATTGCTGAAACAATATATTGGACGGCTTCACGTCCTTCTCATGTAAACATTAATGATGTTATTATTATGCCTACCATACAGGCAACTGCAACAACAGTATTGAGAAATTAAATTGTAGAGAACATGCAAAGAGGGGTATGCGCAAAAAAAAATCTATTTCTTCTATTGTTTTTTGCATGTTCGGCAAATTGCTTTGCACAAGGACAAGGCTACTATTTTCGTTTTCCGCCTGTTCATCATCGCTTCAGTGTAGGCACCACCTATTCTTTTTTTAGCAAAGATCCACACGTTATAAAAAATATTCGTCCACTCATTGGATATACGGGCAGCTATAGCGCTGAAATAGAGATTTTAGATAACGCCAGTTTATTGGTTGGGCTCACTTATACCAATCTGGCTGTACAGTTTAATTCATATTTTGCTGCTCCTGGTCATACGTATGTATTTGATGGCAGCTTTGCTTATGTCCACCGTTTGCGGTACCAATCTGTACAATTGCCGATTGGCCTAAAATTCAATCTCCTTTCAGAGGCCGATAATTCCTTTACGCCTTATTTTTTACTGGGCATTGGATTCAATTATATATTAAGCGCGAAAACAACAATTACTTCTGATTCTACAGATGCGCAGGTTTATAAGGGTGCAGCTGATTTGACCAATGAAAATCAGATATTTCATAAAAATTTCAATGGTTTTGGGCAAGGAGGACTTGGCATTCAAAAAAATATGAGAAAAACCGGACATGCCATCTTCCTGGAATTCCTTTACAAGTATGATGTTTCCAGGCTTCACTATGCAGGTTATCAGAATTCGAATCGTATCAATTTTCGGAATTCGAATTTTTCGGTAAATGTAGGTTTGAAGTTTTAAAGGAATATCGAGAATACACCGCTCGACCCCGGGTAGGGGTCATATGTTTGTAACAAAGTAACACTAGGGATTTCCGCGACCCCTACCCGGGGTCGAGAGCTATACAATTAAGTTATATTTCTCCGGAATCATAACTCTAAAAAATGAAAAACCCGTTACATTTCTGTAACGGGATTAAAATTAGATAAATCTCTCTCTAAACTAATCTAATTATTAATGCAAGTAACTTGCTTTTCGTGGTAAAGGGAAAATATGTTGTTTACCTATTATTCTCGGTAAAATTAGATTCTATATAAAAGACAACAAATCTAATTCAAGGGTTGCATCTGTTTATTAATTTTATCGAAAGCATCCCTGGTTTCTTTTTTTAATCGTTCAATAATGACCCCACAGGGGCTTATTTCGTTAATCAATTCCACGCTTTGTCCAGCACACCATAAAGTCTGGTAATTACCCGGTTTTACACTCTGTTCCAGCTTTTTCATACCACTGATTTGCACCCACATTTTGAAGTATTTCTTCGTTGTTTTATTATTCGATAAAAGTCGCTCTAAAAAGTTTTGTTTATAACCGATTTTCTTCGCGAATGGCGTGTTAATAATATTACAGGGAGTTCCCGACAACTTTTCAGTCAATACAATATCAGTCATGCTTGAATTCACAATCGCATCCTTATATTCCTGATTTACAGAAGCTTCCGTGCTTGCAATGAACCTTGTCCCGATAGACACACCTTCAGCCCCCAATGAAAGCATCGAAAGTATACCTTCTCCATCGGCTATTCCACCAGCTGCAATTACCAAACTTTGAGGGAAATGTTGGTGTAATGTTGGAATCAGTATCTGTAAAGGATTAGGACCTGCGTGCCCTCCTGCACCCTGTCCTACAGCGATAAAACCATCACAACCTGCATCAAAGCATTTTTTTGCATGCTCCAGGTTGGTCACATCGCAAAACACTTTTGCTCCGTATGCATGCGCCTGCTCTATCACCTGTGTAGGGTTTCCCAGAGAAGTAATATAAAAGGGGACTTTCTTTTTTACACAAATAGCCAAATGCTTTTCGTAAAGCGGATTTGTTTTCTGCACAATTAAATTCACACCATAGGTCCCATTGACTGTTAATGTCTTTTTTTCATTGTTCAAATTATCCAGGAGCTGTTCCAATTCCCCATCATTTCGATAGTTTAAGGTTGGAAAGGCTGCAGCGATACCATTTTTCATCCCGGCAACAAGCATTTCCAGGTTACTCACCAAAAACATGGGCGCCATGATAACAGGGAAATCAATCGTCAATAAATCGGTCAGTTTCGTTTTCATTCTATTGGAACATTATTGCGGAAAAATCGTTAAATAAAATTACTTTTGAAGGAACGAATTTAGACATTATAGTTTACGCTCTTCAAAATATTTGTACGATAGTATTTATTATTCAATCTCTTATTTGAACTTTAATTTATTCCTATGGCTATAACACGTGTATTTGACATTTTGCCACAATTACAAGAAAAATATAATAAGTCCGATATACTAGCAGCTAAAGAAAAAGGTCAATGGCGAAGATACTCTACTCAGGAGTTTGTTGATTCCACTAACTTTTTAAGTTATGGATTGTATAATTTAGGAATTAAACCCGGTGATAAAATAGCTATTATCGCTAACAATCGTCCCGAATGGAATTTTACAGATTACGCGATTCAACAAGTAGGCGCTATCAGTGTACCTATCTATCCAACGATTAGTGAAACCGATCTGGGTTTTATTTTGAACGATGCCGCTGTCAACTATTTGTTCATCTCCAATAAAGAATTATACACAAAACTAAAGCCTACGATTGATCAAGCTAAAAGCATTAAAGATGTTTACAGCTTCAATTCTATTTCAGAATGCAAACATTGGACAATTTTGTTAGAAGATGGGAAGAAAAATCCAAAAACAACAGAAATTGAAAACATAAAAAAGACAATACAAACCAATGATTTGTTAACCATTCTTTACACCTCTGGTACCACCGGAACTCCTAAAGGTGTAATGCTTTCTCATAATAATTTAATCAGCAATTCATTAGCATCCCAAACATTAGCACCATTCAAAACGGAATGGAAAGCGCTTAGTTTTTTACCGTTAAATCATGTGTATGAGCGGATGCTAACCACCTTATATCTTTACCTCGGTGTCTCCGTTTATTATGCGGAAAGCATGGATACCATCGTGGACAATCTGAAAGAAGTACAGCCTGAAATTTTTTCAACAGTTCCCCGATTGTTGGAAAAAGTATATGATCGCATTGTTGCGAAAGGGAATGAACAAAAAGGGTTAAAGAAAAAAATATTTTTCTGGGCGCTTGATTTGGGTCTACGATATGAATTGAATGGAGCCAATGGATGGTTCTATGAGCAACAATTAAAAATTGCCCGCAAACTTGTTTTTTCAAAATGGAAAGAAGCGCTGGGTGGAAAAGTGGTAGCCATTGTTTCAGGTGGAGCTGCATTACAACCTCGCTTAGCTCATGTATTTTTTGCAGCCGGGATCCATGTTTTAGAAGGGTATGGATTAACAGAAACATCTCCCGTAATTGCCGTAAATAATTTTTTACCAAATAGCATTTGCTTTGGAACAGTAGGCCCTGTTATTGATAAAGTACAGGTGAAATTTGCTGAAGATGGGGAGATATTGGTAAAAGGTCCCAACATAATGCTGGGCTATTACAATCGCCCCGATGCCACAGCCGAAGCTATAGATACGGATGGCTGGTTTCATACCGGTGATATTGGAACATTTGTAGATAATCGTTTTTTAAAAATCACAGATCGTAAAAAAGAAATTTTCAAAACCTCCGGAGGTAAATATATCACTCCGGTAGCAATTGAAAATAAACTCAAAGAATCTCCATTCATTGAGCAAATTATGGTGATTGGTGAAAACCAAAAATTTGCTTCGGCGCTTATCGTACCGGCCTTTGCTTATCTGAAAGACTATTGTAAGCTTAAAGGTATCGAATACACGAGTAATGAAGAGATCATTAAAAATCCGGTGATCAAAAAACGCATACTGGAAGAAGTGGAACAATTAAATAAGAGTCTGGCGCAATATGAAACGATTAAAGCACCGGAACTTTTATCCAGAGAATGGTCTATCGAAAAAAATGAATTAACACCCAAATTATCATTAAAACGTAAAGTTATTCTCGCCGAAAATAAGGAACTGGTTGATAAAATTTATAGAGAGAGGAACGAGATTAAGTAAACCGGGAGCATCCGGTCAATTCGAGATTTATCAGTATTTATCCAGTTCGGTTATTGATCATGTTAAAAAATTATACTTTATAACAAAAAAATAATTACTATGCATGCATAGTAATTATTTTTTTTGTACCTTTGATATAGAATGGAAAAAAAATATACAGAAACGATCGATTCCAAATTAAAAGCCGCCTGGCAATTAATCAGTCGCATGTATAATGCAGAAGCTATAAAATATGGAGGTACCATAGCAATCGGTCATTTTTTATTGAATATTGATAGCCACGAAGGTTCTTATGCTTCTGATATTGCGCCTTTACTTGGGATGGAAAACACTTCCCTGTCTCGCATTATAAGCACGCTGGAAAAAGAGAAATTAATTGTCCGAAAAAATGATAAAGAAGACAAACGCAAAGTAAAAATCCTTTTAACTGAAAAGGGAAAAAAAAATAAAGAATTGGCGAAGCAAAGTGTACGTAATTTTAATACAATGGTAGAAGAAAAAGTAGGTACAAAAGAATTGGCCTTTTTTTGTAAAACCATTACAGAAATTACAGAACTTGCAGAGCAACAATATAGAATATTTAAACAAAGCTAAAAATTCTTACATACTTTTTATCATATGAACAGAACAATAAAAAAAATAGCAGTATTAGGTTCAGGTGTTATGGGAAGCCGTATCGCTTGTCATTTTGCGAACATCGGAGTAGAAGTTTTGTTACTCGATATTGTTGCAAAGGATGCTGGTGCTGATAAAAAATCACGTAACAAGCTTGTAAATGCCGAGTTAGATACTGCATTGAAATCAAACCCCTCTCCCATTTATAGAAAGAGTTTTGCAAAACGCATTACAACCGGAAATTTTGAAGATGATATGCAACAAATTGCTACATGCGATTGGATCATTGAAGTAGTAATTGAACGATTGGATATAAAGAAACAAGTTTTTGATAACGTTGAAAAGTATCGTAAACCCGGAACATTAATTACTTCCAACACTTCTGGGATCCCCATTCACTTAATGTCTGCAGGAAGAAGTGAAGATTTTCAAAAACATTTTTGTGGTACACATTTTTTCAACCCACCACGCTATTTACGTTTACTCGAAATTATTCCGACTCCTCAAACCAACCCAGAAATTATTGATTTTTTAATGAGCTATGGGGAATTGTATTTGGGCAAAACAACGGTATTGTGTAAAGACACACCCGCTTTTATTGCCAATAGAATTGGTGTTTTTGGAATCATGAGCTTATTTCATACGGTTGAAAAATTAAATTTGACAATTGATGAAGTGGATAAATTAACCGGTCCTGTCCTGGGTCGTCCTAAATCTGCTACATTCAGGACCTGTGATGTTGTGGGTTTAGATACCTTGGTACATGTGGCCAATGGTGTTGCTCAAAATTGCCCGAAAGATGAAGCCATTGATACGTTTAAAATCCCAGGTTATGTTTCAAAAATGGTGGAAAACAAATGGCTGGGAAGCAAAACAGATCAAGGGTTTTACAAAAAGGTAAAAGCTGCCAATGGAAAATCTGAAATTCATTCCCTGGATTTAAAAACATTGGAATACAAGCCTTCACAAAAAGTAAAATTTGCTACGCTGGAAACAACCAAAACAATTGACAATTTGCGTTCCCGCATGAAAGTATTGTTGGCTGGTACGGATAAAGCGGGAGAATTTTACCGTAGTATTTTTTATAGTTTATTCGCATACGTAAGCAATCGCATTCCAGAAATTACAGATGAGCTGTATAAAATTGATGCCGCCATGAATACGGGCTTTGCCTGGGAATTGGGTCCATTCGAAACATGGGACGCATTAGGTGTTGGAGAAACGGTGAAAGCAATGGAAGCTGCAAATACAAAGCCTTCACAATGGGTTTATGCAATGCTTGAAAGTGGTGCAACTTCTTTTTATAAGATCGAAAACGGAAGTAAAAAATTTTATGATATTGCTTCCAAATCTTATAAAACAATTCCTGGAACAGAATCCTTTATTCTATTGGATAACATTCGCCCAACAAAAACAGTTTGGAAAAACAGTGGAGCTGTAGTGACGGATATAGGTGATGGTATCCTTAATTTGGAATGGAACACCAAAATGAATTCTATTGGTGGAGAAGTAATTGAAGGGATTAACAAAGCTATTGAAATTGCAGAGAAAGATTTTCGCGGCCTGGTTATTTCCAACGAAGGCGCTAATTTTAGCGCTGGTGCCAATGTAGGGATGATTTTTATGATGGCTGTAGAACAAGAATACGATGAATTAAATTTCGCCATAAAAACATTTCAAAACACCATGATGCGTGTTCGCTATTCCAGTATACCGGTTGTGGTGGCACCACATAACATGGCATTGGGTGGTGCTTGCGAGATGAGTCTTCATTCCGACAGAGTAGTTGCGCATGCAGAAACATATATGGGACTGGTTGAGTTTGGTGTAGGCTTGATACCTGGTGGCGGCGGTACCAAAGAGTTTGCGGTGCGTTTATCCGATGAACTTCAGGAAGGAGATATTGAATTGAACAATTTCCGTGATCGCTTTTTAACGATCGGACAAGCCAAGGTTTCCACTTCCGCGCATGAAGCATTTGATTTAGGATATTTACGCAAAGGAAAAGACATC
>C688J18823_10001192_pt1 | contig 15972 bp, 17 predicted proteins | sample HopSoiMetagenom1_FD_18823 | JGI IMG/M metagenome (IMG submission 18823) | reverse complement strand
CGCCGGATACAGCAGGCAGAGCTGCTCGAGCACGCGCTCGCCGCCGCGCAGCCCGGTGAGCCAGTCGTGGACCAGCGCCACCTTCATCCAGCCGCCTCGAGGTACGCCTCGGCGTGGCGGCGCGCGCACTCGTCCCATTGGAACGCCGCTGCCCGCATGACGCCCTTGCGCGACAGCTCCTCGCGCAGCGCCGCGTCGACGAGCACGCGATCGAGCTGCGCCCGCAGCGCATCACCGTCGCCGCGGGGTACGTGCAGCGCCGCGCCGCCCGACACCTCCACCAGCGCGGGATCGTCGCTGGCGATGCAGGGCGTGCCGCACGCCATCGCCTCCACCAGGGGAAAGCCGAAGCCTTCGTACAACGAGGGCAAAGCCACCACGGCCGCCGTGCGATAGAGCCGCAGCAGCTCGTCCTCGCTCACGTAGCCGTGTCCGGGCCCGGCAAGCTTCAGCTCCACGCCGCGGGGAATGGCCGCCCGGAGCAGGGAGAGTCCCTTGCGCGGCCCCGCGTCGCCCACGTAGAGCACGAAGCCCTGGCGCCGCTCCGTCCCCGGCGAGAAGCGCGGCTCGATGCCGTGGTGGATGGCGCGCACGCGCGAAGCCGGCACTGACAGGTAAGCCACCACCTCGCGCGCGATGGCCTGGGTGGGAACGATCACGCGCGCCGCGTCCCGCGCCCGCGCGAGCAAGGCGCGCGCGAAGTGGCGCGCCCGCGCCGGCTCCTGCGATTCGGGGTGGAGCACGGTTGCGAGGTCGTGCACCGTGAGCACCACCGGCCCGCGAAAGAACGGCGCCGCGTGGTTGGTCTCGTGGTAGACGGTGGGGCGCTCGCGCAAGAGCGCGGCGGCGCGGGCGGCCTCGGCCAGCGCATAGGCGAAGGGGAGGCGCTTCACCGCCCCGCGCAGGCCGCGGGCGGCGGGCCCGGGAAGGAAGAGCGGCCGGGCGCGAACGCCGCCGACGGCGCCGAGGGCGTCGAGCAGGCCCGCGATGTACCGCCCCACGCCGGTGCGCGCGGCGGCCAGAGGAGCAGCGTTGATTCCCACGTCGAGCAAGGAATCCGAGGGTGTAGCACCGCAGAACCCTCGGGTGTACGCCGTCGTGCTCACCTGGAACGGCGCCCACCTCCTGGCCGAATGCCTGCGCTCCGTCGAGGCGCAGGAGGTCAAGGTCCAGCTCACCGTGGCAGACAACGCGTCCACCGATGGGACGGCGGCACTGCTCCGGCGAGACTTCCCCGCTGCGGCGCATCTGGTCCTGCCCTCCAACCTGGGTTACGCGCGCGCCAACAACGCCGCGATCCGCCAGGCGCTGGATTCCTCCGCCGACTTCGTCGCGTTGATCAACAACGACGTCGTGCTGGCGCCGGACTGGCTCTCGCGGCTGCTTCGCGCGGCGGCGGCGCAGCCCCGCGCAGGCCTCTTCACCGGCACCCTGCTCTTCCAGGGCGAGCCGACCGTCAACTCCACCGGGCTGGAGATCGATGGCGTGGGGCGCGCGCGCGACCGCGACTTCCGCCTTCCGCTCGCCGACCTCTCCCGGCAGGACGGGCCGGTGGCCGGGGTGAGCGGCGGCGCGGCCTTGCTGCGCGCCGCCATGCTGCGCGAGGTGGGCCTCTTCGACCCCGCGTACTTCGCCTACTACGAGGACGTCGATCTCTCGCTGCGCGCCGCCCGCGCCGGCTGGGGCGCCTGGTACGTGCGCGGCGCGCTGGCCCGGCACCGGTTCGGCGCCAGCTTTGGCCCGGGCTCCCCGCGGCAGCGATACCTGCTCGGCGTGGGGCACCTGCGCACGCTGGCCCGACACCAGCCGCTGCTCAAGGCCGCCGCGCTGGTGCCGCTGACCATGGCGTACCGCGCCGCGGTCAAGGCGCCGCTTCTGCTGCTGCGCCGGCAACCCGCGCTGGCCTGGGCCGAGCTGCGCGCCGCGGCGGCGGGCGGTGTGGCAGCCCTGCGCGCGTTCAGCGATAGATCACGGCCGCAGCGGTGATGGCCCAGCCCAGCAGCGCCACCCAGAGCGCGCGGTCCTGGGCCAGCAGGCTGCCCGGATCGCCGCCCGTGTCCTCGCGCACCACGTGCTGCTGATACCGGAAGAGCGCATAGATCACGAAGGGAACGGTGTAGACGAGGTTGGTGGTGCCGAAGTGCGCCACCGTGCGCTCGGACTGCGTGTAGATGGCGTAGGAGACGATCACCGCTCCGGCCAGCGCCGTCAGCCAGCCGTCGAGCAGCGGCACGCTGTACTGACCCAGCGCCGGGCGATGCGCGGGCGCGTTCTGGCCCAGCAGCACCAGCTCGGCGCGCCGCTTCCCCAACGCCAGGAAGAGCGCCAGCAGGAACGAGCAGACCAGCAGCCAGGGCGAGATCTCCGCCGCGATGCAGGCGGCACCTGCCACCGCGCGCAAGACGAACCCCGAGGCCACGATCATCACGTCGACCAGGAAGACGCGCTTGAGGCGCAGGCTGTAGCCCAGGGTGGAGATCAGGTACGCCGCGAAGACGCCGAACGTGGCCAGGTTGAGCAGGGCCGCTCCCGCCAACGCCGCGGCGGCGAGCACCGCCGAAAGAAGCCAGGCGGTGGCCGGCGACACACGCCCCGAGGCGATGGGCCGTGTCCGCTTGAGCGGGTGGTGCACGTCGGAGGCGCGGTCTGCCAGATCGTTGGCCAGGTAGATGGCGCTGGAGATGGCGCAGAAGAGCGCGAAGCAGGCAACGACGCGGAGCTGGGCGTTCCGGTCGAAGAGGCGGCCGGCAAAGACGATGCCCGCGAGCACGAAGACGTTCTTGGTCCACTGCCGCGGGCGCATCGCCTCGAAGAGCGCGGGCATGGGCATGGTCAGAACGACAAGCGCTTGAAGACGCGTTCCGGCAGCGCCTTGATCAGCAGCATGATCACCCGCCACCACCAGGGCAGGTAGATGACGCCGTCCCGGCCCGAATCCACCGCGCGGACGATGCCGCGGCCCACCTCGGAAGCGGAGGCGAAGAGGGGCGTCTTGGGCAAGGAGGCGGTCATCGGCGTGTCCACGAAGCCGGGCTTGAGCGTGAGCACGCGCACGCCCGTTGCCTGTGACCGCTGCCGCAGGGCAGAGAGCAGCGAGTCGAGCCCTGCCTTGGAGGCGCCGTACACGCCCACCCGCGCGCGCCCGCGGTCGCCCGCCACGGAAGAGAGCGCCGCGATGCAGGATCCCGCCGGCATCTTCGGCGCCAGCAGCGCGAGGATCCGCGCCGGCGCGACCAGGTTGGTGCGCAGGACCAGCTCGGCGGCCTCGGGATCGGTCTCCCGTTGCTCGGCGCTGCCGAGGATGCCCTGCGCGAAGAGCACCACCGCCGGCGAGTCCAGCCGCGAGACCAGCGGGCCGTGATCGCCGTTGAGGTCCTGCACCAGCACCTCGACGTTCCCGCCGCGCGTGCGCAGATCCGCGGCCACTGCGTCCAGCTTCGCCGCGTCCCGGCCCACCAGCAGCAGATCGGATCCACGCTCCGCCCAGACGCGAGCGGCGGCCTGCGCGATGGCGGAGGTGGCTCCCAGCACCACCACCTTCACTGCGCGACCCTCCGCCAGAGCGAGGAGGAGAAGGCGGGATCGAGGTGGCGGCGGAACTCCGCGAGCCGCGGATGGGAGCGCTCGAAGGTGTCCCGCGACATGCGCGCGTCCTTGGCCGCGTAGAGCGCGCCGCCGGCCTCCATGGCGATGGCCTCCAGCCGCGCGTAGTGCGCGAAGGTCTCCTCGCCGCGGTTGGGCAAGTCGAGGGCGAGCGTGAAGCCGGGGCGCGGAAAGGAGAGCAGCCCTGGTGAGCCCGGTGCGCCAAAGCGCTTGAGCACGGTCAGCGGCGAGGCCGGCGCGTCGCGGAGCAGCGCCCGCAGCGCATCGGCGGTGGGCACCACGCACTGGAACTGCAGCAGCCCCCGCCGGCCATAGAGCCGGTTCCACCGCGCCACCGAGTCGAGCGGAAAGAAGAAGGGATCGTAGTGCCGCAATCGCGTCCCGGCCGAGATCTTCTCCGCCGCGTAGAAGAGCGCATTGAAGGCGCGCACGGTGAGGCCGTTGACGGCAGGCACGTCCACCGGCACCGCGGCCCGGGCATGCGGCCGTCGCGGGGCGCCGTCCGCGTGATCGCCGCAGAAGAACACGCCCCGCTGCGCACCGGAGAGCACGTCCACCCACGCCACCGTGTATTCGCAGCGCTGATCGCTCTCTTCGCAGAGCGCGAGGAACTCGTCGACGCCGCGGAAGGGGATGGATTCGCTGCGGATGGCCGGTCCCGGCACGCGGCGCAGCGCGATCTCCGCCCAGGTGATCAGCCCGGTGAGGCCCAGGCCGCCCACGGTGGCGGCGAAGAGCTCGTCGCCCGGAGCCAGCTCGCGGCGGCTGCCGTCGGAGCGCAGGAGCTCGAGCCGCCGCACGTGAGCCCCGAACGTTCCCGCCCGGTGGTGGTTCTTGCCGTGGATGTCGTTGGCGATGGCGCCGCCCACCGAGACGTGCTTGGTCCCCGGGAGCACCGGCAGGAAGAAGCCGCGCGGGACGACCAGGCGCAGGATCTCGCCCAGGGTGACGCCGGCCTCGCAGCGGAGGGTGCCATCGGCGTCCAGCGAGATGAAGCGATCGAGTCCGGAGGTGCGGAGCAGCGTACCGCCGTCGTTGAGGCAGCAGTCGCCGTAGCTGCGGCCCTGCCCGTGCGCGAGGAGCGGGCGCGCGGCGGGAAACTCCACCTCGGTGCGCCAGGCCACGGGCGTCTCCGCGGCGTGCGCAGCCCGCGGATATCGCCCCCATGACTCGATCATGGAGGCGGTTCTAGCACCAGAACGATTCGCTATGCCGCTTCGCGGATCGGCTTGGGTTCCGGATACAGCGCGCGCTGCTCCGTCCGGATGGTGACGATGCGCGTGACCGCCAGCAGCTTCAGCACCTGCCAGGTCGGATCCACCTCGAACCAGCGGGCGGAGAAGTCCGGGCTCGCGCCCCACTTGTGGTGGTTGTTCTGGAAGAGCTCGCCCATGGTGAGGAAGTCGAAGGGCAGCGTGTTGCGGCTTTTGTCGCCGTTGTCGAAGTTCTGGTAGCCGTACTTGTGGCCCATCCAGTTGACGATGGCGCCGTGGACCGGTCCCATCACGAAGTGGAAGGGCAGCATGAAGGCGATCTGCCACCAGTGCGTGGCGAAGGCCAGGTAGAAGAGCGAATACGCCGTCCCGAAGGCGATGCGGGTGGGCCAGGAGTCGGCGAACTTCTCCAGCCAGGGCCACTCCGGCACGTCGCCGTCGAAACGCGCCTCGGGGGCCACGCGCCGGTGCGCGTAGTTCGAGTAGCGCTTCTTCGTCTTCCACATCATCGAGAACGCGTTCGAGTGCATCCACGGCGTGTGCGGATCGCGGTCGGTGTCGCTGAACGCGTGGTGCTCGCGGTGGAGGATGGCGTAGGCGCGCGGGTCCAGGTAGGAGCTGCCCTGCACCAGGAAGGCGAGGAAGTGCAGCACGCGCTCGGTGCGCTTGGGCATCGTGTACATCTTGTGCGCCGCATAGCGGTGCTGGAACAGGCTCTGGAAAAGGACGCTCAAGAGCCAGTGCGACACGAAAAACGCGTAGACCAAGGTTCCTCCGGGGTCGAAGAGGATGTAACCCCGGCACTGTCATCATGCTGTCACGCCGGATCAGAATCGGCCATGTGCGGGTGGGTATCAGGACGACCTGGTCACACCGCATCGATGTGCGGTCCGGCAGCAGGGCCCCGCTCCAGCTCGCGGTAGCGTTCCCACGCCTGCTCGATGGGCCCGTCGAAGGCCAGCCGGCCGTGATGGAGCACCGCGGCCCGGGGACAGAGCTCCTGAGCGCCTTGCAGCCCGTGGGTCACGAAACAAAAGGTGACGCCGGAGGCGCGGAAGTCGCGGATGCGCGCCTTGCACTTCTCCTGGAACCGCTCGTCGCCCACCGCCAGCACCTCGTCGACGATGAGGATCTGGGGCTCCACGTCCTGTGCGATGGCGAAGCCCAGGCGGGCGTACATGCCGGAGCTGTAGTTCTTGATCGGCATGTCGATGAAGTCGCCCAGCTCGGAGAAGGCGACGATGCGATCGAACTTCGCCTCCATCTGCTTGCGCGAGAAGCCCAGCAAGGCCCCGTTCAGGTAGATGTTGTCGCGGCCGGTCAGCTCGGAGTCGAACCCTGCCCCCAGCTCGATCATCGGGCTGATGCGGCCCTGCGCCAGCACCTCTCCCTCGCTGGGCTGCAGGACGCCGGCGATGGTCTTGAGCAGCGTGCTCTTGCCGCTCCCGTTGTGGCCCACCAGGGCGATGGCCTCGCCCGGCATGATGTCCAGCGAGACGTGGCGGAGCGCCCAGAACACCTCGGCGGATCGCAGGTGCCGGAAGCGCTGCACCACCGCCTCCTTCAGGGTGGTGACCTTCTCGCGGTAGAGCCGGTAGGAGACGCCGGCGTCGCGGATGCGGATCTCGCCGTCTCTCACAGGTAGTGGATGTGGCGCGGCGAGAGGCGCTGGAAGACGGCGAAGCCGACGAGGGCCGCCGACAGGGCGCAGCCGCAGGCGATGCCGAAGACGGGCAACGGCGGGAGCCGCCCGTAATAGACCGGATCGCGCACCAGCGGCAGCAGGTAGGTGAGCGGGTTGGCACGCAGCAAGAGCCGGAAGAGGCGGAACCACCAGGCGTCGTGCTGTCCCAGCATTTTCAGATCATAGAAGACCGGCGAGAGGTACATCAGCATCTGCAGCGCGACCTCGGCCAGGTGCCGCACGTCGCGGAAGAAGACGGTGAAGGTGGCGAAGAGCAGCGTCACTCCGCTGGTGAAGACGGTGAGCACGAGCATGCCGACGGGGACGAAGAGAAGCGCCGGGGTGAAGGGCTGCCGGAGCACCGCCATCAAGAGGAGCAGGGGCACGAAGGAAAGCACGAAGTTGACCAGGTTCGAGCCCACCACCGAGAGCGGGAAGACCGCCTGGGGCACCCGCACCTTGCGGATCAGCTCCTGGTTTCCCAGCACCGAGTTGAGGCCCTGCAACACCGCCACGCTGAAGAAGAGCCAGGGCAGGAGCGCCGAGAGCAGGAAGATGGCGAAGTTCCGCTGGGGCGATCTCATGATGGTGGCGAAGACCACGGTGTAGACCACCATCAGCAGGAGCGGGTTGAGCATCGTCCAGAGGATGCCGAAGACGCTGCGCTTGTAGCGGACCTTCAGCTCCCGGACGACGAGCAGCACGATGAGCTGGCGGTAGTTGAGCAGGTCCGCGAGCGCGGAACGCCGTGCCGGCAGCGGGCTGGTCGCGGCCGGTCCGGTCTCCGCCAACTCGGTCATCGGCGCAACTCGTCGAGGAACCGGTCGAGGGCAGCGTCGAGTGGAAGCGGCGCCGAGGAGCCCAGCAGCCGGCGCACCTTGTCCACGCGGAGGCCGGCGCGCAGCGGCCGCGGCGCCGGCAGCTTCAGCTCGGCCAGCCGCACCGGCACGATCAGCGAGGCATCAGCCCCCAGCTTGCTCGCGAGCGCCTGGCAAAACTCCACCCGGGTCACCGCCGTCGCGCCCGAGCAGTGGAACACGCCGCCGGCGTCGGAGCGGTGCACTCCCAGCACCATCTCCGCCGCGTTGTCGGCGAGCGTCGGGGTGACGACCTGATCGACGAATGCCTTCACCGGCCTGCCGGCGCGCAGCGACTCCACCACGCCCACCGCGAAGGTCTTCTTGACGCCCTCCCGGCCGCTGAAGATCACCGCCACCCTGCAGAGGGCGGCGCCGGGCGCGAGCAGGAGCGCAGCCTCCTCCCCCGCGCGCTTGGTGCGCGCGTACACGCCTCGCGGGTTGGGGACGTCGTCCTCGACGTAGTCACCCTTCTCGCCGTCGAAGACGTAGTCGGTGGAGAGCGCGGTGAAGCGCGCCGAGATGCCGGCGCAAGCGACCGCCGCTTCCTCCACCGCGCGCACGTTGATGGCCCAGGCTTCGACCGGGGCGCGCTCGCAGGCATCCACGTCGGTCATGGCCGCGGCGTGGATCACACCCTGTGGCTGTGCAGCTTCGATGAGCTGGCCGAGCTTGCGGGGATGCGAGAGCAGGTCGATCTCGACGTACTCCACCGGCGCGCCGTTGCCGCGGCGCGGGCCCTTGCCCACCGCGATGACCTTCTCTCCCGCCTCGGCGAGGCGGGCGACGATGCGGCTGCCCACCAGACCGTTCGCGCCGGAGACGACGGTGCTCATCGGGTCCCGTAGTTGCGTTCGTAGTACGTGCGGTAGGCGCCGGTGCGGACGCGCTCCCACCAGCCGCGGTTGCGCACGTACCAGTCGACGGTGGCCTCCAGGCCTTGGGAGAAGGCGATGCGCGGCGCCCAACCCAGCTCGGCCCGCGCCCGCGCGGCGTCGATGGCGTAGCGGCGGTCGTGCCCGGGCCGATCCTTCACGTGCTCGATGAGCTCGCGGCCCTTGCCCAGGATCTCCAGCAGGCGGCTGACGATCTGGATGTTGGGCCACTCGTTGTCCGCGCCCAGGTTGTACACCTGGCCTTCGCGGCCCTTCTCCAGCGCCGCGAGCAGCGCCCGGTTGTGATCCTCGACGTGGATCCAGTCGCGAATCTGGAGTCCGTCCCCGTAGACGGGCAGCTTCTTGCCCTCCAGCGCGTTGGCGATCATCAGCGGGATCAACTTCTCCGGGAACTGGTACGGGCCGTAGTTGTTCGAGCAGCGCGTCACCACCACGTCCAGGCCGAACGTGTGGCCGTACGCGAGGGCCAGCAGATCGGCCGCCGCCTTCGAGGCGCTGTACGGGCTGGAGGGCGAAAGCGGCGAGGTCTCGGAGAACTTCCCGCTCGCCCCGAGCGATCCGTAGACCTCGTCGGTGCTGATCTGCACAAACCGCTTCACCCCGGCCTGTCGCGCCGCCTCCAGCAGCACCTGCGTCCCGGAAACGTTGGTCTCCACGAAGATGCCGGGCCCGAGGATGCTGCGGTCGACGTGGCTCTCCGCGGCGAGGTTGAAGACCGCATCCACCCCGTGGTTGCGGAGCAGATGCTCCACCAACTCGGCGTTGGCGATGTCGCCGCGCACGAAGACGTGCTTCGGATCGTCGCGCAGGTCGGCCAGCGATTCGGCGTTGCCCGCGTAGGTGAGCTTGTCGAGGTTGACCACCGTCCAGTCCGGCCGCTCGCGCCGCAGCAGCCGGACGAGGTTGCTGCCGATGAATCCTGCGCCCCCGGTGACCAGGACGGTGCGACTCACTTCGGCCTCACCAGCTCGTTGGCCGCGGCCAGCGACTCGAAGGTGCCGGCGTCGGTCCACCAGCCCGAGAGGCGGTCGCACTGCAGCGTGCCGGCCGCCAGGTAGCGATTGTTCACGTCGGTGATCTCCAGCTCCCCGCGGGCGCTGGGCTTGAGGGTGCGGATGATGTCGAAGACCTGCGCGTCGTAGAAGTAGATGCCTACCACCGCCAGGTCGGTCTTCGGCTTCTTCGGCTTCTCCACGATGCGGACCACGCGCGAGCCGTCGATCTCGGCCACGCCGTACCGCTGCGGATCGTGGACCTGCTTGAGCAGAAGCCGCGCGCCGCGCTCTTGTTGCCGGAAGGCCTTCACGAAGGCGGTGATGGGCTCCGCGAAGATGTTGTCGCCCAGGATCACGCACATCTGGCTCTGCCCGACGAAGTTCTCGGCCAGTCCCAGCGCCTGCGCGATGCCGCCCGCTTCGTCCTGGACCTTGTAGGTGAAGCGGCAGCCGAAGTCCTTGCCCGAGCCGAGCAGCGTCACCACGTCGCCCATGTGCTCGACGCCGGTCACGATCAGGATCTCGTCGATGCCCGCCGCGGTGAGCTTCTTCACCGGGTGGAAGATCATCGGCTCGCGGCCGACCGGCAGCAGGTGCTTGTTGGTGACCTTGGTCAGCGGGAAGAGCCGCGATCCGGTTCCGCCGGCCAGAATGATGCCCTTCATCCATGCTCCTTTGACGGCGCGCGTTGTGCCAGAAAAGCGACGTAAAGCCAAGGACACTGCGGGGGCCGCGCTCCGGTCACCCGCGCCGCAGCGCCGCTGCCGCCACGGCCACGCTGAGGGCTCCCGGGATGGCGCCGGCCAGCCAGGGGGGCAGCGCTCCCGACATCGCCACCGCATGTGCGATGACGGAGATCGCCCACAGGGCCATCGTAAGCGCCATCCCCAGCGCCACCGCGCCCGCCACCGGCATCCGGCGCCGCGGCTTCTGCAGACCGAAGCCCAGCCCCAGCGACGCCAGCGCGGCGGGAATGACCTGGAGCGGAGCTGCCACGCGCTCGGCCATCGCCAGCTCGTACTCGCGGGCGGGTTGTCCCGCCTGCTCGCGCCTTCGAACCTGCTCGCGCAGCTGGCTCCAGGGCAGCTGCCGCGGCCGGCCGCTGCGCAATTCCAGATCTGCGTGTGTCTCGGGAAACCGCTCCTCCAGCACCTCCACCCGGCGCTCGTCGATGGTGCCGCCGGGCCCGCCGTACAGCTCGTACCTCGTGATCACCGCGTCCAGCAGGCGCCAGCTTCCCCCCCGCCCCGGCTCGATGCGGCGCGCGTCGATGCGCCGGGCCAGGCGAAAGGGCGACGCGATCTCCAGCACCGTGGCCGGCTCCCAGCCGCCGTCGCGCTCGGGGCCCAGGTGGTAGATGCGGCCCATCTTGCCGCGGATCCAGGCCGAGCCCGCGTGGTAGGTGGCCCAGTCGCCCCAACGGTTGAAGCGGGTCGTCTGGATCTCCTCGATGCGCGTGTCGGCGCCCACCACCACCCGCTCGCCCAGCCAGACCAGCCCTGCGCCCAGGAGCGCCGCGAAGGCCGCCACCGGCGCGGCCAGCCGCAACGGCCGCACCCCCAGCGCCAGGAGCGCGGTCAGCTCCCCGCGGCGCGAGAGCATGGTGACGAGCAGCGCCGCCGCGATGATCAGCGCGGCGGGCGCCAGCTGGTACGACACCACCGCCGCCTTGTTCAGGTACAGCTCCGCCGCCGCGCGGCCCCAGGCGCGGCCGGTGAACCCGTGGGCGCGGTCGGCGAAATCGATCACCAGATAGATCACCACCACGCCGCCCAACGTCATGGCGAAGAGCCGGGCCAACTCCCGGAGGAGCAGCCGGTCCAGCTGGCCGCCGATCTTTTGCTGGCCGCGGGCCAGTCAGCTCTCCGCCGCCGCGATGTCCGACCGGCTCTGCATGCCGGCGAAAGTGATGCGCGCCGCCGCTCCGTAAGCTCGCGCCCGCGCCTGCGCGGGGCCGCTGCCCAGCGCCACCACCGTGAGCACGCGGCCACCGGCTGTGACCACCTTTCCGGACTGCAGCCTGGTTCCGGCGTGCAAGACCCAAAGGTCGTCGCCCTCGTCGGCGGCTACGGCTTCCAGCCCGTGGATTTCGTCCATGGCGCGCGGAGCGCCGGGATAGCCGTGCGCCGCCAGCACCACCGCCACCGCGGTGCGCGCGTCCCAGGCAGGCTTCTGGCCGGCGAGCTTTCCCTGCGCGGCGGCGAAGAAGAGCGGCAGCGGGTCGCTGCGCAACTTCACCAAGATCGCCTGCGCCTCCGGGTCGCCCAGCCGGCAGTTGAACTCCAGCACCCGCGGCCCCTTCGAGGTGAGCATGAGCCCCGCGTAGAGCGCGCCCACGAAGGGCGTCCCGCGGCGGGCCAACTCGCGCGCGGTGGGCGCCAGCACGGTGCGGACGGTCAGATCGATCAGGTCCTGCGTGGCGTCCGCCGGAGGGCAGACCGCGCCCATGCCGCCGGTGTTGGGGCCCAGGTCGCCTTCGAGCAGACGCTTGTGATCGCGCGCCGGCGGCAAGGGCACCAGGTGCTCACCGTCGCAGAGCGCGATGACCGAGATCTCGCGGCCCTCCAGCCGCTCCTCGATCAGGAGCCGCGCGCCGGGCCGCCACAGCTCCTCCACGGCGCGGGCCGCCTGCGCGCCGTCGTCGGCCACGATCACCCCTTTGCCCGCCGCCAGGCCATCCAGCTTGACGACGCAGGCGCCCTGGGCTCCGGCGTGCTGGCGCGCTTTCTCGGGATCGTCGAAGACCTCCGCGCCGGGGGTGGGAACACCCGCCGCGAGCATGATCTCCTTGGCGAAGGCCTTCGACGATTCGATGCGTGCCGCCGCCTGGGAAGGGCCGAAGCAGGGTACGCCCCGTTCCGCCATGCGGTCCGCGAATCCCTCGGCCAGCGGCGCCTCGGGGCCCACCACCACCAGGTCGGGCGACTCGGCCAACGCGGCGTCGGCGAGCGAGGGCTGCGCCGGCATGCAGCGCGCTTCGCGGGCGATGCCGGGATTGCCGGGGACGGCGACGATCTCCCTCGCCTCACTGCCACGCCGGAGCGCGCGCACCAGCGCGTGCTCGCGCCCGCCCGAACCGATGACCACCACCTTTGCCGGCATGGCGGATTTGTGTAGCAAACTCGGCTGGCGGTGGCGACCGGGAACCGGCTCAGTGCCGGAAGTGCCGGACGGCCGTGAAGAGCATGGCGAGGCCCAGCTTGTCGGCCGTAGCGATCACCTCGTCGTCGCGGACCGATCCTCCCGGCTGGGCCACGGCGGTGACGCCCGCCGCAGCCGCCGCCTCGACGCCGTCCGGAAAGGGAAAGAACGCGTCCGACCCCAGCACGGCGCCGCGCGCCTTGTCTCCCGCGCGCTGCGCCGCGATGCGCACCGAGTCGACGCGGTTGGTCTGCCCCATGCCGATCCCCACCGTCACGTCGCGCCTGGCCAGCACGATGGCGTTGGACTTCACGTGCTTGACCACGCTCCAGGCGAAGGCCAGCGCCTCCAGCTCGTCGGGGGTCGGCTCCCGCTTGGTCACCAGCTTCCAGCCGCGGGGATCGGCGTCGGCCAGATCGCGGCCCTGCACCAGGAGGCCGCCCGGGATGCTGCGCAGCTCGCGAGTCTCCAGCGTCCAGGCGTCCCGCGCCAGACCGAGGAGCGGCACCTCCAACAACCGCAGCGACTTCTTGGCCTTCAGCGCCTCCATCGCGCCCTGATCGAAGGCCGGCGCGATCACCGCCTCGAGGAATGTCTCGGCCAGTGCGGCGCCGGTGGCGGCGTCCACCGCGTGCGAGAGCGCGACGATGCCGCCGAAGGCGCTCACCGGATCGGCGTCGCGCGCGGCCTTGTAGGCCTCGAGGACGGTGGGGGCGCGCGCCACCCCGCAGGGATTGGTGTGCTTCACCACCACCGCCGCGGCCGATCCGGATGGCCCCTCGGCGTGCTCCTTGAGCGCCTCCAGCGCGGACGATCCGTCGAGCAGGTTGTTGTACGACAGCTCCTTGCCCTGCAGCTGCCGCGCCGAGGCCAGCGTGGGTTCGCGCGGCTGTGGAACCGTGGCGTAGAAAGCCGCGCGCTGGTGCGGGTTCTCGCCGTAGCGCAGCGACTGCAGCCGGCGATACTCGGGCAGCGGCGGCGACTCGGCAAAACCGGCGCCCTCCTCCGGGTGCGCCTTGGCCAGCTGCTCCGCCAGCCACCCCGAGATGGCGCTGTCGTACGCCGCCGTATGCGCGTAGGCGCGGGCCTGCAGCCGCTTGCGCGTGCTCTCGTGCACCTCGCGCTTCTGCTGCAGCTCCGCCAGCACCACGCCGTAGTCGGCGGGATCGACGATGACGGTCACGTACTCCGCGTTCTTGGCGGCGGAGCGGATCATCGAGGGCCCGCCGATGTCGATGTTCTCGATCACCTCCTCGTAGGGCAGCTCTTTGGCCACCGCGTCGCGGAACGGGTAGAGGTTGACCACCACCAGGTCGATGGGCTTCACGCCCTCCTTCTGCATGTCGGCCTGGTCGGCGGCGAGCTTGCGGCGCGCGAGGATGCCGCCGTGCACGCGCGGATGCAGCGTCTTCACCCGCCCCCCCAGCATCTCCGGCGCGCCGGTGAAGTCCTGCACCTGCGTCACTTTGACGCCCTCCTTGGAGAGCATCGACGCGGTGCCGCCAGTGGAGAGGATCTCGATCCCCAGCGCCGCGATTCGACGGGCGAACTCCACGATCCCGGTCTTGTCGTAGACGCTGATCAATGCACGTACGACGGTCATTGCGGGCTGCATACCACAGTGCGACGTGGGCGGGTTCCCGCTATCCTCGGAGCGATGAGAGCCCTCGCGGCGCGACCCCAGGCGGTGTTCCTCCTGCTCGTGGCGGGCGTGATCGCGGCCGAAAGCGCGGCGCTCGCCTCGCGCGGAATGGCGACGCATCCGCAAGCGATACGGGCCGCGGTCATGTTCGACCTCTGCGTGGTGCCCGCCGGGCTGTGGTGGCTGCTGGTGGTGCGGCGCGGCCTTTCGCGCCCGCGCACGGTGGCGCGCGTGGCGGTGCTCTCGGTGGCGCTCTGCGCGCTCCTCTTCGGACGCGAGGTCCGGCTGCTGGCGGCGCCGCTGGAGCTGGGCCTGATCTGGCTCGCCGTCTCGTCGGTGCGGCGGGCGGTGAAGGCGCGAAGCGCATCCGACGCCGCCACGGCGCTGCGCACGGGCCTCGCCGACGCGCTGGGCGACTCTGGCGTGGCGCGGGCGGTGGCGGCTGAGCTCTCCATCCTCTGGTACGCGCTCTTCTCCTGGGGCCGCAAGGCGAGTGCAGGCGGCTTCACCGCCTACAAGCGCGCCGGCTGGATCGCCATCTACTCGGCCGTGGCGCTGGCCTGTGTGGGCGAGGCGATTCCACTGCACTTCCTGGTCCGCCGCTGGGGTGCCGTGGCGGCGGCCCTCAGTGTGACGTTGCACGTGTACACGGTGCTGTGGCTGGTGGGTGACCTGCGCGCGCTGGTGCTGCGGCCCATCCGCATCGAAGGCGGAACGCTGCTCTTGCGTATCGGGCTGCGCTGGGAGGCAGACATTCCGCTGGCTGCCATCGCCGCGGTGGAGCGGTCCGGCACCGAGGGGCTTCGCCTTGGCGTGCTCGGCTCACCCAACCTCGTCTTGAGATTGCGGGAGCCTCACCAGCTCCACGGTCCGTTCGGAATCCGCAAGACTTCGGAGATGCTGCTCCTTCAAGTGGACGATCCGGAAGGCCTGGCTAGAGCGCTTTCCGGAAGCACCTGATCCGCTCCACCTCCTCGAACCCGACGGCGGCGTGGGCGGCGGCGCTGCTCTCGTCGTCGATCCTGGCGTCGGAGGCGAACTCGCTGCAGCCCTGCTCTGTTCCCCAGCGCTCCGCGGCGGCGATCAGCGCGCGTCCCACGCCCAGCCTGCGCGCGCGCGGCGCCACGTACCAGCCTTCCAGATAGGCGATATGCCCGCTGCTGCATCCCTCGGCAACGTTGCGGATGGAGAGCTCGGCGAAGCCGATCAGCGTCCCACCGTCCTCGGCCACCAGCACGGCGACGGGTTCGCGCAGCCTGCCCGCGAAGAACGCGGCGATCTCTTCCGCATGGCCGGCGGAGCCCTCGGGCCAGAGCTGCCGGCGCATCGCCTCCCATGGGGCGGCATCGCCCGGGCCGGCGAAGCGGACGTTCACTCGTCGTCGTCGTCCCGGTCGGCGCGGGCGGCCTCCCGGTCGGCGCGCGAGGCGTCGATCTGCGCCTGGGTCCGCGGCTCGTCGTCCGCGATCACCCGCAGCTTGACCAGCCCGCGCATCTCCAGCTGGCGCACCCGCTCGCGGGTCAGGTTCATGATCACCCCGACCTCCTCCAGCGTGATGCCGGCGCGGTCGGCCACGTCCAGCGCGCAGGTCTCAGCCAGCTCCCACAGCTCCTTGTCGGGGAAGTTCATCTTCACCGACCCGGTGCGCGGGTTGACGTCCACGTAGAGGTTGTACTTGCAGGAGACGTACGGGCAGGGGCGCTCCCCCTCGGCGCAGTCTGCACGTGTCCGCGGCCGCGTCGCCTCCAGCTCGGCCATCAAGGCCTGCAGCTCCGGATCGGACCCGCCCGCGGCGGCCTCGTGCCGGAACATGCGCGCCATCTCCTTGCGGCTCATGGTGCGGGCGCGCTGCCGCGGCTTGTCCTCTGGATCTTCCATGACGGGGAGAATGTTCCGCTTCGGCTCGCTCATCGTAGCCTACCCCTTCCCGGGCTCTTCCC
>C688J18823_10001191_pt1 | contig 15977 bp, 15 predicted proteins | sample HopSoiMetagenom1_FD_18823 | JGI IMG/M metagenome (IMG submission 18823) | reverse complement strand
GCCACGAGCCGTTCGGCATCGTCGAAGCCCTAGGGCCCAAGGCGAAGGGGGTGAAGGTCGGCCAGAAGCGCCTCGTGCACCCGTGGATCGGCTGCGGCAAGTGCGCGGTGTGCAAGGCGGGCCAGGACAACTACTGCGTTTCCGGTACCCGCATCCTTGGCGTGAACCGAAATGGCGCGTATTCAACGCACGTGCTGGTTCCCGATGCCAAGTATCTCGTCGATGCGTCCGGCATCGACGAAGCTTTCGCCGCGACGCTTGCCTGCTCCGGCCTGACCGCCTACAGCGCGGCTGCGAAGCTGCCGCCGATGACCCGCACCGACCGCGTGGCGGTCATCGGCTGCGGCGGCGTGGGCCTCGCCGGCATCTCCGTGCTGCGTGCGCGCGGCGTGAAAAACATCGTGGCGTGCGACATCGACGACGCGAAGCTCGCCACGGCCGCGCGGCTGGGCGCGACGCTGGGCGTAAATACCCGCGCGGCCGATGCGGCGCAAAAGCTCGCCGGCATCGCCGGCGCGATCGATTTCGTCGGTACGGGAGCCACCGCCGCGCTCGGCATCGCGGCGCTGCGCAAAGGCGGCCGCTACGTGCTTGTCGGGTTGCACGGCGGCGAGCTCGTCCATCCCCTGCCGCCGATCGCGCAACGTGCGATCGGCATCGTCGGCTCCTATGTCGGCAACCTTCAGGAGCTGAAGGAAGTCGTCGCCTTGGCGAAGAAAAAGAAACTGAAGCCCCTCCCCGTGGAGACGCGAGCCGGCGACCAAGCAAACAACGCCCTCGAGGATCTGAACGCCGGCCGCGTCGCCGGACGCGTAGTCCTCGACTTCGAAACCGTCGCCGGGTGAGCGCGACCGACCGCACGACGAAGATCGTGCGTGCGCCGCGCGCAGGCAGCGCGGCGGATGGCTGGCCTGCCTTCGTCTGGCCGGCGCCGCCGTACTACGACTACTCCCCCGACATGGCGAGCGAAGCCGAGCCGTGCGTGCTCGCGTTCACCGATGGGAGAAGAGCCGTCGGCGTGCTGGAGCACTTCCTACCGGAACACGAAATCCTAAAGTTCCAGCCGGCGAACGCCAAGAGCTCCGCCAGCGTTGCGTTTTCCGACCTCCTGTCGGTGCTGCTTCTGAACGCGGCGCAGCTCGAGGTGCATACCCTTCCCGATGGCGTCGGCCTGCACGCGCCGGCGGACCGCCAGCCGTTCTACGTGCACCTTGCCGACGGCGGCCGGCTGGAAGGCGAGACGGTGGGCTATGTGCAGGCCGTGTGCGGCATCTTCCTCTTCATGCCGCAGCCGGCGGGCGGCGTGCTGCGTTGGTTCGTGCCGACGACGGCTATCCGCGAAAGCCGTATCGGCGCCCAGATCGGCAAGCTCCTCGTTGATGCGGACGCCGCCTCCGAAGAGACGATCAGCGAGGCCCTTGAGAGGCAGCGGCACCTGCGCGCGCAGCGCCTAGGCGAGTACCTGACCTCGAATCACATCGTGTCGCGGGAGCAGCTCGAGGTGGCACTTAACCAGCAGAAGCTGCAACCGGTGCAGAAGCTGGGCGAGACGCTGGTCGAGCTCGGCTTCCTCACCCGGCCCGAGCTCGAGGAGGCCCTGGCGACGGAGACGAGGAACCGCACCACGCAGCTGGGCCAGATCCTCGTCGATATGGGAATGCTCGATTCGGGCCTGGTGCACAGCGTGATGGCGAAGAAGCTCGGCGTTCCGTTCGTCGACTTGCGCGCCTTCCAGCCCTCGCCCGAGGCGCTCAAGCGCATTCCCGCCACCGTCGCACAGCGATACCAGGTGCTGCCGCTCGCCGAAATAGACAACGCGCTGGTCGTCGCCATCGACGATCCGACGAATATGGAGCGGATGGAAGAAGTGCGTTTCGCCGCGGGTACCAAGCTGGTCCCTGTAATGGCGCCCGGCGTCGAGATCCGCCAAGCGCTCGAGCTCTCCTATGGAGGCGAGCCAAGCCCGCAAATCCGGACCGAGCCCGACCTTGCCGCCGAGCAGCTCACGCTGCGCCTCTCGCTCGAAGGCGGCGGCGAGGAAGCGATCGAGCAGCAAGCCGGGCAGGCCGACAGCACGCTCGTCAAGCTGGTCAACAAGATCATCGTCGATGCCGTAGAGCAGAAGGCCTCCGATATCCACATCGAGGCGAACCCCGGCGGCCGCAACCTGCGCGTGCGCTTTCGCAAGGACGGCGTGCTAGTCAACTATCTCGACGTCCCCGCTCGCTTTCGCGCCGCGATCATCTCGCGCCTGAAGATCATGAGCCAGCTCGATATTTCCGAGCGGAGGAAGCCGCAGGACGGAAAGATTGCCTTCAAGCGCTTCGGCCCGCTCGACGTGGAATTGCGCATCGCCACCATTCCGACGGCGAACGGCCTCGAGGACGTCGTGATGCGCGTACTCGCCGCGGTCACGCCTCGCCCGCTCGAGGAGCTCGGGTTCCACGCCGAATCGCTGCCTACGCTGAAGCGGCTGATGTCACGGCCGCACGGTCTGTTCCTGGTCTGCGGCCCGACCGGCTCGGGCAAGACCACTACGCTGCACTCGTTGCTTGGCCACCTGAATACGGCCGACGTGAAAATATGGACGGCGGAGGATCCGATCGAGATCACGCAGGCCGGGCTGCGGCAGGTGCAGATGAACCCGAAAATCGGCTGGACGTTCGCCGCCGCGATGAGGAGCTTCATGCGCGCCGATCCGGACGTCATCATGGTGGGCGAAATGCGGGATGCCGAGACCACCAAGATCGGCATCGAAGCATCGCTGACCGGCCACCTGGTGCTCTCCACGCTGCACACCAACGGCGCGGCGGAGAGCGTGGTGCGCCTCCTCGACCTCGGCATGGATTCGTTCAACCTGGCAGACGCCTTGCTCGGCGTGCTCGCGCAGCGCCTCGTGCGCAGGCTATGCACCGCCTGCCGGGTCCGCCAGGAGCCGAGCGTCAAGGATATGGAGGAACTCGCGCTCGAGTATTGCGCGAGCGACGAGCACGTGCAGCAGGTCCTGCGCAAATGGCGTCAGGCGAAGATCACCATGTTTCGCGCCAAGGGCTGTTCGGAGTGCGACAACACGGGCTATAAGGGCCGCCTTCCGGTTTATGAGCTGATGGCCGCCGACGCGACGATAAAGCGCTTGATCCAGACCCGTGCGCCAGCGGGCGAAATCGCCGCGGCGGCCGCGGAGACCGGCATGCGTACGCTCAAGCAAGATGGCATCGACAAGGTACTCGAGGGACTGACCGACATGCAGCAGGTGCGCACGGTATGACACCGTTTTCCTGGGACAACCCCTACGCCTGGCCGCGCAAGCCCCTGCTCGCAGCGAATGTCGTCGCTACATCACAGCCGCTCGCCGCGCAGGCGGGCCTGCAGATGCTCGCCGCCGGCGGCACGGCGGTGGATGCGATCCTCGCCACTGCGATTACGCTCACGCTCGTCGAGCCGGTATCGAACGGCATCGGCTCCGACGCCTACGCCATCGTCTGGGACGGCAAGCGCCTGCACGGGATCAATGCGTCGGGTCGCTCGCCCGAGGCTTGGACGCCCGAGTACTTCGAGGACCACAAGTCGATGCCGGTTCGCGGCTGGAACACCGTCACCGTGCCCGGCTGCGTCGCGGCGTGGGTCGAAATGCACGCGCGATGGGGAAAGCTGCCGTTCAAGAAGCTCTTCGAGCGCGCGATCGAATATGGTCGCGAAGGCTTCCTCGTCTCGCCGACCATAGCCGGCCAGTGGGACAAGCAGGTCGCCGAGCTGAAGGACCAGCCCGGCTTCGCAAAATATTTTCTCCCCGAAGGGCGTGCTCCACGGCCGGGTCAGCGGTTCAAGTTTCCCCAACACGCCAAGGTGCTGGAGTCCATCGCGGCCACGAAAGGCAAAAGCTTCTACAAGGGCGAGTGGGCCGAGCGGCTCGAGGCGCACGCCCGCAAGAATGGGGGGGCGCTGAAAGCCTCAGACATGGCGGCGAACAAGCTCGACTGGGTGAAGCCGCTCGAAATGGACTACCGCGGCTACACGCTGCACGAGATCCCGCCCAACGGTCAGGGCATCGTCGCACTGATGGCGCTCGGCATGCTCGAGGATTTCGACCTCCGCTCGCACGCCGTCGACGGCGCGGACAGCCTGCACCTGCAAATCGAGGCCATGAAGCTCGCGTTTGCCGACGCACGGGCCTTCGTCGCCGATATCGATTACATGACCGAGGTGAAACCGCAGCACCTCCTGGACAAGGATTATCTGCGGAGCCGCGCCAAGCTGATCGATCCGAAGCGGGCGCAAGACTTCAAGCACGGCACGCCGGCCAAGGGCGGAACGGTTTACCTCACGGCGGCCGATGCCAACGGCATGATGGTGTCGTTCATCCAGTCGAACTACATGGGGTTCGGCTCGGGGGTGGTCGTGGACGGGATCTCGCTACAGAACCGCGGCGGCACGTTCGTCCTGCAGCAGGGCCACCCGAACTGCGTCGGTCCGAAAAAGCGGCCGTACCAGACCATCATCCCGGGCTTCGTCACGAAGGCCGGCAAGCCGGTGATGAGCTTCGGCGTGATGGGCGGCACGATGCAGCCGCAGGGTCACGCGCAGGTCCTGGTACGCATCGCCGACTATGGGCAAAGCCCGCAAGCCGCCTGCGACGGGCCGCGCTTTCGCGTCGTGCAGGGGCTGGACGTCAGCATGGAAGAAGGCCGCCACGCTCCCGCGACACTCGAAGAGCTGCAGCGTCGCGGCCATCGCATCGTGATGGTCGACGACTACAACCAGTTCGGCAGCGCCCAGATGGCGTGGAAGCTGGACGGCGGCTACTTCACGGCGAGCGATCCGCGGCGCGACGGCCAGGCAGTGGGATTCTGATGCTCAGGATCTGGGGCCGCGTCAATTCGGTCAACGTGAAGAAGGCGCTGTGGGCCGCGGAGGAGCTCGGCCTGAAGTACGAGCGCATCGACGCCGGGCTGCAATTCGGCGTCAACAATAGCGCCGACTACAAGCGCATGAACCCGACCGGGCTCGTGCCGACCATCGACGACGACGGCTTCACGCTCTGGGAGTCGCACGCGATCGTGCGCTATCTCGCCGCGAAGCATGGCGCCGGGTCGGTGTGGCCGAGCGACGCGAAAGCGCGCGCGGATGCCGATCGCTGGATGGACTGGACGCACAGCTTCTCGCGCGAGTTCCAGCGGCCGGTGTTCTGGCCGCTCGTGCGCACGCCGCCCGAGCAGCGCGACGCGGCGGCGATCGCGGCGGCGGTGAAGAAATGCGGCGAGATGCTCGCAGTGCCCGAGCAGGCGCTGAAGGACAGGCCCTACCTGGGCGGCAGCCAGTTCACGATGGGGGACATCCCGCTCGGCTGCCACATCCAGCTCTGGATGCGCCTGTCGATCCAACGGCCCAAGCTGCCCGGCGTCGAGGCCTGGTTCGCGCGCCTTTGCGCACGGCCGGCCTACGGCCGGATCGTCGACATCGCGCTCAGCTGAGCGCGAAGCTGCGCCCGCTCCGATTCGCTCGCCGCGAGCGCGCGGGCGCGGCGGTAGAAATCGTCCAGGTTCGCTGACGCGGCGAGCACGCGCTCCAGCGCCGGCACGAGCTCGTTGTATAGCGCGATGGAGACTAGGAAGGCGTTGTTCGGCTCAGGCGGGACGAACTGCGGGAAACTCGCGCGCAGACGATCGAACTCGGCCCGCTTTTGCTCGAGCTTCTGCTCCTCGGTCAGGTTACTGCCATACACGAGCTTCAACCGCTCGCGAGTTTCCTTGATACGGGCAGCAAGATCGCGCTTTCGCGCCTGCGCATCCTCGAAAGCGGCGAGCTCGGTCTTGCGGCCCTCGGACTGGAGCCAGCGCCGCACGCCCGCCTCCTCGACCACTACCGCGAACGATTCGTTGAACGTCGTGTCGTTCTTGGCGTACACCACCTGGTGCGCGAGCTCGTGGAAGACGAGGCGCGCGACCTGCGAGTCCGGGTAGCGGATGAAGGTCGAGAGCAACGGATCGTCGAACCACCCTAGCGTGGAGTACGCGAGCACGCCGCCGACGTAGACGTCATAGCCTTGGTCGCGCAGCTTCGCCGCGTGCTTGCGCGCCGCTTCCTCGGAATAAAAGCCGCGATAGGCGACGCAGCCGGTGAACGGAAAACACTCGGGCTTCGGGTCGACGGAGAACTTCGGTGCGGCAAACACATTGTAAACGGCGAAGCGGCGATTGAGATCCGCGTACGAAAGGTAGCTGCCGTTTTCGGGAAGGTGCAGCTCGCGCGAAGCAAACTGCCGGATCCGCTGCGCGACTTCCAGGCGCGCCTTGAGCTCGCTCGGCGTCGCCGGGTCCTCGAGCCACGAGTCGACTGGGCGTGCGGCCGCCATGAGACGCAGGTGGCCGCCGATGGCCTGGCCGTAATACGAGATCGACTCGCAGCCGGCGCAAAAAACGACCAGCAATGCGGCGAGGATCACCCTCATGCGAAGCGCCCGGTGGCGAGGAATCGGCGCACGAGCGAGGCGACGCGCGAGGAGACCGGCAGCCCGCTGTGCGGCTCGCGCACGAGTACATGCTCCGCCATGCCCTCGATCCTGGTTTCGTCAACGCGCACCACGCCGTCATTTTCGCCCGGCAGGCGGCCCAGCGCCCGGCCGAGACCAAGGGGCCGCGTGCCGGCAATCACGCCGAGCCTCTCCGGTCGGCGCCAGTCGGCATCGCATTCGGTCCAGCGCGCGAAGGAGGCGCCGAGCATCCAGCGGCCGATGGCTGCGGCGCCGAGGCGGCGACCCGCAAGGCATCCGCGCACCGGTGCTCCAAGGAGCACGACGCGGCCGCAAGCGTGCGCCGGGAATTGCCGCAGGAAGTCGTAAATCAGGACGCCACCGGTGCTGTGGCCGACGAAGTGCACGCACCGGCCCTCGACGTAGCGCGCCACGCGCTCGATGTTGGCCTGGAACGGCTCACGACCGCGATAGGCAAAGCAGCGCGTCGCATAACCCGCGGCCCTCAGGCGCGCGGCAATGAGCCACATCTCGGCCGCCGGCATCCACAGGCCGGGGACCAGCACAACCTCACTCGTCACTTCAGCTTGCGGACTGCGTCGAGGAGCGCCTGCGCACGATAGGCGACGGGATAGTCGATCATCTGGCCATCGACCTGGATCGCAGCGGCGCCACGAGTCTCGGCGTCGCGGAAGGCGGCGACGATGCGTTCGGCCGAGGCGATTTCGGTCGCACTCGGCATGTAGGCCGCGTTCACCGGCGCGATCTGGTCCGGATGCACGCAGCAGCGGCCTTGGAAGCCGCCGCGGCGGCTGCGCTCGAGAGCGCGCGCGAAGGCCTCGGTCTCCTTGAAGTGAAACCACGGGCTGTCGATCGGATTTTCCATGCCCGCAGCTTTCGACGAGAGCACGATGCGCGCCCGGGCGTCGGCGAGCTCGGGCTCGTCGAGCGTGGGCGAGAGCCCGAGGTCATGGCCGTAATCGGCGGCGCCAAAGCAGACGCGCTTCACGCGCCACGGCGCCTTATAGGAGCGCAGGCTGCGCGCCTGCAGGATGCGGTCGACGCGCTGCACGCCGGCCGCCGTCTCGATCTGCGGCATGACGTCGAGCGAGCCCTCGGCCATGCCGCGCTCGCGCTCGAGACTGGCGACCAGCCAATCGATCGCATGCAGGTCCGCGGCGCTCTCGATCTTCGGCACGACGATGCCGTCGAGTCCCTTTTGCACCGTCTCGACGAGGTCGCGATAGCAATAAGGCGTCGACGGCGCATTGACGCGCACGTACGCGAGCGAGCGCCTTGGCTTCCCCAGCGCCTCGACGACGCGGGCACGGCTCGACGCCTTGTCGGACGCGGCGACGGAGTCTTCCAGATCGAGGATCACCGCATCGGCCTCGAGCGTGAGCGCCTTGTCGACGCGGCGCGCGACGTTGGCGGGCGTAAAGAGAAAGGAGCGAATCATCGGATGATCTTTCGCCCGGCCCACGGGGCGAACGGCGCGGGCTCGCGCCCACCGGCCAGCGCGTCGGGATACAGCGGCTGCAGCCGCCCGTCGATCCTTTGCACGACAGCGGGCTGCATGCCGACCTGAAGGCCGGTCGCTGGATCGATGCGATAGCGCCCGAGCAGCGTATCGACCTCGATTTTCGCCAGCGCGGCGCGCAACTTGTCGGCTTCCACGCTGCCGGCTGCCACGGCCGCGGCGGCGAGGACCGTGCCGGCGGTGTATGCAGCGGCGGCGAGCGCCCCGGGCGCCGCGGACCACTTCGCGCGATACGCCTTCACAAAGCGCGCGTTATCGCCCCGGTCGAAGCGCGGATCGTATTCCTTCGAGCCGAGCACGTGCTCGGCATCCTGACCAACCAGCTGGACGAAGCCCGGCTCAGCGCTCGCGCGCGCGTAGAGCATCTTCGGCACGAAGCCATGGCGCTTCAACGTCTTCACCATGTCGGCACCGTCGCGCACTTCGCCGAAGGCGATCCAGGCATCGGCTTGCACGCGCATCGCCTCATAGAGCTGCTCCAGGAAGTCGTTGGTAGTGCCGGAATAGACGGCGAGCTTGACCTGCCGGAAGCCCAAGTCCGAAGACAAAGCGAGCGCGGCTTCGGCCATCTCGCGCGACGCGGCGTCATCGCGCCCGAGGATGTACAGCGACTCGGCGCCGCTCTTCCGCGCGAGCTCGAGCACGCCTTCGCCATAGGCGACATAGGGAGGCGAGGTTTGCACGACGTAGCGCGGCGCTCGTTTGTGCACCAGGCTCGATGGCCCTGCGGCGTTAAGGAGCACGCGACGCCCGCGCTCCGCTTCGGACGATGCCGTAAGCGTGGCGGCCGAGCCGTACGGCCCGATCAGCACTTGCGCGCCGCCTTCGATGAGCTCGGCGTACGCCGGGCCGGCGCGGACCGCCTCCGATCCATCATCCTTCAGGCGCAGCTCGACACGGCGGCCGAGGAGACCGCCCGCCGCGTTGGTGTCGTCCTGCCAGAGGAGGAGACCCTGGCGGTATTCGGCCGCCGCGCCGGCATGCGCGCCGCTTTCCGATACCACGGCGCCGACCACGATCGCGTCCTGCGCGGTGGCAACGCCGAGGCATGCCCAAAGGACGACGAAGCTAGTAATCCAGCCGGTCATCGACGGCATGGCCGCGCATGGGAATGAGGCACGAGCGCTCGAAAGTCATGAACACCGTGCCGTCGGCTTTCTTGCCCGTGGTGCGGACGGTGACGATGCCCTGGTGAGGTCGCGAGCCGGATTCGCGCTTGCCGATTACTTCGGACTCGGCGTAGATCGTATCGCCGGCGAAGACGGGCGCCGTGAGCCGGATCTTGTCCCAGCCCAGATTGGCGACGGTCTTCTGGCTCACGTCGGACACGCTCATGCCGGTGACGATGGCGAGCGTGAGGCAGCTGTTGACGAGCGGGCGGCCGAACTCGGTAGCCGCGCCGTAGGCTTGGTCTATGTGCAGCGGATGCTGGTTCATGGTGAGGAGCGAGAACCAGGTGTTGTCCGCTTCGCTCATCGTGCGGCCCGGCCGATGCTCGTACACGTGCCCGACCTCGAAATCCTCGAAATAGCGCCCGGCGTCCTCGCGGAAGCGCTTCGGCCCGACTTCCTTTGCGCGGCTGACCATATGCGAAAATCCCGTCGATCCAATGATCTCTAAGCGTCTGGGCGACATTGTAGGCGCCGCCCACGTCCTCACCGACCCGAACGATACGCAGCCGTACTTTACCGACTGGCGGCGCCAGTACTCGGCCACGGCCGAATGCGTCGTGCGCCCGGGGAGCACGGATGAGGTCGCGCGGGCAGTCGCACTTTGCCGCAGCGAGAACGTAGCGGTGGTGCCGCAAGGCGGCAACACCGGCCTCTGCGGCGGATCGGTACCCACTGGCTCGCGGCGCGAGGTGGTGCTCGCGTTGAGTCGCATGAACCGCATTCGCAGCCTCGACCGCCTGAACGACACGCTGACCGTCGAGGCGGGTTGCGTGCTCGCCAACGTGCAACGCGCGGCGGATGAAGCGGGCCGTCTCTTCCCCGTCTCGCTTGCTGCCGAGGGAAGCTGCCAGATCGGCGGCAACCTTTCCACCAACGCCGGCGGCGTGAATGTTCTGCGCTACGGCACGGCGCGCGAGCAGGTGCTCGGGCTCGAGGTGGTGCTACCGGACGGTCGCATCTGGAACGGCCTGCGAGGCCTACGCAAGGACAATACCGGGTACGACTTGAAGCAGCTTTTCCTCGGCGCCGAAGGCACGCTCGGCGTCATCACGGCGGCTGTCTTGCGCCTCTACCCGAAGCCCACCGCGAGCGCGACGGCATGGATGGCGATCGAAAGCCCGGCAGCCGCGATCGAGCTTCTCTCCTTTCTGCACGAGCGGCTCGGCGAGCGCGTGAGCGCGTTCGAGCTTCTTTCGCGCACCTGCCTAGAGGCAGTGCTCTCCTTCACCCCCGGCACGCAGGATCCGCTCGGCGCAATTCATCCTTGGTATGTGCTCGCCGAGATCGCGGACAGCGGCGAGGAGCGCGCGCTTCGCGAGCGCGTGGAGCGCACGCTCGAGGATGCGGCCGAACGCGGTGGGATCCTCGACGCGGTGCTCGCGCAAAGCGGCGAGCAGTCGCGCGCGCTTTGGCGCATCCGAGAGACGTTGCCCGAGGCGCAGTTCACCAACGTGAAGCACGACATCTCCGTCCCGGTGTCGCAGACGGCGCAGTTCATCGAGCAGGCCGGCCAGCGTCTCGCCGCGCAATACCCCAACGTGCGGCCCTACGCCTTCGGCCACGTCGGCGACGGCAACATCCATTACAACGTCGGCCCGGAATCGATGGTCGCCGAGCGCGTCGGCGTGAACCGCATCGTCTATGCGGTGGTGTCGGAGCTACACGGCTCCATTTCGGCCGAGCACGGGCTCGGCCAGCTCAAGCGCGAGGAGATCCGCTCGCACAAGGACCCGATCGAGCTGGAGCTCATGCGCGCAATCAAAGGCGCGCTGGATCCCGATGGGCTGATGAATCCCGGCAAGATGCTCTAGCGCCGCTCGAGTACCACCGGCTTGCCGGCGATTTCGCCCGCGATGCGATTTCCTAGTACGCGACCGCGAAAGGCGCCTTGCGGCCAACGCCACGAGACCTCCGCGCCGCTCAGCCGCGCGTCGCTCGCGCCTTCGACGTCGATCTGCTGATAGTCCTGATCGATGCGCACCCGCTTTCCGTCCACCATCCAAATACCGCGTACGTTCGCCGGCACGATCCATAGGTAGAGCGTGCTCTCGTCGCCCTGCCCGACGTGGGGGCCGGTGACCTTCATCGATTCGCTGCGGTCCGGCCGCCAGCCGGTCATGCGGAACGAATGCGACACGATGCGCGTACCCGGCTGCAGCTCGACGAATTTGGATTGCAGTTGGCTGATCAGGTCGGGCAGCAGGTACAGCGTCACCACGCTCGCTTTCGAGAAATCGGCGAGCAGGACGTCGCCCTGGACGAATTCCACACGGTCGGCGACAGCTGCGTTGCGCGCGTTTTCGCGCGAGATCTGCACCAGCTTGCCGTCGAGCTCGATGCCAAGCCCGCGCGAACCGTACTTGCGAGCGGCGGTGATGACGATGCGGCCGTCGCCCGAACCGAGATCCACGACCAGATCGTCTGCGCGCGTGCCGGCGAATGCGAGCATGCGCTCCACCACTTCATCGGGCGTGGTGATGAACGGCACGCGCCACGCCGTGTCCTGCGCGAAGGCCGGTACGGCGACGGCGAGGAGTAGGAAAAAGCGCAGCACGAGGAAAACTTTAGCCAAAAAAAAGCCCGGCCGGAGCCGGGCTTGGTCGATGGCGCGAGCCTTATTTCTTGGCTTCGTCGCTCTTCGCCTTGCCTTTGGACGAGGACTTCTTGTCGGTCTTGGACTTGGTCGACTTGGTCGACTTGGCTTTCTTCTCGCCCTTGGTGGACGACTTCTTGTCCATCTTGTCGGCCTTCTTCTCGGCCGGGGCCGGGGACGACGGGGTGGTCGTGGTCGACTGGGCAAACGCCGTGACGGCGAACGCCGAGGCGACGAGGGTGACGATCAGCTTCTTCAGCATAAAAAGGAGTCTCCTGGTTCTCTGGTAGTTGGTCCGGATCCGGATCCATGCCCAACAACGCGCCGCGCGCCGGGCGGTTGACAGGCGCCATAATGCGTCGCCCAGAGATGAAGCTCGAGCACTTCGCCGCCACCCTAAAGCCCGGAGATCTCTGGGTATTTGGCTACGGATCGCTCATGTGGTCGCCCTGCTTTTCCTACCGGGAAAAGCGCCTAGCGCGGGTGCATGGCTACCACCGCGCGCTCTGCATCCTGTCCACCCGCTACCGCGGCACCCATACCAAACCCGGGCTGGTCATGGGGCTTTGCGCCGGCGGGTCGTGCTGGGGAATGGCCTTTCGGGTCCCAGCGCGCGACGTCGGGCGCTGCCTCGCCCGCCTTTGGCAGCGGGAAATGCCGCGCCGGGTCTACGCGCCCCGCCTGGTCCCGGCGCGGGTGCGCGGCGGCCGGCGCGTGAGAGCCCTCGCCTTCGTTGCCGACCCGACGCATCCGGCCTACGTGCGCGAGCTCGACCTGCACGGCCGCGCTCGGCTCGTCGCCCAGGGGATCGGCCAGCGCGGGCCGTGCGTCGATTACATCCGCAACACGCTGGACCACATGCACGAGCTCGGCGTGCGCGATCCGCATCTCGAGCGGGTCCTCGCCGCCGCGCTCAGCCTGCAGGCGTCAGGGCCGCCTGCATGCGCCGCAGCGCCTCTCGCAGGCGATCGCGCTGCGTCCCGAAGTTCAGTCTGACGAAGCCCGGCGCGCCGAACTGCTCGCCGGGCGAGAGGGCGACGCCGTGCTGCAGAAACCTCTCGTGGGCGTTGGGAACGCTGCGAGCATCGATCCACGCCAGGTAGGTCGCTTCCACATGTGCAATGGGCAAACGCAGCTCCCGCTCGACCAAGTCGCGGTTCCCACGCAGGTAGTCGACTTGCGCCGCTAGCCAGCCGCCGCCCTCGCGCAGCGCGGCGAGGGTAGCGTCGTAGCCAAACACCGAAGGCGACGGCAGCACATGCGCTCGCGCATCGGCCGACATCGCTTCGCGCAGCTTCGGATCTTCGACCACCGCCCAGGCGCAGCCGGCGGCAGGAAAGTTGAATGCCTTGTTGGCCGACATGAGCGTCACCGTACGGCGCGAGACGTCAGGCGACAAGCTAGCGATGGGAACGTGGCGCAGGCCCTCCTCCAGCACGAGGTCGCAATGGATCTCGTCGGACACGATCACACAGCCGGCGGCGAGCTCGGCGAGCCTCGTCAACTCCTCGCGGCTGAACACCGTGCCGCCGGGATTCTGCGGGTTGCAGAGGTAGAGCACGCGCGTGCGTGCAGTACGCGCGGCGCGCAAGCGATCGAGATCCCACAGCCACCGGCCTCGTTCAAGGACCAGCGGGACTTCGGTGTGCGCACGCGGCGCGAGCTCGACCGCGCGCTTGAAATGGTGGTACACGGGGGTCGGGATGACAGCGTGCTCATCCGCCTGCAGCAGGCGTCGCGCGCTGACATGCAGGCCCGGCACGACGCCGGGGAGGAATACGATCCACGCCGGGTCGACTCGCCAGCCATGCTGTCGCTGCAGGTAATCGACGATCGCCAGGCGCAGCTCTTCGGGCGGCGCCGTGTAGCCGAGGACGCCATGCTCGACTCGCTTGGCGAGCGCCGCTCGCACCGCGGCCGGAGAGCGATAGTCGGTATCGGCGACCCACAGTGGGATGACGTCGCGCCCGGCGTATCGCTCCCAGCGCATGCTCCACGTGCCGGCGCGCTCGACCGGCTGGTCGAAATCTACTTCTTGGGAGGCGTCGACAGCTCGTCCTTCTCCAGGTCGTTCGGGTCGTTCTGCTGGTTAAGGGGATCTTCCTCCAGCTTGTTCATGCTGTCGTCCACTTCCTCGGTGGTGGTGGCGCGCGCTTCCGTCTGCAGCTTGTGCGGCAGGTAGGTGGCGATCTGCGGGATGAACATCACCGCCCCAATGGCGATGCACTGCAGGACCATGAACTCGAACATGCCCTTGTAGATCGTGCCGAGCGACCATTCCTTGACCACCTGCTTGAGGTAATAGGCCGACATCGCCACCGGCGGCGAGAGATACGCCGTCTGCATGGTCACGGCCACAAGCGTGCCGAACCACACCATAAAGAGATCGGGCGGAATGTCGAAGCTCTGCGAGAGTGCGGGCTTCAGGGCATCCACCACCGGATAGAAGATCGGCAGAAAAACGAGGATGATCGCCGGCCATTCGAAGGGCCAGCCGAGCAGGAACAGCAGGATCACCACGAAGACGAGCATCAGGAGCGGCGGCACCGGCAACGAGGTGAGCGAACTCGTGACCCAGTCGGCCGTCCCCATGCGCGCAAACACGGCACCGAAGATGTTCGAGGTCACCGCGAGGAGCAACACCATGCTCGAGGTGAGGGTGGCGCTAATGACCGCCTGCTTGAGGCCGGCGTAGGTGAGGCGCCGATAGATGACGGCGAGGATCAGGGCGCCGAGCGCGCCAACGCCCGATGCTTCGGTCGGCGTGGCGAGACCGGCGAGGATCGAGCCGAGCGTGGCGGCAATGAGCAGGGCAAGCGGCAGCACGCCGATCACCACCTCTTTCGCGATGGCGACCGGATCGGTCACCCGCTCTTCCTTGGGAACCGGTGGCCCGAGCTTCGGGTTGATCATGCTGCGGGTAATGAGGTAGATGAGATAGATGCTCGCTAGCAGCAAGCCTGGCCCGAAAGCCGCGGCATAAAGATCAGCCACCGAGACGCCGAGCACCGGCCCCATCACGATCAGCATCACCGAGGGTGGGATCAGGATGCCGAGCGTGCCGCCGGCGGTGATCGCGCCCGCGGAGAGCTTCGCGTCGTAGCCGGTCTTGATCATGATCGGACCGGCCATGATGCCCAGCACCGTCACCGCAGCGCCGACGATGCCGGTCGCCATGGCGAACACGGTGGAGGTGAGGATCACCACGATGTACAGCGACCCGCGCACCGGCGCAAGCACCATGCGCAGCGCCGAGAACAATCGCTCCATCAGGCCGGCTTGCTCGGTGATGAAGCCCATGAAGATGAACAGCGGCACGGCGGCGAGGAGCTCCTCCTTCATCATGCCGATGGTCTGGAAGTAGGCGAGGTCGAACACCACTCTTCCGAGGGAGAAGTAGCCGAAGGTGAGGGCGAGGAAGAGCAGCGTGAACGAGATCTGCACGCCGATGAAGATGGCGCCGATCATCACGATCAGCATGATCAGCCCGAGAAGGACGTCGCCGGTCATATCTCGATCTTTTCCTTTTCCTCGAGCACGATGCCTCTGCGCCAGGCATAGGTGCTCTTGATGACCTCGGAGAGCCCCTGTATCAAAAGGAGCACGCAGGTGACCGGCACCACGCTCTTGTAGGGCCAGAGGATCGGGCGCCACGGCGTCTGCTCGGACGTTTCCTTGATCGTCCAGGCGTACCACGCTTCGTTGCCGCTCGCGATCAGCAGCATGACGATGGAAGGAAAGAAGAAAACGAGGTAGGAAATGGAGTCGACCATGCCCTTGGTCTTCACCGTCCATTTCTCATAGAAGAAGTCGGTGCGGATGTGAGCGCCCTTGTGCAGCGCGTACGCGGCGCCGAGCATGAAGATGGTGCCGTAGAGCATGTACGTCACATCGAAGGACCAGATGGTCGGCGCGTGGAAGAAGTACCGCGCGATGACTTCCCAAGCGACCACCACCACGAGGGGCACGTTGAGCCACGCGATCCACACGCCGGTGCGGTCGGTGAACTTGTCGATGAGGTTGACGATGTTGATCAGGCCAACCGACGGCTCTGCCATGCGCTATCCCCTAAACGAAACGGGGGCGGATGTCCGCCCCCGTTTGACACTGCTGCGCTATTTCTTCTTCGCGTCGGCTTTCGCCGCCGCAGGCTTGCCGCCGCCCTCCGGCCAGTAATAGTTGGCCGCGAAGGAGTACGGCGGG